>Ga0070663_100001456_pt1 | contig 13007 bp, 6 predicted proteins | sample KBSC63metaG_FD_65646 | JGI IMG/M metagenome (GOLD analysis project Ga0070663, IMG submission 65646) | Corn rhizosphere microbial communities from Kellogg Biological Station, Michigan, USA - KBS C6-3 metaG | ecosystem: Host-associated > Plants > Roots > Rhizosphere > Soil ...
GCCACGACGGCATCGCGCACGTCGTCACCGCGCAGGGCGGCCTCGATCTCGCCCAGCTCGACGCGCTGGCCGCGGATCTTGACCTGGGTGTCGATCCGGCCGAGGAACTCGAGGGTGCCGTCGGGCCGGTGGCGCGCCAGGTCGCCGGTCCGGTACAGCCGCGCGCCGGGTTCGAAGGGGTCCGGCACGAACCGCTCTTCGGTCAGCTCGGGCCGGTTCAGGTAGCCGCGTGCGACGCCGACGCCGCCGATGTGCAGCTCACCGGGTGTCCCCGGCGGGACGGGCCGCCGGTCCGCGTCGAGGACGTACAGCCGGACGTTGTCGATGGGCCGCCCGATCGGCACCCGCGTCAGCCCGTCCAGGAGGTCCGGCCGGCAGTGCCAGTGGCTGACGTCGATCGCCGCTTCGGTCGGGCCGTACAGGTTGTGCAGCTCGACGTCGGGGAAGCGGCCGGTGAACCGGCGCGCGAGGTCGGCGGGCAGTTCCTCGCCGCTGCAGATCACCCGGCGCAGGGCCGGTGCGTCGGCCGTCTCCTCGGCGAGGAACACCTCCAGCATGGACGGGACGAAGTGGACGGTCGTGACGCCGGCGGTGAGCAGGCGCTGGAGGTAGGCAGCGTCCTTGTGTCCACCCGGCCGCGCCAGCGTCAGCCGGGCACCGGTGGCCAGCGGCCAGAACAGCTCCCACACCGAGACGTCGAAGCTCACGGGCGTCTTCTGCAGCACCACGTCGTCGGCGCCGAGCCCGTAGGTCCGCTGCATCCAGTGCAGCCGGTTGACGATCGCGCGGTGCTCCGTGACCACGCCTTTCGGGCGGCCGGTCGAGCCCGAGGTGTAGATGACGTAGGCCGCGTCGGCTGGTCCGGCCACGGGTTCCAGGCGCTCGCCGCGGACGACGTCGTCGAGCTGGATCGGCTTGCGCTCCAGCGGCGGCAGCTCGTCGAGCAGGCGCCGCTGGGTCAGGATCGCGGCAGGTGCGGCGTCGGAAAGCATGAACGCGAGCCGCTCCGCCGGGTACTCGGGATCCAGGGGCAGGTAGGCCGCCCCGGCCTTGAGAATCGCGAGGAGCCCGACGACCAGCTCGGGGGAGCGCTCGGCGCAGATCGCGACGACGTCGTCGGTGCCCACGCCCTGCTCCCGCAAAAGACGCGCGACGCCGTTGGCGCGGGCGTCCAGCTCCGCATAGGACAGTTCGACACCGTCGAAGGTGACGGCCACCGCGTCCGGAGTCCGGTCCGCTTGCGCCTCGATCATCGCGGTCAGCGTGGTCTCGGGGAAGTCCGCGGCGGTGTCGTTCCACGCGGTCAGGACGTTCGCCAGTTCGGCCTCGCCGAGCACCGGCAGCTCGCCGAGCGGGGTGTCCGGGGCGCCGACGGCGGCGGCCAGCAGTGTGCGCAGGTGCTCGCCGATGCGGGTGACGTCGGCGTGGCCGATCCGGCGGCTGCTGTACTGCAGGATCAGCGTGGGCTCGCCGTCCCCGGCGACGACCTGGAAGTGCAGGGCGTTGCGCGCGGCGAACGCGAACTCCGTCCAGTCGACGGTGGCTTCCAGGCCGGTGAACTCCGGCGCGGCGGACCTGTCCCGGTAGCTCAGCGACACCGGCGCGAGCGCGGTCGCCGGCCGGACACCCGAAACCGCCCGCGCCAGTGGCACCTCCCAGTGCCGGTACAGCTCACGGAGTTCGGCCCGCACGCCTTCGCCGAACGCCCGGAACGCCGTCGCCGCGTCGGCGTCGAGGGCGATCGGCAGCTCGTTGACGAACACGCCGACGGCATGCCGGTGCCGCGGCGTGCGGGTCGACAGGTCGATCGCCACCGAAGGCCGCGCATTGCCGTACCTGAACAGCAGCGCCTGGATCGCGGCGAGCAGCAGCTCGAACTGCGACAGCCCGAGTTCCCGCGCCGACTCCCGCAGCCCGGCGGGCAGGGTGAGCTTGACGAACTCGCCGTCACGGGTGTCCGGTGGGCCGTCGAGCCCGGGCAGCACGACGTCCTCCGGGAGCGGCCGCGTCGCCCAGAACGCCTTGGCCTGCTCGAGGGCCGCGGCGACGCGTTCGGTCTCACCCTCGACGTGCTCCCGGTAGTCCGGCGGAGCGGCCGGGAGTTCCGGCTCGGTGCCGGCGACGCGGGCGTTGTAGCAGGCCGCGAGGTCGCGCAGCAGGACGTCCTTCGACGCGCCGTCGAACACCAGGTGGTGCCCGACGATCAGCAGTTCGTGTCCATCGAGCAGGACGAACCTGGAGAGGGGGCCGTTGCCGAACGGCCGCGTGATCAGCTCGCGCCGGGTACCCGTCGTGCGTTCCAGGACCGGCGGATCCTTCTCGACGAGCGCGAGGGAACCGTCGCTTTCGGACAGTCCACACGCGAGCAGCGGGTGCCGCGTGACGACGTCGCCGCACGCTGCGGCCAGTGCGTCCACATCGAGGTCGCCGCGCAGGACGACGGACAGCGGGATGTGGTACGCCGACCCCGCGTCGACCGCGTGCTCGGTGAACCAGATCCCGTTCTGGGCCAGCGATGCCTGCCTCATCGGACCTCCTTCAGCTGGGCCAGGACGAGCTCGGCCAGCCGGTCGATCGCCGGCGGCTCGTAGGTGAGCCGGTTGTGCACGAGCCAGCCGGTGATCCGGCCGTCCGGGTGTTCGGTGAGCGCCAGTTCCGGCACGCTCAGGTCCGGGCCCGGCATCGGCCACGCGAACATCAGCTCGCGCGGCAGCCCGACCGGCCCGGAGTCGAGGCCGGGGAAGTGCACCGGCCCGCCCCAGCGTTCGAAGCGCAGCCAGGCCGGCTGCGGGATCCGGCGGCTGAACTGCTCGTACGGGTAGTACTGGTGCTCGGTCGCGTCGAGCACGACCTGCCGGACGTGGGGGAGCAGCTGCCCGAACGGTGGGTCGCCGGCGACGTCGATGCGCAGCAGCAGCGACTGGACCAGGCAGCCGACCACGGTGTCGAACTCCGGTTTCGTGCGTCCGGGCAGCGGCGACATCACGACGACTTCGTCGCTGCCCGCCCACTCCGCCATCGCCTTGGCCCACACCGTGAGGAGTCCCATGTAGACGGTTGCGCGCTGGTCGGCGACCTGCGCACGCAGCCGCTCGACCAGCTCGGACGGAATCTCGAAGGGCACGGAATGCCCTTCGAACGCCGCGACTTCGGCCGAACGTGGTGCGCCGGGGAGGGCGGCCGGAGCACCGTCGAGAGCGTGCTGCCAGAACTCCCGCGCCACGGGCCAGCGGGTCCGCGCCCAGGCCGAGACGTCGGCCGCGCGGCCCGCCGGGGGCAGCCGATGACCTTGGCCCGCGTAGCATTCGCCGAGTTCGCGCAGCAGCACACCCATCGAGTGCCCGTCGAAGACGAGGTGGTGCACACCGAGCACCAGGACGAACTCCTCCGGGCCCTCCTCGATCACCAGCGCGCGGACGAGCGGGCCGCGTTCGAGGTCGAACGGCCGCTCCAGCTCGGTGCACGCCTGCCGCACCGGATCTTCGGCGAAGACCTCGTCGAAGTCCGGTTCGCAGCGGTCCAGCACCACGGCGCGGCCGCCCGGGAACACCGTGCGCAGCGCGTCGTGCCGGGCGACGACGTCGTCCAGGGCGCGGCGCAGCGCCCGGACGTCCAGGAGGTCGGTGATCCGGATCGCCACCGCGACCGCCGACACCGCCCGCGGCTCGGCCGTCTCACCGAGCCAGCGCAGGAAGTACTCCTGCAGCGAGCTGAGCGGCACCCGTCCGGCACGTCGGCTTCCGGCTGAACGGCGGGTCGTCGGTCGGCCAGGTGGGCGGCCTGGGCGGCGAGATCGGGGAAGTCGAACACGAAGGACACCGGGACTTCGACGCCGAACTCCTCGGCCGCGAGCGCGGCGAACCGGGCGGCGGCGAACGAATCGCCGCCCGCGGCGAAGAAGTCCGCGCCCGCCGGGACGTCCCGGCCGAGCGCCTGCGCCCACAGCCCGGCGAGCCGTTTTTCGGCATCGGAGGCCGGAGCAGCGGGCTCCGGGGGCGCGTCGAAGAGGTCCCGGAGTGCCCGCTTGAGCACCTTCCCGGCGTCGTTGCGGGGCAGCGCGTCGAGGATCAGCCAGCGCGCCGGGATCTCGTGCCGCGCCAGCCGGGCGGCGGCGAAGGCCCGGAGGTCGTCGACCGGCTTGCGCAGGACGACGGCCGCGGCGGGCACCGAGCCGAGCACCGGGTGCGGCAGCCCCAGCACGGCGGCTTCGCGGACGTCCGGATGCGTGTACAGCTCGGCTTCGATCCGCAGGGTCGAGATCTTGAACGCGCCGGACTTGATCACATCGCTCTCGCGGTCGACGAGGTAGAGGTAGCCCTCGTCGTCGAGCCTGCCGAGGTCGCCCATGCGGATCCAGCCGTCGCGGAACACCGCCGAAGTCGCGCTCGCGTCCCCGAAGTAGGTCCGCGCGGTGGTCGGCGAGCGCAGCCAGACCTCGCCGGTTTCGCCGGACGGCAGCGGGTGGCCGTCGGCGTCGGTGATCCGCAGGTCGCCGTCGGCGGGCTGGCCGACCGCCGCGGGCCGGTCCGGGTCGAAGATCATCACCGTCTGGGCCGGCGCGGCCTCCGTCGAGCTGTAGTAGTTGACGATGTCCGCGTTCTCGAACGCCGCGGCGAGGGTCTTGGCGATTTCCGGCGGCAGCGCGGCGGCGGTCGAGCCGAGCAGCAGCACCGACGAGAGGTCGTAGCGGTCGAGGGCACCGCTCGCGACGAGGTCGATCGCCATGGCGGGGACCAGGAACGCCGTCCCGACCCGGTTTTCTTCGATCAGCGCGCAGAACTCGCCGGCGTCGAACCGGGGGAGGACCAGCGCGGCAGGCTCGGCGGTGAGGGCGTTGAACAGCATGGTCTGCGCCGCGTTGGTGCCGAGCGGGAAGGCGTGCAGGAACAGTTTCGAGTGGGTGAGCGGCCGCCGCCGCATCCGCGGGTGGTAGCCGTGGGTCAGGTTGGCGTGGGTCGCGCTGACGCCCTTCGGCCGGCCCGTCGTCCCCGAGGTGAACAGGATCTGCGCGAGGTCGCCGGGGCCGACGTCGACGCCGCCCGGCCGATCGGCGACGACCGTCTCGATCGGCCATCCGTGGGCGTCGAGGCCGGTGCCGTGGATCAGGCCCGCCGCACCGAAGTCGGCGAGGAGCCTGGTGATTTCGGGGCCGGGCGTGCGCGCGGAGATCGGCATGGCGACCGCCCCGGCCGCCTGCACCCCGACGTAGGCGGCCGCGAAATCGAGCCAGTCGTGCTCGTCGAAGAGCAGGCCGACGCGGTCGCCCCGCCGGACGTCCAGCCCGGCCGCGACCCGCGCCGCCCGGTCGTGCCATTCGCCGAACGTCAGTGCGTCCGCGCCGACGCGGATCGCGACGCGATCGGGTTCGCGGGCCGCGCGGTCGCGCAGCAGCCCGGGGAAGGTGTCAGCCATCGCCCGCCTCCAGCAGCCGGGCCGACGCGCTCGGTTCGTACCCGGATTTCCACAGCTCGGCCAGGGTCAGAAGCAGCGGCAGCGACCGGTCCGGCGGCAGGTCCGCCGCGTGCCTGCGCAGCAGCAGCTGGGTGAGCTCGCGCCGGTCGTCGCGGGTGTGGCCGAACGTCATCGAATCGGCGTGCCGCCGGTACCGCTGGCCCTCGACCGGCGCGACATCGCCCTCGCGTCCCGCGCGGGCCAGCCGCAGGTACAGGTCCCAGTCCTCGTACGCGGGCAGGCTCTCGTCGTAACCACCGACGGCCTGCAAGGCCTCCTTGCGGAACACACCGGTCGCGCGGCCGTGCGTGTTGACCACCGTGCTGACGTCGCCGGCGTGACCGAGCGGCGCCTGGACGTGGTCCAGCAGGCCCGTGTACCGCACGTGACCGACCACATAGGACAGTTCCGGGTGCCGCGCGAGCGCGGTGACGGCGGGGCCGAGGAACCCCGGCGGCAGCTCGTCGTCGGCGTCGAGCGGCACGACGTAGGCGCCATGGCTCGCGGCGATCCCGGCGTTGCGGGCGGCGGACAGCCCGGCGTTGGGCTGGCGCACCTTGACCACGTCGGACAGTGCGTCGAACGCGGCGACGGTCCCGGGATCGGTGGACCCGTCGTCGACCACCACGATCTCGACGTCGGCGTACCCGGCGGCGCGCACGGAGGCGAGCGCGCTCGCGAGGAACCGGCCCTGGTCGAACAGCGGGATCACGACGCTCACCAGGCCCGGCTCGACCGGCGTGGTGACGGCCTCGACCTGGGGGAAACGGAGCGCCGGCCGGCTCTCGGTGCGCGCCGGCGCGTCGTCGAAGAGGGCCTCGGCGAGGGCGGCCGGGTCGTCCGGGGCGACGACGATGCCGCCGCCGTGCCGCTCGACGACGTCGGCCGCGGTACTGCCTTTCGGCGCCACGACGGTGCTCCCGCGCGACAGGGCGAACGCGGCGGTGCTCGGGCATTCGGCGTCGCCGGCCGGCAGGACACAGCGGGCACCCAGCGGCTCGTCCCCGAGTCGTCCGCCGAAGGTGATCGCGTGGCGGAGGCGTTCGGGCAGGCCGCGGCGCAGGTGGTCGCGGTAGGACCGGCCGAGCGGATCGGTCGGGGTGTCCTCGCCGCGCAGCTCGAACCGGGTTCCCGGGTGGACGTCGAGCACGAGCGCGGCCGCTTCGAGGAACGTCTCGATCCCCGCGTCCGGCCGGTACGCACCGAGCCGCCACACCGCCGGCCGGGTCCGGCTCGCGGTGGGTGTCACCGACGTCGTGACCGTGGTGGTGACGTCGGCGTGCTCGGTGCAGTAGCGCTCGGCGAACCCGGTGAACTGGTGCTCGGCGGTGAGCGGCCGGTGCGCGGCGGGACCGCCGGCGGCGGTCGACCACGGGCAGCGAACGACTCTGAGGGTGGTGCCGCCGAACTCGCCGAGCAGGCGTTTCGCCCGGATCGTGCTCAGGCCTTCGGCCCCGGCGTCCAGGAACTCGGCGACGTCCAGGTCGCCGAGGGTGCGGAGGGTGTCGAGGACGCGGTCGGCATAGCGGTGCGCCTCGGTGAAGTAGCGGTGGTCCGGCCGCGCGGGTGCGGCCGGGACCCACTCGACGCGATCGTCCTTCCGCGACGGTGGCAGCTCCTCGGCGACCAGGAAGACCTGATGGCCGGCCTCGGCCGCTTCGCGGGCTCGTGCGAAGACCCGTGCGCCGTCGCCCAGCAACTCCTCGGCGGCGAGGTCACGACAGGAAAGCGCGATCCGCATAGGCGCGGTGCCCCATCACTCCCGACATCTGTCCCCCAGTGTCGCAGCCTGTTCGGTCCTGGTCGATGAGCTTCACATCGAGGGCATGAACCTGTCAATCTCTGTGGCATTTTGATCGATCATGGGTGATATCGCCCAAGGTGATCGCGGACCACGACGGCAGCACCCGCTCCGCGCCCGGAAACTCCAGCCCCGACGTCACCTCGTTCGGCACGGCGACGCAGCGCAGTCCGGCCGCGACCGCGGCGGCGACGCCGGTCGGACTGTCCTCGAAGGCCATGGCGACGGCGGCAGGCACCCCGAGGGCGTCGAGCGCGGCCAGGTAGACGTCCGGCGCGGGCTTGGGCCGGTGCCCGTCCAAGGCGGACACGACCGCGAAGTGGCCGCTCACCCCGACCCGCTCCAAGTGCTCGCCGACCCAGTCGCGCGTCGCGCCCGAGGCGACGGCGAGCCGCAGCCCGCCGGCCCGCGCCGCCGAGAGGAACTCGCCGACGCCGTCCCGCAGCGGCAGCCGGGAGGCTGTGGTCAGGTGCTTCTCCCGCCACCGCGCGACGACGGCCTCGCGGTCGACCGCCCCGATCGCGGCTTCCAGGTGGGTCAGCACGGCAGTGACGCTCGACTGCCCGCCGATCACCGCCTGCCAGGCCGGCAGCGGGAGGTCGGCGCCGTACTCGGCCAGCACCTGACGCCAGGCGCGAAAGGCCGAGGCCTCGGTGTCCACCAGCAGTCCGTCGAAGTCGAAGATCAGCGCACGCACGACTCGTGAGTGTTGCAGCCGGTCGCCTCCCGCGGAACCGGGATCCGGGCTCAGGCCGCCCGGCCGCCTCCGCCGACCACCTGGTCACGCATCGTCCGCAGCGTCTCGTGGTCCACAGTGGACGGATCCGCCGCCAGCCATTCGCCGATCTCGTGCAGGAACTCGTCCGGCGTCATCGGCGCGACCGGCAGGTCGCCCGGATCCGCCGTCGTCAGGTCGCCGCTGCGGCTCGGGTACACGATCATCGCGCCCCGCAGCGCGACGCCCGGCAGCAGCCCACGGTACGCCGCCAGGCTCTCCGCCAGCCGGCTGCCACCGCCGCGGAACGGGCGGCCGTTGCGCAGGAGCCTGCCGTCCTCGGCCGTCTCGTAGTGGCCCGGCAGCCACAGCTTCGACTCGATGAGCACCAGCCGCTTCCCGCACAGCACCGCGTGGTCGACGTCGGCGAACACCGAGCCCGGCCAGGCGAGCCCGTGGAAGATGCGGGCGCCGGGCAGCCGGGTCAGGTAGCCCTCGAGGAGGTCGGCGGTGAGGCGCTCGGCCAGCTCGTCGCGCTCGGTGCCGGGCGCGCCGAACACCGTGCGGCCGCCGAACTCCTCCGCGTACGCCTCGCGCGCCTTCGCGGCCCGCAGGTACCCGCGCGCCAGCCGCTGGACCAGCAGCGCCGTGCCGGCGGTCAGCAGCAGCCACACGATGAGCACCGGCGTGCTGAACCCGACGCCGGTGACCAGCGGCAGCAGGACGAGCACCATCCCGGCGACCGCGGCGACCACCGGCGTGTGCCCGGGCCCGCGGCGGCGGCCGTGCCGCATCCGGGTGTCCTCGCCGGCGAAGTGCCACCAGCTCAGGTCTTCGGCGTCCAGTTCGGGCAGGTCGGGGACGAAGCCGGGCTCGTCGCCGAACCGCCGCCGGGGCCGCGGCCGCACCGGCACGGGCACCACGGTCGCGCCGCCGGAGTCGTAGCGCGCGCGGGCGATCGGGTCGCTCAGGACGTCGTAGGCCTCGCGCAGCAGCCGGAACGTGCCGACGGTGCCGCCGCCGTCCGGGTGCATGGTCTTGGCCAGCCGGCGGTAGGCCGTCTTGACGTCGGCCGCCGTGGCGTCGCGGCGGAGGCCGAGCACCTCGTAGTAGTCGACGTCGGGCACGCGGGTGGTCACCTCCGATGGCTGCGCGAAGACTTTATGGGGTCGGGTCACGGGCGTTGTCACCGCCTCGGCGGCGCGCCAGGGTGATGGTCCTCGGCGCAGGTCAGGGCCGTGTGAGGAGTTTTGCCGCCGACGAGGCCGGGATCGCTTGTCCCGCCCGGGGGAATGCCGCCGGGTCCTGCGACCGTCCATTGAGGACTGTTTGTCACCCGGAAGTGTTGCGCCGGCGGGGAAAGGGCGACCTTCGGTGACGTTTTGTAGCTGGAAACCACCTGAATGGCCGTGAACATGTGTTCGAATGCTCGGCTACGCTAGAGCCATGTCCTCGACACCTCTCAGACGTGACGGGCCCACCGCCACCCCACCTCGGCAGCGGGCCCGTCACCCCCGTCGGCGCTCGCGCAGCAGGTACCGCTGCAGCTTGCCGCTGGCGTTGCGCGGCAACGCGTCGAGGAAGCGCACCCGGCGCGGGTACTTGTACGGCGCGGCAACGGCTTTGGCGTGGTCCTGCAGGGCGTGCACGACGTCCGGGCCCGGGGCGACGCCGGGCCGGAGCACGACGAAGGCGGTCACGACCGCGCCCCGGTCCGGGTCGGGCGTGCCGACGACCGCGCACTCTTCGACGTCCGGGTGCGTCAGGAGCACCTCTTCGACCTCGGGAGCCGCGATGTTGTAACCGGAGGAGACGATCATGTCGTCGCTGCGCGCCACGAAGCGGAAGTAGCCGTCGGGTTCGCGGACGTAGGTGTCGCCGGTGATGTTCCAGCCGTTGCGGACGTAGTCGGTCTGGCGCGGGTCGCCGAGGTAGCGGCAGCCGGTGGGGCCTTGGACGGCGAGCAGGCCGGGAGCGCCGTCCTGGACCGGGTGGCCGTCGACGTCGAGGACGGCGGCGCGGAAGCCGGGGACGACCTTGCCGGTCCGGCCGGGGCGGGCGTCGTCGCCGGCCGCGGAGATGAACACGTGCAGCATCTCCGTGCTGCCGATGCCGTCGATCAGCGGCGATCCGACGACTTCGCGGTACCGCTCGGCCACGGCGGCCGGCAGCGCTTCCCCGGCGGAGACGGCGCGGCGGACCCCGGCCAGCAGGGGCCCGTCGCCGGAGCCGAGGATGGCGCGGTAGGCGGTCGGCGCGGTGAACAGCACCGTCACCGCCTGCTCGGCCACGACCGACGCCAGTTCCTTGGGGGTCGCGCGTTCCAGCAGGAGCACCGATGCGCCGGCGTGCAGCGGGAACACCAGCATGCCGCCGAGGCCGAAGGTGAACGCCAGCGGCGGGGTGCCGCAGAAGAGGTCGCCGGCTTCCGGGCGGACCACGTGGCGGGAGAACGTGTCGGCGATGGCGAGCAGGTCGCGGTGGAAGTGCATGGTGGCCTTCGGTGTCCCGGTCGTGCCGGAGGTGAAGGCGAGCAGGGCGACGTCGTCGGCGGCCGTGGGCACGTCGGCGAACGTCGCCGGGTGCCGTGCGCAGCGTTCGGCCAGTCCGGCGCGCCCGGTGTCGTCGGGCTCGGTGTCGTCGGGCCCGGTGGCGTTGGACGCTGTGCCGTAGGCGACCACGGGCAGTCCGGGTGGCAGTTCGTCGAGCAGGCGCTCGTCGCACAGGGCCACCGAGGGCTGCGCCCGGTCGGTGATCTTGTCGAGCTCGCCGCGGCGCAGCATCGGCATGGTCGTGACGGCGACGGCTCCGGCCTTGAGGACGCCGAGCCAGCACGCCGCGAGCCACGGCGTGTTGGTGCCGCGCAGCAGCACGCGGTTGCCGGGCACGACGCCGAGCTCGGCGGTGAGGACGTGGGCGATCCGGTTGGCGCGCGCGAGGACGTCGCCGTAGGTCCACGTCTCCTGGAGCGAGCGCAGGCAGGGGCGGTCCGCGCCGAGGCGGGCGGCGGTGTCGTCGAGCAGCACCGTCGCGGCGTTGACCCGGTCGGGGTAGTGCAGCTCCGGCAGGTCGAACACCAGCCGCGGCCACTGGTCGCCGGGCGGCAGCCGGTCGCGGCAGAACGAGTCGGTGTGAGCGCTGGGAGTAAGCCTCATCGCAGCCCCTCTGTCTCGACCTGCCCCCTTCCAGGAACGTAGCACTCGTTGCGACCGTCGAGAAGACGCAATGTCGCATCGATGACGGCGGCGACGAGCCAGCAATACGGCGTGTGCTCAGCCGGCGGCGAGCTTGTCGAGTTCGGCGATGATCGCCGGGTAGGCGTCGGGGCAAAGGTCGACGAGCTGCTCGACGACGTAGGCCCAGTCGTGCTCGACCAGCCGCTTCGCCACCGCCTGCTCCGGGGGCAATCCCTGGGTGTCGGTCGTCGGGAAAACGCCGGGGACTGCGGAGGTCGCCGTCTTGCGGGTCTGGTCGTCCGCGCGGGCGCTCGACGACGGGATCTCGAGGCCGAGCCCGGTCAGGCTCCGGATCCGGCCCGAGCAGAGCTCCAGGACCTGTTCCACCCTCCTGACCGCCGACGGGGAGCTGTCGGCCGGGCCTCGGCCGAGTGTTTGCGCGAGGGTGCGGAGGCGGTCGAGCAGGGCGATCGTGCGGCCGCGGTCGCCCCAGTCCGCGGCGACCGCGATCACCCTTTCCAGGTCGTTCATCGCTTCGACCGGATCGGGCTGCGCCTCGGCGAGGCGCCGGGCTTCGTCGAGCAGAGCGCCGTCGCGCGTCTGTTTCGCCACCAGCAGCACCGCGCTCGCGCGGTTCCGGGGATCGTCCGCGTTCCGCGCGACGGCTCGCGCGCGTTCCGGCAGGTCGGCGGCCAAGAGGGCCCGGATCACGTCCTGCCGCGGTCGCCATTCCAGCGTGGGGTCGGCGATGCGGGACAGCGCCCGCTCGGCACGGTTGATGTCGCCCGCCGCGACCGCGCCTTCGGTGATGGCGGCCCAGGCGGATGCCTGGGCCGTGGCGTCGGTCAAGAGGGCGGCTTGGCGCTCCGCCCGGTCGAAGTCCTCGTGGTCGGCCATGGTCCTGACCCAGAGCACGGAAATGCGCTGGTCGTACTCGCCGACCGCCCGGCGGGCCACCTGCTCGGTCAGCTCGAGGAGTTCGCCGGCTTCGTCGAGTTCGCCGACGCGCAGAAGAGCCGCCGCTACGGCGAAGACCGCGGTCGCGTCCATGCCCAGCGCGGCGTACTCCCGCGCGATGGTCACCGCGCGATGCGGGTCCCCGGTTTCCGCGACCGCCGGGGCGACCGCGATCATGGCTTCGTGGCGCTGCGCGGGATCTTCTACCCGTTGAGCGGAGTCGAGCGCCTCGGCGCTCAGCCGGGACGCCTGGGCCGGGTCCTTCGTCCGGATCGACGAAGCGGCTGCCGCCAGCCGGGCGCACAACAACGAGGAGTCCGAGGTCGTCCGGGCGATGGCTTCCGCGCGCAGCGGGTCCCGCCCGGCTGTGATCCGGATGATCCGCCGGAGCCACCGCTCGCGGTGGTCCCGGTCCACCACTGAATCCAGGATCCGCAGGGCACGCTTCTCGTCGCCGGCGAGGGCGGCGTACCTGGCCACCAAACCGGCGAAAGCGGTTCCCCCGGACGAATGATCCGGCCCGAGCACGGTTTCCGCGTCATTCAGCCATGCCGTGGCACGCGCCGGCTGGTCCAGCTTCGCGGCGGCCGCGGCCACCGCGGCGAATGCTTCGGCGCAGCCGGACAGTCGGCCGCGTTGGAGTAGTTCTTCCGCTTCGGTCAGGAGCGAATCACCGTCAGTCGGCCTGTCCGCAGCGACGGCGCGGGCCATGAGCGCGAGCGTCTCCGCGCGGTCGTCGGACGACCGCACGAGCTCGGCCACGCGGCGTGCCCGGTTGTAGTCGCCGGCCCCCGCGGCGGCCTCGGCCAGTGAAACCACCGAACCGGCGCCGAAGAACTGGTTGAGCGCGGCGGCGTGCTCCTCCGCCTGGTCGAACAAGCGGGCTGCCTGCCGGGACTCACCCTTG
>Ga0070663_100001458_pt1 | contig 12998 bp, 9 predicted proteins | sample KBSC63metaG_FD_65646 | JGI IMG/M metagenome (GOLD analysis project Ga0070663, IMG submission 65646) | Corn rhizosphere microbial communities from Kellogg Biological Station, Michigan, USA - KBS C6-3 metaG | ecosystem: Host-associated > Plants > Roots > Rhizosphere > Soil ...
CGGTTGTGCCGGTCGAGATGGGCTGGTCGGACGTCGGCAGCTGGGACGCGCTCCACGCAATCTCGGACCAGGACGACCATGGCAATGCGAACCATGGCGAGGTGTTCGCGATCGACACCAAGCGCTGCATGATCCGGAGCGAAGGCCCCGTCGTAGCCGCGGTCGGTGTCAAGGATCTGATCGTGATCGCCACCCCCGATGCCGTCCTGATCATGCCCCGCGGCGCCAGCCAGGAGGTCAAACGCGCGGTCGAGGCGCTCAAGAAAGACGGCCATATCACGCTGGACCGGGCACTTTAGATATCCATCGGCAAGGGGACCCGCCAACTTTCGATCACGGGACGTCGAGCATCGCAGAACGCAGTCGACCGTGTCGTCGGGGGAGCGACCGAACCGGCGGGTCCTAAGCCGCCGTCCACCCCCCGTCGATCGAGAGGTTCGCGCCCGTGATCGACGCGCTCTCGTCGCGGCACAGATGCAGCAGCAGCGACGCCACCTGATCGACTGTAACAAACTGTTTGGTCGGCTGCCCCGCGAGCAGCACGTCGTTCATCACCTGCTCGCGCGTCAGCCCGCGCGCCTTCATCGTGTCGGGGATCTGGGATTCCACCAAAGGTGTCCAGACATATCCCGGGCTGATGCAATTGACCGTGATGCCCTTGGTCGCGACCTCGAGCGCTACCGTCTTGGTCAGCCCGGCGATGCCGTGCTTCGCAGCGACATAGGCCGACTTGAAGGGCGAGGCGACCAGGCTGTGCGCCGACGCGGTATTGACGATCCGCCCCCAGCCCTTCGCCTTCATCCCCGGCAACGCCGCGCGGATTGTATGGAAGGCCGAGACCAGGTTGATCGCGATGATCTGGTCCCATTTCTCCGGCGGGAATTCGTCGATCGGCGCGACATGCTGGATGCCGGCATTGTTGACGAGGATGTCGACCCCGCCCAGTTCCTTCGCGCAGGTCTCGACCATCGCCAAGATTTCCTCGGGCTTCGACATGTCGGCCGAGGAATACAGCGCCCCCGCTCCACTCGCCTCGGCCAGCGCCTGTCGCTCCGCCTCGATCGCCGCCGCGTCGCCAAAGCCGTTGATCATGACTGCCGCCCCTTCGGCCGCCAACGCCTGCGCGCAGGCGAGTCCGATGCCCGAGGTCGATCCGGTAATGAGCGCGGTCTTGCCCTTGAGGAACATGCATACTCCCTTGCGATCAGTGCGACGCGGCCCAAGCGGAAGCGGGGCCGACTTCGACTTTGCGCATATGGGCGCGATTCTGGATAGAGGTGATCGCCTTGACCGCGCCTTGACGCGCGTCTGGCGGCAACGCGCGGTCGGCATAAGCCTGGACACGCTCCGCTAGTGCCAGGTCGCCCGAGCCCGCGGCCAGCGAGACGATATAGCCCGCCTGCGAGCTCTGCTCGACCAATGCGTTGACCGCATCAGCATGCGCCACCGCCCAATCGAACGCCATTTCGGGATGCTCGCCGGATACGGCGCGCAGCATGGCGGCGCGGTTCGGGACGGTGGGCTCGTCGCTCAGCACCAGCCCCAGCGTCTTCTGCGCCAGCACCGGATCGCGCGCGCCGCCGAGCGTCAGCCAATAGGCCCGCGCCAAAAGCGGGTTGCGCTCCCCCTTCGCCTTCTGGTGCATCATCTCCCACTGCTCGGGCGTGGCGTTACGCGCAAACACGCTCAGCACTGCGCTGCGTGTCGCGGCCGGGATCGCGTCGAGATCGCCTTCCACCATCTGGCGCGCGGCCTCGACCACCTTGTGCTCGCCAAAGCGGCCCAGCACCGCGATCACCGTCTCGCGCAGTTGCGCGATATCGGCCCGTTCGCCCATGCGCGGGCTGAGCCCGACGCGGTCGAGCTGCGGCGCGAGCAACGCCCGGGCACGCGCCTCGAACGCGGGTTGCCCGACATCGCCCGCGATAAGGTCGCCGATCGTCTGAAGCTGGCCCGCGATCAGGCGCCAGACCAGAGGATCGGCATCGGGCGTAACATGGCCGATCAGCGCGAAATAGCGTTCGAGCGGCGCATATTCGCCATTGCCGAGCGCGATCGTATCCTGGAGAAGACCGACCTGATCGGCCAGCGCCAGCCGCGAAAAACGCCCCACCAGCGCGTCGAAATGCGGTGCCGAATAGAGCGTGCGATAATAACCGAGCTGGCCTGGATTGATGAGCGGCGGCGCGCCGCAGCCGGCCATTGTCAGCGCCACCGGATGCGCGGCGGTGACGTCGGCTTCCGTCCTGCCCGCACCGGACGCCGGGGCAGACCAGGTCACTGGCACGATCCAGCGCAGTGGCTTGCGCGATGCCGGGTCGGTTCCGTAACGCCCCTGGCTGAGCTCCATCCGGAGCGCGCCTGCACGGCATACCCGCTCGGAAACCTTGATCAGCGGCACGCCCGGCTGCAGCGTGAAGCTGTCCATCATCGGTTTGACCGGACGCCCCGCCGCCCGCGCGATCTCCGCCCACAGATCGTCGGTCGCGGTGTTGCCGTAGGCGTGATCCGCCATATAGCGGCGAATGCCCGCACGGAAATTGTCCGGCCCGACCGCCCCCTCCAGCATCCGGATCACCGCCTCGCCCTTCGAATAGGCGATCGTATCGAACGCGGCAGCGAGCTGATCGACATTGCTGATCCGCTGGACGATCGGGTGCGTCGATGCGCGCGCATCATTGTTGATGCCGATCTGATGCGGATAGGCCGCGGTCTGCGCCGCGACATGCCAGTCCGGATTGAGCGCATCGGTCGCCTTGCTCGCCATCCAGGAGGCAAAACCCTCGTTGAGCCAGAGGTCGTCCCACCAGCGCATCGTCACCAGATCGCCGAACCATTGATGCGCCATTTCATGCGCGATGTCGGAAAAAATCAGCTGGCGCTGGTTTTCGCTCGTGACCTTGGGATCGACCAGCAAGACCTTGTCGAAATAGAGGATCCCGCCCCAATTCTCCATCGCATCGAAGAACTGGCTCGCGCCCGGCGCGGCGACCATGTCGAGCTTGGGCAACGGGTAGGGCGTGCCGAAATAGTCATTGTAGAAGGCCAGCAGCCGCGCCGCACTGTCGAGCGCATATTGGCCCTGATCGCCGACCCCGCGCCGGGTTATGACGCCGATCTCGGTCTTGCCGACCACGCGCGAGCGCCGTTCGACCTCGCCCTGGCCGAAGAACAAAAGATAGCTCGACATTTTCGGCGTCTGCCGGAAGCTGACCCAATCCTTGCCGTTAGGTCCGGGGCGGGTCGATGCGATCGGCATGTTGGAGAAGCTCGACTGGCCTTTGGGTGTCGCCACGCTGATCGTGAAGGTCGCCTTGCGCCCGGGCTCGTCCCACATCGGTGCGAAGCGGCGCCCGTCGGTCGCCTCGAACTGAGTGACGAGCATGCGCTTGTCGGCGGCGCCATCCTTGTAATCGACCGCGAACAAGCCCGCCGCCGACTGATAGATCTTGCCTGACCAATCGAGCGAAATGCGGTGCGTGCCAGTGGCGACCGGCTTCGCGAAGGTCAGCATGAGCGTCTGCGCCTTGGGGTCGAGGGTCATGTCGTCAGCGGCCACTCGGCCGTCGAGCGTCGCCTTGCGGATCGCCAGGTCGGCCGCATTCATCACGATCCAGCGCGTCGGGCGCAGCACGGACACCGTGATCGTCTCGCTGCCGGTGAAGCTCAGATGCGCCGCGTCCGGATCGACCTTCATGTCGTAATGGACGGGTACCACCTCGGGCGGCAGCCGTCCCGGAAGGCGGGGGCCGACCGGTATCGCGGCGGCGTTGGCGGAGAGCAGGACAATCAGAAAAGGCAGCAAACGCCCGTACTGGCGCATGGAGGACTCCCGGAAATGGCCTGGACTGCCTAGAACGCCACGGGCGCACCGAAAGACGCGTGCAACCAGCGGCAACAAGGGCGGGTTATAGCGCCATCATCCTGCAGGAGGTTTCATGCGGCTCGACGATTATCGGGAAAGCTCCAATGTCGAGCAGGATAGCGGCCGCTCGTCCGGCCTTGGCGGCTTCGGCGGAGGCGGCGGCGGGATCGGCCTGTTGTTCGCCTTGGTAGGCAGCCGTTTCGGCATTGGCGGCATCATCATCCTGGTGCTCGGAATGTTCCTGTTCGGCCTCAACCCGTTCGGCGGTGGCGGCAGCCAGATGGTCGGCCAATCCCCGCAGGTCGCGAGCCAGAGCGCGGCGCAAACCTGCGCCAACAATGGCGCGGCCGGTCATTTCTCCTGCCGGGTTCTCGCCAGTACGGAGGATACGTGGGGCCCCCTGTTCCAGCAGGGCGGCCAGACCTACACCCCGCCCAAACTCCATTTCTATTCTCAGCGGGGTAATTCAGGGTGCGGCGAGGCGATGTCGGCAATGGGGCCTTTCTACTGCCCTAGCGATCAGCGCGTGTATCTCGACACCGAATTCTTCGACGAACTCCAGACGCGTTTCCACGCCGCGGGCGATTTCGCGCAGGCCTATGTGATCGCGCACGAGGTCGGCCACCACGTCCAATATCTGACCGGTATTGCCGACAAGGTCCGCCGCGAGCAGCAGGCGTCGGACGAGAAAGGCGCCAATGCGCTGCAGGTCAGAATGGAATTGCAGGCCGATTGCTACGCCGGCGTCTGGGCCGCCAACGCCAAGGACGCGCATGGCCAGCCCTTGCTCGAACCCGGCGACGCCGAGGAAGGCCTGCGCGCGGCCCAGGCGATCGGCGACGATACGCTCCAGCGCTCCGCGGGGCGCACGCCCGTCCCCGACAGTTTCACCCACGGTACGTCGGCCGAACGGGTCGCCTGGCTCAAGCGCGGGCTGGAGGGCGGCGACCCGTCCAAATGCGATACCTTCGCGGGATCGATCGATGGTTAGGGGCGCGCGTCGTCGCTCTGAACCGCACCCATCGAAGCGACATCGTCACCCCGTCGTGGCGACAACATTATCCTCCGGGTGCCGATCGATCAGGATCGTATAAGGGTCGGTGCCTGCGAACGCCGGCTTTGCGGCAGTGACGAACCCGATCTGCTGGACCCCACTGTGGACCGCCACCGATCGCCGCCCGAGCATGTCCTTCGCATGGAACGGGCCCCAGCCAGGCATCGACGCGAACACACCGAAACCGACGGGTTCCGCGAGCGGCACCTCGCTCTCCTTGCCGTCGCCGGCGGCATAATATTTGTGCGCCTCGACGGTCAGCATGGTTTCGTAGCGGCCATCGGGCAGCTTGCGGACCTGCGCCGCCTTTGTTCTGATGTCGTAGAGCGTGATCTTCTCGAACAGGTCGGTGATCAACTGGTTTTCCGCCGGAGTGGCGCCCTTGCGGAATTCGGCGATCAGGTCGAGCGACCGTGGCCAGGGTGCCGAGCGGAACCGGAAGCGATCGAGATAGCGCCGCAGCGCGGCGTTGACGCGCTCTGCGCCCAGCACGTCACGTAAACGCCACATTGCCAGCTCGCCCTTTTTATAAGCGATCTGGTTCTGGTGTTCGACCCGGGCGAGCGGCGTCTCGCCCGTACGATCGAAGCCGCGCATGAACAAATATTCATCGAGCTCCCGCAGGCGATAGCGGCGTACCTCGTCCCAACCCGCGACCTTTTCCATCACCAACAAAGCCGAATATTGCGCGAGCGTCTCGGTGAGCATCGCACCGCCTTGCATGTCGGCGGGGGTCGCCTGATTGCCCCAATATTGATGGGCCAGTTCGTGCGCGACTACCTGCCCGACATAGTCGATGCTGCTGGGATCGGAGAGGTTGGCGATGAAACCGAACCCTTCCGAATAGGGGAAGGTCCCGGCGAAGGAGATTGCCGCCGTCGTATAGACCGGGAATTCGACCACCCGCATATGATTGAACTGGTAGGGGCCGAAGGCGGACCGATAGGCATCGAGGGCATGTGCGGATGCGGCCAGCATCCGGTCGACATTCCGGGCGTGCTGCGCATCGTAATAAACTGCCAGATCGACACCATCATGGCGGACGTACCGCTCCTGATAATGCGCCGACTGGATCGAGAAATAATTCTGGATCGGCACTTCGCTCACGAAGTGCGCGGTGCGGCGCCCGTTCCTGATGATGTCCGCGACCTTGGCGCCGGGGGCGATCGGCGTCTGATCGGCGTCGGTGGTGAGGGTGATATCGGTCTTCACCCAATCGCCGTGAATCATGTTGAGCCGCGTTGCCTCGAGATCCTCCAGCTTCGCGGGATGCAGTTCGGCCGGCAGGCCATTTCTGCGCCGCGCATCGGGATCTTGCAGCAGGTCGAAGCGGTCCATGCCGATCAGAGGCAAGAGGTCGCGGTTCTGGGACAAGGTGCCGTTGTCGACAATGCGCGTGTCATTACCCTCGTTGCGGAAGCCGATCTGCTGGTGGACGGTGGTGAAGGCGATGCGCGCCGTCCCCCCCGGTGCGAGCGGCCTGGCGAAGCGATAGATGCGATATTGGAAACGCGGATAGTCCCTGGCCAGGCTTGCGCCGGAGACGGCGAGCGCCGTCCACTTCGTTTCGGGCGAGCGCATGCGAAGATGGACTTCCGACAAAGGCACCGACTGCCGGTTGACAAGATCGAGCGTACCGCTCGTCATGATTTTCTGCTGATGCGGCCACAGATCGGCCTTAACCCGCACCATCGTTACCGAGGGCTGAAGCACCTTCTCGTACGGCAGTAATTGTTTCTCATACTCGCTCGCATAGCGGTCATCGCCGCGCGCGGTGCGATAGACATTCCAGACATGGGTGTTGACGAAGCACCAGGTGCCGAGCCCCACGAAGGCCAGCATCGCCACCGCCGCGACCCCGCCCGCCGGGCCGTTCAGCCGGTGTGGCAGCCGCTTCAGGCGGCTCGCCAGCCGCGTCTCGGCGCCCCGCCGCCACAGCGCATGGCTCAGCACCAGCAGGAGAAGCGCAAACGCCGTCCAATAAGCCCGGAAGCTCCACGCGCCGATCCAGAACCGGCCCTGCCCGTTCATGTCGGATAGCGGCAGCGCCGGCCCCTGCGCATAGGTGTAGAGATGATCCTCCAGCCCGACTTTGGACAATTCGTACCGCGAGACCACGTAGATCAGCATGATCCCCCAGCCGACGAACTTGTGCGGGCTGACCGCCTGTACGAACACCGCGAGCGTGGCGATCAGCACATAATCGGCCGCGTTGGGTAGCAAATACCATAGCAGATATTTGCCGATCTCGAGCTGCGTGTAGCCGTGGAACAGCTGAATCCCGACGGCGCCGATCGTGCTGACCAGCAGCGTCGAGATCAGCACCAGCGCCACCGCCAATATCTTGGGCACGACATAGGCCCAGTCGGGGATCGCGCTCGCGCCGACGATTTCGTGGATGTTGCGGTCATGCTCACGCCAGACCAGCTCGCTGCTATAATAGATTGCGATGATGATCGAGATCATCGTGAAATTGTCGTTGAGCAGCTTCACCATCAGCCGCGTGACGGGCAGCGAAGGGGTGCCCCATGCCGGGCTGAGATCGTGCACCCCGGCGATCGAGAAAATGAGACCGAGCACCAACAGCATGAAATAGGCGGGGCTGCGGGATATCTGGGCCATGTCCAGCCGCGCGCGGGCGCGCAGCTGCGCCCAGGCGGTCGCGCCGTCGAAGCGCGGCTCGGCCGTTGGGACGCGGATCCCGGCGAGGTCGATCGCCCCGGGCGACTGCGCCTCCTCGGTGCGTCGGCGTGCGGCGCGGGGCACGCGTTCGCCGAAGCGGAAACGGGCATGGGCTAAGGTGAGGACTGCCGCGCCCACGGCAACCCAGATGATCCGGTTCCACAACACGACTCCGTAGATCGGCGTGCCGAGCGCGTTGAGTTCTTCCGGGGCCCAGTAACGGGTAATCTCGTTAAGCGCGCCGAGCCCGAACGGATCGATATAGGCGGCGAGCGGGCCATGCCCATTGTGCGCGGCGATGTTCGCGCCCAGCCAGAACATGAAAAGCGCGATGCCGCTGAGATAGGTAGCCATCATCGAGCGCGTCATCGTCGCCAGCGCAAAGAAGAGCGCCGAGGTCACAAACAGATCGGGCAGCGCAAAGCACAGATAGGGCATGAGATAGGCGGACAGATGGTTCGGTTCGAACAAAGTGTGATCGACCCATGGCATCAGCGTTCCGACAAACAGGGCCGCCGGGATGATCAGAAAGCCGAGCGCGGTAACGCAGAAAGCACCGGCATAACGGCCGAACAGATAGTCGAACTTGGTAATGGGCGCGGTGCGTATCATTGGCCCGAACCGGGTCTCGTCATCGCGCACGATCGCGTTTGCGATGAAGGCCGCGGACACGACCATGTAGAGCACCGACAGCAACAGATAGAGCTGCGCGACCTTAAAATGCGCATTCTTGTGGACGCCGGGGCCCGCGCCCATCGAATTGGGTCCGATCGTGGTTAAGAAGACGTGAGCCCCGAACAGGGTCACGGCGATCCACAGGATCGGATTGCGCAGCTGATAGCGAAAGTCGAATGCCGCGATCTTGAGAAACATGGGCTTGCTCCTCAGGCTGCGGCGCGCGGCGCGGCGCGGAGCGTCGAGAAATAGACATCCTGCAGGCTACCGGTGGCTGGCATGAATCCCTCGCCCGGCGACGTGTCCGACGCAACGTGAATGATGGTGCGGCCCGCGAACAGGCGGGTGGAGATGACGCGATGGGCGGCGGCATGATCGCCAAGCGCGGCGCGGTCGATGGTCTTCTCCCAGATACGGCCGCGCATTTCGGCGACCTGCTGCTGGGGCACGCCCTCCAGCAGGATGCGGCCTTCGGCCAGCACGGCCATGCGCGTGCAGAGATCGGCGACGTCCTCGACGATGTGGGTGGAAAGGATGACGACGACCGTATCGCCGATCGCCGCGAGCAGGTTGAGGAAGCGATTGCGCTCCTCCGGATCGAGGCCGGCGGTCGGCTCGTCGACGATGATCAGCCGGGGATTGCCGACCAGCGCCTGGGCGATGCCGAAGCGTTGGCGCATGCCGCCGGAGAAGCCGGTCAGCGCCTTCTTGCGGACATCCCACAAATTGACCTGGTGGAGCAGGGCCTCGACCGTTTCCTTGCGTTCGGCGCGGTTCGCGAGGCCCTTGAGCACCGCCATATGATCGAGCATCGCGTAGGCCGAGATGCGGGGATAGACGCCGAATTCCTGCGGGAGATAACCGAGCACCCGGCGCAGCGCCTCGGGCTGTTTGAGGACATCGATCCCGTCGAAAACGATGCTGCCCGATGTCGGCGTCTGCAGGGTCGCAATGGCGCGCATCAATGTCGATTTGCCGGCGCCGTTGGGGCCGAGCAGCCCGAACATGCCTGGCGGAATTGTAAGGGTCACGCCGTCGAGCGCGCGGGTGCCGTTTCCATAGACATGGCTTAAATTTGTCAGCTCAATCATATCACCCTCGGCACAGATTATAGCAATATATGTAGAGTTTTTGATTGGAGGCGGCCTGGCAGTCCTGGATTTCAAAACGCAAATTGAGAGCCGGTTCTCTCAGGCGGAACTCACCCGAGACATCTTATAACGACATATGTAGATTTAATAGTCAAGCCGGCTGCCAGGCATGCAGTCGGAGGTCCGAGCGCTCGAAAGCCCCTCGGGGTTAGCAGGTAAGCAGTTCGGACGAAGCGTTTGAAAAGAGCCGGGCGTGCCACCGTGCGGCGGTGAGGATTGCCGCGAGTTCGATTCCCAGCTCCGTGACCTGCGAAATCAAAGGCGACAGATCGAGTGCCAGGATGCCCGTAAACAGGAAAAGCGTCACGGTTGTCGCGCCAATCAGAGCGCCGAATTTGACGACGCGCAGCCAGTCCCCCTCCACCAGCACCCAGGCAAGAGCAAGGTGCGCCATACCGAGCATAAGCCATAGAACCATCAGCACCGGCACGGCGCTGTTCTGAGACCAGGCCAGATAGGGATTTGGTTCAGCACCAGCCGCCAGCATGCCATAAGGCGGACCTCCCCCGGGGAAGGATGGGAAGCCGATCGCCTGCCCGAACTGGAACACCGCCATCGGGAGGAGCAGTCCGAGCGCGAGCGCATAATTGGCGAGCACCAGGCGTCCTTCGCCATGCTTCACCATTTGGCGCCACGCCGCGATCAGGCAGCCGGTCGCAAAGACGAACGGTTTCCCATCTTCGACCGCCGCTTCGAACTCGGCTTGCATGGCAAGCCCCCACCCATGGCGATCTGCGCCGAAACAGCCGCGGGCCAATGACATCACAGCCCGCGATACCGCCGCCGTCATGCGAAGGCGGCTTTGGAAGGGAAAGCGGCGTCGGCATCGGCTAGCGCCTGCGCCAATGCCACCCCCGCGGCCGTCAGCCGGTAAGCATGACGGGCGGGCCGGCCGAGCTGTTCCGGCTCGCGCCATTCTGCCTCGACCAGGCCCTGCTCGGTCATGCGCATCAGCAGCGGATAGAGCGTGCCCGACAGAAGGCCGGTTTCCTTCATCAGGTCATAGCCATGACGCCATTGCTGCGCGCGCGCGGACAAGGCTTCCAGGAGCAGGAGCATCTGCTTCGATGGTCGTCGGTTGCGCGCCATGATGCTTAAACAACCTAAGTAGAGTTAGGAGTCAAGATGGCCCCCGGTGCACGCCTCACGGCGCGTTCTCCTGGCTGAATGGCTGAGCGCGCAGGGCGGGAAAGACAAGCTCGATCGGTTTGGTGTCGGGCAGCACGTAAACATATCCGCCCTTCTTCCGGAAAAGCGGCCGCACGCTTTTGCTGTAGAAGGCCGTGGGGACATTGATGCACCCGAAGGTTATGCGGTTGTCGTCACTGGTGGGTGACAGCATCCGTTCGCGCCGCCGTTCCTTCACGCCGGCGTCCTTCGGGATCGGGTGGAGCGCTACCGACGTGGCGTAATCGACCCACAGCACGCGCTGCTTCCCCGCCGCCAAACCATATCTGGCGAGGAATCGCCCTGCGGGCGTCGTCTTCTCCGCGGGGCCGATCTTCGCCAGGCTCTTGCTGCCGACACCGGGCGTGGCGTCGTCCCCCACGGCAACGCCGATCAGCACCGGAGCCTCGCCAAGCGGCTTCCCCTTCGCATCGAACAGAAAGAGCGCCGCCGATTTCTTGTCGACGATGATATAAGGCAAAGACGCATTATCTCGTGAGGCAGCGATCCAATCGGCCACGCGCGCGGCCTCGGCCGATCGGCTCGCTATACTCCCCGTTTCCGCGCTTATCGCCGGCGCTTTGGCCGACCTTGGAGGCTGCGCGCTGTCCGCCGCCCACGCCGGCATGGCGACGGACAGTACAATACCTCCGGCAAGCGCCAGCAGCACTTGGGTCATCGCGTGCGCCGCCTGGCGTGAAACGAACTTGGGCCTCCAGGACCGCCAATGTCGTCAATCACGATCCTATCAGCGCTGGCGTGGTTGTGGCATCAATGGCGCGCCCGCTTCCGGCGACTCTCCTGCATGCGCTGCTCAATGCCATCCACACGGGCATTGAGCTGATCGAGACGCTGACCGTTATTCTGTGCCTGGCCGGATGCAGCCTGCGCCTGCGCGGACGCCGCCTGTGCTTGCGACAATGCGGATTTCGCGGTGGCATCGGTATCCTGCAGCTTCGCCTCGAGGGCATCGACGCGATGGTTGACGGTGGCGATCTGCTCTCTCACAAATCCCTTGGTGGCACAGCCGCCAAGGGTCAGAGATCCAGCCAAAATCATGACCGCAGGGGCGATTTTCGTCATATAAGGCGGCATCGCATTGCTCCAATGGTTAACGAACCGGTCAGCCCAAGCCCAACGCTCGTGATCCAACAACGCGATTTTGTCGGGTAGTGCTTCCCCTCAGGTGAGTGGTTGAGGCCGGCCTTGCGTCGGATGCCCGCCAAGTTCGAAGGGTCGCAAGTCTTGGCTTTCAGTCACAAGCCTTCGCACGCGCGATAAGAAAGGCAGCCTCGCGCATGTTGCGCGTAAGCTTGGCTGCCGCTTCGAATTCGACGCGGGCTTCGGCCAATCGGCCAGCCCGAAACAGGAAATCGCCCCTCGCCGCAGGCAATGGCGCATAATCGCGCAACGCCGCCGCACCCGCAACCTGGTCCAGCAGCCGCAAACCGGCGTCCGGGCCGAACGCCATACTATGCGCGACCGCACGGTTGAGGTCGATCACTGGCGACGGCATCACTGTGCGCAGCCGGTCGTAAAGCGCCGCGATTTTCGGCCAGTCCGTATCGGCCGGCTTCGCCGCGCAGGCATGGCAAGCCGCGAGCGCTGCCTGCAATGCATAGGGGCCGTCGCCGCCGAGCGCTTCGGCGCGGGCCAGCGCGTCGAGTCCCGTGTCGATCAGCAACCGGTCCCAGCGTCCGCGATCCTGCTCCGCGAGCGTCAGCAGCTCGCCCTCCGGCCCGACGCGCGCCTGCAGACGCGATGCCTGAATGTCCATCAGCGCCAACAGGCCGAACATTTCGGCCTCTTCCGGCATCAGCCCAGTCAGGATGCGGCCCAATCGGCGTGCCTCCAGACACAGGGTCGGCCGGATCGGCGCGTCACCCGCGGTGGCCGCATAGCCTTCGTTGAAAATGAGGTAGATGACCTCCAGCACCGATGACAGCCGCGCTGCCCGTTCGGCGCCCCGCGGCACCTCGAACGCCAATCCCGCCTTAGCAATCGCCTTCTTCGCACGCACGATACGCTGCGCAATCGTGGCCTCGCCCGCCAGGAAGGCGCGCGCAATCTCCTCGGTCGTCAGCCCGCCGACCACTCGCAGCGTCAGCGCCGCGCGGGAATCGGGGGACAGGATCGGGTGGCAGGCGGTGAAGATCAGGCCGAGCAACTCATCGCCCAGATCGTCGTCCATCGCCGCTTCGATCGCCGCGGCGGGATCGTCATAAGCCGCATCCGGAATCTGCGCGATCTCGTCATGCTTGCGGTCGCGCATCCTGTCGCGTCGGATCGCGTCGATCGCGCGTCGCTTGGCTGTCGTCATCAGCCACGCACCGGGATTGGCCGGAATGCCCGTCCGGGGCCATTCGCCGAGCGCCACCACCAGCGCATCCTGCGCCAGCTCCTC
>Ga0070663_100001464_pt1 | contig 12980 bp, 7 predicted proteins | sample KBSC63metaG_FD_65646 | JGI IMG/M metagenome (GOLD analysis project Ga0070663, IMG submission 65646) | Corn rhizosphere microbial communities from Kellogg Biological Station, Michigan, USA - KBS C6-3 metaG | ecosystem: Host-associated > Plants > Roots > Rhizosphere > Soil ...
CTCATCGACAATGACGATGTCGAAGGTGCGCGCGCGCAGGTGCTCGGCGTGCTCGCGGCGCCGGGCCGTGGCGATCGAGGCAACGATGCGGTTCTGGCTCCAGAAGGCCTCGGGGTCCTCGCGCAGGGAAGGCTCGTAGGTGGTCGCGAACGTCAGGCCGAACTTGCTCGCCAGCTCCTCCTGCCACTGGCCGACAAGCGAGGCCGGTGTCAGCACCAGGGTGCGCTCGGCCATGCCGCGCAGCGCGTACTCCTTGAGCACCATCGCGGCCTCGATGGTCTTGCCGAGGCCCACCTCGTCGGCCAGAAGCACGCGGCCGCGGAACTGCTTGAGCACCTTGCGTACGGTCTCGAGCTGATGCCACAGCGGCTCGAAGCCCGCGAGATGCGGCAGGCACAGCAGCTCGTCGAAGCCCTGTGCAAGGCCCAGGTGCGCGAGACGCTCGCGCAGCCCGAACCTGCGGCCGTCCTGCTCCGGCTGGCCAGTGTCGACCGACGACAGCGCCGCCAGGTCGATCTCCATCGTGAACGGAATCTCGACCTCGACGCGCGGCAAGGGCGGCGGCGGTGCCGGCCGCGCCGCAGCCGGCGCTGCCGGCACTTGGGGTTGAGGCCGCGTTCGAACGGCGGCACCACGGGGCTCTGCGGGCCTCGCTCCGGCTTGGCGGCGGGCGGGGACCTGCGCGACCTCCACCGGGCGCCGGACAGGGGATTGCGCTGGCCCTCTCATGATGCTGTCCACAGGCGCGGTCAGCTGCAGCAAGCATGGGAAGCCGCGCGGAAGCACGGAGAGCGCAGCGCGCCGGTCGGTCAGCTCATGCTGCTGCAAGAGCGCCTTGGCTGCGGCACGTCTGCCAAGTTGATTGAGCGCCAGGGCGCGCAGGAGATGCGCCGCTGGCGCCCTCCCCCACCTGGAGGACCGGTCGAGGAAGACGAGCGCCTGCTTAGGGTGCCCGTCGAGCACCGCCGCCATGGCGGCCATCAACAAGAGTTCGAGGTTGGTGGGACAGGCCGCAACCGCTGCCTCCGCGAGCGCCAGGACAGATGTGTCCGCTTTCGCGTCCGCGAACGCCCCAGTCAGCCGCTCGACCCAGACCTCGACTGGGTCGAGCGGCGCCTCGAACAGGTCCCGCTGGCGCAATGCCGTGCTTGCCATCGACCTCGCCGTCCCACTTCGACGCGCCGGAGCGAACTCACGCTCCGCGACGCCCCGGCCGCCGCGTGGCGCACGCGGCAACCTCCGCTGCCCGTTCACAGACGGAATCGCTCCAGCGCCCAGTATGCCGGCCAAGGCCCTGCCTGCCATATGTCCGCCACGGGGCCCCCGCCCGTTCCTGTGGATTTCCCCCGCGCATTGCGGTGCGGTCCCGACTCGCGCACAAGGGCCGATGCGGCGCCCTCGATCTCTGGATACGGCGGCCGTTGCTTGCTGAAAGCGCCCGCGCGATTGCAGACGCGCCCGATACGACAAAGCCGGAACCCGGATGCGCGCCGGCGTCCGACTGCTATCCGAAACCCCCATCACCACGTTTGACGGGATCGTCGCTCAGCCTCGACGGCGCCGCGACTGGACCTCGATCGTGTCCGGGAGACGATCGAGGTCCGGCGAGGTCCGCAGCATCGGCTGGGCCTGGGTTGCGCGCATGTATCGGGTTGCGTTCCCATCCTGATCCACTAACTCATGGGGCAGCGACACGAGAGCGGCCACGCCATGAGCAACCTGCACTTTCTTATCTTCGAGACCGCAAACGGCTTCTGCGGCATTGCCTGGAGCGACGCAGGCATCGCACGCTTGCTGCTTCCGGCCAAGACTGCGGAGGACGCCGAGCGTATGTTGCGGCGTCGGACGCCGGGTGCCGAACCGGGGGTGCCGACTCCCGTGGTGGGCGAGGCGATAGCCGCCGTGAATCGCTATTTCGAGGGCAACGAGACGGATTTTGCGCAGTTCGAGCTCGATCTCGATGGACAGGATGAGTTCTTCAAACGTGTCTACGCTGCGGCACGAGGTATCAAATGGGGGCAGACGACCACCTATGGCACCCTCGCCGGGGAGCTGGGCGGTGGGCCGGAGACTGCGCGCGACGTTGGTCAAGCCATGGCGAGAAATCCGATCCCGTTGATCATCCCGTGTCACAGGGTCCTGGCCGCCGGCGGCAAGATTGGTGGGTTTTCGGCTCCGGGGGGCGCGGCAGCCAAGATTCGGATGCTCGGCCTGGAAGGCGTCCAGGTCGGGTTTTCGAACGGCGGGCAGCAGACGTCTTTCAATTTCTGAGCAAGTGCTACCGCGGCGTCGCAGCGCCAGCACGAGAGGGGAAATGATGCCGGGCATTGTGAAGGGGCGCGGTCCAGCGGCCGGGCGATTTCTGTGCCTCCGGACGTGTGGAGGTCTTCCCTCGACCGAGACGTGGATGCTCAAGGCTGCCGAGCGGGTGCGTGGCCATGTGGAAGGAGAGATCAGGGCAGCCGGCGCCGATCTCGCTGTCGAGATCGACCGTCGCGGCAGGCCCTACAGCCCGATCTGCCGAAAGAACCGCGCCAGCTACGAGCGTCGGGCCACCCAACGCCGCCAAGACCTGGCCGACATCGCCGCCCTCAGGGAAAGACGAGAAAGAGCAGCTCCGCAAAATCTCATCACAACAACAATAAGTCATGCCCTCGCTTGGTGAGCCAAGCGGGATGAAACAGCGAACACATATGTCATTGCAATCGCTTTGTGAATTTGGATGGCGCCTGGCGAGGCTCAACCTTGGAATCGTGCTCGCGGCCATCAAGGACACGCTTGCGGTGGCCTGACGGCCATCCTTGACAGCCTCTGCGCGCGACGGCCTTGTTGATCGGCAGGCCGAGACGGAGGAACGGCGCTCAGACCGAACAGAGGAACTGGACGGGGCTCCAAGTGATAAGGACGGTAGGTGTCGGTTGCACGAATGATCCTGGCTCTTGGCAAGACTTGGCCTTCGGCGCTGCAGCGATTCCTTCAGGTTGCGGGGGCACTTAACCCGTCCCAACGAGCCGCCGGCATGCGTATTCTTGACCCGGATTCACCGTGTTGCCGAAGGACCACGGTATGGCGCTGGCGTGCGGATCGGCGCCACGCATTGACCCCTATCGGCATCCAAGCGCGACCCGCTGCTCAAGCCCTCCGTTGCTCCGCTACGCTCCGCAACTCCGGCCTTGAGCAGCGGAAGACGCACACAGTGGAGGGGTCAAGATTGGACGCCGATCAGGGGCGCATTGCCTCATCGAGAATGTTACCGAAGAAGTGCTGCCATGACTGGGGCGGCGCTGGCGAATCGGATCGCTGGCGTCCATGGCGGGGAACATCAGCATGGGCGCGCGGCGCGAGGTGGTGTCGGCGGTGGTGGAGCGCTACCGATCGGCGGGGCGGCGTGAGAAGGGCCGGATTCTCCACGAGCTGACGGCTGTGACAGGCTGGCATCGCAAGCATTCGGTGCGGGCGCTGCGAGGGAAGCCGCCGACGCAGGCGGCCGAGACCGTGCCGCGCAAGCGACGATACGACGCCGCGATCCGGGACGCGGTGACGGCGCTGTGGGAGGCGTCCGATCGGGTGTGCGGCAAGCGGCTCAAGGTGATGATCCCCACGCTGCTGCCGGCGCTCGAGCGGCACGGCCGGCTGACGCTGTCGCGCAATGAGCGTGCGCTGGTGTTGTCGGTGAGTGCTGCGACCATCGATCGAATGCTGGTCGACGTGAAGGTCGCGGCCGTGGGCGGCCGGCGGCGGCGCGTCGGCTTTTACTCGGCGATCCGGCGCGAGGTGCCGATCCGCACGTTCAACGACTGGTCCGATCCGCCGCCCGGCTTCTGCGAGATCGACATGCTCGCACACGGTGGTACGAGCGTGGCGGGCTCGTTGGCCGCGCGGGTGTTGGTCGCGTAGGTGTTGGCCGGATTGGGTGAGGTAGATAGAACTTAGACTCTACTGAGCCGCGTTGGCCTCAGAATGATCTGGCTTCGCCCTGGTTCTCCAAGGGCCGGGGCGTTTCGTTTGCGGGAGGCGTGGGCACCGGCGGCCGAACGCGATTAGGTTCGGCCGCCGCCATGGTCGCATTTGGCTCCAGGCATTCGTGGAATCCGCACCATAGTCTTCAAACCAGCAGAAATCCGGATCGGTCTTAGGGCCTTGTGCTGATCCCGTTGCCGCCTTGCACGCTTACGATGGTGGCCAACCGCGTGGAGCGCATCGCCGATGCCTGTATGAACGACGTCGAAGCGCAATGCGCGACGCGGAGAGGATTGGACCGTGCCTGGTGCAGAAGAGCGGCTCGCTTTCGCGGCCCTGCCAGATGGAGGACTTTGCCGAGGCCATTCGCAGGGATTCTGCCAAATGGCTCGATGTGGATCAGGCGGTCTGGCACCAAGCTCGATTGAGCCGAAAGTAAGCTCCGCCGGCTGGGATCAGCCCCAGTAGTCCTCCGACCAGAGGTTTGCAGGCACAGGCTCCTGCCTCGGACGGATGGCCGTGTGCAGATCCGCCATGTGCATCGGCATGGCCCCGTAGAGCCGCCGGCGCCTTGCCATCTCCCCCGCGATCTTGGCCAGCACCCGCTGCCGCTGATCGAGCAGCGAAACGTACCGGCGCGCGGTCATGTACTTGGGCTTGGTCATCGGCTGCTCAACCCAGGACTGCAGCCCCAGCTTCTGACAGATGATGTTGGCGCGACGCACCAGCCGCCCGACTCTGCCCTCGCGCTCGGAACACCACACCACGTCGCCGCACTTGGCGCACCTGAGCCCCCAGCTCCTGAGCGCAAGGCGCGTGCACTTGCGCCCGCAATCAGGACACCGGAAGACGGTCTCAGGCCCCAGCCCGCGGATGATGATGGCCAGCTCAACGTGACAGCAGACCGTGTGCACCTCCGCATCGTGCCAGCGATTCTCCGGCTCGTGCCATGCGTAAATCAGCGTGAAGCCGCGGCCGTCGTTGTCGCAGATGTAGGTGGCGCCGGCGCCTTCCTCGATGCCCTCACCCTCCAGCTCGATCGTCTCGCACCGACCGGGCTCGAATGCGCGCCAGCCCTTGAGCGTACGGGAGCAAATGTCGGCCACGTCGTCCCAGCAGGCTTTGAGCTTCTTGCGTGCCATGACCGTTTTAATTTCCCGAATTGTGGCTCAGCTTCAATTGCTGGAACGGACTGTTTCGTTCACCCGTTCGCCCCACTCTACAGGAACGACGGCTGGTCCGACGGGCGATGCGCCGGCTCTTGGCCGCCGTGATCTCCTCCTGCTCGCGATCGGAAGGCTCAGGCAAGTCCACAGCTTTCACGCTCCCCCTCAATCGAGCGACCACGGCTGCGCGCGCCCCCTGGATGCGGTGTTCCAGTTGCACACCGAGCTGTGGCGGAAGGAGGCGGCTCACCAGTTGAGCTATCCGTTCTATTCCCCATCACAGCGGCCAGAGCGAGGCGCCTGATGGCCTCGAGTGTCGGGCGGCTCCCAATTCGGCAACAGGCTTGGCCTTGGCCGCCCTCAGGATGTTCCCCGTCGATCGGTCGGGTTTCTCCCCATATCGGGCGCCTCATTGGCCCGCGAGTATTCATACCGGCGACAAAGCGGAGTGTTGGACGAAAGCGCGGGCAGATCAAGCACGGCCGTCGGGCTAAGAAGTGAAGCATCTCCGCGTCAGCTCCTGCTCTAGATCGGAAAAACGGTGAGGGGTCGTGAAAGTACAACGTCATTCTCGTCTCGCCGCACTGGTTTGCTTGCCATCGCTGCTGTTTCTGCATGGTTGCGACAACCCTCAGCAACAAGCGAAGGCCGAGTTGCCTCCGGCCGCCGTTACCGTCGCTCCAGTTGCGGAGGACAAGATCACGCCAACTGTGACGTTCACCGGCCGGGTCCAGGCGCAGGACAAGGTCGATCTGCGCGCGCGCATTGACGGCTTCCTGGAGAAGCGGCTCTTCAATGAAGGACAGGACGTAAAGAAGGGCGACCTGCTGTTCGTCATCGAGCAGGCTCCCTACAAGTCCGCCATTGCTGAGATCAAGGCGGATATCCAGAAGGCGGAAGCCGCGCTGACGCTCGCCAACATCGAGGTCAAAAGAGCGACTGAACTCGTTGCCAAGGAGGTGGGTACCCAAAAGCGGCTCGACGATGTCACCATGCAGCAGGCCCGCGCGCGCGGCGAGATCGCGCGCCTGAAGGCGTCGTTGGAGAAGGCCGAGCTCAATCTCAGCTATACCGAGATCCGCGCTCCCCTTGCGGGACGCATCGGTCGCGCGACGGTCTCGGTCGGAAACTACGTCGGACCGTCGAGCGAGCCGCTGGCCACCATCGTCAAGCAAGACCCGATCTATGTAAGCTTCCCGGTCACGCAGCGCGAGATGCTCCAGCTCCGGAAGGACCAAAAGTCTGGCCATGCGGAGACTACGATCTACGTTCGACTGGCTGACGGCAGCCGCTACGCGCAAGCTGGCAAGGCCGATTTTGTCGACGTGACGGTGAGCCAGGGCACCGACACTGTGCAGGTGCGCGCGACCTTTCCCAATCCGAATCGAATCCTCGTCGACGGTCAGCTGGTCGCTGTCGTGGCGGAGGTTGGGAAGCCGCAGCCCGCATTGCTGATCCCGCAGCAGGCGCTTCAGATGGATCAGGCCGGCCCGTTCGTGCTCGTGGTGGATGGCGACAACAAGGTGGAGGTTCGCCGTATCGAGGTCGGTCCGGCGCCAGGCGCACAGGTCACGGTGACCAAGGGCCTGAAGGCAGGCGAGAAGATCATCACCGAGGGCGTGCAGAAGGTGCGACCCGGCGAGGTCGTGCAGACGACTGAGGTCAAGGCATAGCCCGACCCATGCTGTCCGGCATCTTCATCGATCGGCCACGGCTCGCAATCGTCATTTCCATCGTCATTACGCTTGCCGGCCTGATCGCCCTCAAAGCTCTTCCGGTCGCGCAGTTCCCCAACATCGTTCCACCGCAGGTTCAAGTCTCGACCAGCTATCCCGGCGCGAGCGCGGAGGTTGTCGAGGCGGTTGTGGCGCAACCCATTGAGTCACGCGTCGTCGGCGTCGACAAGTCGATCTACATGAAGTCGATGAGCGGCAACGACGGCAGCTACACGCTGTACGTTACGTTCGCGGTCGGCAGCGATCCCGACATCAACACGGTGCTGGTGCAGAACCGGGTCAATCTGGCAGAGGCGCAGCTACCCGCGGAAGTGCGCGCCCAGGGAGTCAGCATCAAGAAGCAATCGTCGGCGATCCTGCAGGTCGTCTCGATGATCTCGCCGGATGGCCGCTACGATCAGCTCTTCCTGAGCAACTACGCCACCATCAACATCATCGATGCCTTGAAACGGATACCGGGTATCGGCGACGTGACCTTGCTCACCCCGGCCGACTACAGCATGCGGGTCTGGCTGAACAGCGACCGCTTGACGAACTTCGGCATCACGCCGAATGACGTCGTCAATGCCGTCAAGGCCCAGAACATCCAGGCCGCAGTCGGCCGCATCGGTGCGCAGCCGGCCCTGCCGGACCAGCAATTCCAGCTCAGCATCCAGACCAAGGGGCGCCTGTCCACAGTCGACGAGTTCCAGAACATCGTGGTCCGTGCCAACCCGGACGGCTCGTTCGTGCGTGTCAAGGACGTGGCGCGCGTCGAGCTCGCCAGCCGGTCCTCGGAGCAGATCGGGCGCCAGGACGGTAAGCCGGCGGCGGTGGTCGCCACCTATCAATCTCCGGGTGGAAACGCCATCGCCAGCGCAGAGGCCACCCGTAAATCACTGGAGAAGCTGAAAGCATCGTTTCCAGAAGGGATCGACTACAAGATCACCTACGACACCACCGTGTTCGTGAAGGAGAGCATCGAGGGCGTGGTGCACACGCTGTTTGAGGCGTTCGTGCTCGTGGTCATCGTCGTCTATCTATTCCTCGGCAGCGTGCGCGCCACCCTCATTCCATTGATCGCCGTGCCGGTGTCGCTCATCGGCACCTTTGCCGTCATGCTGGCGCTCGGCTATTCCGCCAACACGGTATCGCTGCTGGCGCTCGTCCTGGCCATCGGCATCGTCGTCGACGATGCGATCGTGGTCGTTGAGGCCGTCGAGCACGAGCTGGAGCAAGACCCGAAACTCACGCCGGCTGAGGCGACGCGTCGGGCGATGGGCCACATCACTGCGCCCGTCATCGCCATCACCCTCGTCCTGTTGTCGGTGTTCGTGCCGGTCGCCTTCATTCCCGGCATTGCGGGCGAGCTGTTCCGGCAGTTCGCCGTGGCCGTATCAGTCTCGATGGTGATCTCGGCCATCAATGCGCTGACGCTGTCACCGGCGCTGTGTGCCGTCTTCCTCCGAGCCCGCCACGGACCGCGTCGCGGCCCGATGCGATATGTCCTGGCCGGAATAGACCTGGTCCGCGACGGATACGCTGCAATCGTCAAGCGGCTGGTCCGCGTTGCGGTGTTGGGCCTAGTCGCGCTCGCCGGTGTTGTCGTGGGCGCGGGCTGGCTGTTCCAGAATACGCCCACTGGCTTTCTTCCTGCCGAGGACCAGGGTGCCATCTTCGGCGAGATCCAACTGCCCGAGGGAGCCTCGGTCAATCGCACCGATGCCGTTGCAAAACAGGTCGAGGAGATCATAAGCCGCACGCATGGAATCGCTGGCGTGACCTCAGTGGTCGGCTACAGCATGCTCGACGGCCAGGTGAAATCCAATAATGCGTTCCTGATCATGACGCTAGAGCCGTTCCACCATCGAAAGGAAGAGGCTCTATCCGCCAAGGCGCTGATCAGCGAGCTCAAACGCGAGTTCCGGGGAATCCGCGAAGCCAACGTCATCGCCTACAACCTGCCCCCCATCATCGGCCTGGGGACGGGCAGCGGCTTCGAGTACCAGCTGGAGAACCTGAGCGGCGGGACTGCTGCCGATATTGCAGCCGTCGCGCGCGGTCTGGTCTTCGCCGCCAATCAGGACCCGGCGCTGAGCGGCGTGTTCACGACGTACGCCGCGAACACCCCGCAGCTCTACCTCGATATCGACCGCGAGAAGGTGCAGACGCTGGGCGTCGACGTCTCCACCGTCTTCAATACCCTCCAGTCTGTTCTCGGCAGCTACTACGTCAACGATTTCAATCTGTTCGGGCGCACCTGGCAGGTGAACGTCCAGGGTGAGGCGCTCGACCGCAGCCGCATCGATGACGTGTTCCGCATCAACGTGCGCAACGCGCGCGGCGAGATGGTGCCGCTCCGTGCCATTGCGTCCGCGCGTGTCGTCCTCGGCCCCCAATCGATCATTCGCTACAATAACTTCCGCAGCGTGACGGTGAACGGCGGTCCCGCCCCGGGCCGCAGCTCAGGCGAGGCCATCGCAGCGATGGAGAAAATCTCGGCGGCCTCCCTCCCGAAGGGCTACAGCTATGAATGGACGGGCACCGCTCTGCAGGAGAAGGAAGCGTCCGGCAAGACGGCCGTCGTCCTCGGTCTCGCAATCCTGTTCGCCTATCTCTTCCTCGTCGCGCTCTACGAGAGCTGGACCATTCCCGTGCCGGTGCTGCTGTCGGTTTCAGTCGGCGTTGCCGGAGCCATGGGCGCGCTGCTCGCGTTCGGCCTCGATAACAATCTCTACGCGCAGATCGGCCTCGTCGTGCTTATCGCCCTGGCGGCCAAGAACGGCATTCTCATAGTAGAGTTCGCCAAGGCGCGGCGCGAGCAGGGGCTGTCCATATCCGAGGCCGCGACGGCAGGCGCGAGGGAGCGATTCCGCGCCGTCATGATGACCAGCTTCGCGTTCATTGCCGGCCTGGTGCCGCTGGTCATCGCCACCGGCGCCGGCATGCTGAGCCGGCGCGGCGTCGGTACCGCGGTGTTCGGCGGCATGCTGGCGGCGTCGCTGATCGGAATCTTCCTCATCCCGCTGCTCTACGTTGTGTTCCAGTGGCTGCGGGAGAAGGTGAAGGCGCAGGTCTTCTCGGCTCCGGTTCCGGAGTGCGCACCGGAAGCCGAGAAGATCGCCGGTTCGGCGGCGGACGTTCGACGGCTACCCGCCGATCAAACCTATTCCGCGGCCGCCAAGAAGCCCACGCACTGAGGCCGTTGTGCTTCTCGGCTTCGTTACTTCGGTTGCTGCATGAGAAACCTCGTAAGGAACTTGGTTTGGTCCAGTGCAAGGCGCCGACAGGTGCGCTCCCAATCTTTTCTCGTCATGTGCATCCCCGCGTCCCAATCCTGCATGCATCGCCCAAACCAGGCCCGCCCCCGCGCCTGCAGCCGCTGAGGCGTCTTGGTTCGTGGGGCCGCCGCAGGCGACGGGCTCGGCTGGCCGTCGCTCAACCTCAGGGAAGTTCCTCCCGTTCACTCAGGGTTGATGTTGATACGCACGGGGCCGCTTAGCTGATACGTCACTATTGGTAGTGACGGCCGCGCGGCACGGCTTTGCGGAGTCGCCAGCAAGGGAGGGTATGTGCAGGGCTCCGCATGGGCCGTCCGCATCCCCAACACCATGTGAGCTGATCATCACGCGAACTCGACGAGGAACGAGCAGGCACAACGGAGGATAGAAGAAGATCCAAGAAGCTGAACGCTTCTGTGGTGACTAAGACGGGCTCAAAGCGGCCGGTGGGCAGGTCTTGCGCATCTCCCGTTGAAGAACCCTACGGAGACTACAATGGTCGACTGGTTCGTAACGACCCTGCGCTCCTATCCGGAGCTCGCGATTTTCTTTGCTCTAGCCATCGGGTTCACGGTGGGACCTCTCAAGTTCGCGGGGTTCAGCCTCGGCAACGTGACAGCGACTCTGATCGCAGCTGTCATCATCGGACAACTCGGCATCACGGTCTCGCCGAATGTCAAAGCCGCGTTCTTTATCATGTTCATCTTCGCGATCGGGTACGGTGTTGGCCCGCAGTTTGTAAGCGGGTTTGGCAAGGAAGGTCCGCGCCAGGTCGCCTTCTCCCTGGTCATTCTTGCACTTTGCCTGATTGCGCCGTTCGTCTGTGCCAAGATGGCCGGGCTGGATGTCGGATATGCAGCTGGGCTCTATTCGGGATCGCAAACAATCTCCGCCGCAATTGGCGTGGCATCCGATCAGATCACGCGCCTGAATCTGCCGGAAGACCAAACCAAGACCTTCCTCAATCAGATTCCGATCGGCTACGCCGTTACCTATATCTTCGGAACAATAGGCTCTGCAATCATCCTCGCCCAGCTCGGCCCCAAACTGATCGGTGTGGATTTGGCCCAGGCCTGCAAGGACTATGAGAAGCTGTTGGGCGGCGGCAAAACGGACGCCGAGCCTGGCGTCTTCTCCGCCTATCGCAAGTTCGAATTGCGCGCGTACAAGGTTCCCCCGAACAGTGAAATGATCGGCAAGCCGGTCGGCACCCTGCTGCCGGGCTTACGGGTCTTCGTGGAACGTGTTCGCCGCGGCGGCAAGATCACGGATGCGGATGCCGGCACGGTGCTCCAGGCCGGTGACGTGGTTGCGATTTCGGGCCGCCGTGAGTTCCTCGTGGAGAATGTCGGTTCGCCTCTTCCAGAGGTCCAGGACCACGAGCTTCTGGAGCTCCAAGCGGAAGTGCTCGACGTCTTGGTGACCAACAAGAACGTCGCAGGCAAGACGCTTCAAGAGTTGTCCGAGATGCCGTTCGCCCGCGGCGTCTACCTGGGCAAGATCACGCGCTCGATGGTGGAGCTGCCAATCCTGCCCGGAACGGAGGTGCAACGCGGCGATATCCTCACGATCGGTGGCAGCAAGGCTCATGTTGAGGCGGCAATCAAGGAAATTGGCTACCCCGACCGCCCGGTCGAGGCGACCGACATCGCGTTCTTGGGCCTGGGCATCCTGTTTGGCGGCTTAATCGGCGCTCTCAGCTACCAGTGGGGCAGCATCCCCATCAGTCTGTCCACGACGGGAGGTGCGCTGCTTTCAGGACTGGTGCTGGGTTGGCTACGGACGGTTCGACCGGTCTTCGGCCGCATTCCCGGTCCGGCGCTCTGGCTCCTGAATACGCTCGGCTTGAATGTGTTCATCGCGGTGGTTGGCATCACTGCCGGACCAGGATTCGTTGCCGGCTTGAAGGAAGTCGGGATCAGCCTGTTCGTATGGGGAGCCATCGCGACCGCAATTCCGATGCTGCTCTCCGTCTACATCGGCTACTACATCTTCAAATTCCATCCCGCGATCCTCTTCGGTGCCTGCGCCGGTGTGCGTACCACCACGGCCGCGCTCGGCATGATCCAGGAGGTCGCAAAGAGCAAGATTCCTGCACTGGGCTATGGAATGCCTTACGCGATCGGCAACACCGTGCTGATCATCTTCGGCATGGTAATTGTCCTTCTTTACACCTGAGAACGGGTAAAATCAGGAGCGTGACATGACGGATATCCTCACCCTGCGGAAATTCGAGGCCCTGAGCCCGTTCGAGATCAAGGACGAGCTGATCAAGCTGGCAAAGAAAGCCTCCAGGACATCACAATCCGCGTTCCTGAATGCCGGCCGCGGCAATCCCAACTGGGTGGCGACAACACCGCGGGAAGGCTTCTTCCTGCTCGGTCAGTTCGCCATTACGGAGAGCAAGCGGGTCATGGTTCATCCTGCCGGGATGGGTGGCATGCCGCAAACAACCGGCATTGCTGCGCGTTTCGAGGCCTGGCTGGAGACGCACGCCGATATGCCCGGTGCGGCCTTCCTTTCATCCATGCAGCAGTTCGCGACCAAGACGTTCAAGTTCGATGCCGATGCGTTTGTCCACGAGCTCGTCGATTCGATCATCGGTGACAACTATCCGGTGCCAGACCGAATGCTCGTTCACAATGAGCAAATCGTGCACGAATATCTGATGTGGGCGATGTGCGGCAAGCCGCAGCCGTCCGGCAAGTTCGACCTTTACGCGGTCGAGGGCGGTACTGCCGCGATGTGTTACATCTTCAAATCGCTGAAGGCCAACCGCCTGTTGAACCATGGCGACACCATCGCCATGGTGACGCCGATCTTCACGCCGTACCTCGAGATGCCGCACCTCGAGGACT
>Ga0070663_100001470_pt1 | contig 12959 bp, 10 predicted proteins | sample KBSC63metaG_FD_65646 | JGI IMG/M metagenome (GOLD analysis project Ga0070663, IMG submission 65646) | Corn rhizosphere microbial communities from Kellogg Biological Station, Michigan, USA - KBS C6-3 metaG | ecosystem: Host-associated > Plants > Roots > Rhizosphere > Soil ...
TTGCGCTTGCCGGCGAACGGGTTCTCGCTGTCGCGGAATTCGATGCGGATCGGCGTGCCTTCCAGCCGATAGCGCTTGCGGAAGAAATTCTCCAGATAACGCTGGTAGCCGTCCGCGATGTGCTTGGTGCGCGAGCCGTGGATGATGATGGTCGGCGGGTTGGTGCCGGCAGGATGGGCGTACTTCAGCTTCGGCGTATGCCCGCGCACGAGCGGCGGCTGGTACGCCTGGTAGGCCGCTTCGACCGCACGCGTCAGCTCGGACGAGGTGAACTTGTGGTTCGCCGAGGCGTGCGCGCGATTGATCGCCTTCATCAGCTCGGCGATGCCGCTGCCGTGCAGTGCCGAAATGAAGACCTGTCGCGCCCACTCGGCGAAAACCAGCTTGCGCGACAGCGACGCGACGCATTGTTCGCGCTGATACTTGTCGAGGCCGTCCCACTTGTTGACCGCGATCACCAGCGCACGGCCCGATTCGAGCACCTGCCCGATCAACGCCGTGTCCTGGTCCGCGACACCTTCGCGGGCATCGAGCATCAGCACGGTGACGTGCGCGGCATCGATCGACTGCAGCGACTTGATCACGCTGAATTTCTCCAGCGCGTCCTCGATGCGCGCGCGGCGTCGGATGCCGGCGGTGTCGATCAGCGTGTAGCGCTTGCCGTCGCGCTCGAGCGCGATGCGGATCGAGTCGCGCGTGGTGCCGGGCAGGTCCGACGCGATCACGCGTTCCTCGCCGAGCAACCGATTGACCAAGGTCGACTTGCCGGCGTTCGGGCGTCCGACGATCGCGACGCGGATGCCGTCGTCCGGCTTCGCTTCGAGCGGATCGGCGTCCTGCTTGGGCAGCAGCGGCAAGATGGCGTCGAGCAGCGGCGTCACGCCGCGGCCGTGCGCGGCCGATACCGGGAACGATGTCGCCACACCCAGTGCAGCGAATTCGGCGAGCGCATTTTGTTCTTCGAGCCCGTCGACCTTGTTGACGACCAGCAGCATCGGCTTGCCGGCTCGGCGCAGGCGGTCGAGGATCGCGTGGTCGGTCGGCATCCGTCCGTCGCGCGCATCCACGGTCAGCAGCACGACGTCGGCTTCGTCGATCGCGAACTCGGCCTGGCGCGCGGTCTGGCCGTCGAGGCCTTCGGCGCCTTCGATCAGACCGCCGGTGTCGACGACGACGAAATGCGTGCCGGCCAGACGGCACACGCCGTAGTGGCGATCGCGCGTGACGCCGGGCATGTCGTGCACCAGCGCGTCGCGCGTACGCGTCAGCACGTTGAACAACGTCGACTTGCCGACGTTCGGGCGCCCGACCAGGGCAACAACGGGAAGCATCATGGGCTCCAAAGAAAAAAACCCTCTCCGCCGGGACGCGGCGGAAAGGGTATTGCCGTCGGCGCGCGCTCGCTCCCCGCCGCCAAGGCGGGAACGTCGCTACTGCCGGGCGCGGTACGCGCCGATATGTCCTTTTGCGTCCTCGACGAACAGCGTGCCGTCGACGACCAGCGGCGCGCCTTCGATCGGCTTCTTGCTGATGCGCTCGCGGGCGGCGAACTTGCCTTCGTCGAGGGTCAGCCAGTGCACGAAGCCTTCGATGTCGCCGACGGCCACGTACTTGCCCTGGATCGCGGGCGCGCTGAGCCAGCGGTATTTCAGCTGATCCTGCTTCCACAGATTCACGCCGGTCTCGCGGTCGAACGCCCAGACGTTGCCGTCCGCGTCGACGATGACGACCGTGTTGCCGCTGACCGCGGCGCCGACGTAGCTCGACAGGTCGCGCTGCCAGAGCGGACGGCCGCTGTCGAGCGCGAGCGCGGCGACCTGGCCGCGATAACCGGCGGCGAACAGCGAGTTGCCATCGGAAACGAGGTTGCCGTCGATGTCCTGCAGACGCTCGACCTCGGTGCGCCCTTCGCCGGAGGAAAGGATCTGCGACCACAATTCGACGCCATCCTGCAGGCGCACCGCGACGACGCGGCCATTGTCGAAGCCGTCGTAGACGACGCCGTTGGCGATCAGCGGCGCGGAATTGCCGCGCAGGCTGAGCGCCGGCACGCTCTGGTCGAACACCCATTTGCGCGTGCCGTCGGCCGCATTGAGCCCCGCGAGACGTCCGTCGTTGGTGCGCACGACGACGAGGCCGTCGGCGAATGCCGGCGCCGCGATGACCTCGGAGGTCATCTGCGTGTTCCAGCGTTCCTTGCCGTCCTGCGTGTTCAGCGCATACAGCTGGCCGTCGAGACTGCCGACGAGAATCATGTCGCCGGCGACGCTCGGGCCGCCCGACCACCGCAGGGAATTCTCGCCACGGCGCCACCAGAACCAGCCGCCGGTGCGCTTGCCGAGGCGCTGCTGCCAGATCGTCCGGCCCGTCGCGGCGTCGAACGCCTCGATGGTGCCGTCGACGCTGGCCGCATACAGCCGGCCATCGGCCGAACCCGGCGCGAGGCGTGCGCCCGAATCGCCGGCGCCGCTGCCGATGCCTTCGCTCCAGACGCGATCGACCTGCGTCGTCGGCGTGAATTCGGTCAGGGGAGTCGGCGGCTCGACATTGTCCTTCTTGCCGAGGCTCTTGAGCCAATTGCAGCCGCTGAGCGCGACGGTCGCAGCCATGATGAGGATCAGAGAGCGCTTCATGAGCCGATTTTCTCCTTGGCCGTTGCGCTGTCCTTCGGTGCGGCGGCCGCGAGATTGTCGAGCTTCATCTGCACGAAGCTGCGGTTCGGCGCCTGCGGATCGAGGTGCAGCAGTGCATCCTGATAGGCCGTGCGCGCGTCGTCGACGCGGCCGAGCTTGGCCAGCGCGTCGCCGCGCACTTCGCCGGCGAGCGCGGCGTAGTCGTCCTTCGACACGCCGTCGAGCAGCTTGATCGCCGCGTCCGCTTCGCCCTGGGCAAGCTTGACGCGCGCCAGGCGCAGCGTCGCGAGCGACTTCAGCCCACTGACGGCGGCATGCTGCTGCGCCCAGTCGAGCGCGGTCGCGGCCGCAGCCAGATCGCCTTTCCTGACGGCGATATCGGCCTGGTACATCGCCGCGAACACCGCGTAGGCCGTGTCTGCGAAGTCCTTGCGCAAGGCGTCTGCGATCTTGCCGACGTCGTCGTCGCGCTTCGCATCGGCCGCTTCGCTGAGCGCCTGGTACTGGACCGCCGCCTCCGCGCCATGACGCACGCGGTGCGATTTCCATTGCTGCCAACCGAAGATCAGAACGATGCCGAGAGCCACGCCGACCGCGATCGAAATCGCGTTTTCGCGCAGCCACTTGCGGACGAGCTCACCTTGTTCGTGTTCGTCGAGAACGTCAAAAGCCATGCATTCACCTGATAGGACACGTCACTGCGCGGACGGTCGCAAACGCGACCGCCCGGCAAGCGCGCAAGGGTAGCAGGAAACCGCCGCGCCGCGACCGGCGGCTGCCGGCGCGGGTGCGGAAGAGTTCAGGAATTGCGCGTCACTCGACGCGGCTGGCGCCGCCGCCGTTGCTGCCGAACAGCTTGACGTGCGCGACGTTGCCGCGCTGGAACGGCGCCAGGTCGACGACGCTGCCGTCCGAGCGCATTTCGGCGCCCTGCGCGTTGCCGAGCCGCACGGTGACGGGGCCGTCGCTGCGATAGCTGCGTTCGCTGCCGCCGGCGAGAATGCCGTATTCGAGCTTGCGCCCGTCGGCGGCGAGGATCTCGACCCAGCTTTGCTGGCTCAGCTTGAGCTGCAGCACGTGTGCGCCGCTGCCCGCTACCGCGCCTGCCGCGGACGGCTCCGCGCTCGCGGCCGCTGGAGCCGCTGCCGGCGACGGGGCCGGTGCGGTCGCGGCGAACGGCGTCATCGAAGCGATCACGGGGGCCTGCTCGGTCGGCGTCGCGGCCGGGGGCGCCGTATCGGTCGACGGATTCGCGGCGGCCTCGGCGGCGGCCACGCTCTCCTGCGAAGCCGAGCTCTCGGCGGGGTCCCGCGCGCCACGAAGCGGCACGCTGACGGTCGAGACCGGCGGATCGAGCGGCGTGGTGCGTGCGAGATTCTGCTCCAGCCCGCCGTGCGTGGCGAGCCAGACGGCCGGAACGACGATGATCGCAGTCAGCACCAGATACGTCGCGCTGACCGAATAGCGATCGAACAGATAGCGCGAACGCGAGATCGTGCCGGTCGCGACCAGCGGCACCGGTTCGGTATGCGCCGCGGCGACGCGCGAGACGAGCGCTTCGGGCACGCCGACCAGGCGCGCATAGTTGCCGAGGTAGCCGCGCAGGAATACGCCCTGGTTCACGCCCTCGTAGTCGCCGCTTTCGAGGCGCCCGATCAGGTTCAACGGCAGTTTCAGACGAGCGGCGACATCGGCTTGAGTCCAGCCGGCCTGCTCCCGCCCTGCACGCAGTCTCTGTCCAAGGGGCACGTCGGCTTCGATGGATTCAGCCGCCGCGACGACCGCCTCGCCCGCGGCCTCCGGGTTTTGCTCGTTCGTTTCGCTGGCCTCTACGGCTCTCATGACAGGTATTCCTCTGGACAATGGCAGCGTCAGCTGGCTGCCGCCTTCCTCGTTCGCTCCACCGGCTTCGCGCATGTCGTTCGCATGCTTTTCCGACCCCGGCTTCACCCCTTTGTCAGCGACCGCACACTGCCGGCCGTCGTTCGTATTCATGACTGGCTCTGCACGCTCAGTGCGCGCGCTTGTTCGGACTCCGGAAACCCCTGCAGCAACCGCCGCGTGTAGTCGCCGGCGGCACTTCCATTACCCAACCTCAATTCGATGTTGCGTCCGAGCATCAGCGCATCCGGCCGCGGCTGCGAATTCGCCTCGAAGCGCTGCATGAAGGCCCGCGCCTTGAAGTACTCGCCTTTTTCGTAATTCACCGAGGCGAGCTGGAACAGCGTCTCGCTGGCGTTCGGACTCTTGTCGAGCGCAAGGCGAAGGCGCTTCTCCGCTTCGTCGCGCTTGCCCGCGTGGAGCAGGCACGTGCCCGAATTGGTCAGCGCGACCGCCGGTGTCTGGTAGAACGGATCGGAGATCGCGCGATCGAAATAGGCCTGCGCCTCGTCGTAGCGACCGACCTTGCAGAGGAACGTGCCGTAGTTGTTCTGCTCGGCGCCGCTCTTCGGCTTCAGTTGCGCGGCCCGCTTGTAGTGCTCCTCGGCTTTCGCCGCATCGCCGATCTGCTCGTACAGCACGGCGAGCACGGTGTGCGCATTGACGTAGTCGGGATCGAAGCTCAGCGCGGTGTTGAGTTTTTCCTGCGCCATCTCGAGCTTGCCCTGCCTGAGATAGGTCTGGCCGAGCTCGGTGTGGATGCGCGCCGCTTCCTGCTTCTGCGTCGCGGCGTCTTCCTTCTTGACGCCGGGCTGTCCCGCGCCGCAGCCGGCCAGCAGCGCGAGCGACGCCGACAGCGCGTACGCGAACCAGGAGTGCTCACGCCGCATCGGCGACGCTCCCCTGCTCGAGCTTGCGGCGGAATTCGGCCTGGCGGCGCGTGCGGTCCATCACCTGGCCCTTGAGCTGGCCGCAGGCAGCGTCGATGTCGTCGCCGCGCGTACGGCGGACCATCGTCAGGACATCGGCATCGAGCAGGATCTTCTGGAACGCGCGGATCACGTCTTCGTCGGAACGCTCGAAGCGCGTGCCATGGAACGGATTGAACGGAATCAGGTTGACCTTCGCCGGCAGCCTGCGCATCAGCTTGATCAGCTGGCGCGCGTGCTCGGGCTTGTCGTTGACGCCCTTCAGCATCGTGTACTCGAACGTGATCGACGTGCGCGGACGGCGATCGGCATAGCGCGCGCAGGCGGCCAGCAGCTCGGCGATCGGATACTTCTTGTTGAGCGGCACCAGCTCGGTGCGCAGTTCGTCGTTCGGCGCGTGCAGCGACACGGCGAGCGACACGTCGCTGCTCGCCGACAGCTTGTCGATCATCGGCACGAGGCCTGCGGTCGACAACGTGACGCGCTTGTTGGCGAGGCCGAAGCCGAGATCGTCGCGCATCACGCTCATCGCGGTGACGACGTTGTCGAAGTTCAGCAGCGGCTCGCCCATGCCCATCATGACGACGTTGGTGAGCTTGCGCTGATGGTGCGGCACGTTGCCGAGGTGCTTCGCCGCGACCCAGACCTGACCGATGATCTCGGCGGCGGAAAGGTTGCGGTTGAAGCCCTGCGTAGCGGTCGAGCAGAACTGGCAGTTGAGGCCGCAGCCGACCTGCGAGGACACGCACAGCGTGCCTCGCGAGGTTTCCGGAATGAACACGGCCTCGATCGCGTTGCCGCCGTCCATGCCGAGCAGCCACTTGTGCGTGCCGTCGACGGCCTGCTTTTCGAACAGCGTATTGGGCGGCACGATTTCCGTGGCGTCGGCCAGCTTTTCACGCAGCGCCTTGCCGACGTCAGTCATCGCCGCGAAATCGGTGACGTGGCGATGATAGATCCACTTCATCACCTGATCGGCGCGATACGGCTTCTCGCCGAGTTGCGCGAACAGCTCGCGCAACCCGTTACGGTCGTAGTCGAGCAGATTGGCCTTGGCCGTCGTCACCGGTTGCGATCCTCGTGCATCCGATGCTCAGCGCGGGCAGAGTTCGGTTTCGGCGAAAAAGTATGCGATTTCCACTTTTGCAGTTTCGACCGCATCGGAACCGTGCACGGCGTTCGCGTCGATGGAATCGGCGAAGTCCGCGCGGATCGTTCCGGGCGCGGCCTTCTTCGGATCGGTCGCCCCCATCAGGTCGCGATGCTTGAGAACGGCGTTGTCGCCCTCGAGCGCCTGCACCATGACCGGGCCGGAAATCATGAAATCGACCAGCGCCGCGAAGAACGGGCGCTCGCGATGGACCGCATAGAAACCCTCGGCTTCCTTGCGCGAAAGATGCTTCATCTTTGCCGCGACGATCTTCAGGCCGGCCTTCTCGAACCGGGAATAGATTTCGCCGATGACGTTCTTCGCGACTGCGTCTGGCTTGATGATGGAAAGGGTGCGCTCCAGCGCCATTGGTGCGGGTCTCCGTAGGGAAGAGTTTCGGGGGAACAGCAGAAGTTGCCGTTATAACGCCAAATCCACGCCAATCCGCGGGCTTAGCTCACAATATCGCAAAGGATTCTAGCTAGTTTTCGCGAAAGTTGACACCCACGGTTTGACCGAACCGGCCGCCTCGCCTACCATTCAAACGATCGTTTGATTGCCGGTCGACCGCCTTGCCTGCCATCCAGCCGAATTTCTCGACCAGGGAACGCATCCTCGGCGTCGCCGAGACGCTGTTCGCACGCCACGGTTTTGCCGGCGCATCGCTGCGCCAGGTGACCGCGGCGGCCAAGGTCAATCTCGCCGCGGTGAACTATCACTTCGGATCGAAGGAAAGCCTGATCGAAGAAGTATTCCGGCGCCGGCTCGACGAACTCAACCGCCATCGACTGGCGGCGCTGGCGGATGTCGAGGCGAATCCGGCCCGCGAACTCGAAGACGTGCTCGGCGCCTTCGTACGCCCCGCGCTCGAACAGTCGATGGACAGCGCCGGCGGCGCCGCGTTCGTGCGCGTGCTCGCGCGCGCCTACGCCGAACACGACGAACGCCTGCGCCGTTTCCTGTCCGACAACTACGGCCACGTGCTGCGCGAATTCGCCGCCGCATTCGCGCGCCTCCTGCCGCATCTGGACAAGGAAGAACTCTACTGGCGGCTGGACATCGTCGCCGGCGCCCTCACCTACGCGATGGCCGACTTCGGCATGATCAAGCGCAAGAACGACGTGAGCGAACGCAGTCATCGGGAGCATACCGCGCTGCATCTGATCCGATTCGCGGCGGCGGGATTGCGAGCGCCGTGACTTTTGCGATCGGGTGTGCTTTTGCGATCGTCCATGATCGCTGCTTCGGCGGAGCGGCCGGCGGGCTTGGCGGGCAAACCCTTCGTCTCGTCTACCCGCGGCCATCCATGGCCGCACTTTTTGATATTCCTGCGATCGTCCGTGATCGCTGCTTGGATCGCGGGCTGAGGACTCTTGACAGGTCCTCTCCTCGCCTTGTCTACCAGCGGCCATCCATGGCCGCACTTTTCAACAAGATCATTTCTATCCGGAGTCTTCGATGAGTCATTCGCTCCTCCGCATCCGCAAGGCCGCCGTGCTCGGGGCCGGGGTCATGGGTGCACAGATTGCCGCGCACCTGGCCAACGCCAATGTCGAAACCGTGCTGTTCGACCTGCCGGCGAAGGACGGCGACAAGAGCGGCATCGCGGCGAAGGCGATCCAGAACCTGGCGAAGCTGTCGCCGGCGCCGCTCGCCGAGAAATCCAAGGTCGCCGGCATCACCCCGGCCAACTACGACGAGCATCTGGACGCGCTTCGCGGCTGCGACCTGATCATCGAGGCGATCGCCGAACGGCTCGACTGGAAGCTCGACCTGTACAAGAAGATTGCCCCCTATCTATCTGATTCTGCAGTAGTTGCAAGCAACACCTCGGGACTTTCGATCAACGCGCTCGCCGAAGCGCTGCCGGACAAGCTGCGTCCACGCTTCAGCGGCATCCACTTCTTCAACCCGCCGCGCTACATGGACCTGGTCGAGCTGATTCCGGACCGCGAAACCGACCGCGACGTGCTGGCCGGCCTCGAAGCGTTCCTAACCACGACGCTCGGCAAGGGCGTCGTCTACGCGAAGGACACGCCGAACTTCATCGGCAACCGCATCGGCGTGTTCTCGATCCTCGCCACGATGCACCACACCGCAGCGTTCAAGCTCGGCTTCGACCTCGTCGACGCCCTGACCGGTCCGGCGATCGGACGGCCGAAGAGTGCGACCTATCGAACGGCCGATGTCGTCGGTCTCGACACCATGGCACATGTCATCAAGACGATGGCCGATACGCTGCCGAACGATCCCTGGCACGCCCACTTCAAGGCGCCGGCGTGGCTCGCCGCGCTGATCGAGAAAGGCGCGCTCGGCCAAAAGACCGGCGCCGGCATCTACCGCAAGGTCGGCAAGGACATCGTCGTGCTCGACCTCGGCAAGCAGGACTACGCGCCGTCGACGGCCAAGCCGTCGGACGAAGTCGCCGCGATCCTCGCGATCAAGAATCCGGCCGAGAAGTTCGCCAAGCTGCGCGCCTCGCAAGATGCACAGGCGCAGTTCCTGTGGGCCGTCTTCCGCGACCTCTTCCACTACAGCGCCTACCATCTCGCCGACATCGCCGAGACCGCGCGCGACGTCGATTTCGCGATCCGCTGGGGCTACGGCTGGAAACTCGGCCCGTTCGAGACCTGGCAGTCGGCCGGCTGGCGCGACGTCGCCGGCTGGATCGCCGAGGACATCGCAGCCGGCAAGGCGATGAGCGGCGCGCCGCTGCCCGACTGGGTCGGCAAGGTGGACGGCGTGCACCATGCGTCAGGCTCCTACTCGCCGCACACCGGCAAGGACGAGCCGCGCTCGCGCCATCCGGTCTACCAGCGGCAGATCTTCCCCGATGCGCTGATCGGCGAAAAATTCGACACCGGCACGACGATCTGGGAGAACGACGGTCTGCGCCTGTGGCACCTCGGCGACGACATCGGCATCGTCTCGTTCAAGACCAAGATGAACACGGTCAACGATGCCGTGCTCGACGGGCTGCAGCGCTCGCTCGACGAGGCCGAGAAGAACCTCAAGGGCCTGGTGATCTGGCAGGTCGGCGACGCGTTCTCGGCCGGCGCGGACCTCAAGGGCATGCTCGGCTTCGTGCAGGGCGGCCAGGTGCCTAGGCTGGAAGCGATGATCGCGAACTTCCAGGCGACCAGCCTGCGCGTGAAGTACGCGCTCGTGCCGGTCGTCGCGGCGGTCCGCGGACTCGCGCTCGGCGGCGGCTGCGAGTTGCAGATGCACAGCGCCCGCACGGTCGCCGCGCTCGAAAGCTACATCGGCCTCGTCGAAGCCGGCGTCGGCCTCTTGCCGGCCGGCGGCGGGCTCAAGGAAATCGCCACGCGCGCCGCGCAGCGTGCCGCCGACGGCGATCCGTTCCCCGAGATCAAGCGCCTGTTCGAGACCGTCGCGATGGCGAAGCTTTCCGGCAGCGCGCTGGAAGCCAAGCAGATGGGCCTCCTGCGCGAAAGCGATGTAGTCGTGTTCAACCGCTTCGAGCTGCTGCATGTCGCCAAGACGACGGCCGCCGCACTCGCCGATGCAGGCTACCGCCCGGCGCTGCCGCCGCGCGATCTCGCCGCCGCCGGCGACGTCGGCACGGCGACGTTGAAGATGATGCTGGTCAACATGCTCGAAGGGCGCTTCATCTCCGCGCACGACTACGAGATCGCCAGCCGCATCGCCGACGTGCTGTGCGGCGGCGTGATCGAACGCGGTTCGCCGATCGACGAGCAGTGGCTGCTCGATCTCGAACGCAAGCACTTCTTCGAACTCGCGCAGATGCCGAAGACGCAGGAGCGCATCCAGCACATGCTGGGGACTGGTAAGCCGCTCAGGAACTGAGATTCGGGATTCGAGATTCGGGATTCGCAAAAAAACTTTTACCGGGACGGACGGCATCGAGATTCGCGGAACGGTGGACGCAGGAGTGCCTGCTTCGCCGACTCCCCAATCCCGACTCCCCAATCCCGGCTTTCGGAGAAAGCCATGACCCAACAAATCCAAGACGCCTACATCGTCTCCGCCGTGCGCACGCCGGTCGGCAAGGCGCCGCGCGGCGTGTTCCGCAACACGCGGCCGGACGACCTTCTCGCGCACGTCATCCGCGCGGCGATCGCCAAGACACCGGGCATCGACGTGGCGCGCATCGGCGACGCGATCATCGGCTGCGCGATGCCGGAAGCCGAGCAAGGCATGAACGTCGCACGCATCGGCGTGCTGCTCGCCGGCCTGCCGAACACGGTGCCCGGCGTGACGATCAACCGCTTCTGCTCCTCGGGCGTGCAGGCCATCGCGATGGCGGCCGACCGCATTCGCCTCGGCGAAGCCGACCTGATGCTCGCCGGCGGCACCGAGAGCATGAGCATGGTGCCGATGATGGGCAACAAGATCGCGATGAATCCGGCCGCGTTCGCCGACGACAATGTCGCGATCGCCTACGGCATGGGCATCACCGCCGAGAAAGTGGCCGAGCAATGGAAAGTCAGCCGCGAAGACCAGGATGCCTTCGCCCTCGCCTCGCATCAGAAGGCGCTTGCCGCGACGGCGAGCGGCGAGTTCAACGACGAGATCGTGCCCTACACGCTGGCCGATCGCTATCCCGATCTCGCCACGCGTGCGATCCGCGACGACGCGCGCGTCGTCGGCGCCGACGAGGGCCCGCGCAAGGACACCAGCCTCGAGGGCCTGGCCAAGTTGAAGCCGGTGTTCCGCATGAGTGGCAGCGTGACGGCGGGCAATTCGTCGCAGATGTCCGACGGCGCCGGTGCGGTGCTGCTCGCCAGCGAGCACGCGATCAAGGCCTACGGACTGACGCCGATCGCGCGTTTCGTCGGCTTCGCCGTCGCCGGCGTGCCGCCGGAGATCATGGGCATCGGTCCGATCGCGGCGATTCCCAAAGTGCTCGAACAGGCGGGCCTGAAGAAGGAACAGCTCGACTGGATCGAGCTCAACGAGGCATTCGCCGCGCAGTCGCTGGCGGTGATCCGCGACATCGGCCTCGATCCGGCCAAGGTCAACCCGCTCGGCGGCGCGATCGCGCTCGGCCACCCGCTCGGCGCGACCGGTGCGATCCGCGCGGCGACGCTGATCCACGGCCTGCGCCGGCGCAAGCAGAAATACGGCATTGTGACGATGTGCATCGGCACCGGCATGGGCGCCGCGGGGATCTTCGAGGCGCTTTGACGCCGTTCGCTCGCTGCGCGCGCTGGAGGCGCGCACGCAGCCAATGCAACAGATGCAACTGTCTAACGTCGCCGCCGGCCGCTGCAGTCGGCGGCCCATACATACGATGCTCTCATCGCCATGGTCGCGATTGCGCCCTCGCCTCGCCCGCGCCGCACGGAAAGCCTGACCTCCCGTTGCCCGATCAAGCGAGCCGCGTGCCGTTCGGCACCGACCGCTCGATCGTCGTGACGACGACACCGGCGTCCGTGTTGAATCCGGTCAGCAGGAATTGCGAGCGGAACGGTCCGATCTGCTTTTCGGGAAAATTGATCACGCCGACGATCTGTCGACCGACCAGTTGCTCCGGCGCGTACAGCGCGGCGATCTGCGCGCTGGTTTTCTTTTCACCGTAGGGGCCGAAGTCGACCCACACCTTGTACGCCGGCTTGCGCGCTTCGGGAAACGGTTCGACGCGCGTGACCGTGCCGGCGACGGCGAGCACCTTTTCGAAATCGGCCCAGCCGATCGTCGTGTGTTCCTCGCTCATCGCTTGTTCTTTTCCGTCGCGGCCGCGGGCGCCGCGCGGCCGAGACCGACCTGCACCCAGCCGAGATTGATGCCGATCTGCGTCGCTTCCGGATTGGCCCAGGCATAGGCGATGCCCTGCCCGCTCGCATCGTCGATCACTGAAAGCTTCAGCACCGGCACGTTGCCGTCGCGATAGGTCACGCGTTCCAGCGTGAGCGAATAGCCGGAAGGCCGGCCGTCGCGCCACGTGAGCGCGGCGCGGCCGCCTTCATTGCCGAGCTGCATCGCCCGGTTCATATGCCAGTCGTCGTTGGCCGGTCCGTTCGGGCCTGCGCCATTGATCGCCGCCCAGCCGCTGAACACCTGCACCTGCCGCAGGTCGACGCGCGCGTCGGCGCCACGCGCCTGGTCGGCGTACAGGCGCGCATGCAGCCATTCGCCTTCGCGCTCGATCGCGATCGGCAGCAGTGCGGTTTGTGCCCCGAGCCCCGGCGCGAGCGTCGTGCAGGCAGCCACGTCGGCGACGACGCGCGCGCCACCCGGCGTCACCGTTCCGCGCAACGCGCAGGCATCGAGCGGCACCCATTGCCGCGCATCGAAGGGAGCGGCAGTCGATGCCAGTGCGGCATCCGACGCCCGGTGCGGCATCACCGATGCGCTCTCGCCTGTGCCGATTCGCTGCATTGC
>Ga0070663_100001472_pt1 | contig 12953 bp, 12 predicted proteins | sample KBSC63metaG_FD_65646 | JGI IMG/M metagenome (GOLD analysis project Ga0070663, IMG submission 65646) | Corn rhizosphere microbial communities from Kellogg Biological Station, Michigan, USA - KBS C6-3 metaG | ecosystem: Host-associated > Plants > Roots > Rhizosphere > Soil ...
CTCGCCCTCCTCGCCCTCCTCGCCCTCCTCGCCCTTCTCGCCCTCCTCACCGGCAACGCGCGCGACCTCGCATCGCATTCCCAACACGCATGCGAACCCGACCGAATGATCGCTTGAGCGACACATCGACCGGATCGTCTAATCGGATCGAACGCGGCCATCGCGCCGCACGCATTCATCCGGAGACACGCATGACCCCGATCGAACGGGACGCCCGGCGGCGCTGGCTGCCGGTACTGGCAGGCGGCCTGATCATGGGCGCCGCGCTCGGCATCCGCCACGTGCAGGGATTGTTCCTCGCGCCGGTCACGCTCGACCACGGCTGGTCGCGCGAAGCGTTCGGGCTCGCGCTCGCGCTGCAGAACCTGATCTGGGGCATCGCGCAGCCGTTGACCGGGATGATCGCCGACCGCTTCGGGTCGGTGCGCGTGATCGTCGCCGGCATGCTGCTGTACGCGGCCGGGCTCGTCGCGATGGCGCAGGCGGCGTCGATCGGTGTGTTCACGGCCGGTGCGGGGCTCGTGATCGGCATCGCGCTGTCGGGGTCGGCTTTCGCGTCGATCTACGGCGCGCTGAGCCGGCTGTTTCCGCCCGACCGGCGCGGCTGGGCGCTCGGCGTCGCCGGCGCGATCGGCGGGCTCGGCCAGTTCTGCATGGTGCCGGTCGCGCAGGTCCTGATCGGCGGCATCGGCTGGCAGCATGCATTCGTCGCGCTCGCCGTCGCCGCCGCGCTGCTCGCGCCGCTCGCCGTGCTGGTGCGCGACCGGCCCGCGCAGGCCGCGAGCCGTGCCGACGGCACCGACCAGTCGATCGCGGCGGCCGTGCGCGAAGCGTTCGCGCACCGCGGCTTCTGGCTGCTGAATGCCGGGTTCTTCGCGTGCGGGTTCCAGCTCGCGTTCATCGCGACCCACCTGCCGGCCTACCTGCTCGATCACGGGCTGCCCGCGCGCCATGCCAGCGTCGCGCTCGCGCTGATCGCGCTGACCAACGTGGCCGGCACCTACGCGTGCGGCCATCTCGGTGGCCTGCTGCGGCGCAAGTACGTGCTGTCCGTGCTGTACCTCGTGCGCGCGCTCGCGATGGCCGCGTTCGTTGCCGCGCCGTTGTCGCCCGCGAGCGTGTACGTGTTCGCGGCCGTGATGGGCTTCACGTGGCTCGGCACGGTGCCGCTGACCAACGGCGTGATCTCGCAGGTGTTCGGCGTGCGCTACATCGCGACGCTGTTCGGTTTCGTCTTCTTCGGGCACCAGCTCGGCAGCTTCTTCGGCGTGTGGCTCGGCGCGCTCGTGTACGACGCGACGCATTCGTACCTGCCGCTGTGGATCGGCTCGATCACGCTCGGCGTGCTGGCCGCGCTGCTGCACCTGCCGATCGACGACGCGCGCATCGCGCGCCCCGGCTCGGCCAACGCCGCGTGGGCATGATCCGTGCGGTGCTGGCCGCCGGCGTGCTCGCGTTCGTCGCGTGGTGCGGCGCGACCTACTTCGATTCGAGCATCGCGCTCGCGCTCGTCGAGCACGCGGCGTTCTGCAATTGACGCGGCAGTTACACCGCGCGCGGCTGGCCGGCGGCGCCCGGCTTCGGCAACGTGGCCAGCGCATCGAGCGCACGACGGCGCGCGCCGTCGTGATCGACGATCGGCGCCGGATAGTCGAGCCCGAGCCGCACGCCGGCCGCCGCCAGCTGCGCCGCGGACGCCTCCCACGGCGCATGGATCGTCGCCGCGTCGAGGCCCGCGAGTTCCGGCACCCAGCGGCGCACGTACGCGCCCTGCGGATCGAACTTCCGGCCCTGCGTCACCGGATTGAAGATGCGGAAATACGGCGCGGCGTCGGCCCCGCAGCCGGCCACCCATTGCCAGTTCGCCGGGTTGTTCGCGGCGTCCGCATCGACGAGCGTGTCGTGGAACCAGCGCTCGCCCGCCCGCCAGTCGATCAGCAGATGCTTGACGAGGAACGACGCGACGACCATCCGCACGCGGTTGTGCATCCAGCCGGTCGTCCACAGCTCGCGCATTCCCGCATCGACGAGCGGATAGCCGGTCAGCCCGCGCTGCCATGCGCGCAGCGCGGCCGGATCGTCGCGCCACGGCATCGCGTCGAACTGCGCGCGGAAGTTGTCGGTCGCGAGCGCCGGGAAGTGATACATCAGCACGTGGCTGAATTCGCGCCAGCCGAGCTCGCTCAGGAATTTCTCCGCGCTGGCCGCGCACGCCGCGCCGCCCGCCTGTGCCGCACCCTGCACCGCATGCCACACCTGTCGCGGCGACACGTTGCCGAAGCGCAGGAACGGCGACAGCCGGCTCGTCGCGGGCTCGCCCGGTCGATCGCGTGTGTCGGCATAGCCGCCCAGCGACGCGTGCACGAACGCGTCGAGCCGCGCGTGCGCGCCGGCTTCGTCGGGTGCCGGCCACGCGTCGTGCAGACCGCCTGCCCAGTCCGGCGCGTGCGGGCGCAACGCGAGTGTGTCGAGCGCCAGCGCGCGTTCGCGCACGGCGGCCGGCCACGGATGAAACGCGATCCGCTCCGGTTCGGGCAGCGGCGCCGCCACCGTGCGATCGCGCCGCACCGCGCGCCAGTATGCGGTGAACACCTGGAACGGCGTACCGGCGCCCGTCATCACTTCCCACGGTTCGTTCAGCAGGCTGCCGTTGCTGCTCTCGACCTCGAGGCCGCGCGCCTTCAGCGTCGCCTTCAACGCCGCATCGGCATCGCGCTGCGGCTGCGCGTAGCGGCGGTTCCAGTACACGGCCGCCGCGCCCGTGTCGTGCACGGCGCGCTCGATCTCGCGCTGCGCATCGCCGCGCAACACCAGCAGGCGTCCGCCATGACGCGCGAGCGCCGCGTCGAGTGCGGCGAGCGAGCCGTGCAGCCACCAGCGCGCCGCGCCGCCGAGCGCACGCCCCGCCCCCTTGCCCGTATCGTCGACATACACGCACACGAGCGGCCGGCCCGACGCGACTGCGCGCGTCAGCGCGGGCTGGTCGGTCACGCGCAGATCGTCGCGGAACCATACGACGGCAGGAGCAACGGACGACTTGGCTGACACGGGCACCTCGCGGCAGGAAACTGAAAGTGATGCGTATTGTCGCGGGAGGCTCGTGCGATGTCGATGCATGCAATGCATGCGCCGGCCGCACGTGCATCGCGTGCCGACGCCGGATCGCCGGATTGCCGGCCTGCTGAAACGCCTTAGTCCATTCCGACGATTCTTCGTCGAGGTTCACGCGTGACGCGATCGACTCGCGCGTGCCGGGCTCGCCGACGCAACCGGCCGGAGCGGCGCGACGCGCGCGGCGCACGGGCCGCGGCTCAGTCCAGCCGGAACGCCGCTTCGAAACGCTCGGCGAACGCGTCGAACTCGGCTTCCGGCAGATGGTTGATACCGCCCGCGCGCTTGCGTCCGCCGCCGGTCGGGAAACCGCGGCAGAACTCGTCGGCGCAAAGCGGCCTGCCGTCGGGCACGCGCACGCTGACCACGAACCCGCCCTGCGCACGCGGCGACAGCACCGCGAGCGCCGCATGCGGCGCGTTGCGCATCCGCTCGTTCGCGAGCATCCCCGACACGCGCCGCGCCCAGGGTTGATCCGGCGTCCTGATCAGCGTCGCGCCCGGCACGTCGCGCAGCGGCACGAGCGCGCATGCCCGCGCCATGTCGTCGCGATAGCCGTCGCGCAGCGCGGCGAACACCGGCGTGTCGCGCACGAAGTCGAGCGGATCGGCGCACGGCAGCATCGCATCGGCCAGCACCGCCGGATCGAAATGCAGGTCGGCGACGCAGTCGCCGTATGCGTTGTAGTTCAGGTAGAGCCCGAGCTCGGCCAGCGTGCAGCGTTCGGCTTCGTCGATTCCGTATTCGCGCGCGAGCGCGTCGCCGAGCGCCGGCAGTTCGTCGCCGAACGCCGCGACGATCGCCCAGCGCACGTGCCGGCCGCCGAGATAGCGGTTCACGAGCGCGCTCGTGCAGATGTCGGCGGCCGTGTCGATATACGCATCGAAACGCGGATCGCCCGGCAACGCGCCCGCGAAGTGATGATCGAAATAGCGAACCGCCGCGCCGTCGCGCAGCAGCCGCGCGCATGCGTCGCGGTTCTGGTCGTGCGACACGTCGAGCACGGTCACGCGATCGCCGGCCCGCGCGTCGATTCGCTCGAGCAGCTTGATGTCGCGCTTCACGCCGGTCACGAGCGTGCCGCCCGCGCCCTCCGCGAGCCGCAGCTGTTGCAGCGCGCAGAGGCCGTCCGCGTCGCCGTTGAACGCGAAGAAATGCCGTGCCTGCCGAGTTTCCTGCATGATTCTCTGCTCCCTCCTCAGGGCATGAAATCGCCGCCGTTCGCATCCAGCGTCGCGCCGGGCACCGCGTTCACGTAATCCGACGCAAGGAACAGCGCCGCGCGCGCAGTCGTCGTCGGTCGGCAGCTTCGCGAGCGCGATGTTCGACGCGACCGGCGCAATGATCTCCTCCTCCGTTATCCCGTACTCGGCTGCCGCCTGCCGGAAATACGTCTGCGTCGGCACGCCCCGCATCCACCCCATGTGGATGCTGTTCGCGCGGGTTCCGTGCACGCCGACGCGAGTGCGCCCTTCGATACAGCGTAGCCCGATTCCCCTGCAAATGGCTTGCGCGTCGCCTGCGTGTTGATCATCAGGATCGCGCCGCGCTTCTGCCGCTTCATGTGCGGCACGATTTCCTGCGTGAGCGTCATCGTGCCGAACACGTTGGTGTCGAACACCGCGCGCCAGCCGTCGAGATCGGCGTCCTCGACTGCCTCCGGAAACGTGCCGTGCACGAACGCGCTGTTCACGAGCGCGTCGATCCGGCCGAAGCGCTCGATCGCCTGGGTCGCGAGCTGCCGGCATTGCGCGCGCTCGGCGATGGCGGTACGCACCGTCAGCACGTCGCCTGCGACGCCGCCAGTGGTGAGCCGGCGCTTGCGGTCCCACGTCATACGTCATCAGATGTGATCGAGCACAGCGACTCTCTCATGATATTCCCCAATATATGGGCGTATTCCGGGTAAACCCGCGACGTCACGCCTGGTGCTCCGGCGTACCATGTCATACGACGACATACTACTTAAATCACCATCCCGACGCCGACGCGGGCCGCCGCCCCGTTCGCCGCCCGACCGGAGACACCCTTGACCTCACCTGCCCTGCCCGGCCGCGACCCGCTCGCGTCCGCCGTTTCGAAAGTGAAGTGGCACGTGCTGCCGCTCGTGCTGATCATGTTCGTCGCGAACTACATCGACCGCGTGAACGTCGGCTTCGTCGACCGCCACCTCGAAGCGTCGATCGGTATCGGCGCGGCCGCGTACGGGCTCGGCGCCGGCCTGTTCTTCGTCGGCTACGCGCTGTTCGAAGTGCCGTCGAACCTGCTGATGCAGCGCTACGGCGCACGCATCTGGCTCGCGCGGATCATGGCGACGTGGGGCGTCGTCGCGGCCGCGATGGCGTTCGTGTGGAACGACACGTCGTTCTATGCGCTGCGCTTCCTGCTCGGCGCGGCCGAGGCCGGCTTCTTCCCCGGCGTCGTGCTGTATCTGTCGCAATGGCTGCCGCCGCAGGAACGCGGCAAGGCGATGGCGATCTTCCTCGGCGGTTCCGCGTTCGCGTCGGTCCTGTCCGGGCCCGTCACCGGCGCGCTGCTGTCGATCCACGGCTTCGGCCTGCAGGGCTGGCAGTGGATGTTCCTGATCGAGGGAATGTTCTCGGTCGTGCTGTGCGGCGCGAGCTGGCTGCTGCTGAAATCGCACATCCGCGACGCGACGTGGCTCACCGCCGACGAACGCGCGGCGCTGCAGAACGCCCTCGATGAAGAGCGCGCGACCCGCGACGTGCGTTCGAAGGTGCACGTGTCGGCCGCCACGCTGCTGCGCGACCCGCAGATCATGCTGTTCTGCTTCCTGTATTTCGCGATCCAGCTGACGATCTACGCGGCCACCTTCTGGCTGCCCACGATCATCCGCAAGATGGGCGGCCTCACCGACTTCCAGGTCGGCCTCTACAACACGATTCCGTGGATGATCGCGATCGGCGCGATGTACGGCTTCGCGGTGCTGTCCGCGAAGTGGAAGCATCCGCAGCGCTGGCTGTCGTTCGCGCTGGTGCTGGCCGCGTGCGGGCTGTTCGCGTCGACGTCGCACGATCCCGTCTGGTCTTTCGCGTCGATCTGCTTCGCCGCGCTCGGCTTCAAGGCCGCGTCGGCGCTGTTCTGGCCGATCCCGCAGGGCTACCTCGACACGCGCGTGGCCGCTGCCGTGATCGCGCTGATCAACTCGATCGGCAACCTCGGCGGCTTCGTCGCGCCGACGGCATTCGGCTATCTGAAGCAACATACGGGTTCGATCACGGGCGGCCTGTATGCGCTCGCGATCGCGTCCCTCGTCGCGGCGGTCGCCGCGCTGTTCGCGCGCACGCACCGGCGCAGCGATCCGCCGCGCGGCCTGCCGGCCGACGAGTCCTTCACGAACACCGCGATGCTCCGCCATGCCGAACACTGATCGCCTGACCGTCGTCGTCTCGAATGCCGTCGACGGCGACCTCGCCACGTTCTCGCTCACGTCCGACGGCGCGCTCGCGCCGCTCGCCCGCTACCCGGCCGGCGACGCCGCGATGCCCGTCGCCGTGCAGGCCGATCGCGCGCGGCTGTACGTCGCGACGCGCGGCGAGCACCCGACGATCGTCGCGTTCCGCGTCGCGAGCGCCACCGGCGCGTTCGCCCGCATCGGCGCGACCGCAATCGACGCGAGCCTTGCGTACCTGTCGCTCGACCGCAGCGGCCGCTGGCTGCTCGGCGCGTCGTACGGCGACAATTCGCTGAGCCTCTACGACGCCGCACGCGTGCGTGACGGCGACGGGGCGCCGCTGCAGGTCGTGCACGGCATCGCGAATGCGCATGCCGTCGTCGTGTCGCCGGACAACCGCTTCGCGTATGTGAGTTCGCTCGGCTCCGACCGGATCTTCACGTTCGCGCTGGTCGAGGATGCCGGCGGCCTGCGTGCGCTCGAACACGGCGAAACGCGCGTGCCGGGCGGCTTCGGGCCGCGTCACCTGCGCTTCGTGCGCGACGGCCGCGCGCTCGTCGCGGTCAGCGAATTCCAGGCGACGCTCGCGACCTTCACACGCGACACCGACAGCGGCCGCCTCGGCGACGCGCAGGTCAGCGCGCGGCACCCGGCCGTCGCCGATCTCGCGCAGGGCCATGCGCGCCCGCCCGCGCCGACCGGGCCCGCCGTGTGGGCCGCCGATCTTCACCTCACGTCCGACGAGCGCTTCGCGTATGTCAGCGAACGCACGTCGAGCCAGTTGCTCTGCTATCGCCGCGCCGCGGACGGCAGCTTCGAACCCGCGCACGCGACGCTCACCGAAACGCAGCCGCGCGGCTTCGCAATCGATCCGTCGGGACGCTGGCTCGTCGCGTGCGGCGAACAGTCGGAACACGTGTCGGTCTACGCGATCGCGCCGAACGACGGCACGCTGGCGTTGCACGCGCGCGTTCCGGGTGGGCGCGGCGCGAACTGGGTTGCGATCGTCTGATTCTGATTGTCGAATGACCGATGGATCGATGCCGTGCGCACGGCCGGCATCGGTCGACAGCGGCCCGCGCCGCCCGGCGCGCCGTCAGCGCCGCTCGCTCGGCGCGACGCCGGTCCAGCGCTTGAACGCGCGCGTGAAATTCGCGCGATCGGTATAGCCGACCCGCGCCGCGATCTCGTCGACCGGCAGGCGCGTGCCTTCCAACAACCGGAGCGCATCGCGCAGCCGGATCTCGTCGAGCAGCGTCGAATACGTCGCGCCGAATTCCGCGAGCTTGCGTTTCAACGTCCGCGCCGATACGTGCAGTTCGCGCGCGACGTCGTCCACTGACGGATAGCCGGCGTCACCGCAGATCAGCAGGTTGCGCACGCGCTCGACGATGCTTTCCGCATAGCCGAGCCGCGCGAGCTCGGCCTCGCATTGCTGGACGATCATCTGCGCGGTTTGCGCGTTCGCAGTGCCGATCGGCTCGTCGAGCAGCGCTGCGTCGCAGCGGATGCGGTTCGCGCTCGCGTCGAAATGACAGCGCGGCAGCCGCGCGCAATAGCGCGCGAACCACGGCGGCTCGGGCCATTCGAAATGCAGCTCCGCACGCGACTGCAGCGTGCGCCCCGGCGCGGGATCGAGCAGCGAGTTGAACAGGATCGCCGTCTCGACCAGGAAGTTTTCCACCGCGAACTGGCGCAGCCGGCCGAGCGCAAACGCCTCGAGCACGTCGATGTCGACGATCCCGTCGTGCTGCGTGAGCCGCACCGAAAAGTTCAGCTGGCGTGCGGCATCCGGGGCGGACAGGGCCATACGGAGGACTCCGGTGCGGTTTCGGCGGATTGTAGCGTTGCTGGCCCGTAATGACACCACGACGGCACTCTAGCCGCGCGGGGCCGCATCGGGCAGCGTCGCGACCGCGATCGTGGCCCGAAATGACACCATCATTGGCACCGACGGCCCTCGTGTGCGCAACGGGGTGCGCCTATGCTTGTCACATCGGCATTGCGCCCCACTCTTTCCGCACGGATTCCGGTCGATGAGCCAGCCCGCATGCACCTGCATCACCACAAGGTATCGGGAGGCGAATCGGATCTCGAGGAATTCGGCATCACCAACGGTGAACGCTGGGGCGTGAAGCGGCTGCTGATGATCGCGGACGGGATGCTCGCCGTCGTGTTGCGGCCGGATGCGATGCGCCGCAAGGTCAGGCAGTACGTCGCCGCGCAGCCGGTGCAGGATGCGTCCGAACGCGTGCAATTGCGCGTCGAGCAGGTGTCGTCCTACATGCCGGTCGGTCACGCGTACTACGCGCTGTGGCATGCGTTCATCGTCTATCACGTCGGCCTGTTCGCGCTGCATGCGTTCGGCCATGCGACAACCGTGCCGGGCGTCGTCGAGCGTGTGATGCACGTCGTCGATTTCCTTGCGGTCGTGTGGCTCGGGCCGAACTTCGTGCGCAGCTTCTGCATCAACTTCGTCAGCTCGAACATGCATTACTTCGGCGACATCGATTCGCGCAACGTGATCCAGCAGACTCAGGTGCTCAACCCGTGGTGGATGCTGCCGTTCCAGCTGTTCTGCTTCAACTTCGGCAGCACGCACGCGATCCATCACTTCGTGGTGCGCGATCCGTTCTACATCAGGCAGTTGACCGCGCGAACCACGCATGTGGCGCTGCGTGAAGTCGGCGTGCGGTTCAACGATGTCGGCACGTTCAGACGGGCGAATCGCTGGGGCGCGTATCGCCCGGATGGCGGGATGCGCAGCGTGCAGCGGGTCGACGCGTAACGGCGGCGCGCCGGGCTCGTCAGTTCATCAGTCGCCGATCGGCGGCATCGGTCCGTGCCCGCGGATCCATGCCCAGTTCGCGAGTTCGGCCATTTCCTTGTCGCCGCGGCTGTCGCCGTAGGCGAACAGTTTCGCGGGTGTCCGATTTCCCCACCAGCCGCGCAGCCGCACGACTTTCTGCGGGCCCCAGCAGTTCTCGCCGTTCAGCCGCCCGGTGAACCTGCCGCGCTCGAAGGCGAGGCGCGTCGCGAGCACCGTATCGATGCCCGCCGTCTTCGCCCACTTCTCCAGATACAGCGACGGCGACGCGCTCACCAGCACGACTTCGTGCCCACGCGCGCGATGCTCGCGCACCCGTTCCAGCATGTCGGGACGCACGAGGTTCGGCAGATAGCCGTCGACGAACCGGCGCGCGAGCGCATCGAGCGCGTCGTCGCCCATCGGGCCGAATGCAAACCACGCGAACTTCGCCTTCGCATCGCCGCGCGACAGCAGCCCGGCTTTCATCGCGACGATCCACGGCAGCGCGCGCAGCCCGGCCCACGCGAAGCGCGGCGTGCCGACCGCGTAGCGGACGAAATGGCGGAAGCTGTCGGTGGTCGTGATGGTGCCGTCGAAATCGAACGCGGCGACGATGCGGTCAGTCATGGAGAGGCGGGGACGCGATGAGATGCCGGGGAAGATAGCAGACTTGGGGGCGGGGGCGGTCATCCCCGATCACGTCGAGCGCGGCGAGCGAGTCTATCGCCGCAAGGATCGCGCACGGCGGCACGGACGCGCGGGCGACGGAAACCGGATTTCCGGCAGCTTACAGCCTCTCGTCGAAGGGGGTGGCGGGAGGCCGCGGGAGTTTGCTATACTCTCGGTCTTCCGGAGAGATGGATGAGTGGTTTAAGTCGCACGCCTGGAAAGCGTGTATAGGTTAATCGCCTATCGGGGGTTCGAATCCCCCTCTCTCCGCCAGAATTCAAATGCCCGCGCAAGCGGGCATTTTCGTTTGTGGCCCGCCGCCCCGCCCCTCCCAAACCGCCCCCTGTTGGCCGTCCCAAGCGACTCCCCTCACGGATGCCGAATATAATCCACCAACGCCCGCGTATACTCATCCGGCTCCCGATCGACCAGACTGACCACGATCGCCACCACAAACCCCGCCGGCACGCCGAACACGCCTGAACTGATCGGCTCGATCCCGAACCACGTCCGACCGGCAAACCCGGTGAGCTGAGTGAAAAACGGATACGTCGACACGATGTAATACACACAAACGGCAAGCCCCGTCACCATCCCGGCGATCGCGCCGCGCGTCGTCGTCCGTTTCCAGAACACCCCCAGCACGAGCACCGGAAAGAAACTGGACGCCGCGAGCGAAAACGCCGCACCGACGAGAAACAGAATCTTCCCCGTATTGAGCGACGCGACATACGACGCGAACAGCGCAACGCCGAGCAGCAGCACCTTCGACACCGTCACGCGCCGCTGGCTCGATGCCTCGGGCGCGACCATGCAGTAATAGACGTCGTGCGACAACGCATTCGCGATCGTCAGCAGCAATCCGTCCGCGGTCGACAGCGCCGCGGCCAGCGCACCGGCCGCGATCAACCCCGACACGACATACGGCAGCCCCGCGATCTCCGGCGCGGCCAGCACGACCATGTCCGGCTGCATCTGGATTTCCGACCAGTGGACGATGCCGTCGCGAATCACCTCGACGACGCTGATCAGATCCGGTTCGAAGTGATGCCACTGCGTGACCCACGCAGGCAGTTCGGCGATCGGCCGCCCGACAAGGCTGGTGAGAATCTCGTACTTGATCATCACCGCGAGCACCGGCACGCTCAGGTAGAACAGCGCGATGAAGAACAGCGTCCAGCCGACCGAGCGCCGCGCGGACGCCACCGACGTCGTCGTGTTGTAGCGCGTGAGGATGTGCGGCAGGCTCGCGGTGCCGAGCGACAGGCACAGCAGCAGCGCCAGGAAATTCCGCTCGCGCGGCTTGCGCTCGTCGTCGCTCGCGGCAGGAAACGGCTCGTGCATCGGCACGGGCGGCTCGGCGCGTGCCAGCAGGTCGTCGCGCGCCTGGGTCCAGATCACGCGCGCGCCCGTCGGGTCGCGCGGGAAGTCGGCCAGCTCGCGCTCGCGCTGGTTGATCTCGCGCAGCGGCCCGTTGTGGCGCCGCAGGTCCGCAAGCTGGTCGACGAGTTGCCGGCGTGCGTCCGCATACGATCCGGGCAAGCGATCGAGCTGCCCCTGGACGAGCGCAGCCTGCCGGCGATACGCATCGCGCACCTGCTGCTCCTCGGCCGCGTCGCGCACCTGCGCCTCGCGCGCCGCCACACGCTCCATCAGCTTGCCGTAATTGAACTGCGGCACGGGCCCGAGCCCGTTCTTCATCGCGATCAGCGACACGGGGATCAGGATCGCGCTGATCAGGATGATGTACTGCGCGACTTGCGTCCACGTGACCGCGCGCATGCCGCCGAGAAACGAGCAGACGAGAATGCCCGCGAGCCCGCAGAAGATGCCGATCGCGAAGTCGACGCCAATGAAGCGCGTCGCGATCAGCCCGATCCCCTGGATCTGCGCGACCAGATAAACGAACGAGCACAGGATCGCCGCACCGGCCGCAAGCGCGCGCACGGCCGTACTCGAAAAGCGCGTGCCGAGAAAATCGGGGATCGTGTAGCGCGCGAGCTTGCGCACGTATGGCGCGAGCAGGAACGCGACGAGGCAGAACCCGCCCGTCCAACCCATCACGTAGGCGAGCGCATCGTAGCCGGTCGCGTAAAGCGACCCGGCGAGACCGATGAACGACGCGGCCGACAGCCAGTCGGCCGCGGTCGCCATCCCGTTGAACGCGGACGGCACGCGCCGCCCCGCCACGTAGTATTCGACGAGATCGGACGTGCGCGACAGCAGCCCGATCACCGCATACACGGCGATCGGCACGAACAGGAACACGTAGCCGATCCAGACGCCGGAGCCGGCCGCGCGCTCGATCCGCCACAGCAGCAGCACGAAGCCCAGAAAGCCGAGCGTATAGAGCGCGTACGCGCGAATCAGTCGATGCGTCAGCATGGATCAGCGGGCATGGTGCGGATTGCCCGCCTGCGCGGCATGCTCGTCGTACGCACGCCGCAGCGCGCGGTCCGCGCGCTGCATCAGGCCGATGTAGACGACGATCAACACGAGATACACGAGAATCGCGCCCTGCGCGCCGACATAGAACGGCAGGCTGAAACCGGCGAAGCGAATGCCCGCGAGCGCGGGCGCGAAGAACGGCACGACGAACGACACCGTGAAGCCGATCGCCATCAGCACCAGGATCAGCGCGACGTTGAAGCGCCAATAGCGCGCATGAGCGCGCGCGAGCGGCTCGGGAACAGGCGGCGGCGCGGCACGCGCCGGACGGGACGGAACGGTCATGCCGTTATTTAGCAAAAAGCCCCTGCGCGGACAATCGGGATTGCCGCGCGGGGGCTCGTGCGCACGACGTGCGCAACGGGTTCGATCAGCGCACTTCGGCGAGCTGGTCGAGGATCGCCGGGTTCTCGAGCGTGGACGTGTCCTGCGTGATCGCCTCGCCCTTCGCGAGCGAGCGCAGCAGGCGCCGCATGATCTTGCCCGAGCGCGTCTTCGGCA
>Ga0070663_100001473_pt1 | contig 12942 bp, 15 predicted proteins | sample KBSC63metaG_FD_65646 | JGI IMG/M metagenome (GOLD analysis project Ga0070663, IMG submission 65646) | Corn rhizosphere microbial communities from Kellogg Biological Station, Michigan, USA - KBS C6-3 metaG | ecosystem: Host-associated > Plants > Roots > Rhizosphere > Soil ...
CGCTTGCCCCGGCCCGCTCGCGCAAGGGGCGGCACGGCGCCATCCTGCTGCCGTTCCGGGCGCTGCTCGCGGCGATCGAGGCGGCGCGGTGACCACCCCCGCCGAGACCGCCCAGACAACCAGCGCGATCCTCGAAAGCGGCGCGGTCATGCTTGCCGCGGCGCTGGTGTTCGTCGCCATCTTCCGCAAGCTCGGGCTCGGCGCGACACTTGGCTACATCGTCGCCGGGGCGTTGATCGGCCCCCAGGTCATGCGCTTGATCCGCGATCCCGGGCAGCTGCAAAGCGTCAGCGAGATCGGCATCGCCTTCCTGCTGTTCATCGTCGGGCTGGAGCTTCAGCCGCGCCGGCTGTGGCGGCTGCGCAAGGACATTTTCGGGCTTGGTTTCGCGCAGGTCGTGCTGTGCGGACTGGCGATCAGCCTGTTGCTCTACCTCGCGCTCGGGGTTTCGGCCGCTGCGGCGCTGGCGATCGGACTTCCGCTCGGCCTGTCGTCGACCGCGCAGGTATTGCCGATGCTGCGCGACGACAATGAGCTCAACACGCCGCAGGGCGAGCGCGCATTCTCGATTCTGCTGTTCCAGGACCTCGCGATCGTGCCGATGATCACGATCATCGCGGCGATGGCGCGCGTGCCACCGGATCCGACCGCGCCGACCGGGTGGAAGCTGGCGTTGCTGACGCTCGGCGCGGTGCTCGGGCTGGTGATCGTCGGACGGCTGGTCCTCGATCCGATGTTCCGCCTGGTCGGGCGGATTGCCGAGCGTGACCTGTTCATCGTCGCCGGCCTGTTCACGGTGATTGGTGCGGCCGCGGTGATGCACGCGCTTCACCTGTCGGTGCCGCTGGGCGCGTTCGTCGCCGGTGTGATGCTCGCCGAATCGCCTTACCGGCATGAGCTCGAGACCGACGTCGAGCCGTTCCGGTCGATCCTGCTCGGGCTGTTCTTCCTCTTGGTCGGGATGCTGCTCGACCTGTCGCTGATCGCGCAGCGGCCGCTGTTCGTGATCGGAATCGCTGCAGGGGTGATCGTCACCAAGGCGATCCTGATCACGATCCTCAGCCGCGCATTCCACTGCACCTGGACGCTCGCCGTCCGTCTCGGCCTGCTGCTCAGCCAGGCGGGCGAGTTCGGCTTCGTCCTGTTCGCAATGGCCGCGTCGGCGCAGCTGATCACGCCCGCAGCGGCGTCGCTGTTCGCGGCAGTCGTGACCTTGTCGATGGCGACGACTCCATTCCTGATGAAGTTCATCGACTTCCTCGAGCGCCGCGAAGGCCGGCGCCACCGCGACCTCGACGGGCCTGAATTGTCGCCCGAGACCAGCGCGATCGTGGTCGGCTACGGCCGCTTCGGCCAGACCGTCGCGCAGATGATGCAGGCCAAGGGAATCGGCGTCACGATCATCGACAAGAAGCCGAGCATGATCGAGACCGCCGAGGAGTTCGGCACCAAGGTCTATTACGGCGACGGGCTGCGGCTCGACCTCCTGCGCACCGCCGGGGCCGACAGCGCCCGAGTGATCGCCTTCTGCAATGACAATGAGGGTGGCGAGATGAGCCGCGCCGCGGTCCGCGCCGTGCTCGAGGCCTTTCCCCAGGCGGCAGTCATGGTCCGCGCCTACGACCGGTTGCACATGATCGAGCTCGACGGTCTCGACGTCGCCTTCGCCGAGCGCGAATTGTTCGAAAGCGCGGTTGCGATGGGGCGCGCGGCGCTGAAGGCGAGCGGGATCGACCCGGGCGAGATCGACCGCGTCGAGCGCGCGTATCGCCGCCAGGATTGCGAGCGGCTCGAGCTCCAGAGCGCAACCGGCGACCTCCACGCGGGGCAGGACCGCGCGTTCGGCGCCGACCGCTCGCTTCCAGACCCGGAGGCGCGCACCACCGCCTAGGCGGGGCGTGGAAGATAGTCGTCGAGCGCCCGCACGATCGCTTCGACGACGTCGCGATGCGCGCCGTTGCCGCTGCGGATATGGATATGCGCTTCCTCGTAAGCGGTGCGGCGCTGCTTAGACAGTTTTTCGAGCGTGCCCTTGGGGTCGCCGTTGCGCAGCAGCGGGCGGGTATCGCGCCGCGCCGTTCGTTCGGTGAGGACGTCGACCGGCGCGTCGAGCCAGATGGTGACCGCGCGCTCGTTCAGCAGCTTGCGCGTGCGCGGATCGACATAGGCGCCGCCGCCGGTCGCGATCACCCGGACGGCGCCATCGATCAGGCGCGCGACAAGCCGCCGTTCGCCATCGCGGAAGTCGGCTTCGCCGAACCGTTCATAGACTTCGGCCGCCGACAGGCCGGAGGCGTCGGCGATCGCCGAATCGCTGTCGACGAACGGCAGGCCCAGCCGCCTGGCGAGCCTCCGTCCGACCGTCGATTTCCCCACTCCCATCAGCCCCACCAGCACGATTGGCCGGTCGAGCCGCTTGATTAATTCCTGCACCGGAAGGGCTATACAGCGCCCGCCCGTCTCGGCAAAAGCGCCCGCATGCCCAGATTAGTCGTTTTGATCGTCGTTCTCGTCCTCATCGTCGGCGCCCTGTTCTACCTTTCGACCGTGCCGAAGCAGCAGCCGACCAAGACCATCGAGGTCGCAGTTCCGCAGGGTAATGCGCACTAGGACCATCCTGATCGGCGGAGCTGCGATGCTTGCGCTCGCTCTGCCGGCGATCGCGCAGCAGGCCGCGCAAGTGCCGCCGCAGCCCGCGACTCCGCCAGCGGTCACGCCTCAGCCGGCGCCGACGCCTGAGTCTCCGGCCAATTCGCTGTCGAGCGCGCCGGAGAGCGACACGGGCGTCACCGAGCTCAACCTCGACAAGCTTCCGCCGCCACCGGCGCCGGTCGAATATCCCGCATACGCCCGGCGCGATCCGTGGGTCGTGGGCCGTCTCGATCCGGTCCAGATCGGCCTCGGCCCCGATCCGTGGGGCGGGACCAGCGGCACTTTCCTGTCGAGCCTGATGCGGCGGATGAGCACGCCGATCGCCTCGCGCTGGGCGCACATCGCGCTGAGGAACGCACTGCTGGCCAAGACCCACGCGCCGCGTTCGGTGAACCCGGTCGACTGGGTCGCCGAGCGGTCGTGGCTGCTCCTCCGCCTCGGTGAGGCCGACGCCGCACGGATGCTGGTCGCCGACGTCGATTCGGACCGCTTCACGCCGAAGCTGACGCAGGTCGGCGTGCAAAGCGCGCTCGCGAACGCCGATCCGCCGGCGCTGTGCCCGTTGGAGCCCGGAATCCGCAAATATGAAGCGGGCATTCGCGCGCTGGTCAGCGCGATGTGCGAATCGCTCGCCGGCGAGCCGGAAAGCGCTGCGGCGCAGATCGACGATGCACGCCGCCGCGGCCGCATCGGCGGGATCGACCTGCTGCTCGCGCAGAAGGTCGTCGGCGCCGGGGCCAACACCGGCCGGTCGGTGACGATCGAATGGGATCCAGTCGACCAGCTGACCGCGTGGCGGTTCGGGCTTGCGACCGCCACCGGGATGGTTCCGCCCGACCGGCTGATCAAGCCCGCCTCCACGCAGCTTCGCGCGTTTCAGGCGCGGGCGCCGCTGCTTTCGCCGAGCGAGCGACTTGCGTCGGCCCAGATCGCTGCTGGCCTGGGCGTGTTTTCCTCGCAGTCGATGATCGACCTCTATTCGGCGATCTACGATTCGACCGACGCCAGCGACCTCCCAAACACCGACGCTTGGCAGGTCCGCCTCGCCTTCGTCGGCAAGGATCGTGACGCCAAGCTCGGCGCATTCCGCAAGCTCCTCGCCGGAGCGAAGGATCCGCTTGCGCGCGAGGCAACTCGGGCGATGCTGGGCCGCGCGGCGAGCCTCATCGCCCCCGATCCCAAGCTCGAAGCGGATGCGCCGGACCTCGTCGCATCGATGCTCGCCGCCGGGTTCGATCGGGCGGCGGAACGGTGGTCCGACGCCTGTTCGCGCATGGGCGAAGCAGCGGGCGATCGCTGCTGGGCCATGCTCGCCCTCGGTGCTCCCGATCCTGGCCGTCTCAACCTCGGCTCATCGCGGATCAGCAGCTTCATCAACCGGGACACGAGCCCTGAAAAGGTGCGCAGCGCCCTGCTCGTCGGCGGGCTCGTGGGGCTTGGCCGGATCAGCCCGGCGACCGCGGACAGCCTCAGCCGCCGCTTCTCGCTCGGCGTCGGCCGCCAGTCGGAATGGACTCGCGTACTCGATGGCGCGGCTTCGCGCGGGCAAGGCGGGACGGTGCTCGTCCTCGCCGGAACCGGACTCCAAACGCCCGACTGGGCGCAGGTCCCCGGCTCGCACCTGTTTCACATCGTCGCCGCGCTGGCCCGGACCCGCCAGGATTATTACGCGCGGATGATCGCCGCCGAGGCGCTCGCTCGAACGTGAGCCTCGACGACCGAGCCCTGGTCGACCGTTTCCTCGACATGATGGCTGCCGAGGCCGGCGCTTCCGGAAATACGCTTGCCGCGTACCGCAACGACCTCGACCGATCAGCGGAAGCCTTGGGCGGGAAGCTTGTCGGCGCCCGCGCCGACAGCATCGCGGGGCTCGGCGAGGCTTGGCGCGAGCTTGCGCCTTCGACCGTTGCCCGCCGCTCGGCCGCGCTTCGCCGCTTCTACGGCTTCCTGGTCGACGAGGGCTATCGCACGGACGACCCGTCCGCGGCCTTGCCGCGCCCGCGTTTCGAGCGCCCGCTGCCGAAGATCCTCGATTCGGACGAAGTCTCGCGCATGTTCGAGCAGGCCGAGGATCGCGCCGCGAGCGGCGCCATGCTTCCAGTTCGCAACCTCGCCTTGCTCGAGCTGCTGTACGGCTCCGGTCTGCGCGCGAGCGAGCTCGTCACGTTGCCGCGCAACGCGCTGCGCAAGGGGCAGCCGTTCCTCATCCTGCGCGGCAAGGGCAGCAAGGAGCGGCTCGTCCCGATCTCCTCGCGCGCCGAAGCCGCGGTCGAGCGCTGGCTCGAGCATGTCCCAGCCAAGAGCCTGTGGCTGTTCCCCAGCGGAGCCAAGCATCTCAGCCGGGTGCGGCTGTTCCAGGTCGTCCGCCAGCTCGCCGCCGACGCCGGAATTGCGCCCGAGCGGGTCAGCCCGCACGTGCTCCGCCACGCCTTCGCCACGCACCTCCTGTCCGGCGGAGCCGACCTGCGGGTGCTGCAATCGCTCCTCGGACACGCGGATATCGCGACGACCCAGATCTACACCCACGTCGACAGCGCCCGACTGGTCGAATTGGTCAACAGCCGCCACCCGCTGGCGACCCGCAATCGTTGACCTTCGCTACCGCTTCAGCCTACCCGCCCGAGCCGAATGCTGACCTATCTCGAATTTGAAAAGCCGATCGCGGAGCTGGAGACTCGTGTCGCCGAGCTCAAGGAGACTGCGAACAGCTCGGACGACATCGATATCGATGCGGAGGTGTCGCGGCTCGAGGCCAAGGCCAACAAGCTGCTCAGGGACACCTATGCCAAGCTCACGCCGTGGCAGAAGACGCTCGTCGCCCGCCATGGCGAGCGGCCGCACTTCAAGGATTATGTCGCGGGCATTGCCGACGACTTCGTGCCGCTCGCCGGCGACCGGGCGTTCGGCGATGATCCGGCGATTGTCGGCGGCTTCGCGCGGATCGACGGCCGCCGGGTGATGCTGATCGGGCATGAGAAGGGCGACGACACCGCGTCGCGGCTCCGCCACAATTTCGGCATGGCCAAGCCGGAGGGCTATCGCAAGGCGATCCGGCTGATGCAGCTCGCCGACCGCTTCGGTCTCCCGGTCGTGACTTTGGTCGACACGCCCGGCGCCTTCCCCGGCGTTCAGGCGGAGGAGCGGGGACAGGCCGAGGCGATCGCCCGCTCCACCCAGGAATGCCTGTCGCTGAAAGTGCCGATGATCGCGGTTATCGTCGGCGAGGGCGGGTCCGGGGGCGCGGTCGCCATCGCGACGGCCAACCGGGTGATGATGTTCGAGCATGCGATCTATTCCGTCATCTCGCCCGAAGGCTGTGCCTCGATCCTGTGGCGCACCGGCGACAAGGCTGCCGAAGCGGCCGAGGCGATGAAGATCACAGCCGGCGACCTCCAGAGTCTCGGCGTCATCGACCGCATCATTCCCGAACCGCTCGGCGGCGCGCACCGCGATCCCGATGCCGCGATCGGTGCCTTGAAGGGCGCGATCGTCGAAGAGCTCGACGGTTGTTCGGCGCTCGGGCCGGACGAGCTGCTGGCGCAACGCCGGGCCAAGTTTCTCGCCATCGGCTGACCAGGCGGAACCCGCTCAGTCATCTCCCGTTCAAAAGCCTCGCCGATATTTCCCTCGCGAAACAAGGCCGAGGTTTTGAATGCGTAAGCCGATCCTTTTGCTCGCCGCAGCAACGCTGTCGCTCGCTCCCGCCGCTGCCCAGGGCCCGCGTTATCTCAATCCGCAGGACGTTGCCGAGGCGCAGCGCCAGCATGCCGCGCTGGTCCAGGAGTTCGGCGGCGCGGAGACTGGCGCGAGGGCCGCTTACGTGGAGGCGGTGGGGCGGCGGGTCGGCGCTTTTTCGGGAGTCGCCAACCCCGGCCAGGCGCTGCATTTCACGACTCTCAATGCCGCTGTCGCGAACGCGATGTCGGTGCCCGGTGGCTACGTCTATGTCACGCGGCAATTGCTGACCTTGATGGACGACGAATCGCAGCTGGCGTTCGCGCTCGGCCACGAGGTCGGCCACATCGCCGCCAACCACGCGCACATCCGGGAGCAATATGCGCGCCGCAACACCTGGGGCGTGTTCGGGCAGATCATCGGCGCGATCTTCGGCGGCTCGCCGATCGGCGACATCATGGAACAGCGCGCCGCCCTGCAGACTCTGAGCTTTTCGCGCGAACAGGAATATCAGGCGGACGACCTTAGCCTGCGCTACATGATCGCGGCTGGTTACGACCCCGCCGGCGGCCCCGGCATCCTCGCCGCGCTCGCGCGGTCGAGCGCGCTCGAAGCGGCGGTCCAGGGTCGCACCAACCGCCAGGCGCCCGAATGGGCAAGCACCCACCCGCTGAGCGAAAACCGCAAGCAACGCGCCTATCAGGACGCGCTCGCGACCGGACGGCTGGGCAAGGGAATCCGCAACCGCGACCAGTTCCTGGCCGAGCTCGAGGGCGTCTATGTCGACGACGACCCGGCGCAGGGCGTGATCGAAGGCCCGACGTTCACCCACCCGGACCTTCGGATCCAGTTCTCCGTCCCGCAGGGCTATTTGATGCAAAACGGCACCGACGCGGTGACGATCTCCGGATCGGCCGGCAAGGCGCAGTTCCGGGGTGGCCGCTTCCAGGGGAGCCTCGACAGCGCGATCCTGCTTGCCTTCCGACAGCTAACCGAGGGTCAGATCCAGCTGGCGATTCCGCCCGCGCAACACACGACGGTCAACGGCATGCCGGCGGCCTATACGACCGCCCGGGTCCAGACCAACTCGGGCTGGGTCGACGCCAGCGTGTTCGCTTACCAATGGGATGCGCAGCGGGTTTATTATTTCGTCATGCTGACGCGAGGCGGCTACGGCATCCAGCCGTTCGCCGCGATGGTCAACTCGTTCCGCCGGATCACGCCGCAGGAAGCGGCCGCGATCCGGCCGCGCATCATCCATCTGGTGGCCGTTGGGCCGGGCGACACGATCGCCTCGCTGGCAAGCCGGATGGCCTACCGCGATTTCAAGCTCGAGCGATTCCTGTCGTTGAACGGGCTGGCGCCCAACGCGCGCCTGGTGCCCGGTCAGAAGTTGAAGCTGGTCGTCTACGGCCAGCGGCGGGCCTAGCCCGCATCCTACATGTTCGTCTGTACCGTATTGTTGAGCTTCGTCCACATGCCGCCGACCCCGCCGCCCATGGCGGAAAGGCCACCCATCATCGCGACGACGATGAGTGCGGCAATCAAGCCGTATTCGATCGCAGTCGCGCCGCGATGATCGCGGCGAAGCCTGCGCAAGTTCGTTCGGATAGCGTCCACGCCACCCTCCTCTGGTCCACGTCCACGCGGCGGGTGTAACTTTGGGCAGGTTAACAACTCTTCCTGCGGACAGAGTTAACGCCGGCTCATCCCTGATGCGGAGTCCAGGCGGCGAAGTGCAGGATCTCGAACGTTTCGGTGGTCCGGCCGTCCTCGGCCGCCGCCGCGAATGCGGCTCGGGCGGCTGCCCAGGCCCGCTTCGACAGCGAGCGTCGCGATCGCTGCGTGAGAACGTTGGTCGCGCCCATTGCCCGCAGGTCGGCGACCAAGCGAGGCAGTTGCTCGTAGGAAGCGCGGACGCGGTCGACGTCGACCACCGGATTGGCGAAGCCGGCGGCCGCCAGCAGGCCAGCCAGAGCGGCGGCTTCGATCCTCGGATGGACATGGGGAACGGCAACGCCGTCGGCCTGGTCGGCGGCGCGCATCGCCGAGCGCAGCTGCGGCAAGGTATCGCCGCCCGATAACGTGCCGAGGAAGAAGGCGTCCGCAGCGAGCGCCGCGCGAATGCGCAGCAAGGCCTGGGGCAGGTCGTTGACGGTATCGAGCGTTCCGATCGCGAGGCAGAGATCGTAACGACCGATATCGGTCTCGAAGCGATCCTCGACGATCGTGCCGCCTCCAGCCGCTTTGGCGAACCCCTCGCCGGGGTCGAAGATGTCGACGGTCTCGGCGAATTCGCGCAGGCGCTCGGGCCAACCCGCATCGGGGCAGCCGATGAGGAGGGCGGTCCGGAAGCGCCGCTGGACGATGCCGAGGCGGTCGAGGCACTCCGCGAAAGCTCGCTCGTAGAGGAACAGCTCCGGCCCGCTGCGAAACGCCCGGTCGCGGCGCCAGGCGCGAAGCTCCATGTCGAACAGGTCCGCCATCGCGGCGTCTTGTGCGCGGATGCAATGCACGCGACAAGGATCGGATGGTCACCGACCTGGTCCGGACCTGCCTGCGCTGGGCGCTGGATTTCGCGCTCCCGCCGCGGTGCGCCGGCTGCGGGACGATCGTCGCCGACGTGCACAGCTTCTGCGCCGATTGCTGGCGGCAGGTGGAATTCCTCGGCGAGGGCGGGTGTAAGACGTGCGGCATTCCGCTCGCAGCGACGGAGTTCGACACCTGCGCGCCGTGCCTCGCCCGGCCGCCGCGGATCGCGCGGACCCGCGCCGCAGTCGCTTACGATGACCTGTCGCGAAGCCTCGCGATCCGCCTGAAATACGGGCGCAAGGTCGCGGTCGCGAAAACCATGGCGCGCTACATGCTCCCGCTGGTTCAGCGCGATGGCGATAAGCGCCTTCTCGTGCCCGTTCCGCTTCATCGCAGCCGATTGTGGTGGCGCGGTTTCAACCAGGCCGCGCTTGTCGCCCGCGAGCTGTCGAAGGGCCTCGGCATTCCGTCGGACGCCGTGGCCCTCAGCCGGACCCGCCGGACTCCGCCGCTCAAGGGCATGAGCCCGCTGCAGCGGCGAAAGACTGTCGCCGGCGCCTTCCGCGTGCGCGACAAGGCGGCAATTGCCGGCCGGACCATCGTCCTCGTCGACGACGTGTTCACCACCGGCAGCACCGCGGACGCCTGCGCGCGCGCCCTCAAGCGGGCCGGGGCAACGAGGGTCGAGCTCGTCAGCTGGGCGCGGGTGGTCAAGCCTTCGCAGTTGATACGATGACTCCGGCGCCTAAGTATCACGTTGGAAAGGAAGGTTCGTGCCGATCGTCGAGATTTATACCAAGAGCTTCTGTCCTTATTGTTGGCGTGCCAAGCATCTGCTCGACGAGAAAGGCGTTGAATATGCGGAAATCGCGGTCGATTTCGGCGGAGAGGTACGCCAGCACATGATCCAGCGCGCGAGCGGACGGACCACGGTTCCGCAGATTTTCATCGCCGGCCGGCACATCGGCGGTTGCGACGATCTCATGGCGCTGGAGCGCGAGGGCAAGCTCGACGACCTGTTCGCCCAATGACCAAAATTGCCGTCCTCCAGCCGAACACGGGGATCGACCCAGCGGCCAACGGCGAACGCCTGGTAGCCGCGATCGGCGAGGCGGCGCGCGGCGGTGCGACCATGCTGTTCACGCCCGAGATGTCGGGCTTGCTCGACCGCGATACGCAGCGCGCCTCCGGTAATTTGCGCGAGGAGAACGAGGACCGCGTCCTCGCCGCCTGCCGCGAGGCCGCGCGCGAGAACGACATCTGGGTTCACCTTGGGTCCCTCGCGGTGCTGACCGGGGACGGCAAGGTCGCCAACCGCGGCTTCGTGATCGACCGCACCGGCCGGGTCCAGGCGCGCTACGACAAGATCCATTTGTTCGACGTCGACCTTCCGACCGGCGAGAGCTGGCGCGAGTCGGCGGTCTATCGCGCCGGCGAACGGGCGGTGGTCGTCAACGGCACGCCGGTAGGGAAGCTCGGCCTCACCATCTGCTATGACCTTCGGTTTCCGATGCTGTTCGCGCGCATCGCCGAGGCGGACGCGGACGTGATCGCGGTGCCAGCGGCCTTCACCGTGCCCACGGGAAAGGCGCATTGGCACACTTTGCTTCGCGCGCGGGCGATTGAAGCCGGCCTTTACGTCGTCGCCGCAGCTCAGGTCGGCAGGCACGAAGACGGCCGCACCACCTTCGGCCACTCGCTGGTCGTCGATCCTTGGGGCGAGGTCCTGCTCGACATGGGTGAAGAGGTCGGCCTCGGCTTTGCCGACATCGATCTGTCACGGATTTCCGAGGTGCGCTCGCGCATCCCCGCGCTGAACCACCGCCGGCCGATCCCGGAGGTGGTCAGCCAATGATCGTCTTCGACCTTCACTGCCTCGACAGCGGCGAGACCTTCGAGGCGTGGTTCCGCTCGGGCGCGGACTATGAAGACCAGAAAGCTGCCGGGCTGGTGCAATGCCCTTTCTGCGACTCCAGCCGGGTCGCGAAGGCGCCGATGGCGCCGCGCGTGCCGCGGAAGTCGTCCGGCGGCGCCTTGGCGAAGATCGCCGCGATGCAGGCTGAAGCGCTCAAGGATTCGCGCTGGGTCGGCGACCGCTTCGCCGAGACTGCGCGGGCCATGCACAGCGGGGAGATCGCGCCTGAGCAGGTGCACGGGCAGGCGACGCTGGCCGAAGCCAGGTCGCTCGCGGAGGACGGGGTCCCGGTCGCGCCGTTGCCCTTGCCGGTCGTGCCGCCCGGCGAGGTCAATTGATTGCGCGGCGCCTAATCCCTATTCGTCCGTGCCGGCCGACCCCGTAGCTCAGCAGGATAGAGCATCAGATTCCTAATCTGAGGGCCACAGGTTCGAATCCTGTCGGGGTCGCCAGCATTCGGGACGGGATGGGACAATGGCGACCGAGCAGCCGGACATGGACAATCAGCAGCAGAACATCGTCGGGCGGCTGTTCGTCGATCACCCGCGCTCGCTCGGAATGAGCTGGGCCGGGCATGGGATCGGCGCGGTCAAGATCGGTGCCGAACTGATCGGCGCTGGGTGCGCGGCAATCGTGCATGCGGTCGTGCCGGGCCTGTTTACCGAGACCGCTGGCAAGACGGTCACCCGCATTTACGATCATATCCAGAGCCGCAAAGCGGGCTCGGCAAACCCGGAGGCCTGGCCTGACTACGAAATCTGACCGGGATGTGCTGGTCGCGATCGTCGGCGGCGGGGCTTCTGGGACCATCCTTGCGGTGCAGCTTGCACAGCGCGGCGTCCGCTCGCTGCTGATCGACGGCAGCGGCCGGGCCGGAGTCGGAGTCGCCTATTCAACGACCGAACCGGTGCATCTGCTCAACGTCCGCGCAGAGGGGATGAGCGCGCTGGCCGGTGAGCCCGGCCATTTCGCGCGGTGTTTCGAAACTGAAGGGGGCGACCGCCGCGGCTTTGCCGAGCGCCGCTTCTTCGGCCGCTATTTGCGCGGCCTGCTCGATGAGGCGGTCCGGCAGGGGCTGGCCAAAGTTGAGCATTCGACGGCGGTCGGCGCGCGGCGCCAAGATGGCGGATGGCGGGTCGAGTTTGCCGATGGACGGGCGGTGCAGGCCGGCGCGCTGGCCCTGGCGATCGGCAACCAGGAGCCTGAACCGCTTCGGGTCTTCGCCGGCGGCGGCCCGCGCTTCGTCAATAACCCCTGGGGCGACGCAGCCCGGGCCGCGATTCAGGAATTGGTCGAGACCGGAGCCCCGGCGCTGCTGATCGGCACCGGCCTGACCATGGTCGACCTTGCGCTGTCACTCGATTCCGCCGGGTACCGCGGCCGTGTGGTTGCGCTGTCGCGTCGCGGGCAGGTGCCGCGGGCGCACGCCGATTTCGAGCCTGCGCCGGTGGCGCTCGACGCGGTGCCGCAAGGCAATGTCGTCGCATTGTGGCGCTGGGTGCGGCGCCGCGCGGCCGAAGTCGGCTGGCGCGCTGCGGTCGACAGCCTGAGGCCGCATAGCCATCCGCTGTGGCAGAAGCTCGACGAGTCTCAGCAACGCCGCTTCCTGCGCCACGCCCGCCCGTGGTGGGACGTCCATCGCCACCGCATTGCCCCGCGCGTCGCAGCGACCGTTCACGCGATGATCGCCGGTGGCCGGCTGGAGATCGTCGCCGGTCGAGTGGTGAACGCGACTCCGCAGGAAGGCGGGTTCGACGTCGAGATCCGCGGTCGCGGCTTGCGAACTAGCTCGACCGAGCGTTTCGCCTACGTGTTCAACTGCACCGGTCCGCTCCATAGCATGGACCGCACGCGCGATCCGCTGCTTCGCGGGTTGCTCGACGAGGGCCAGGTGAAACCCGATCACCTCGACATCGGTTTGGCGGTCGACGGCCATTCGCGCGCCGGCGACCGCTTGTGGGCGCTCGGGCCGCTCAGCAAGGGGCGTTACTGGGAAATCATTGCCGTCCCCGACATTCGGGAGCAGGCGGCAGACGTGGCTGAGGACATTGCGCTGGAGCTTCAACGATGACCGATCACGGCGATCCTGAGGACGGCGACCTCGTCGAGCCGCTGCCCGATTGCGACGTGCCCGGCGAGGTCAGCGAAGCCATCCGGACCCTGATCCG
>Ga0070663_100001480_pt1 | contig 12905 bp, 7 predicted proteins | sample KBSC63metaG_FD_65646 | JGI IMG/M metagenome (GOLD analysis project Ga0070663, IMG submission 65646) | Corn rhizosphere microbial communities from Kellogg Biological Station, Michigan, USA - KBS C6-3 metaG | ecosystem: Host-associated > Plants > Roots > Rhizosphere > Soil ...
GTCGGCTCCACGTAGACCACCGCCGCGTCGCGGGCCGCGTTCAGCACCGGCGGGGCCACCGCGGCGACGCCCGGCTCGGCGCGCAGCCTGTCGACGAGGGCCGGCAGCGCGTCGGGGGAAACCGTGCGCAGGTCGACGGCCACCACGAGCGGGCCGTTGGCGCCGGCGCCGTACTCGGCCGCGGTCAGGTCGTAGGCCCGCCGGGTGGTGTTCGACGTGGGCTGGCTGCCGGCGTCCTGGGGCCAGGTGCGCATGCCGAGAACCGGCGCGGCGAGCGCCAGCAGCACGAGCAGGCCGGCGACGGCCACGGGGACCGGCCGGGCGGCGACCCACCGCGCCCAGCGCTCGGTGCGGTTCGGCTTGACCACCACAGCCGCGGGGCCGGCGTCGCCTGGACTGAGGAGCGCAGGGAGCGAAGCGACCGGAGCGACGAGGGAAGGCGGCGCCTCCTCGGGCCCCGCGGCCCGCGCGAGCGGAGCGAGCGCATCGGGCAGGGCGGCGCCGCCCCTGCGGTCCCGCCGGCGCAGCAGCCGCCGGCCGAACAGCCCGCACAGCGCCGGCACCAGCGTCACCGCGCTCGCCATCACGAGCCCCACCACGGCGAACGTGGCGTACCCGAAGGAGGCGTACACGGCGAGGCCGGCCAGGGCCAGGCCGAACAGGGACACCAGCACCGTCGAGCCGGCGACCAGCACGGAGGCGCCGGCCGTCGCGGTGGCCTCGGCCGCCGCGTCCACGGTGGACAGTCCGCGCCGCATGCCCTCGGTGAACCGGCTGACGAGCAGCAGCGCGTAGTCGATGCCGACGCCGAGGCCGACCATCGTCGCCACCGTCGGCGCGGTGACGCTGATGTCGGTCACCGCGGCCATCAGTGTGATCACCGACATGCCGGCACCGAGGCCGAACAGCGCGACCACCAGCGGCAGTCCCGCGGCCACCACCGAGCCGAGCGCGAACACCAGGATGATCAACGCGGCGACGATGCCGATCGCCTCGGCGGTGCCGTCCGGCGCGCTGAAGTTCTCCGCGACCTGACCGCCCAACTCCACCTTCAGCCCGGCCCGCTCGGCCGGTGCGGTCGCGCCACGGAGCGCGTCGACGCCCTCGGAGCCGGTGAAGTCGGTGACCGGCACGGTGTAGCGCACGGCGATCAGCGCCGTGTCGCCGTCGGCCGAGGGGCGTGGCTCCTCCACCACGCCGACGCCGGGCAACTTCGCGATGCGGCTGCGCACCTCGGCCAGCACGCCGGGGTCGAGCCGCTTGCCGGACGTGTCGTGCACCAGCACCCGGGCGTCGGCGCCGGACAGTTCGGGGAAGCGCGCCGCCAGCAGGTCGGTGCCGGCCTGCGAGCGGGTACCGGGGACGTTGTAGTCGTCGTGGGTCTGGCCGCCGACCGTCGAGCCCAGGCCGACCGTCGCGACGAGGATGAACAGCCAGATGGCCAGCGTGCGCCACGGGTGGGCCGCGGCTGCGGCGCCGAGCCGGGCGAGCGGGCGGCGACGGGACGTCGAAGTGGTGCGCATCGGAGCCTCCACGGTCGTTGGGATCGACCGCAGCATCGGCGGACCCGCTTGCCCGCGACTTGGCGCGTTCGCGCCGCGACTTGGAGAGCTACTTGGAGCGGGCTTGGAGCGCCGCCAGCGCTGCCCGGGCCTGGTCGGCCCAGTGCGGAGACGAGGCCCGCTCGGCGACGGTGACGGCGTGCGCGAAATAGTCGGCCGCGTCACGTTCCCGGCCGAGCAGCAGCGAGAGCGAACCGAGGCTGTGCGCCACCGGTCGCATCGCCACCGAGGTGGTGGCCGCGCCGGCCAACTGGTCGACGATCGGCTCGAAGAACTCGATCAGCTCGTCCGCCTCGCCGGGCAGGTCGAGCGCCGAGATCACCATGGACCGGATCGTGGCCCACATCGCGCTGAAGTAGTCGCGCCGCAGCGGCGTCGGCGTGCCGCGCACCCGCCGCGCCTCGTCCGGGCGGCCGGCCGCGACCAGCGCGAGGGCCAGCGGTTCGGCCACCACCGGGCGGCGCGTCTCCTGCAGCTGGTACAGCAGCGGTAGCAGTTCCGGCAGCCGGCCCTGGCTGGCCCGCACCGTGTACAGCGCCACCGCCAGGTAGTCGACGTGCAGGCTGCGCTTGCGGCGCATGTGCTCGCCGACCTCGCGGTAGATCCGCTCGGCCGCGTCCAGGTCGCCGGTGATGTGCGCGTGCGTGCCGAGCCCGCTCAACGCGACGTCGTGCGGCTCGCCCAACTGGTACGAGCGGGCCAGGTCGAGGGAGGCGACGACGTGCCGGTGCATCGTCGGGATGTCGAGGCGGGTCGCCGCGATCGAGGCCGCGACGTGCTCGACGTACCAGCGGTAGGCCACGAACCCCGGCCGGCTGTCCGCCTCGGCCAGCGCCGCCAACTCCTTGCGCAGCTGCGCCCGCGTGTCCGCCTGCCGGTCGAAGCTCAGCTCGCGGGCGGTGGTCATCAGCGCCAGCGCCAGCAGTTCCGGGTCGCCCGCGGCACGGGCCAGGTCGAGCCCGGTCAGCGCGGCCCGCATGGCGCGCGGGTCGTTCTCGCCGGACAGCTCCCCGCACAGGGCGGCGAGCAACCGGCACCTGGTGACGTCGTCGAGGTCGGTCCGCGCGAGCAGGCGCTCCAACCTCGTGACGCAGCCGCGGTCGATCTCCGCGTACGCGTGGATCTCCCACGGGCTCGGCACCGTCCAGGCCGTGAACGCGGCGAGCAGCAGGTCGTCGCGGCCCGCCGACTCCGCGACGGCCACCGCGCGCTCCCGCACCACCCGGGCCACCGGCACCTCGCCGGTGTTGATCCGCGCCCGCATCACCCGGCCGAGCAGGTCCACCCGCCGCGCGGCCAGGTCTCCCGGCACCCGGTCCAGGCACGCGAGCGCCTGCTCGTAGAGGTCGGCGGCGGTGTCGTACGCGTAGCGCCGCTCGGCCAGTTCGGCCGCGCCGATGTTCACCGCGACCGCGCGCTCGGCGGTGGCCGCGGTCAGCCCGTGCGCGTGGTGGTGGGCCAGCGCCGGCAGATCGTGCGGGCGCAGCCGCTCCAGGGCCGCCGCGAGACGCGCGTGCACGCGGGACCGCCGCAGGTGCGACAGGTCGCCGTACAGGGTGTCGCGCACCAGCGCGTGGACGAACCGCACCCGGGCTGGACCGGGCTCCGTGAGCAGGCCGGCGATCAGGCCGGTTTCCAGCGCGTCGAGCACGCCGTCCTCGTCGGTGTCGGCCGCGCTCACCAGCAGGTCGACGTCAGCCTCCCGGCCCACGGCGGCGGCCAGCCGCAGCACAGCGACCGCCGACGGGGGCAGCCGGGCCAGCCGGCGGCGCAGCACGTCGCGGACGCCCTCCGGGACGTCGGACACGGCGACGAGCGCGCCCTCGCTGGCCAGCAGCCGGGCGCTCTCCCGCAGGTAGAACGGGTTGCCGCCGGTGCGCTCCGCGAGCGCGGCCAGCGTGTCGTCGTCGACGGGCACACCGGCGACGGCGGCGACCAGGTGCGCCGCGTCCGCTCGCGGCAGCCCGTCGAGGCTGACCCGGTGCGGCGAGTACCGGGCCAGTTCGGCCAGCGCCTCGCTCAGCGGGCCGTCCGGGCGCTCGGCCCGGTAACCGGCGACCAGGAGGACCCGGCCTCCGGACAGCCCGGCGGCGACGCTGGCCAGCACACCGAGCGTTTCGGCGTCGCCGCGGTGTACGTCGTCGAGCAGCACGGCCAGCGGCTGCGACCCGCTCGCGGCGGACAGCCAGGCGCTGACCGCCCGGTGCAGCCGGAACCGCCCCACGGTGGGGTCGGCGGCGCTCACCGCGGCCGGCTCCCGCGCGTCGAGCAGCAGCGGGTCGAGCGCCGGCGCCAGATCCCGCGGGGGTGGGGCGGCGGTCCGCAGTTCGCGCAGCGCCTCCGTCCAGGCCCAGGCCGGGGGTGCGCCGTCGGCCTCCGGGCAGCGGCCGGCCACCACCCGCCAGCCCTCCCCGGCCAGCCGGGCGGCGAAAGCGCGCAGCAGCGCCGACTTTCCCGATCCCGCCTCGCCGGAGATCAGCGCGACCGTGGTGCCGCTCGCGGCGGCCCGCACCAGGCCGGCCAGCTCGGCGTCGCGGCCGACGAAGAGCTCCTCCGGCGCCGTATCAGGGGACGGAGCGGGCTCGGGGGCGGGCGTACGCCGTCGCACCTCCCGCGCGGACAGCGACGGAACCCGCTGCGCGAGGATCGCCGACTCGAGCTCCACGAGAGCCGCACCCGGATCCAGCCCGAGCTCCTCGGCCAGCATGTGCCGTGCCTCCCGCAGCGCGGCGAGCGCGTCGGCCTGCCGGCCGCTGGCGTAGAGGGCGAGCGCGAGCAGCCGCCACGCCTCCTCGCGCAGCGGGTGCTCGCTGGTGAGCACCTGCGCGACGGGCACCGCCTCGGCCGCGGCGCCGGCCCGGATGGTGGCCTCGACCAGGCGCTCGCGGGCGACGATGCGCAGCTCGGCGAGCCGGGCCGCCTCGGCGGTGGCCCACGGCTCGTCGGCGACCTCGGCGAACGCCGGCCCACGCCAGTGCGTGAGGGCCCGCGCGAGGCCGGCCCGGGCACCGTCGGGGTCCGGGTCCTCGCTGGCCGCGCGCAGGTCGGCCTCGAAGCGCCAGGCGTCGACGGCGGCCGTGTCCAGCTTGACGGCGTACCCCGGCGGAGCGCTCACCAGGACGCGGGCCGGGGTGCGCGGCGGGCGGTCGGGCTCGAGCAGCCGGCGCAGGTTCGACACGTACGCCTGCAGCGACGCGCTGGCCTTGGGCGGCGGCTCGCCGCGCCAGAGGTCGTCGATCAGGCGGTCGACGGGCACGACGTCGCCGCGCGCGGCCACCAGCAGCGCCAGCACGGCGCGTTGCCGCGGCCCGCCGAGATCGACGGCGTGGCCGTTCACCTCGGCCTCGAGCGGCCCCAGCACGCGTACCCGGATCATGTCGCCGCCATCGTAGGTCGCGGGCACGCGTGCCAAGTAGCACCCAAGTGGTCGCCAAGTCGGCCGGAACAGGCTGCCGGCATGCCTACCGACACCCACGACATGATCGTCGTCCACCGCGTGTTCCGCCGGGAGTTCCGGCTCGCCCCGCGCCTGATCCGGGCCGTGCGGCCCGGCGCCGTCGCCCGCGCCCGCCTGGTCGGCGGCCACCTGACCGACCTGTACGAGGGCCTGCACCATCACCACACCAACGAGGACGTGGTGCTGTGGCCGTTACTCCTCGCCCGCATCGACCTCGAGGCCGATCGGGTGCTGCTGATGGAGGCCCAGCACCAGGAGATCGACGCGCTGCTGCAGAAGGCGAACGACCTGTTGCCGGCGTGGACGGCCACGGCCGCCGCCGACGTGCGCGACGAACTCGCCGGCGTCTACGACCGCCTGCTCCCCGTGCTGACGGCGCACCTGACCGCCGAGGAGGACGAGGTCCTGCCGATCGCCGCCGAGCACATCAGCCAGGAGGAGTGGGACCGGATGGGCAAGCGGTTCTCCGCGGACACGCCGAAGAACAAGCTGATGCTGTTCCTCGGCGCGCTCCTGGAGGAGGCGACGCCCGCGGAGCGGGCCCACATGCTGGGCACCCTGCCGGCGCCGGCGCGCCTGGCGTGGCGGCTGATCGGGCGCCGCTCGTACCGGCGGCGGGTGCGCGCGCTACGGGAGTCGGTGCGGGTCGGCTAGCGGCCCGCTGACGGCGGCGCCCCGGGCAGCGGTGCTGCCCGGGGCGCCGTGGTTCGGTTCGCCGCTCAGCGCTTCTTGAGGCAGAGGACGTAGTCGCCGGCGCTGCCGGGCGACTTGTCCATGATGTAACTGGCGTCCCAGTTGCCCTTGCCGGCACCGAGCACCGAGTCGTTGCAGCGGTTGTCGTCGGTGGTCAGGGTGACCTTCGCGACCACCTCGTAGGCGCCGGCGGTGGTGCACGCGACCCGCTTCACCTCGGGGTCGTCTTCGGTGCCCTCGTTGACGAAGCAGGTGCCCTTGGTAAACGTGTCCGGATTGTTACTTCCCGACGCGGTGGTCGGCGCGGACGTCGGCGACGCCGTGCGGGTCGCGCCGCCGGTGCTGCTGCCGGTGGGGGCGGACGACGCCGTCGGGTTGGCGTTGTTGTTGCCGCCCTTGTCGTCGTCGCTGGTCAACTTGTACGCGGTGAAGATGCCGCCGCCGCACAGCGCGAGCAGCACGACACCGGCGATGATCAGTGCGATCTTGGCACCGCTGCCGCGCCGGGGCGGAGCGGGCTGGCCGTAGCCGGGCTGGCCGTAGCCGCCGGGCTGGCCGTATGCGGGCTGGCCGAAGCCGCCCTGCTGCTGGCCGTACGGGTCCTGGCCGAAGCCACCACCGCCGTACGGATCGGCGGGCGGCGGGTACCCGCCACCGGAGACCGGCGGGTAGCCCCCGCCACCGGGCGGGAACGCTTGGGTCGGCGGCGGGTAGCCGCCGGGTTGCTGCGGCGGCGGATACTGCGGCGCACCGCCGTACGGGTCCTGGGGCGGCCCACCCCACGGCTGCTGGGTGGGATCGTAGTTGGACATCAAACTCCTCGGGGTGCCTACCGTGCGCGCCAGGTGGACTCACGGCACCCGTTGCACGGTAGTCCCTGCTCGCCACTGGTACCGGCCCCGCGTGACCGGCGTCATAGCCTACGACAGATCCACCGATATCGCGTCCCCCGCATGGTCGTCGTCGTCGACGGGTACTCGATCGCATGCGCTCCGACCAGCCCCTACCGCGCAGGCTCGCGGTCCTGTTCGCCGCTGTCGTGTTCGCGACCGGCGCCTGCTTCGTCGGGTCCGGCTCAGACGACCCGGGCGGCGGCCCCGACGGCGCCCAGCCCGGCGCGAGCGACCGCGCCCGGCAGCCGTCGACCGACGAGTTCGAGGACGACATCCGCGGCGCGGTCGGCAGCGCCGAAGAATACTGGCGCGGCCGCTTCTCCGACGCCGGGGTGCGCTTTTCGCCCATCCGGCAGGTCGGTTCGTATACCGAGGACGGCGAGGTGAGCTGCGGCAGCGAGCCCATCCCGCGCAACAACGCGGTGTACTGCTCGGCCGGGGACTTCATCGCCTACGACGTCAACTGGGCGGTCACCGCGTACGCCAAGATCGGCGACGCGTTCGTCTACTACCTGCTCGGCCACGAGTACTCGCACGGCATCCAGGTCCGGCTCGGCATCCAGTACCGGTACACGATCGAACAGGAACTGCAGGCCGACTGCATGGCCGGCGCCTACATCGGCGACTCGGCCAAGGCCGGCGGCTCCCTGACGATCGAGCCGGGCGACATCGACGAGCTGCGCCAGGGTCTGCTCGCCGTCGGTGACGACCCGAGCATCCCGTGGTTCACGCCCGGTGCGCACGGCACCGCCCAGCAGCGCACCGACGCGTTCTTCGGCGGCTACGAGCGCTCGCTGGCGGCCTGCGGGCTGACGCCGTAGCGGCCGTCGCTCCTCGCGCCGGTGGGCGTCCTGTCCGCGGTGATCGCGCCTGTGAACAGCGGCAGGGTGACGGTGAAGGTGGTGCGCCCGGGGACGCTCGTCACGGTCACGGTGCCGCCGTGCGCCGCGACCACAGCGTCCACGATGGACAGTCCGAGGCCGGTGCTGCCGGCGGTGCGCGACCGGGAGCTGTCGCCACGCGCGAACCGCTGGAAGATGTGCGGCTGCAGGTCCGCGGGAATGCCCGGGCCGTTGTCGGTCACCGTGAGTTGGCCCTGCGGGCGAAGGCCGACGGTGACCTCGGTGCCCGGCGGGGTGTGCGTGCGCGCGTTGGCGAGCAGGTTCGCGAGCACCTGGTGCAGGCGCGCGCCGTCGCCGACGACCACCACGGGCTCGTCGGGCAGGTCGAGGCGCCACCGGTGCTCGGGGCCGGCCACGTGCGCGTCGCCGACGCCCTCCACCACCAGCGCCGACAGGTCCACGGGCCCGCGCTCCAGCGGGCGACCGGCGTCGATGCGGGCCAGCAGCAACAGATCCTCGACAAGCGTGGTCATGCGTTTCGCCTGCGACTCGACGCGCTCCAGGACGCCGTCGGCGTCGGCGTCGTCGCGGCGGCCCAGCTCGGCGTAGCCGCGGATCGCGGCGAGCGGGGTGCGCAACTCGTGACTGGCGTCGGCGACGAACTGGCGCAGCCGCGTCTCGCTCGCCTGCCGCGCGGCGAGCGCGCTGTCGACGTGGCCCAGCAGCCGGTTCAGGGCCGCGCCGACCTGACCGACCTCGGTGCGCGGATCGGTGTAGACGGCCGGGACCCGCTCGGCGAGCGCCACGTCGCCGGCGTGCAGGGGCAGCTCGGCCACCCGGCCAGCGGTCGCCGCCACCCGGTTCAGCGGCCTGAGTGTGACCCGGATCAGCGCGCTCCCGCCCAGCCCGGCGGCTAACAACGCGGCCAGCGAGAAGGCCACCTCGCCCAGCACGAGCCACGTCATGGTCTCGTTCACCGACTCCAGCGGCAGGCCAGTGATGATCACGTGCCGGTCGGGCCGCTCGGTGGCCAGCAGGCGGTATGCGCCGAGCCCGGGGATGGTGCGGCTGTGCGGCTTGCCGTCCGCCGGAAGCGCCTCGAGCGTCGGGTACGCCGCCGCCGAGATGGCCTGCAGGTTGCCGAACCGTGTCGGCACGATACCGGCGGGACCGGTCTGACCGTCGATGATCTCGGCGCCCAGCGTGCCTGGGCCGAGGCCCTGCGCCGCGAGGAACGCGGGCGGCGCACCGCGCCGTCCGCCCGGGCCGCCGTAGTGGTCGTCGTCGTCGTCGTTGTCGCCGGCCGACTCGTTGACGATGCGCTCGCGGGCCGAGTCGAGCCGCTGGTCGGTCTGTTCGATGAGATTGTTCCGCAGCACGACCGCGGTGGTCACGCCGACGGCCACGCACACGGCCACCAGTACCAGCATGAGGACGGCCAACAGCCGCGCCCGCAATGTCCAGGCGCGGCCTCGTCCGATCGCGTCAGCCGGCCGGTCTGAGGACATAGCCCGCCCCGCGCATCGTATGGATCATCGGCTCGCGGCCGGCGTCGATCTTCTTGCGCAGGTACGAGATGTACAGCTCGACGACGTTGGCCTGGCCGCCGAAGTCGTAGTTCCACACCCGGTCGAGGATCTGCGCCTTGCTCAGCACCCGCTTGGGGTTGCGCATCAGGTAGCGGAGCAGCTCGAACTCCGTCGCCGTCAGGTTGATCAGCTCGCCGCCCCGGCGGACCTCGCGGCCGTCCTCGTCCATCGTCAGGTCGCCGACGGCCAGCAGCGCGTCGCTGCGCGCCGCGGTCATCCCGGCGCGGCGCAGCAGGCCGCGCAGCCGGGCCACCACCTCTTCCAGGCTGAACGGCTTGGTGACGTAGTCGTCGCCGCCGGCGGTCAGCCCGGCGATGCGGTCCTCGACGGCGTCGCGGGCCGTCAGGAACAGCACGGGCACCTCGTGCTGCTCGGCCCGCAGCCGGCGCAGCACCTCCAGCCCGTCGAAATCGGGCAGCATGACGTCGAGCACGACCGCGTCCGGGCGGAACTCGCGGGCGGCCTTGACCGCGGCGGTGCCGTCGCCGGCGGTGCGCACCTCCCAGCCCTCGTAGCGAAGGGCCATCGAGAGCAGCTCGGCCAGCGCCGTCTCGTCGTCCACCACGAGCACCCGCAGCGGGCCGCCGTCGGCCCGGCGCAGCTGCTGGCTCTCGGTCTTCATGCTGGTCACGACCCCATCGTGGGTGAGCTGCCTGTGCGCCGCCCGTCCCGAACCTGTGTACCCGCTGTGCGAGCGCCGTGCACGCGTTTCGACGCGGTTCGGCTGCGTGCGCGCACCCCTCTCCTGGCCCTACAAGTGGTCACACATCGGCGTCCAGCGCTTCCCACCCAGCGACACATGCAAATAGCCTGCGGTATCCCCCTCCGCCGGCCCTCGCCGCGGAGCGCATACGCAGGCACGGAGGTTCGTCACCAGTGTCGTTCAAACGCCTCGCCGGGTTGAAAAGCCCGGCCGCACTCGCGGTCGCCACCACGGCGGTCACGCTCGTCGCACTGTCACCACCCGCGACCGTCAGCGCGGCACCCGCCGCCGGGGCGGGCGTCTACATGATCCAGATGGCCGGCGCGCCCCTCGCCGCCTACACCGGCGGTGTCAACGGAATCGCGGCCACCAAGCCGGTCGCCGGCGCCAAGCTCGACACCAAGAGCTGGAACTACCAGGCGTACCGCGAGTACCTCAAGACGAAGCGGGCCGACGTCCTCGGCAAGGCGAACATCGCCAAGGGCAAGCAGGTCGCCGAGTACGACACGGTGCTCAACGGCGTCGCCGCGAAGCTGACGGCGGCCGAGGTCGCCAAGCTGAGCAAGACGCCCGGCGTGGTCAAGCTGTGGAAGAACGAGACCTTCAAGCTCGACACCGTCAGCACCCCGCGCTTCCTCGGCCTCGAAGGTGCCGGCGGCGCCTGGAACAAGCAGTTCGGTGACCCCACCCACGCCGGTGAGGGCGTCATCGTCGGCGTCGTCGACTCCGGCGTGTGGCCGGAAAACCCGAGCCTCGCGGCCCTGCCCGAGCCGCGGCCGGACGCCGACGTCATCGCCGCCAAGTGGAACGGCAGCTGCGACCCCGGCGAGAGCGGCGAGCCGGTGACGTGCAACAACAAGCTGATCGGTGCCCGCTGGTACAACTTCGGCGCACCGGAGTTCGGCCCCGAGGAGTTCCACTCCCCGCGCGACGCCGACGGACACGGCACCCACACCATGACCACCGCCGCCGGTAACTACAACGTCCCCGCCGTCGTCAACGGCGTCCAGGTCGGCCTGGCCAGCGGCATGGCTCCCGCGGCCCGCGTCGCCGCCTACAAGGTCTGCTACACCAACGGCTGTGGCGGCCTCGAGATCGCCGCCGCGATCGACGACGCGACAGCCGACGGCGTCGACGTCATCAACTTCTCGATCTCCGGCTCGACGAACTCGATCACCGACCTGATCGAGACGGCGTTCTTCCACGCCGCCGCCGCGGGCGTGTTCGTCTCCACGTCGGCCGGCAACAACGGCCCGGCCACGAGCACCGTCGCGCACAACGGCCCGTGGAACATGACGGTCGCCGCGAGCACCCACGACCGGGCGGCCACCAAGTCCGTGACGCTGGGCAACGGCGCCACGTACAACGGCGTCGGCATCGGCCCGGCGGTCCCGTCGTCGCCGCTGATCGACTCGGTCAACGCCGGCCTCGCCGGTGCCGACCCGACGGAGGTCGAACTGTGCTTCGTCGGCACGCTCGACCCGGCCAAGGTCACCGGCAAGCAGGTGCTGTGCAAGCGCGGCGTCAACGCCCGCGTCGACAAGAGCCTCGCCGTGCAGCAGGCCGGCGGCGTCGGAATGATCATGTACAACGCGACGCCGAACAGCCTGAACGCCGACTTCCACTTCGTGCCGACCGTCCACGTCGGCCCCGCGGAGGGCACGGCGATCAAGGCGTACATCGCCGGCACCGCGAACCCGACCGCGTCGCAGGCCGCGTCGGTCAACGTGACGGCGCGGGCGCCGGAGATGGCGGCGTTCTCGTCCAGCGGTTCGGCCATCGCCGGCAACGGTGACCTGCTCAAGCCCGACGTCACCGCGCCCGGCGTCGACGTGATCGCGGGCGTGTCGCCGGTCGGCCACAACGGCAACCTGTACGACGCGATCTCCGGCACGTCGATGTCCAGCCCGCATGTCGCGGGTCTGGCGGCGCTGCTGCGGTCGAAGAACCCGAGCTGGTCGCCGATGGCGGTCAAGTCGGCGCTCATGACCACCGCCACCAACCTGGACAACACCGGTCAGCCGATCCAGAAGGCCGGCGTCGCCGCCTCGCCCCTCGACTACGGCAACGGGCACGTGCGGCCCGCCAACGCGTTCGACCCGGGCCTGGTGTACGAGTCGACCCCGCTGGACTGGCTGCAGTACACCTGCGGCATCGGCCAGCACCAGACGCTCGGCGACGGTTCGGACGTCTGCGAACTGGTCGGCCAGATCGACCCGAGCAACCTGAACTACGCGTCGATCGCGGTGGGCGACCTGGCGGCGAAGCAGACGGTGACCCGCACGGTCACCAACGCCACCAACCAGGCCAGCGTCTACGTGCCGAAGGTGGTGGCGCCGGCCGGTTACACGGTCAAGGTCACCCCGTCGGTGCTCACCGTGCTGCCGCGCAGGTCCGCGTCGTACACGGTCGAGATCACCCGCACCAGCGCCGCCGTCGGTGCCTGGGCGTTCGGTTCGCTGACCCTGGCGGACCTGCGCGGGCACGCCGTCCGCAGCTCGATCGCCGTGCGGGCCGCGAACGTCGCGGCCGTCGCCGAGATCGGCGCCGCCGGCCCGAGCCGGTCGGTGGAGATCCCGACCCGCACGGCGTTCTCCGGGACGCTGACGGCGAAGCCGTTCGGCCTCGTCGAGTCCGTGGTGACCACCAGGCACCTGGTCGGCAAGGACCCGTCGGCGTTCGACCCGGCGGACCCGCAGGAGAGCCCGACGGTGGCCAAGGTCTCGGTGACCGTTCCGGCCGGTTCGAAGGTCGCCCGGTTCTCGACGTTCGATGCCGACTACAACCCCGGCACCGACCTGGACATGTACGTGTACCAGGGCGGGACCGCGAACCTGGTCGCCACGAGCACCGGCGGCTCGGCCGAGGAAGGCGTGACCGTCTCCGCGGCGGGCACGTACGACGTGTACCTCGTCCAGTTCGCGCTGCCCGCGGGCCAGACGGACAACGACGTGAAGGTGCACGCCTTCGTGGTGCCGCCGACGGCGGCGGGCAACCTGACGGTGACCCCGGCGAGCCAGCCGATCACCGCGGGCCAGACGAAGACCGTGACCGCGACGTGGACCGGGCTGACCCCGGGCAAGTACTACCTCGGTGTCGTCGAGTACGGCAACGGTGGTACGGCCATGGGCCAGACCGTCATCCAGGTCAAGGCGTAACCCTCCCG
>Ga0070663_100001491_pt1 | contig 12866 bp, 8 predicted proteins | sample KBSC63metaG_FD_65646 | JGI IMG/M metagenome (GOLD analysis project Ga0070663, IMG submission 65646) | Corn rhizosphere microbial communities from Kellogg Biological Station, Michigan, USA - KBS C6-3 metaG | ecosystem: Host-associated > Plants > Roots > Rhizosphere > Soil ...
GCAGGACTTCACTCACGCTGTGTGGTAGCTTCATCACTGGCTCCGGTCGACCGCGGGGTCTTCGGACCCCAATTGAGCTTCGAGCTCCAAATGATCTCTGGGCACGCCCCAGATGGGCTCTATCGGGGCTACCTTACTCTCGAATATCAACCTCTACCACTCGTCGGTCTGAGGCGAAGCTTCGTTAGTCAGATTGGTTGCGCATAGATTGGCGAGAAGGACCCTATAGTCCTTCTTGTGGGAAAAAGGGCGACCGAAGTCGCCCTTTTTGGCTGAATCGATGACGCCAGATTATTCGGTCGCTTCGCCCGCCCCTGCGTCCACCTGAGCAAGCTGCACGGAAGCCAGTTCCTCGGCCTCCTGCATCGCGATCGCGCGGCGCTCGGCGTCGTCCATTTCTTCCTTGGTCTTGCGGGCCTGATGGAAAGCCATGCCAGTACCCGCAGGGATGAGACGACCCACGATGACGTTTTCCTTCAGACCACGCAGCTCGTCGCGCTTGCCCATGATGGCAGCCTCGGTGAGCACACGAGTGGTTTCCTGGAAGGACGCGGCCGAGATGAAGCTATCGGTCGACAGCGACGCCTTGGTGATGCCAAGCAGCACATCGCTGTGCGTAGCCGTCAGCTTGCCTTCGGCCAGCATGCGATCGTTGGTGTCCAGGAGCTCTGAACGCTCAACCTGTTCGTTGGCGATGTAGTGCGTGTCGCCCGGGTTGACGATCTGAACGCGGCGCAGCATCTGGCGAACGATCACCTCGATGTGCTTGTCGTTGATCTTCACGCCCTGGAGACGGTACACGTCCTGAACTTCGTCGACGATGTAGCGCGCAAGTTCCTCGATGCCCAACAAGCGCAGGATATCCTGCGGATCGGCCGGACCGTCGACGATGGACTCACCCTTGTTGACCACCTGCCCTTCGTGCACGAGGATGTTCTTTTCCTTCGGAACAAGTTCCTCGTACACCTTGCCGTCCGGATCGGTGATCTGCAGGCGAACCTTGCCCTTGGTTTCCTTGCCGAATGACACCGTGCCGGTCATCTCCGCGAGCGTGCCCTTGTCCTTCGGCGAACGTGCCTCGAACAGTTCTGCCACACGCGGCAGACCGCCGGTAATGTCACGGGTCTTCTGGCCTTCGACTGGGATACGTGCAAGCACTTCACCCGGCGCGAGGTCCTGACCGTCACGGATCTGAACGAGCGATCCCACCTGGAAGGCGATGGTCACCGAGTGATCGGTGCCCGGGATCTTCACTTCGTTGCCATTGGCGTCGAGCAGCTTGACCTGCGGACGAACAACCTTGGCCGCCCCGCGGCGCTTCGGGTCGATCACGACGAGCGTGGACAAGCCCGTGACTTCGTCGACCTGCTTGGCGACCGTCACGCCCTCCTCAATGTTCTCGAACTTCGCGCGACCGGCGAATTCCGTGATGATCGGGCGGGTCAGCGGATCCCAGCTGGCCAGCACCGTGCCGGCTTTGATCTGCTGGTCGGGCTTAATCGAAAGCAACGCACCATACGGCACCTTGTGACGCTCCCGCTCGCGGCCGTGCTGGTCGGAAATTACGATCTCCCCAGAACGAGAAATCACAACCAACTCACCCTTGCCGTTGGTCACGTACCGCATCGTGGCATTGAATCCGATGTGACCGTCGGACTTCGCATCCACGCTCGATGCCACCGCTGCACGGGATGCCGCACCACCGATGTGGAACGTGCGCATCGTGAGCTGCGTGCCCGGCTCGCCGATTGACTGGGCGGCGATCACGCCGATCGCTTCGCCTTGGTTCACGAGGCCGCCACGACCCAAGTCACGGCCGTAGCACTTGGCACAGATGCCGAAACGCGTGCCGCAAGTGAGTGCGGTGCGAACCTTGACTTCGTCGACGCCCGCCGCCTCGAGCAAGTCGAGCGTGTCTTCGTCGAGCATGGCACCGCCCGGCAGTAGCACCTGCTGCGTCTCGGGGTGCTCCACTTCCGTCGCCGTCACGCGGCCGAGGATGCGGTCGCGCAGAGACTCGATGACTTCACCGCCTTCGACCAGTGCGCGCTGATTCATGCCGTTCTCGGTACCGCAATCGTCTTCGGTCACGACCAAGTCCTGCGTCACGTCGACCAGACGGCGAGTCAGATAGCCCGAGTTCGCCGTCTTCAACGCCGTGTCCGCAAGCCCCTTGCGTGCACCGTGAGTTGAGATGAAGTACTGCAGAACGTTCAGGCCTTCGCGGAAGTTTGCGGTAATGGGCGTCTCGATGATCGAGCCGTCCGGCTTGGCCATCAGGCCCCGCATACCCGCTAGCTGACGAATCTGCGCGGCAGAACCGCGAGCGCCCGAGTCGGCCATCATGTAAATGGAGTTGAATGACTCCTGGTCGACTTCCTTGCCATGGCGGTCGGTCGTCTTCTGCTTGGATAGCTGCGACATCATGACCTTGCCGACTTCGTCGCCAGTCTTGCCCCAGATGTCCACGACCTTGTTGTAACGCTCCCCGGCGGTCACAAGACCCGAGACGTATTGCTGCTCGATCTCCTTGACCTCCTTTTCTGCGCGCTCGATCAAGCCATGCTTTTCCTTCGGAACCAGCATGTCGTCGATCGCGATCGAGATGCCCGCACGCGTGGCCAAGCGGAAGCCCGACTGCAGCAGCTTGTCGGCAAACACGACCGTTTCCTTCAACCCGCATTTGCGGAACGAGGTGTTGATTAGGCGAGAAATCTCTTTCTTCTTCAGCGCCTTGTTGATGTTGCTGAATGGCAAACCCTTAGGCAGGATTTCCGACAGCAAAGCACGACCGACCGTCGTGTCGACGAGCTTGGTCACCGGCGTGAATTCGCCCGTGTCAGCATTCTTGACGTATTCGGTCAGGCGCACGCTTACCTTGGCGGTAATTTCGACCATCTTGTTGTCGAGCGCGCGCTGCACTTCAGATACGTCGGAGAAGATGATGCCTTCGCCCAGGCCGTTGATGCGATCGCGGGTGGCGTAATACAGGCCCAGCACCACGTCTTGCGACGGGACGATGGAAGGCTCGCCGTTGGCCGGGAACAGTATGTTGTTCGATGCCAGCATCAGCGTGCGGGCTTCCATCTGCGCCTCGATCGACAGCGGCACGTGGACTGCCATCTGGTCACCGTCGAAGTCGGCGTTGAACGCCGAGCAGACGAGCGGATGCAATTGGATCGCCTTGCCTTCGATCAGTACCGGCTCAAAGGCTTGAATACCGAGGCGGTGCAACGTCGGGGCGCGGTTCAGCATGACCGGGTGTTCCTTGATGACTTCCTCAAGAATGTCCCACACGACTGGCGTACCGCTTTCAACTTCCTTTTTCGCGGCCTTGATGGTGGTGGCGATGCCCATGGCTTCAAGACGCGAGAAGATGAACGGCTTGAAAAGTTCAAGCGCCATCAGTTTCGGCAAGCCGCACTGGTGCAGCTTGAGCGTCGGTCCGACCACGATGACCGAACGACCGGAGTAGTCGACGCGCTTGCCCAGCAGGTTCTGGCGGAAACGACCGCTCTTGCCCTTGATCATGTCGGCCAGCGACTTGAGCGCACGCTTGTTTGCACCCGTCATGGCCTTGCCACGACGACCATTGTCCAGCAACGAATCGACGGCCTCTTGCAACATGCGCTTTTCGTTGCGCACGATGATTTCCGGAGCTTTCAACTCCAACAGACGCGCGAGGCGATTGTTGCGGTTGATGACACGGCGATAGAGATCATTCAGGTCCGAGGTGGCGAAGCGGCCGCCGTCCAGCGGCACGAGCGGACGCAGGTCTGGGGGGAGCACCGGCAACACGTCCATCACCATCCACTGAGGCTTGATGCCCGACTTCTTGAAGGCTTCCATTACCTTCAGGCGCTTGGAGTTCTTCTTGACCTTGAGTTCGGAGCCGGTCATATCGCCACGAAGGCGCTCGATCTCGACGTCCAGGTCGATTTCTTCGAGCAGTTTCTTGACGCCTTCGGCACCCATCAGCGCAATGAATTCGTCGCCGAATTCGGTGCGCTTCGCGTCGTAGTCATCTTCACTCATGATGCTGAACTTCTTCAGCGGAGTCATGCCGGGATCAACGACTACATATGCTTCGAAGTACAGCACGCGCTCGATGTCACGCAGCGTCATGTCGAGCACGAGGCCAAGGCGCGACGGCAGCGACTTCAAGAACCAGATGTGCGCGCATGGAGCGGCCAAGTCGATGTGACCCATGCGGTCTCGGCGAACCTTGGTCTGGGTGACTTCAACGCCGCACTTTTCGCAGATCACGCCGCGGTGCTTGAGTCGCTTGTACTTGCCGCACAGGCACTCGTAGTCCTTGATAGGACCGAAGATCTTGGCGCAGAACAGGCCATCACGCTCGGGCTTGAAAGTCCGGTAGTTGATGGTTTCGGGCTTCTTCACCTCACCAAACGACCACGACCGGATTTTCTCCGGCGAAGCGAGGCCGATCTTGATGGCATCGAAATGCTCATCAGGGGTGAATTGCTTGAATAGGTCGAGCAAACCTTTCATTCGTAACTCCTTGGCTCTCAGTTGCGTTCAAGTTCAATGTCGATGCCCAGAGACCGAATCTCTTTGACAAGAACGTTGAACGACTCGGGCATGCCGGCTTCGATGGCGTGTTCCCCCTTGACGATGTTTTCGTACACCTTGGTACGACCGTTGACGTCGTCGGACTTGACCGTCAGCATTTCCTGCAGCACGTAGGACGCGCCGTAGGCTTCCAGCGCCCACACTTCCATTTCGCCGAAACGCTGACCACCGAACTGGGCCTTGCCGCCCAGCGGCTGTTGGGTGACGAGGCTGTACGGCCCCGTGGAACGGGCGTGCATCTTGTCGTCGACCAAGTGGTGCAGCTTGAGCACATGCATGTAGCCGACCGTGACCGGACGCTCGAAAGCTTCACCGGTGCGGCCGTCATGCAGCGTGGCCTGGGTACGTGTGTCTGTCAGGCCTTTGGCCCTCGCAACATCTTCCGGATAGGCCAGTTTCAACATGCCGCGGATTTCTTCTTCCGCCGCACCGTCGAACACCGGGGTCGCGAAAGGAACACCCTTGGACAGGTTGCCCGCCATCTCGACGATTTCTTCGTCGCTTAAATGATCGAGACGCTCGGTCCTGCCGCCTGATTTGTTGTACAGCTCGTCGAGGAACTTGCGCAGCTCTGCTACCTTGGCTTGCTCTTGAAGCATGGCGCCGATGCGTTGGCCAATCCCTTTGCCTGCCCAGCCGAGGTGGACTTCCAGCACTTGGCCCACGTTCATCCGAGAAGGAACACCGAGCGGATTCAGGACGATGTCGCACGGCGTGCCATCAGCCATGTAGGGCATGTCCTCGACCGGAACGATCTTGGAAACCACACCCTTGTTACCGTGACGACCGGCCATCTTGTCGCCAGGCTGCAGTCGCCTCTTGACAGCCAGATATACCTTCACCATCTTCAGCACGCCAGCCGGCAGCTCGTCGCCTTGGGTAAGCTTCTTGCGCTTTTCTTCGAACGCGAGGTCAAAGCTGTGGCGCGTCTGCTCCAGCGAGTTCTTGATGCTTTCGAGCTGGTTGGCGATGTCGTCATCCGACGGGCGGACGTCGAACCAGTGGTATTTATCGACGCTGGCGAGGTAGGCCTTGTCGATGGTCGTGCCTTTTGCGATCTTCTGCGGCCCGCCGTTGGCGGTCTTGCCAACCAGCAGCTTCTCGATCCGGTCGAACGCGTCGGCTTCCACGATGCGAAGCTGGTCATTCAAATCAAGGCGATAGCGCTTCAGTTCATCGTCAATGATCTGCTGCGCACGCTTGTCGCGTGGAATGCCTTCACGGGTGAAGACTTGCACGTCGATGACCGTGCCGCTCGTGCCTTGGTCCACACGCAGCGAAGTGTCTTTCACATCCGAAGCCTTCTCGCCGAAGATGGCGCGCAGCAGCTTTTCTTCCGGCGTCAGCGTCGTCTCGCCCTTGGGCGTGACCTTGCCGACCAGCGTGTCGCCAGGGTTCACTTCGGCCCCCACGTAGACGATGCCAGACTCGTCGAGGCGAGCAAGCTGCTGCTCCGACAGGTTCGGAATGTCTCGCGTAATTTCTTCAGCTCCCAGCTTCGTGTCGCGAGCCATCACCACCAGTTCCTCGATGTGGATCGAGGTGTAGCGGTCATCGGCCACGACGCGCTCAGAGATAAGGATCGAGTCTTCGAAGTTGTAGCCATTCCAGGGCATGAACGCGACCAACATGTTTTGACCCAAGGCCAGTTCACCAATGTCGGTAGATGCACCGTCGGCAATGATGTCTTCGGCCGTCACCGTGTCACCGCGCCTGACGATCGGACGCTGATGAATGTTGGTGTTCTGGTTGGAACGCTGGTACTTGATCAGGTTGTAGATGTCGACGCCGACTTCGCCCGCGACGGTTTCCTTGTCATTAACCCGGATCACGATGCGGTTGGTATCGACATAGTCCACGACGCCGCCGCGGCGGGCTGCGACAACCGTTCCCGAGTCCTTGGCCGCCACGCGTTCGACGCCGGTGCCCACCAGCGCCTTTTCAGGACGCAAGGTCGGCACAGCCTGGCGTTGCATATTGGCGCCCATCAACGCGCGGTTGGCGTCGTCGTGCTCCAGAAATGGCACGAGCGAAGCTGCCACCGAAACGATCTGCGTCGGAGCAACGTCCATGTACTGGATACGTTCCGGCGAGGTCAGGATGGATTCGCCGTTGTCGCGCGCGGACACCAGTTCGTCAATCAGCTTGCCTTCAGCATCGAGCGAAGCGTTGGCCTGCGCGATCACGTATTTGCCTTCTTCGATGGCCGACAGGTAGTCGATCTGCATCGTCACCTTGCCGTCGGCAACCCGGCGATACGGCGTTTCGAGAAAGCCGTATTCGTTAAGCTGCGCATACAACGCCAGCGAGTTGATCAAGCCGATATTTGGACCTTCAGGCGTTTCGATCGGGCACACGCGGCCGTAGTGGGTCGGATGCACGTCGCGTACTTCAAAGCCAGCACGCTCGCGAGTCAAGCCGCCTGGTCCCAGGGCCGAGACGCGACGCTTGTGCGTGATCTCGGACAACGGGTTAGTCTGGTCCATGAATTGCGACAACTGGGACGCGCCGAAGAACTCCTTCAACGCCGCGGAAATCGGCTTGGAGTTGATCAGATCGTGTGGCATCAGGGCTTCGGTTTCGGCTTGGCCCAGACGCTCCTTCACGGCCTTCTCGATGCGGGCGAGCCCTGAGCGATACTGGTTTTCTGCCAGTTCACCCACGCAGCGCACGCGACGATTGCCCAAGTGGTCTATGTCGTCCACTTCCCCGCGGCCATTGCGGAGTTCGACAAGGATTTTCACCACGTCGAGGATGTCGTCATTGCTCAAAGTCATGGGACCTTCAGGCACGTCCCGACCCACACGGGCATTGAACTTCATGCGTCCCACGCGCGACAGGTCGTACGTGTCGGCGCTGTAGAACAGGCGATGGAATAGCGCTTCGACAGCGTCTTCGGTCGGCGGCTCGCCGGGGCGCATCATGCGATAGATGGCGACGCGTGCAGCCAACTGGTCGGCCGTTTCGTCGGCGGCCAGCGTCTGCGAGATGTATGCCCCCTCGTCCAGCTCGTTCGTGTAGAGCGCCTGGATTTCCTTGATGCCGGCAGTGCGCAGCTTCTTGAGCAGTGACTCGGTGATCTCGTCGTTGGCCTTGGCGATGATCTCGCCCGTGTCGGGCTCTACGATGTTACGAGCCAACATGCGGCCGACGAGGTAATCCTCGGGCACGCTTACAAACTGGGTCTCTGTCTGTTCGAGCTGGCGCGTGTGGCGCGCCGTGATCCGCTTGTCCTTTTCGACGATGACGTTGCCGTTCTTGTCTGTGATGTCGAAGCGGGCAATTTCGCCGCGCAGGCGATCGGCAACGAACTCCATCTGAGCACCGGAGTCCATCAGACGGAAGTTGTCGAACACAAAGAAGTGGGCGAGGATCGATTCCGGGTTCAAACCAATGGCTTTCAGCAGGATCGTCACGGGCATCTTGCGGCGACGGTCGACGCGGAAGTACAGAATGTCCTTCGGGTCAAATTCGAAGTCGAGCCAGGAGCCGCGGTACGGGATGATCCGTGCGCTAAACAGCAGCTTGCCCGAGCTGTGCGTTTTGCCCTTGTCGTGTTCGAAAAAGACGCCCGGCGAACGGTGGAGCTGCGAAACGATGACACGCTCGGTGCCATTTACGATGAATGAGCCATAGTCGGTCATGAGCGGAACTTCGCCCATGTAAACCTCTTGCTCCTTGATCTCCTTGACGGTCTTCGCCTGCGGCGATTCACGGTCATAGATGATCATCTGCAACTTCGCACGCACGGCGGCGGCGTAGGTTAGGCCGCGCTGCTGGCACTCCCGCGTGTCGAATGCAGGCTTGGCCATGTTGAATTCAATGAACTTCATCTCCACGAACCCGTTGTGCGACACGATCGGGAACGCGGACAGGAATGCAGCCTGGAGGCCTTCTGGTTTGCGTTTTTGCGGTGGCACGTCCTTCTGCAGGAAGGCGACGTACGACTCCCGCTGCATGGTCAGCAGATAGGGGACGTTGAGGACACTTTCACGCTTGCCGAAACTCTTGCGGATCCGTTTGCGTTCGGTGTAGCTGTAGGGGGTTGGATGCTGCGCCATATGTGTTTTCACACTCCGTCTCAGGAACCCCACCAGGCCTAGGCGAGGCTCCGTCGGCGACTGTCTTTCGAACCTTGCGCTCGAAGCTTGGTGGCTGGCCACTACCAACCGCTGGCGGACAACCCCGGCATTGCACCGGGGCCCGACCAAACCCGTTCTCTGCAGTCGGATCAGAGAACACTTGGAAGGCCCCGGCGGGGGCTTCCAAGTGCTCTCCAAAGGTCAAAACTGCCTGACCCTTGAAGCGCAAAAGGCTGGGGGCCGCTTTTGGCTCCCAGCCCAATGCGACAGAGCTCGATTACTTGAGCTCGGCCTTGGCGCCGGCTTCCACCAGCTTCTTGACAGCAGCCTCTGCGTCGGCCTTGGGAATCGCTTCCTTGACGGGCTTCGGAGCGCCGTCGACCAGATCCTTGGCTTCCTTCAGCCCTAGCCCCGTCAGTTCGCGCACGGCCTTGATGACCGAAACCTTGTTTGCGCCTGCTTCCAGCAGCACAACATTGAATTCGGTCTTCTCTTCAGCCACCGGGGCGGCAGCGCCACCGCCACCACTGGCCGGAGCTGCCATTGCAGCGGCGGATACGCCAAACTTCTCTTCAATGGCCTTGACCAGCTCATTGAGTTCCATTACTGACATGCCATCGAGGGCCGTCAGGAAAGCGTCTTTATCGAATGCCATATTGATTCCTAGATATCAAGTAAAAGGTTGCGATTGCTCGTTCAAGCGGCCGCAGAGGCTTCTGTAACACCGCCACCCTTCTTCTCGGCGACTGCCGCCAGGACGCGCGCAGTACGCGAGATAGGCGACATGAGAAGACCAGCCAACTGCGCCAGCAGCACTTCCTTGCTTGGAATGGAGGCCAATGCCTTCACACCTTCAGCATTCAGTACCTTGCCGGCGTAGGCGCCAGCCTTGACGATCAGCTTGTCGTTGCCCTTTGCAAAGTCGGAAATGACTTTGGCCGCGGCGACAGCGTCTTCGGAAAATCCGTAGATCAGCGGGCCGACCATGGCATCCGAGGCCACTTCGAACGGTGTGCCGGCGACAGCGCGACGTGCGAGTGTGTTCTTCAAAACATGAAGATACACACCCTTGTCGCGTGCTTGACGGCGCAGGTTGTTCAAGTGTTCCACGGTGAGGCCACGGTATTCGGCCAGCGCCAACGTCTGCGAACGCGCGACTTGCGCGGCCACATCCGTCACCACGGCTGCTTTCTCGTTGCGATTGAGACTCAAGGTCTACTCCTCACATCACGTGCGGCTTGGCTGCTGCCAGACTCCCCGCACAACTCGTTCAGCGACCTTCTGAAGCCGGGAATCAAACCCTTTTTTCAGCGGGACCGCCATCTGCGCTGGCCATCGGTCGATGTCTAAATATCGGCCTTTGTTTAGGGAGCCCATGACTCCACCAGCGGTCTTGGATGACCTGCGTGCTTCTTGCGACTCACGTAGCCCACCAAACTCATCGAGTCGGGGCCAGACCGCACCGACTCTCATTTTCTTTACGCCTGCGCCGAAGCATTCAGCGAAGCGATATCGACGCGAGCGCCGACACCCATGGTCGATGACACAGCCACCTTGCGCAGGTAAACGCCCTTGCTTGACGCCGGCTTAGCCTTGTTCAGCGCCTCAACCAGGGCACGCAGGTTGCCGATCAGCTTGTCGGTGTCGAACGAACGGCGTCCAATCGTGCCGTGCACGATGCCGGCCTTGTCGACACGGAACTGCACCTGACCGGCCTTGGCGTTCTTAACGGCCGTCGCGACGTCGGGCGTCACGGTACCGACCTTTGGGTTCGGCATCAGGCCGCGCGGGCCAAGAATCTGGCCGAGCGTACCGACCACACGCATCGTGTCGGGCGAAGCGATCACGACGTCAAAATTGATGTTGCCTGCTTTGACTTGTTCAGCAAGGTCTTCCATGCCGACCACATCGGCGCCGGCGGCGCGGGCCTCCTCTGCCTTGGTGCCTTGGGCGAACACTGCGACGCGCTTGGTCTTGCCGGTGCCGTTGGGAAGCACGACTGCGCCTCGAACGACTTGGTCGGACTTCTTGGCGTCGATGCCAAGCTGCACTGCCACATCAATGGATTCATCGAATTTGGCGGTGGCGCACTGCTTGACGATCGCCAGGGCGTTGTCGATGTCGTACAGCTTGTTGCTGTCGACCTTGCCGGCGGTTGCCTTTTGACGTTTGGTCAGTTTTGCCATGATCAGACCCCTTCCACTGTCACGCCCATGGAGCGGGCAGAACCTGCGATTGTGCGAACTGCGGCGTCCAGATCGGCGGCCGTCAGGTCCTTCATCTTGGTCTTGGCGATCTCTTCGATCTGCGCACGGGTCAGCTTGCCGACCTTCTGTGCGTTCGGACGCTGCGATCCCTTGTCCAGCTTAATTGCCTTTTTGATTAGCACGGTGGCCGGCGGCGTCTTGAGGACGAATGTGAACGATTTGTCAGCGAAGGCGGTGATGACCACCGGCAGAACCAAACCAGGCTCCATACTCTGCGTTTGGGCGTTGAACGCCTTGCAGAACTCCATAATATTCAAACCGCGCTGACCCAGCGCCGGACCGATCGGAGGCGATGGGTTTGCTTTGCCCGCTGGAATTTGCAGCTTGATGAGGCCGACAATTTTCTTTGCCATGTAACTCTTTCAATATGAGGCCTGCTGAACGCGACGGCCACTTTGAGTTCAAACGCCAAGGGTTGGGTACCTTGACTCCTCGTGCAGGTGTCTCGTCACCTGTAGCAACGGATGCGGTTTGGTTCGGCCTTTCGGCGACCCCGAGCCCGCAACGGGCTCCTGTCAGACTTTCTCGACCTGCGCGAAGTCGAGTTCGACAGGCGTGGCACGGCCGAAAATTGTGACCGAGACGCGCACCTTGGACTTGTCGTAGTTGACGTCCTCGATTGCGCCGTTGAAGTCGGTAAACGGACCTTCCTTAACACGCACCAATTCGCCAACTTCCCACTCGACCTTGGGCCGCGGCTTCTCGACGCCTTCTTGCATCTGGTTGACGATCTTCATGACCTCGGCTTCCGAGATCGGGGCAGGGCGGTTCTTGGCACCACCCACGAAACCCGTCACCTTGCTGGTGTGCTTCACCAAGTGCCAGGTGTCGTCGGCCATTTCCATTTCGACCAGCACGTAACCTGGAAAGAAGCGGCGCTCGCTGACGGACTTCTTGCCGTTCTTGAGTTCGACGACTTCTTCCATGGGCACAAGAATGCGGCCGAATTTTGCCTGCATTTCGGAACGGTCGATGCGCTCACGCAGATTACGCTCCACAGCCTTTTCCATGCCCGAATAAGCATGCACCACGTACCAGCGCTTATTATTGGGGGCCGCGGGCGTCTCCGGCGTGGTCGGGTTAGCGGCGTTTTCGACTTGGTCGGTCATATTGGGAGTCCTCAACGCTTCCAGCCCAGGATCAGGTCATACAGCGCCCATTCCAGCGTCTTGTCGGTCAGCCACAAAAACAGCGCCATCACAAACACGAATGCAAACACGTACATTGTCATCTGCGTGGCTTCCTTGCGCGTCGGCCACACGACCTTTTTCACTTCCTTGATCGAATCCTGACCGTAAGCGATGAGCTGCTTGCCAGATTCGGAAGTGAAGAAAATTCCAACTGCCACCATCAACATACCCAGGAGCGCGACGGTGCGCACCCACTGGTCTTGCTTGCCCAACGCATAGAACGCGACCACGGCGCCTATCACCAAGAGGCCTGCAACGGTCAGCTTGGCTTTGTCAGCACCGCTGGAGACAGTTTCGACAGAGGGATTCGACATTGGTTTCAGTTCATTTGAGGCGTTTTCGGGAAACAATATCCTTGGCGCCTTACAGCGGCAAAGCCCGGAGGCACTTTCGTGCGCTCACGGGCTGCTTTTTCGGCGGCGGCGACCGGTTCACCAGAACAGTCGCTTGGCAGGGGCAGAGGGCATCGAACCCCCAACCTCCGGTTTTGGAGACCGGCGCTCTGCCAATTGAGCTATACCCCTGCGGCCTAGAAAGCGCTGGATTGCTTGACCGATTACTCGATGATCTTAGCGACGACGCCGGCGCCGACAGTGCGACCGCCTTCACGGATGGCGAAGCGCAGGCCCTCTTCCATCGCGATCGGGTTGATCAGCTTGACGGTAATGCTCACGTTGTCGCCAGGCATAACCATTTCTTTGTCCTTGGGCAATTCAACCGCGCCGGTCACGTCC
>Ga0070663_100001500_pt1 | contig 12831 bp, 7 predicted proteins | sample KBSC63metaG_FD_65646 | JGI IMG/M metagenome (GOLD analysis project Ga0070663, IMG submission 65646) | Corn rhizosphere microbial communities from Kellogg Biological Station, Michigan, USA - KBS C6-3 metaG | ecosystem: Host-associated > Plants > Roots > Rhizosphere > Soil ...
TGCTGGTTGATGACGCTGACCGGCTGCCTCGGCGTATTTCTGGCCGCCGACATGGTGGGCTTCTATTTTCTTCTCGCACTGCTTACGCTCGGGGCCTGCGGCCTCGTCATCCAACACGAAACATCCCGCGCATGGCGCGCCGGCGCGGTCTATGTCGGGCTTGCCCTGCTGGCTGAAACCCTCCTGCTCATGGCCTTCGTGCTGCTGGCGGCACAAATCCCTGGCGATAGCCTGTTGATCCGTGACGCTGCGGCAGCGCTGCCGACTTCGCCTCAGCGCAATCTGATACTTGCACTGCTGATAGCCAGCCTCGGCATGAAAGCAGGCCTCGTGCCGTTTCACTTCTGGATGCCACTGGCATATTCGGCGGCGCCGACACCGGCCGCCGCTGTGCTGAGCGGTGCGGCCGTCAAGGCAAGCATCCTTGGAATGATCCGGTTTCTGCCGCTCGAAACCGCGCTGCCCGATTGGGGCACGGCCCTCGCAGCCGCGGGACTTTTTGCCGCGCTCTACGGCGTCGTGATCGGAGTAACCCAACGCGATCCAAGGGTCGTGCTGGCGTATTCCAGCATAAGCCAGATGGGATTCATCATCGCCGTCATCGGCATGGGAATGCTCGCTGGCGACGGCCGCGCCGCACTGGCCGCGGCCTTCTATGCCGCGCATCATGTCCTGGTGAAGGGCGCGCTGTTTCTGTCAGTAGGCGTGATCGCCGCGACCGGAAGCCGGCGGCTGCGGGTGACGCTGCTGCCCGTTGCGATCATCGCGGTGGGCCTCGGCGGGCTCCCGCTCACGGGAGGCGCATTGGCGAAATTCGTCGCCGACGAATTGCTGGGAGACAGCACCGCCAGTGCCATCGCGACAGTGTCCGCGGTCGGCACGACGCTGCTGATGCTGCAATTCCTGCGCAGCCTTGCGAAGTCGGCATCACAAGAGCCGCAGGCGATAGCACCCGCAGGACTTGTCTGGCCGTGGCTGACGACAGCTGTGGTTTCGCTCGTCGTGCCGTGGACACTGTATCTGACTGTCCCGGCCGGAACGCTGCCTGATCCGCTTTCTCCTGCGGTGCTATGGAAAGCGCTTTGGCCGGTTCTGCTGGGTGCCCTACTGGCAATCGCGCTGTGGCGCTGGTGGCCTTCGTTGCCACGCATTCCCAAGGGAGACATCATTGTGGCGCTGGATGGTGGAATGCGGATGGCCGCCACGACGGGCAAGGCGCTGGAGCGAATGGACAGCGTTCTTCGTCAGTGGCCGGCCGCCGGCGTGTCATTGCTTTTGGTGACCATCGCGCTGGGTGCAGCGGTTTTCACGCGGTAGAATGGCGGGCAGAAGTGCCCCTCATCCGGCCGCCTATCGGCAATCCGCTCCACCAGGCACTACTGACTCCGTCAGCACTGGTCCGTGCGCTTTCATTCGGTTCGTTCGGCGTCCGAAACTAGACCAGGGCGACCTTCCCTGTGGGAAGATCATATACCGCACCAACCACGCGGAGCTTTTTGTTGGCCACCATCTCCGCCAGAATCGGCGTTGCCTGCTCCAGTCGTTTCACATTATGGCGTACATTCGCGACAACCGCGCGCTGCTCAAGATCCGAACCAGCTTTCTTCATTTCCTCTTCAATGCCCGGTTTCATGGCCCGCACCAGATCCGCGATATGCCCGGGCAGATCGTTGCCTTTCTGAAGTGCCGCTACGGTGGCATTGACAGCGCCACAACTGCTGTGGCCGAGCACCATGATCATCTTGGTGCCAAGCACCGCGGCGCCAAACTCCAGGCTCGCTAGGCCCTCGGTCGTTACGAAATTTCCGGCAACGCGAACGACAAACAAATCTCCTGGTCCCTGATCAAAAGCCAGCTCGGGTGCGATCCGGGAATCCGCGCAGCTCAAAATGGCTGCAAAGGGGGCCTGACCAAGTGCGCGGCTGGCGCGCCCAGCAGAGAAATCCCGTTCGCGCGGCTGGTTTGCCACATAGCGCTCATTGCCCTCGGTCAGCAACTTCAACGCGGCATCCGGCGTGTCGGCGGCCGACACGGGCTGAGCTCGCGCGACGCTTCCGACGAGAGGGATCGTCGCGAGTACGGCGCCCCCTACCAACAGCGACCGACGGCTGGGACCTGGCTGTGAACAAGACTCGCACATGAGATCTATCCTTCCCTGTTTTCACCAATCCGCGCTGTCCCGCCTCCGTTCGATCCGAGGTTTTTAATTTGGTGCCGGGTTAGCGCCGCCCTCCCATCAGACGCAGCAGCATCATGAAGAGGTTGATGAAGTTGAGGTAGAGCGAAAGCGCACCGATCACGGCCTTGCGTCCGGCGGAGGTGGCGTCATCGCCGCGGTCGTACATCCCCTTGATCCGCTGGGTGTCGTAGGCCGTGAGGCCTGCAAAAACGCCGACACCGATGATGGAAATCATCCAGTCGAGCCCGCTCGATCTCAGGAACAGATTGACCAGGCTCGCGATGATGATGCCGATCAGACCCATGAACAGGAACGTTCCGAATCCCGACAGGTTTCGCTGGGTGGTGTAGCCCCACAAGCTCAGCGCACCGAAGGCCGCCGCCGAGATAAAGAACACCCGCGTGATCGAGGATTGCGTGTAGACGTGAAAAATGGTCGACAATGAAATCCCGACCAGCGCCGCATAGAGGAAGAACAACCCTCGCGCGGTTTCCACTGACAACGTATTGATACGGGCGCCGATAAAGAACACCAGCCCCAGTGGCGCCAGCATGAGCACCCACATCAGCGGGCTCTGAAGCAATTCGGGACCGGTGAACTGATAGGTAAAGAACGCGACGACACCGGTGAGGCCGACACCAGCGGCCATGTAGTTGTACACACGCAGCATGAAGGCGCGCAGGCCGGCGTCTATTGCGATGGCGCCCTCGGCGGGAAGACCGGGTGCGCTTATATTCCGATCATAATCCGACATGATCTGTTCCTCCCTGAGGCGCTTCGAACCTACGCCTGGTCTACCGCTCAATTACCGGGGCCCTCTCCCATCACGGCCTTTAACTTGTCGGGGATACGCCCGCTCTGCCTTCGGAGCGCGCTGGATGTGTATCGCTCCAATAGGACCAGAACGCCACGGCGAGCCCGGCAAAGAACACCACCGCCAGGATCAAAAACAACGCAGATTGCTTGACCCATGAGATTGCCGGAACCGCCAGCGCCAACGCAACGCCGAGAAAGATGATTTGAAGCGACAGCAGATGGACACCGGCGATAAACGTACCGAGCGCCAGCAATATGAGAAGGACGAGACCGGTAGCCAGCGTCGGTAGCACCTGCTGCACGCCCGAAAACAGCATGATGTTCATCGCCACGAGAACAGCCAGCCAATGCAGTGCCTGGGTCCACATCAGTCGAAATCGCGCTTGCTTGTCCTCGAGTTCCGACCATTGGGTGACGACGCATACAATGCCCATCACGATGGCCAGGAACTCCCAATAGCCGACGAGAGGCCGCTGCGAAATGTTTGTGTAAGCCACCCCCCCGATTGCCAGCGCGAGTATGGCGAGAAAAGGCAGCTGTCGACGCACCAGGCTGATCGTGCTCGCGCTGTGATCCCCGGTATTGTGACCTGACGACGCATCAAGTTCAGTCATGAGCAATACAATTGCGGCATCTGCCTGTGGCTATCCCGCCCTCGCACCGCACGATATCAGATAATCACCTCGGCGGAGATGGGGAATTACCCTGAAAGTCGGTTGCTGCGCCTCCGATTTCCAGCCGTCAACGGTGTGGGCAACGAAGCAGATCCGCCGGATCAATGAGGTTCCCGGATCGGTGCGTCGGTGAACAGGCCGCCCTCCGCAAAGCCGATCCAGCCGATAGAAACTAGGTCGGCTCTACCCCTCGAAGCGGACATCGGTGAACCGATCTGCCATGTCAGCTACATTAGCTGACACGCTACGCAGGCCGGCGCACCACGGTAGATTAGCCCGAAGCTTCGAAGAGCCTTGTTTGCCGGGTAAATGGCAGAATTGCCGCTAAAAGGAAGGAAGATCCGCGTCCGCCGTGTCCACCAAGGCCAAGGGACGACTGGCATTTCACGGACGATTGGGTACGATTTTCCCAAGCTGGGCGAGGGTGCGCGTGCGGCGCACTCGGGCCTGATCAGCGGACTTCAAGCCGAAGCCCGACGCCGGGGTTTAACAGATGGCGCAGCAGTCGCTGAACGTCGCATACTTGGATGATAGCTCTCGGGTGTTGTGGGAGGATGGCGAGCGCGTGTTCAGCCGTGGCTGGCGACTGGACGACGAGGGCAACCGGCTCGCTGTGCTGCTTGTTGCCCCTGCCGTCGACCACCCGTCCCGATCAAGACTCGATCGCCTCACGCACGAATACGAGCTGAAAGATGAGCTCGATAGCGCATGGGCGGCGCGTCCGCTGGCCCTCATGCGCGACGCCGGTCGAACCGTGCTGGTGCTCGATGATCGGGGCGGCGAGCCGCTCGATCGCTTGCTCGGTGAGCCCATGGAAGTGGGACGCTTCTTGCGCGTGGCTATCGCTGTCACCTCGGCGCTGGGCAAGCTTCATCAGCGCGGGCTGATCCACAGAGACATCAAGCCGGGTAATATTTTGGTGGACTGTGCCGACGGAGGCGTTCGGCTCACCGGGTTCGGCATTGCATCGCGCCTGTCCCGCGAGCGGCAGGCGCCCGAACCGCCCGAGACCATCGCCGGTACGCTTGCCTACATGGCACCCGAACAAACCGGGCGGATGAACCGCTCGGTCGACGCCCGCAGCGATCTCTACGCCCTTGGTGTCACGCTATACCAGATGCTCACGGGCCTTCTGCCCTTCACGGCGGCCGATCCGATGGAGTGGGTGCACTGCCATATTGCAAGACCACCGGTGCCGCCCAGCGATCGATCAAAACACCTCCCAGGCTCCGTCTCTGCGATCATTATGAAGCTGCTCGCCAAGACGGTTGAGGAGCGTTATCAGACGGCTGCAGGCGCCGAGAGCGATCTACGGCGTTGCCTTGCCGAATGGCAGACGCGAGGCGATATCGACGAATTCCCGCCCGGGGAACACGACACTCCGGACCGGCTGCTGATCCCCGAGAAATTGTATGGTCGGACAGCCGAGATCGATACCCTGCTTGCCTCCTTCGACCGTATCGTCGCCGGCGGCAAGCCGGAGCTGGTGCTGGTTTCCGGATACTCGGGCATCGGCAAGTCCGCGGTCGTGAACGAACTTCATAAACCACTTGTCCTACCCCGAGGTCTTTTTGCATCGGGCAAATTTGACCAGTACAAGCGCGACATCCCCTACGCCACCCTTGCGCAGGCCTTTCAGAGCCTAATCCGTCCGCTTTTGAGCAAGACCGAAGCGGAGCTGCAGCAATGGAGGAAGGCGTTGCTTAATGCGCTCGAACCGAACGGTCGACTCATTGTTGATCTCGTCCCGGAATTGAAGCACATCATTGGCGAACAGCCACCCGTCCCCGAGTTGCCGCCACGGGATGCGCAGGGCCGGATTCACCTGGTGTTCCGGCGATTTATCAGCGTATTCGCGCGGCCGGAACATCCGCTCGCCTTGTTCCTGGACGATCTTCAGTGGCTCGATGCAGCAACGCTCGATTTGCTCGAAGATATCTTGACCCGGCCGGGCGTGCAGAACCTTTTGTTGATTGGCGCCTATCGCAGCAACGAAGTCGATCCCATCCACCCACTGATGCGCCAGCTCGAAGCGATGCGCCAAACTGGCGCGATGTTGCAAGACATCGTATTGGCGCCCTTAACCTGTGAAGACTTGGGGCAGCTAATCGCGGATTCCGTGCACAGCGCAACAGAACGAATCGCGCCGCTGGCACAGCTGATTCACGAGAAGACAACCGGCAATCCGCTTTTTGCTATTCAGTTCATTTCCGCGCTCGCCGACGAAGCATTGCTCACCTTCGATTACGGCGAGGCGCGATGGTGCTGGGACCTGAATCGTATTCAAGCCAAAGGTTACACCGACAACGTAGTGGACCTTATGGTGGGGAGGCTGAACCGCCTTTCCGCTGAGACTATGAACGCATTGCAGAAGCTCGCATGCCTGGGCAACGATGCAGGGTTCACCACGTTGCGGATCGTTTTCCAGGACTCCGAGGAGCAGATGCATGGTCAGCTTTGGGAAGCAGTACGAGCGGGATTGATCTTTCGTTCGGGAGATTCCTATAAGTTTCTTCACGACCGTGTCCAAGAAGCAGCCTACTTCTTGATCACGGAGGACTCGCGCGCCGAAGCCCATCTACAAATAGGGATGCTGCTCGCCGCGCAGACCCCGCCAGACAAGTTGGAGGAGACGATCTTCGAGATCGTCAATCAGCTCAACCGTGGCTCGCATATCATCACGTCAATTGAGGAGATTGAGCGGGTTGCAGAGTTGAATCTCGTTGCAGGTAGACGCGCCAAGGATTCGACAGCATATGCCTCGGCGCTGAACTATCTGCTTTCCGGCACGGCGCTGCTGCCACAGGACTCTTGGGAGCGCCAGCGCGACCTGGTCTTTGAGCTGGAGCTGCACCGAGCGGAATGTGAGTTCCTCACTAGTGCGTTGGCGGTAGCCGAGGAGCGCCTGGCCGAGCTGTCGGCCCGTGCCGCAACGACGATCGAACGAGCCCGCGTCACGTCCCTGCAGGTGGACCTTTACACGACCCTGGATCAGGGCAGCCGCGCGATCGCAGTCGGTCTCGACTATCTCCGCCATCTGGGCATCGACTGGTCGCCGCACCCGACGGAAGAGGAGGCTCGGCATGAGTATGAGCGGATCTGGTCTCAACTCGGCTCCCGTACGATAGAAGACCTCATTGATCTGCCTTTGATGAGCAATGCCGCATCGCTCGCGACCCTCGATGTCCTGACGAAGCTGGGGCCGCCTGCCCACTATACGGATGCGAACGTACGTTCGATGGTCATCTGTCGAGCAGTCAATCTCAGCCTCGAGGGCGGCAATTGTGACGGCTCGTGCTACGCCTATACGGTGCTTGGCCGGATTGCGGGACCGGAATTCGGCGACTACGAGGCGGGAATTCGGTTCGGCCGTCTCGGCTATGAACTGGTCGAACAGCGCGGGCTAAAGCGCTTCCAGGCCAGGACCTATTTGAACTTTGGCTATTTACTCATGTTCTGGACAAGACATGTCCGGGAAGGTCGTGATCTGTTGCGGCGTGCATTTGAGACCGCAAACCAGATCGGTGACCTCACTTTTGCGGCGTACTATTACACCCATCTGAACACGTATCTACTCGCAGCCGGCGATCCGCTCGATACCGTGCAAATCGAGCTCGAGCATGGTCTCGCGTTCGCTCGGAGCATGCAGTTCGGGTTTGCGATTGACTCCATCGCAGGTCAGCTTGGCCTGGTTCGAACACTCCGCGGCTTGACGCCGATTTTCGGTCGCTTTGACGATGGGCAGTTTGACGAACTCGTACTGGAGTCCCATTTCCGCGGGAACCCGGACCTGGCGTTGGCCGAGGGCTCGTATTGGACCCGCAAGCTGCAAGCACGCTTCTTTGCCGGCGACTATGCCGGTGCGCTTGAGGCTTCATTGAGGGCGCAACAGCTGCAGCCGACATCGGCGTCTTTTTTCGAGTGCGCGGAATATCACTTTTACAGTGCCCTCTCCAGAGCAGCATCCTGCCAGTCCGTGGCCGCCGGCCAATGGCAGGAGCATCTCAGCGCACTGGGCACGCACTACCGACAGCTCGAAATCTGGGCGACGGCTTGCCCGGACAACTTCGAGAACCGCGCCGCGCTCGTGGGGGCGGAGATCGCCCGGATCGAAGGCCGCGCGCTCGATGCCGAACATCTTTACGAGTACGCGATCCATTCGGCGCAGGCGCACGGCTTTGTCCATAACGAGGCGCTCGCCAACGAAGTCGCCGCACGCTTTTATGCCGCACGTGGCTTCAAGAAGATCGCGCGTGCCTATCTGCGGGACGCGCGGGATTCATACATCCGTTGGGGAGCCGACGGCAAGGTACGCCAACTCGACGAGTTGTATCCGCACCTCAGGGAGGAAAAGCCGTTTGCCGGCCCCACAAGCACGATCGGCGCACCCGTCGAACAACTGGATCTCGCTGCTGTTATCAAAGTCTCGCAAGCAGTATCCGGCGAGATCGTTCTAGAAAAGCTGATTGACATGCTGATGCGTACAGCGATTGAGCAAGCGGGCGCCGGGCGCGGTTTGTTGATTCTTGCGGTCGGCGATGGGTATCGGATTGAGGCCGAAGTCACGACCAGCAATAATACGGTGACCGTCGGTCAGCGACAATCAAGTGTAACCGCTACAGATCTGCCGGAGTCCCTCCTGCACTACGTGATCCGGACGAAAGAGAGCGTTCTTCTTCACGATGCGGCAGCCACGAACCCGTTTTCTGCCGATAAGTACATTGATCAGCATCACGCCCGTTCAATTCTCTGCCTGCCGTTGCTCAAACAGGGCAGACTGGCGGGTGTACTCTACCTCGAAAATAACCTGACAGCCCACGTTTTCACACCTGACCGCGTCACAGTGTTGAAGGTGCTTGCGTCGCAGGCGGCGATCTCGCTCGAAAACTCGCGGCTTTATCGCGACATCGCAGATCGCGAAGGGAAGATTCGGCGCTTGGTCGACGCCAACATCATTGGGATTCTCATTGCCGACCGCGAAGGCCAAATTCTTGAAGCCAATGATGCGTTTCTGCGTATCGTGGGATATGACCGTGAGGATCTGGTTTCGGGTCGCGTGCGCTGGACCGAGCTATCCTCACCCGAATGGCGCGAACGCGACAAACTGACTCAGGCCGAACTGCACTCAACCGGACTAGTTCAGCCATTCGAGAAAGAGTATGTCCGGAAAGACGGCAGCCGCGTTCCTGTGCTGATTGGCGCCGCGCTGCTCAAAGAAGCAGGCGACGAGGGCGTTGCATTCGTGCTCGATTTGACAGAGCGGAAGCGCGTCGAGGAAGCGCTCAGTCAAGCACAGAGCCTCAGCCGCACCGGCAACTGGATCTACAACGCGTCAACAATGCAATACCTCTATTGGTCGGACGAGAGTTACAGGATCTGGGGGTTTGATCCGCTGCAGGGCCTTCCAAGTCGACAAAGTATGTGGGAACGCATCCACCCCGAGGACCGCGACAGAGTGTGGGCAGCGATTCAGGAGGCCGTGGGTCAGAAAAGAGATTTCATCGCTGAGTTCAGACTCCTCTTGCCTGATGGAACAATCAAATGGGTCGAAGGAACCAGCTATCATGTGTTTTCCCCCGGGGGCGCACTGGCTGAGGTTATCACCACAACCGTCGATGTAACGGAGCGAAGGCAGGCACAGGACGAACGCGAGAAGTTGCGCCAACTCGAATTGGATTTCGCCCACATCAACCGCGTAAGCGTGATGGGAGAATTGGCCGCATCGCTGTCTCACGAAATTCTGCATCCGATCGCTACCGCGCGTAACAACGCCCGCGCAGGGATGCGCTTTTTGGAAATGAATCCGCCGAATATGGATGAGACCAGAGAAGCGCTTGCTTGCGTTGTCAGGGACACGGACCGAGCCAAGGATATCGTCGGACGGATGCGGGATCACATCAAGAAAGCGCCTCTGCGAAAGGAGCGTTTTGATCTCAATTCGGCTACCAACGAAGTGATTTTACTGGCGCAAAGCGTGATCCGCAGGAACGGTGTTTCGGTCCAAACTCGATTTGCAGATGGACAGCTTCCGGTTATGGGGGATTGCATTCAACTGCAACAAGTCCTGCTGAACCTGATTCTAAACGCGGCTGAAGCAATGGGCTCAGTCGAGGAAGGGGCAAGAGAGCTGTTGATCAGCACCGAGGAGGATCAGACAGGCGCCCTCGTAGCCGTCCGCGATTCGGGGCCGGGCATTGACACGGAGTATATCGATCGTGTCTTCGACGCCTTCTACACTACGAAGTCCAGTGGCACCGGGATGGGGTTGTCGATATGCCGCTCCATCATCCACGCACATGGGGGGCAGTTGTGGGCGGAAGCAAACGAACCTCGCGGCGCCGTATTTCAGTTTACCCTGCCGGCGGACAACGACTCATGAAGTGTCTTCAATCGGCGTACCCGGCCGCAGAGCCGAGCGCAGGCATCGCTCGAGATAGTCGTCGTCCACCGGCTTGCTGAGGTAGCAAAGAACCCCGCCCTTAAGGGCCCGATCCCTGACATCATCATCGGGGTAGGCGGTAACGAGGATCGTCGGGATCGCGTACCCTGCATCGACCAAATGCCTGTGCAGTTCGACTCCCGTCATTCCGGGCATGTTAACGTCGGTCACCAAGCAGGCGGTTTCAGGCAAGAAACGCGATGCCAGAAAGTCAGTTGCTGACGGAAACGTTTCGACATTGTAGCCCAGCAACACTATTAGTTTTCGCATTGACTCACGATAGGGCTGATCATCGTCGACGATAGATATCAGTGTACGGTTCGACATGCGCTTCCAGGCACCTCCCCCGGGTTCGCGAGGCAACGCCTCGCGCTGCATGCAACGGAATGTCACGGACATTCACCAATTGCGCAATGTCGGCGCTCCTAAGCGATGGCTTAGGCCTTCGGTTATCCGCTTAGGCAAAATACCCTGTTCATCTCGACAGATTGTGCGTAGGGTGACGCCGGAATAACGAAATGCGATTATCTTATGCAGGATACCGGGAATGGATGAGGCAAATCCCAGTGTCTTGATTATCGACGATGATCCCGAGTTTCGTGACTCGGTCGCGCGACTGCTGCGGACGGTCGGCTTGCATGCTCGACAATTTTCGTCAGTTCCCGACTTTCTCAAGGCGGATCCGCCAGACGGTCCCACTTGCCTGGTACTCGACGTAAGAATGCCGGGACGAAGCGGTCTTGAGCTTCAGCGCGAACTTATCACCGCAAACAGGCAAGTGCCGATCATCTTCATCACAGCGCACGCCGATGTGACTATGACCGTACAAGCGATGAAGGGCGGTGCGATTGAGTTCCTTACAAAACCATTCCGAGATCAGGATCTGCTTGACGCCATCGAGGCCGGCCTCGCTCGCGATCGCGCCCGTCGAGAGAGCGATAAGGCGGTGGCTGCGCTCAGAGAGCGTCTCGGAACACTCAGCTCCCGCGAGAGTGAGATCATGCTCCATGTCGTTGCTGGTCGCCTGAACAAGCAGATTGCCAACGATATCGGCATCGCCGAGTCCACGGTGAAAGTGCATCGCACCAATCTGATGCGGAAGATGAAGGCGCGTTCGGTTCCGGAGCTCACCCGGATGGCCGACCGCCTCGATATAAGACTGCAGCAGTCGCAGAACTTCTGAGCTCGAAAGGCATCTACTCGCAAGTCGCGTCTACCGCATTTTGCTGTGCCGTTTATCTCTTTCTTATTGGCCTTTCCGCCCAACGGCTCGGGGCACGAGGTTTATGCCCTCGGCGCTAAGCGATCGCTTAGCGCAGGCAGCGATAAGCGAACCTCACAGTACCTCCGCGCAATCGACTGCGGCGCATCAAGCCGTCAACATGTGGCCGCTGACAGTCACTGCGGTCGCGATCTCCTCCTGGCGAACGACCACGAGCCGAATGGAGCGACGCAAGGCTCGTCAGCATAGAGAGCAGCAACTTGACGAGGATAGAACAACCATGGAGCTTCACCAGGTTCGCTACTTCCTCGCCGTCGCGTCCACGCTCAACTTCACCCGTGCAGCCGAGCAATGCAATGTCACGCAGCCCGCCCTCACCAAGGGGGTGCAAAAGCTCGAACAGGAGCTCGGCGGCCAGTTGATCTACCGCGAACGCCAGCTGACGCAACTCACCGACCTCGGGAAGGAAGTCCTTCCGATGCTGGACCGAGCACTGACCTCTGCAGAGGCTGTGCGTCGCAGGGCCCGGGAGTTCCAACGTAGGGAGGTCGCGCCACTGACGATCGGCCTCGCCACCTCTATCTCGGCATCGCTCATCCTCGATCCGATCGCCGAGATCGCAAAGTTCGTCCCCGGACTGCACGTCGAGTTGCGCGAGGGCGCGGCCGAAGAGCTTGTCGACCTCTTGCTCGAGGGGGAGATCAACACCGCAATGGTCGGGGACATGCAGGGCGTGCCACCTCGCATCGACGACTGGTTGCTGTTCGAGGAACGCTACGTCGCAGTTCTCGCGCCGACGCACCGCCTGGCAAACCGTCCATCGATCGGCATCGACGACCTCCGCGAGACCGTCTTGCTGGAGCGCGTCGGATGCGACGTCGCTCCGAAGATCCAACGGTTGTATTTCTCCGAGCGGCCGCCGCACGTAGGGCACTGCAGCAGTCACGACTTGCACCTGCAGCACATGGCCGCCGCTGGTTTCGGCGTAATACTCGCGCCTGAGCACATGCCACGTCTTCCGACGCTCAAGACCATCCCGCTCGAAGGCGAGCCGGTTTTGCGAGAGGTACGGTTGCTGGCTGTGCAGGGGCGCCGCTACTCGCCGGCACTGGACGCTTTCGTCAAGGCCGCGCGACTCCGCGACTGGTCGGACGTCGTTCGCACAGTGTGAAATCGTGGAATGTGCCCAGCATCCGAGGAGAGCATGCGGCGCCTGTGTTCACTGCGGCTACTTCAAACACGGAGGCCGCCAGGATGCTGACCGAGCGGCTGTAACAGTCGACATCGCGTACACGCGTGGCGAACGCGGAAGGCGGACGGCCGTTATAACGAGCGGCTATCGACTTCATGGCGTGACGTCATTTCCCATTCGCCACGCGGAATTCCATGCTCCGACGGTAGCTTGCCCATCCCGAGCAGAACAGCTTAGCGCAATGTGCGGGGCGACGCTCCTTTCAACCGCCGACGGAGGAAGTCCGCCATGGTCACTCGCGGTTTCACG
>Ga0070663_100001505_pt1 | contig 12816 bp, 6 predicted proteins | sample KBSC63metaG_FD_65646 | JGI IMG/M metagenome (GOLD analysis project Ga0070663, IMG submission 65646) | Corn rhizosphere microbial communities from Kellogg Biological Station, Michigan, USA - KBS C6-3 metaG | ecosystem: Host-associated > Plants > Roots > Rhizosphere > Soil ...
GCAGCAATCCGAAGGTCGCCCGCAGCGCGAAGTGAGTGGGATCGCTCGGGTCGACCAGGAGCTGATCGGCCGCGGGAAAGCGGCCATTGGCGAGCGCTGGAGCCGACCAGAGCCCGAGCGCGAACAGGGGCATCATCGCTGCGGGAACACGGCGTCTCAACCAGCTACTCGACACGCGGCGAACCTAACGCTGGTGGCGCGGCGCCGCCAGGGCGCCCTACCTTGCGGCCGAGGCGTCGGGCGCTCGGCGCGGCGGCGACCCCGCCCGATGCGGAACAACCGCTTCGGCAGCGGCGGAGGCGGTGCTGCACGGCATTGCGGCCCCGCGCTGATGGGGTTATGAGGACCCCCGCCATGGCGATCGACGAAAAGATGAGCAGCGCCCTGCAGCATGCCAACAAGCACCCCTGGTGGCGCAGCAGCCTGTACGAGGAGCCGGTGTGGGTCTCCCTCGCCTGGATCCTGGGTCCCCTCTCGGTGGCCCTGCTGGCGGCGTACTTCGCCGTCAAGTGAGCGTGCCCGGCACAGTTGCCCGAAGGCAGAGTGCCGGAAATCAGAGCCGCCAGGTCGTGGGGTGCCCGCATTCCGGGCAATGCCCCGGCTGCCCGCTGATCGAGCAGCCCTACGCGGAGGGCCTGGCGTTCAAGCAGGCGTGCGTGGCCCGCGCGCTCGGGCGCTACCCGGAGCTTTCGGGGCTTTCGGGGCTAGAGCCGGCTCCTGTGCAAGGGGCGGAGCGCGTCAGCGACTATCGCGTGCGCGCCAAGCTGGTGACCGATCGCGAGGGCCGCCTCGGGTTGTTCGCGGCGGGTAGCCACACGGTCGTGGATACTCCGGAGTGCCGCATCCTGGCGCCGCCGCTGCACGCGGCGGCGAACGCGCTGCGCGCGCTGTTGCCGCTCGAGATTCCGCTCGCCGGCGCCGACCTGCGGCTCACGGATGCCGGAGTGCTGCTGTGCCTGATCAGCGATGGGGTGGTGGCGCCCGGTGCGCTGGAGCGCAGCGCCGAGCGCGTCTGGCAGAACGTGCCGGGTCTGGTCAGCCTGGCGGCGAGCGTGCGCGAGACGGGCGCGGTGCAACTGCTCGGGCAACAGCTGCGCGTGCTGCGCGGTCCGGCGCAGACGCCCCACCATTTCGCGCCGGACCAGCCCTGGCATTACGCCTCTCACGGCGCCTTCACGCAGGTGCACCCCGCGCAGGCCGAGCGCCTGCACCAACAGCTCGAAGGCACATTGAGGGAGCGTCTCGGCACGCTCTCGGGCCAGCGCGTGCTCGAGCTCTACGCCGGCTCGGGTGCGCTCGCGCTGCGCCTCGCGGCGCGCGGCGCGAGCGTCACGGCGGTCGAGAGCTTCGCGCCGGCGCTCGCGCAGCTGAGCGAGGCGGCGAGCGCACAACGGCTCGCGCTCGCGACGCGCGCCCAGACGGCGGAGGAGTTCGTCGGGGCGCGGAGTGCCTCCGAAGAAGGCGAGCAGGCGCCGAGCGAGATCGACGCGCTGATCGTCAACCCACCCCGCCGCGGCCTGTCGCCGTCCGTGCGCGAGGCCATCGCCCAGCTGCGACCACGCCTCGTGGCCTACATCTCGTGCGAGCCCGAGACGCTGGCGCGCGACCTGCAGCACTTTCGCTATCTGGGCTGGGGCGCCGCCGAGCTGACCCCCTTCGACCTGATCCCGTTGTCGAAGGCGGTCGAGTGCCTCACGCTGCTCGAGCCCGCGGCGCTGCTGGCGCCGAGGGTGCTCTTCGAAGACGAAGGCGCCGTCGCGCTCGACAAGTCCCCGTTCGAGCCGACGACGGCGCAAGGCGAGCGCGAGGCCAGCCTGCTCGAGCGCGCCCGCCAGGCGCTGGGCATCCCCGAGCTGACGCCGATCCAGCGTCTGGAGCGAGGGACGAGCGGCGTGTGCTGGTTTGCTCGTCGCCCGGAGCTGGTCGCGCCGCTCACGCACGCGCTCGAGCAAGGCGCGGAGACGTATGTGGCGCTGGTCCGCGGCATCACCCGTGCCAAGGGCAAGATCGATCGGCCCTTGCGCGAGGGAGGTCAGTCGAGCTCGGCGATCACCCGCTATCGCCGCCGCGAAGTGACGGGCGGCCACAGCCTGCTCGAGCTGCGCCTCGAACAGCGACGCAAGCATCAGCTCCGGCGTCACCTGAGCTCCATCGGCCACCCCATCCTGGGAGACGAGCGCTACGGGCAAGCCTCGGCCAACCGCCACTTCGAGCACCGCCACGGCCTCGACCGCACGTTCCTGCACTGCACCGTCGTGCGACTGGAGCTACCGTCGGGCCCGTGCGAGGTGCGCTCGGAGCTGCCGGGCGATCTGCGTGCCGTGCTCGACAGCCTGGCGGGTGGGGACCCAGCGCACTAGCTCTCTCCAGCCGGCGCTCGAGCGCCCGAAAGGAAAGAGACCATGCCGCGAACCACCGCCGAGAAACGTGCCGCCTTCCGCTCCTTGCATGCGAGCGGCTGCTTTGTCCTGCCGAATCCCTGGGACATCGGCAGCGCGCGCATGCTCCAGCAGCTCGGCTTCGAGGCGCTCGCCTCGACCAGCTCCGGCTATGCGTGGAGCACGGGCCGCCCCGACTACGCCGTGACCCGCGACGACGTGCTGCAGCACCTGACGGCGCTGTCCGCCGCTGTCGACCTGCCGATCAATGCCGACTTCGAGTCGGGCTTCGCCACCGAGCCCGAACAGCTCGCGGCCAACGTCGCGCTGGCGATCCAGACGGGCATCGCCGGTCTCTCGATCGAGGATCGCGACCTGCGCAGACCCACCGCCCTGTACGACACGGCCCTGGCGCTCGAGCGGATCCGCGCCGCGCGCGCGGCGATCGACGCAGCCGGCGGCGACGTCCTCCTGGTGGCGCGCACCGAAGGTCTGCTGAGCGATCGCAGCGCGCTCCAGCCCGCGATCGAGCGCCTGGTCGCCTTCGCTGAAGCCGGCGCCGACTGCCTGTTCGCGCCCGGCGTGACGAAGCCGGAAGACATCGCCGCGATGGTGCGCGCGGTCGCGCCCAAGCCGCTGAACGTGCTCGTGCTCGACTCCACGCAGACGCTGGCGCAACTTCGCGACCTCGGCGTGCGGCGCCTCAGCGTCGGCGGAGCGCTGGCCCGCTCAGCCTGGGCGGGCATGCTCAGCGCCGCGCGGCAGCTCCAAGCGGGCTCCTTCGCGGCCCTCGCCAGCGCGACTCCGGGGCGCGAGCTGAACGAGCTCTTCCGCGCATCCGCACAGCGCGGCTAACCACCAGGCCCGAGCCTCCGGGCGACTTCGAGCGAGTGTGGCCGCCTCGCCGCCAAACGCGTGCGCCAGTGCCGCACGTCGCGCGCCTCCACCGCGCGACGCGCGCTGCACCGCGAAGTGCCCGGAAGTATCCGCGACGTCGCGGATACGGCACGTCAAATCGGAGTTTCGTTCAGCGCGCAGGCGATTCTCGTTGACCAGAATTTGGAACGTAAACTGGCGACGATCGCTGGCACCCCTGGTCGACTTCTCGTCGCCACAGTGAGCGATCTCGCGCGCTGCCCGATCCGCGCAGCGCGGATCGCGAGAAGTCGTCCGCGCCCCGATATGCCGTCAGGGCCGTATGGCGCAGGCCCGGCCCTGATCCAGAATCTCGAGTCCATGTTCCCTGTGGAACATGGTTTTTCGATCGCGAGCAGGCCCTCGCCGCGAGCCTCAGCGCCCTTCGCGCGCGCGCCGCAGTTGCGCGAAGAGCACGCCCGCCGCGACCGCGACGTTGAGGGACTCCACGGCGCCGGAGCCGCGGATGGAGACGAGGGCGTCGCACTGGCTGCGGATGCGCGGGCCGAGGCCTTCGCGTTCGTGGCCGAGCACGAGCAGGGTGGCGCCGGGGACTTTGACGTCGTCGGCGTCGCCCTGGGCGTGGGTGTCGGCGCCGATGATGTGGACGCCGGCGCTGCGCAGGCGCGCGAGGGTGTCGGCGAGATCCGTGGTGCGGCTGAAGCTGAGATGTTCGGCAGCGCCTTCGGCGACGCGCAGGGCGAAGGGGGGCAGTCCGGGATGCGGAGCAGGGGCGCCCAGCAGGGCTGCCTGGGCTCCGAAGAAGGCCGCGCTGCGCAGGATGGCGCCGATGTTCTGGGGATTGCGCACGCGGTCGAGCGCCACGCCGAGTCCACGCTGGGCGAGCAGCGCCGCGGGCAGGTCTTTCGGGGCCAGCCAGACGCGCGGGCGGACCTGGAGCACGAGGCCTTCGTGCTGGGTCGAGTCGGCTTGATCCGCCAGCTCGCGCGCGGAGAGCTCACGCGCGCTGACGTCCTCGGACGAGGCCCAGGAGAGCAGCTCCGCGAGCTCGCCCTGTTGCTCCGCTTCGTAGCCGATGCTGAGGATGTCCTGGCGCCGGCGTTCGAACACGGCCAGGCCAGCGCGCAAGCCGTAGAGCAGCTCCGTGCCGTCGCGCGCTGGTTTTGCAGGCGGCTGCGGCGCCGGCCTTCTCGCGGCGTCACGGGGTGCGGGAGCACCGGGCGCGGAGGCTCGGACAGGAGAGGGTCTCCGCTGTGCCGAACGCCCGCGCCCTCGCGCGGATGGTGCTTTACCGCTCAAGCGTCCTGCATCGGCAGGTTGCCGAGGAAGTCCATCTTGCCGATCTCGACGCCGCCGGCGCGCAGCAGGTTGTACGCGGTGGCGACGTGGAAGAAGAAGTTCGGGATCTGGCGGCCGAACAGGTACTCGTTGGCGAGCATCGCCTTGCCCGGCGGGTAGGCGAGCTTGACCACGGTCTTCTCGTTGGTCTTCTCGAAATCCTTCTGAGTGAAGGAGTCGAGGAAGCTGATACAGCGGCGGATGCGGCCGCGCAGCTCTTCGATCGTGGTCTCGTTGTCCTCGAACTTGGGCGCTTCCTTACCGGAGAGGTTGGCGGCCGCGGACTTCGCCTGATCGGTCGCGATGCGGATCTGCACCGGGAACGGCAGCATGTCGGGGAACACGCGAGCCGAGCAGAAGTTGTTCACGTCGAACTTCTTGGCTTCGGCGTGGCTGACGGCCTTGCCGAGGATCGTGTCGAGGTTCTTCAGAGTGTGGGCGAATTGCCGGATCGCTTGGTAGTACATTCGATGCCTCGTTAACGTTGATATGACTCAGAGCCGAGTCAGCGTGCACGCTAGTACAGCGCCCCCATCGAAGCGACGGGAATTTCTCCGCGTTTTTTGCGCGAGTTTTTTGCCAGAGAGGCGCTGGGGCCCCTAGTTCAGCTTGCGTGAGGCCGCAAGTCTCGCGCTGGCCGCGTGCGCCGCGATGCCGATCGGTGCGGCGTGCTCCGCGGATGTGCGCTCCGCGCCTCCACGCTCTGACGTCAGGTGTTCGCCGGTCTGGATGCGCCACAAGGCCGCGTACTGGCTGCCGCTGGCGATCAGCTGATCGTGAGTGCCGGCTTCGACAATGCGCCCGGCTTCGATGACGTAGATGACATCCGCGTGCCGCACCGTGGACAGACGGTGCGCGATGATCAAGCTGGTGCGCCCGACCACCAACTTTTCGAGCGAGCGCTGGATCGCCGCTTCCGTTTCGTTGTCCACGGCGCTAGTGGCCTCGTCCAGGATCAAGATGCGCGGGTTGCGCACGATGGCGCGCGCGAGCGCGATGCGCTGGCGCTGGCCGCCGGAGAGCTTCTGGCCGCGCTCGCCGACCTGCGTATCGTAGCCGTGCGGCAGCGACTCGATGAACTCGTGCGCCTCGGCCGCCAGCGCCGCCGCCTTGATCGCCTCGCGTCCGGGATCGGGCAGACCGTAGGCGATGTTCTCGGCGATGCTGGCGTCGGCGAGGAAGCTGTCCTGCGCGACGTAGCCGATCACGCGCCGCAGGTCTTGCAGAGCGAGCTCGCCGATGGGCGTCCCGTCCAGGCGGATCGTGCCGCTCTGCGGCTCGTAGAAGCGCAGCAGCAGCTTGACCAGGCTGCTCTTGCCGCTGCCCGTGCTGCCGACGAAGGCCACGCTGCTGCCGGCGGGGATCTGCAGTTGAATGTCGCTGAGCGTGGGCACGCTGCCGTAGGCGAAGCTCACGTGCTCGAAGCTGAGCTCACCGCTCACGTCGCTCGCGCTGAGCGGCTTGCCCGCGTAGCGGATGCGCACCGGCGTATCCAGCAGGTTCATCACGCGCTCCACCGAGGACATCGAGCGCTGGTACAGGTCGGTCATGTCGGCCAGGCGTGTCATCGGCCAGAGCAGACGCTGGGTGAGGTACACGAGCACCGAGTAGCTGCCGACGCCGAGCGCGCCCGCGAGCGCGAGGAAGCCGCCGTACAGCAGCGTGACGGTGAAGCCCGCCAGCACCGCCATGCGAATGATGGGGGTGATCGCCGCCGAGAAGCGGATCGCGCGCGAGTTGGCGACGCGGTACGCCTGCGAGCTGTCGCGCACGCGCGTGACCTCGTGCTCTTCGGCGGCGTAGGCCTTGATCGTGGCGATGCCCAGCAGGTTGTTGTTCAGGCGCGCGTTCAGCGTGCCGGCGGCCTCGCGCACGCGTGTGTAGCGCGGCGCCAGCCGCGACTGAAACCAGAAGGCGCCGTAGACGATCAGCGGGATCGGGATCAGCGCCAGAAACGCGATCCTGGCGGTGAGCGCGAAGAACACGGCGCCGACCAGCACGGAGCCGGTGATGATCTGGATCAGGTCGTTGGCGCCGCCGTTCAGGAAGCGCTCCATCTGGTTGATGTCGTCGTTCAGGACGCTCATCAGGTTGCCGGTGCGGCGATCTTCGAACCAGCTGAGCTCCAGCCGCTGCACGTGGGCGTAGGCCTCCATGCGCAGGTCGTGCTGCAGGTCCTGCGCGAGGTTGCGCCAGCGCAGCGCGTACAGGTACTCGAACAGCGACTCGAACACCCAGATCAGCACCGTGAGCGCCGCCAGGAAGATCAGCTGGTGCTCGGGGGGCACGATGCCGAAGCGCGCCAGGAACGACTCCTTGCGGTTCACCACCACGTCCACCGCGATGCCGATCAGCACCTCGGGCAGGACGTCGAACAGCTTATTCAAGGCCGAGTACAGGGAGGCCCACAGCACATCGGTGCGGCGGCTACGGGCATGCCTGAACAAACGTCGCAGCGGGTGTTCGCTCTTCACTCGAGACCTTCACTCCTCCGCGAGCCCCGCCGTGTCAATGCCGTTCCCGGCCTCGAAATGGCCGTAGGCTCTCGTCAGGACGTCCAATGAGGCCAGAAACATCCAGGCCCGAGCTGCAAACGCCGGCCCGGGAGGATAGAAGTCGGACCATGCAGGGCATGACGGGAAGGGTCGCGTTGGGGGTCGCCTGCCTGGCACTGGCCTGTTCGGCCAGCAGCAAGGCACCGCCGCAACAGCAGATGCAGCCGGTGAGCACGCTCGGGCCGCGCCCGCCGCTGCCCGTGGCGAGCGCGCTGGAGGTGATTTATGCGGGTCCGCGCGGCGAAGCGGCGCTCGGCAGCAGCATCCAGCTGCTCTTCAATCAGGCCCTGCGTCCCCTGGACGAGGCGACCGCGAGCCCGCCGCCCGCGCTCGAGCTCGCGCCGGCCGTGCCCGGAGAGTGGCAGTGGCTGGGCTCGCGTGCGCTCACCTTCTTTCCTCGCGCAGGTCATTTGCCGGCCGCGACCTCTTATCGCGTGAGCGTTCCTGCGGGCACACGCGCGCTGAGCGGCGAGAGTCTGGCCCAGCCGTTTGTGTTCGAGTTCGAAACACCGGCGCCAGCGGTGGTCGAGAGCCAGCCCGGGCAGGGCGCCGACGGCGAGGAGCCGGGCGCGCACCTGCGGCTGCGCTTCAACCAGCCGGTGAGCGCCGCGGCGCTGGAGCGCTCGGGCCAGCTGCGGGTAGTGCGCGGCGGAGCGCCGCAACGGCTCGGCTTTAGCGTGCGCGCGATCGCCGACAAGCCGAGCGAGCTCGAGATCGTGCCGCAGAAGCCGTTGCCGCTGGCCTCGCACCTGGAGTTTCGCGTGCAGAAGGGCCTGCGCGGCAGCGAGGGCGAGCGAACGCTGGAGAGCGACTACGTGCTCGGCTTCGACACCTACGGCCCGCTGCGTGTCGTGAACATCGACTGCAACACGCTACCGGACTCGAAGCAGTGTGACCCCGACGGCTCGCTCTGGATCGAGATGAGCAATCCGGTCACGGCGAAGGAGGTGCGCGCCCACCTGAGCGCCGAGCCCGCGCTGCCGCTGAGCTGGCCCGAGGAAGACGACGAGGGCGACAGCCGCTATACGTATCTGCCACTGGGCGGCGCGCTCGCCGCCGCGACGTCCTATCGTTTGACGCTGAGCGCGGGTGTGCGCGACCAGCATGGGCAGGCGCTCGCCGGTAAGTCCGAGCGCGTGCTCGTGACGGGCAACTTCACGCCCAGCGCGCGGCTGCCGATCAACGGCGAGATCTTCCCGGCGCCGCTCGGCAACCTCGCGCTCGAGAGCCGCAACGCAGGCGACCTGCACTTCGTCTCGCGCCGGCTGGACGGCGAACAGCTGCTGGATTTCTTCCGCACGCAGAACGAGCCGGACCAGCTACCGCAATTTCTGAAGAAGCTCGGACCGCTGGACACCGCTTTTCCGAGCCCGCTCGACAACGTGGTGCACCGGCAGCCGATCACGATGGCCAGCGTCCTGGGCTCCGAGGCGGCGCGCGGAGCGGCCTGGGTGGGCTGGCGCTACGGTGGCAACCCGCTGCAGGGGCAACTGCTACAGGTCACCGATCTGGCGCTGACCGCCAAGCTCTCCGCGCAGGGCTCGCTGGTCTGGGTGACGCGGCTGAGCACGGGCACGTCCGTGCCCGGCGCGACGGTGGAGCTGCTGGGGCGCGCTCCCAAGATTTCCAAGCGATACCAGACCGACGCGAACGGGCTGGTGCAGATCCCGGCCAAGGACTTCCACCCGCAGTTTTCCGACTACGGCTCCGAGGAAGATACGCTGATCGTGGTGCGTTCGGGCGACGACAGCTCGTTCCGGCGCGTCGCCGACTTCTTGCCGCCCTGGCGCATCGAGCCCTCGATGCGGCTCTCGCAGCCGGAGCGCGAGAACCTGCTCTTGTTCTCGGACCGCGGCATCTACCGCCCCGGCGACACGATCGAGCTGGCGGGTGTGCTGCGGCGCGAGGTCAGCTCGGGCAACGTGAGCGTGGCGGCGCGCAAGCTGGAGCTGACGCTGGAGGATCCGGAGGGCGAGGCCGCTCAGCACCTCAGCGTCGAGAGCAGCCGCTTCGGCACGTTCTCGGCGCACGTCGCCGTGCCGGGCAGCGCCGCGCTGGGGCGCTGGCGGCTGGTCGCGGCGGGCTTCGACGATCAGGGCCTGGGCGTGAATGTGGCCGAATACCGTCCCGTCGAGTTCAAGGTGCAGGTGAACGCGGCCGAGCCGGCGCGCCTGGAAGGGGAGACAGCGCACCTCGCGCTGCAGGCGGATTACCTGTTCGGCAGCCCAATGGCGGGGCGGCAGTGGCGCTACACGGCGACGCGCGAGCGCACCAGCTTCGCTCCGCCGCATTCGGAGGGCTATGTGACCTCCGACGAGGCGTACCGTGCGGAGCTGGATCAGAGCGCGCTCGACTCGGCGGTGTTCGCGCGCGCCGACGGTACGCTCTCCGAGCGCGGTGGCGCCAGTGTGAGCTTGCCCGTGAGCTTGCCCGGGCAGATCGGTCCGGAGCAGGTGCGGCTGGACGCCGAGGTCACGGACCTTTCACGGCAGACGGTGTCGGCGAGCGCCGGCGTGCTGGTGCACCCCGCCGCGCACTACGTCGGCATCGGCGAGCTCGAGACTGCGTTTCCCACCGCGCCTTCGCTGCTGAAGCCGCGCGTGCTCAGCTGGTCGCCGAGCGGCGAGCGCCTCGCGAGAGCGGTCAAGCTGGAGCTCGTGCGCCGGCGCTGGACCATCGCGCGCGAGAAGACCGAGGACGGCTGGCGTACCGTCTCGCAGCCCGTGGATGAGACGCAGTCGAGCTGCGAGCTCACCACGGGGGCCCAGCCTGTGAGCTGCGAGTTGCAGCTGAAGGAGTCCGGCGAGTTCTTCGTGCGCGCCAGCAGCCCCGACGACCACGGCCACGTCGCGCACGCGGCGCTGGGCTTCTACGCGCTCGGGCCGGGCAGCGCGAGCTGGGCCGACAATGACCAGCGCAAGCTGGAGCTGGTGCTGGACAAGCGCGAGTACAAGGTGGGCGACAAGGCCAGGCTGCTGATCAAGTCGCCGTTTCAGCACGCCGAGGCGTTGCTCACGGTGGAACGCGCCGGCCTGTACGAGCAGCGGCGCCTGACGCTGGAAGGGCCGGCTCCGAGCGTGGAGATCGCGATCGACGAGCGCCTGCGACCGAACGCCTTCGTGGCCGTGCACTTGTTGCAAGGAGTGCAGGCGAACCAGCCGCCGACTCCGCTGGAGGTCACGCCGGAGCCCGGCTACCGCTTCGGCTACGCCCAGCTGCTGGTCGAGCCGGGCGCGCGGCGCCTGAATGTCGCGATCCAGGGGCAGCACGCTGACTACCGCCCGGCGGAGCACGTGAAGCTCGGCGTGCATGTCACGCGCGCCGACGGCAAGGGGCATCCCGCGGAGCTCACCGTGTACGCAGTGGATGAGGGGGTGCTCGCGCTCAGCAACTACACGCCGCCCGATCCGCTGCAGCTCTTCACTCAGCCCCGGCCGCTCGCCGTGGCCACGCTGGAGAGCCGTGACGCGCTGGGGCGGCTGCTCTTGCCGGGGCCGGAGCGCGACAAGGGCATGAACGGCGGCGACGGCGGTGGGGGCGGTCTGCGCAGCAATTTCCGCACGACGGCGTACTTCCAGCAGGGTGTAGTCACCGACAAAAGCGGTGACGCGCAGCTGGAGTTCGACCTGCCCGACAATCTCACCACCTACCGCTTCATGGCCGTGGCGGTGAGCGAGGATGATCGCTACGGCGTCGGCAGCACGCCGCTGGTCGTGAACCGACCGTTGACCCTGCGCGCCGCCCTGCCGCGCAAGCTGCGCGCCGGCGATCGCCTGCAGGCCTCGGCGATCGTCACGCGCCTGGGCAGCGAGCGCGGCGCGGTCAGCCTCAAAGCGGAGGTCAGCGGCGCCACGCTGCAGGGGCCTGCCGAGCAGCAGCTCCAGCTCGGCGCGGACGGATCGGCGGAGGCGCGCTTCGAGCTGCTGGCACAGGCGCCGGGCGAGCTGAAGGTGCGCTTCGCAGCGAGCATGGGCAGCGCCCAGGACCAGCTGGAAGTGACCCGGGCGATCACGGCGCCGCTGGCGCTCGAGGCCAGCGCTCTGTACGGCCGCACCGAGGCGACGGAAGCGCAGGCGCTCGGCGATCTGGCGAGCGTGCGGCGCGACGTGGGCGGCATCGATCTGGAGCTGGCCTCCACTGCGCTGGTGGGGCTGGAGGCGGGGCTGCGCTCGCTCAGCGACTACCCCTATGCCTGCACCGAGCAGCTGGCGAGCCGCATCTTGCCGCTGGGGCCGCTCGCGGGGCTCGCGGAGCGCTATGGGATCCAGAATCCAGATCGCGGCCGGCAGCTCGAAGCGCAGGTCGGCGAGATCTTGCGCCGGCAGCACGGCGACGGCGGCTTCGGGCTCTGGCCGAGCTCGCCGGAGAGCCACCCCTGGGCTTCGGCGTATGCGCTGTGGTCGCTCTGGCAAGCGCGCGCCGCGGGCGTGCAGCTGCCGCAGCGCGTGCAGGATCAAGGGGTGGCCTTCCTGCGCCAGTGGCTGGGCGAGCACGCGAATCCCGAGCAGGGCCAGGCCGGAGCGTCCGCAAAGCTCGCCACCGCGGCGCTGATGCTGGACGTGCTGGCGACGCTGGGCAAGCCCGACGCCGACTACGTGAGCCGCCTGTACGAGCGCCGCGCCGAGCTGCCGACCTTCGCGCGGGCATTGCTGTTGCACGCGGCAAGCACCAAGCCGGCGAGCGGCGCCGGGCCGGACGCCGCGCAGCTGAGCACCCTGACCCAGGACCTGGAGCGCCTGATCACGCTGCGCGGCAACAAGGCGCAGCTCGAGGAGCCGCCGGACAATACGCTGAACGATGCGCTCGCCGACACCTTCTCCTCGGAGGGGCGCAGCGAGGCGCTGGTGCTCTGGGCTCTGTTGAACGTCCAACCCGCGCACCCGCTCGGAGCGGCGCTGGCGCAGGGCATCCTCGATCGCCGCGACGGCGGGCAGTGGCAGAACACACAGGAGGCCGCGTACTCCTTGCTCGCGCTCGACGCCTACCGGCGCGCGCAGGAGAGCACGCCCCCACATTTCGAGGCCGCCGTCTGGCTCGGCGATCGCCAGCTCGCAAAAGCATCGTTCGAGAGCCCGACCGCGGCGCCCCAGTTGGCGCACCTGGAGCTGGCGGCGCTGCCGCCGAAGCCCGAGAACGTGATCTTCCAGAAGCAGGGCGCGGGCGCGCTGTTCTACTCGCTGCGCCTGCGCTACGCGCCGCGTGAGCTGCCGAAGGCGCCGCTGGAGCGCGGCTTCGCGGTGCAGAAGAGCCAGCGCGGCGTGGCCGTGGCCGCGCTGGAGCAGGCGCTGGGCGAGCTACCCAATCCCGCGCGCTCGAGTCAGAGCTTTGCGGGCGGAGAGCTGGTGCTCGTGGATCTGCTGGTGACGGCGCCGACCTTGCGCCACTACGTGGTGATCGAGGACCCGCTGCCAGCGGGGCTCGAGGCCGTCGACGCCAGCCTGGCCACTAGCTCGGCCGACCTCGACGTCGAAGCGCGTGCGCCGCAGGACAGCGCAGCCCATCCCAGCCCGTTTCAGTCGAGCTGGTACCGGCAAGAGCTGCGCGACGACCGCGTGCTGTTCTTCGTCGACCACATGCCGCCGGGCATCTACCACTATCGCTACCTGGCGCGGGCGACCACGCTCGGCAGCTTCGTGCTGCCTCCGACGCGGGTGGAGGAGATGTATCAG
>Ga0070663_100001510_pt1 | contig 12793 bp, 11 predicted proteins | sample KBSC63metaG_FD_65646 | JGI IMG/M metagenome (GOLD analysis project Ga0070663, IMG submission 65646) | Corn rhizosphere microbial communities from Kellogg Biological Station, Michigan, USA - KBS C6-3 metaG | ecosystem: Host-associated > Plants > Roots > Rhizosphere > Soil ...
CCGCAATGCGCTTCGAGAGCAAGCGAGCAGCCGACACTTGAGGCTTGACGCGACACTAGACTGGCCGGAACTGTGCCGCAAGAATGCCCGCCACCACGATGAGAAGCATGCCGGCGATCGCGAGCACGGTGATGCGGTCGTCGAAGAGCAGCACGCCCCAGCCGTAAGAGAAAGCGATGCCGAGGTACTGAAGACTGGCGTTCACGAGGGGGCGCCCGGTCGAATAGGCCCTGGTCATCATCAACTGCGCGACAGTCGCGAGCACGCCGACCGCCAGCAGATAGAACATGCCCATGGGGGTGTGCGTATGCCACCCTGCGCCCAAAGTCAGCAGCGTGCCAGCCAGGATTCCCCCGAGCGAAAAGTAGAAGACGATTCGGAAGCCCGGCTCGCCTGCACGGCCGAGTCCGCTCACCTGCAGGTATGCCGTGGCGGAAATCATCCCCGACAGCAGTCCGATCAGGCCATACCACAACTGGTTCTGTTCAATGGTGGGCTGAAGAATCAGCGCCACGCCCGCAAAGCCGATGAGCACTGTCACGATGAGCCGGGCAGGCACGCGCTGTGAGCCGATCAGCATCGACCCGCCGATGAGAAAAAGGGTCATCCACACGGACGACGAATAGTTCAAGGTCATCGCCGTGGCAATTGGCAGCTTGCCGATGGCGAAGAACCACAGGCATAGCGCAGTGGCGCCCGTCAGACTGCGCCAGAAGTGCATCGCCGGCACGCGCGTGCGCAGCGTACCGCCCTGCCGTAATGCGTGCAGCCCCATCACCAGCACGCCGATGAGGCCTCGGTAGAACACGATCTCGCCCGCGCCATAGTGTTCAGACGCGAGCTTCACGCACACGCCCATCATGGCGAACAGAAACGACGCAAAAACCATCAACCATGGTGCAGTCATGCGGGCATTCTGCCCGCCGCCGCATGGGCCGTATCCAAGGCGGTGCGCGGCTTACGCGCGGCGCTTCATTGCCCGGCGATACCACTCATGAAACTGCTGCATGCCATCTTCCATGGGGCTTTGGTAGGGGCCGACCTCGTCGTCGCCACGATCCATCAGGGCCTTGCGGCCCGCATCCATGCGCAGCGCGATTTCGTCGTCTTCCTCGCAGGTTTCCCAGTAGGCGGCCTGCTCCGCCTGGATGAACTCGGGCTCGAAAGCGGCGATCTCTTCGGGGTAGTAAAACTCGACAACATTCAAAGTCTTCTGCGGGCCCTTGGGGTAAAGCGTGGACACCACCAGCACGTGCGGATACCACTCGATCATGATGTTGGGGTAGTACGTGAGCCAGATCGCGCCGTGCTTGGGCGGCACGCCATTGCGATAGGCGAGCACGGCGTCGTGCCATTTGCGATAGGTGGCCGAACCGGCCTTGGCGAGCGCGTTGTTAGCGCCGACCGTCTGCACTGAGAATTGCGGCGCGAACTCCCAGCGAAGATCTTCGCAGCTCACGAACTGGCCGAGACCCGGATGGAATGGGGCGACGTGATAGTCCTCAAGGTAAACCTCGATGAAGGTTTTCCAGTTGTAGTTGCACTCGTGCAACTCGACCTTGTTGAGTACGTAACCACTGAAATCCAGGTCCGCCTTGGGGCCCAGGGAGGCAAGGTCGGCGGCGATGTCTCGTCCGTTGTCCTCGAAGATAAGGCTGTTCCAAGTCCGCGTCTTGTAGCGGTTGAGGTTCAGGCAAGGGTCGTTCTCGAAGTGCGGTGCGCCAATCAATTGACCCTTCAAGTCGTAAGTCCAGCGGTGCAACGGACACACGATGTTGCTGCGTGTATTGCCACGACCGCGAAGCATCACTGCTTGGCGGTGCCGGCACACATTGGAAATGAGTTCGACACCCGCGGGTGTGCGCACAAGTGCACGGCCTTCGCCTTCCTGCAGCAGGGCGTGGTAGTCGCCAACCTCGGGCACTGACAGTTCGTGCCCCAGGTAGCGGGGCCCGTACTGGAAGATGAGCTCCATCTCGCGACGAAACAAGTTGTCGTCGAAATAGCTGGTTACCGAAAGTTGTGAGCGACTTCGCTCGAGAGCTTCAAGGGTGATGCTCAGGTCGGACATGATGCCCAGGATCTCCCCAACGAGAAAAAATCCAACAATGTCGGCCCGCCCCCGCAGGGGAAGAATGAGTAGGTCATGAAGCGCTGCTGTTCGTTTGCTGTCCGGGTGAACAGCCCCCAGTGCAGCGGGCCGCGGATTGTACCCGCGGGGTCGGTTTTGGCCTACCAATGGTGGCGCCGTAGAGACTTGTCCTCTAAAGGGAGTTGCCTTCAAGGGCTTTGCCGGGGACCCGGCTGACTACAATCCAAGGTTTCACTTCGCAAAAATGGCACGAGCAATCCCGTCTACCGAAGAGGCAGCAGTTTCGCCAACCTACGAAGACGCCCTGGCCGAATTGGAGCGCCTGGTCGCCGCCATGGAGGGGGGGCAGCTTCCCTTGGACAAGCTGCTCGAAAGCTACAAGCGTGGCGCGCAATTGTTGAGCTATTGCCGCCTCCGGCTCGAAGCCGTGGAGCAGCAGGTCAAGGTTCTGGAAGACGGCGAACTGAAGCCGTGGACGTCCGCATGAAGCGATCCGAATTCGAATCCTGGACTCGTGCCGAACTCGACGCGGTCGAATCCGCAATGCAGGCGTGGGTGCCCGCCAACACGCCTGCCGGCCTGGGCCTTGCAATGCGTTACGGCGTGCTCGACGGCGGCAAGCGCGTTCGGCCGCTTCTCGTTCTCGCCGCCTGCCAGGCAGTGGGCGGGTTGCGCGAAGCCGCCATGCGTGCCGCCTGCGCGGTCGAACTCATCCATGCCTATTCCCTCGTCCACGACGATATGCCTTGCATGGACAACGACGTGCTGCGCCGAGGCAAACCCACAGTGCATGTGCAGTTCGGTGAAGCGCAGGCCATGCTGGCAGGCGACGCCATGCAGGCGCTTGCCTTTGAGGTGCTGACACCGACGGCCGCCGACAGCGAAGCCTTCGCAGACGGCGAGGGCGTCCCGCCCGCCTTGCAGGCCCGCCTGTGCGGCCTGCTGGCCCGCGCTGCCGGGCATGCCGGGATGGCAGGAGGCCAAGCGATCGATCTCGCCAGCATCGGCAAGCCGCTGGACGAGCACACCCTGCGTGACATGCATCATCGAAAAACCGGCGCATTGCTTCAGGCGAGCGTGCTGATGGGCGCGGCAACCGGAACCACCAGTGACGCCGAATGGAACGCACTCACCGATTACGGCGATGCAGTGGGGCTGGCCTTCCAGGTTGTCGACGACATTCTTGACGTAACCCAGGCGTCGGAAACACTGGGCAAGACCGCAGGCAAGGACCAAGACAACAACAAGCCGACCTACGTGACCGTGCTGGGCCTTTCAGCCGCCCGCCGCCATGCCGCCGAGCTGCGCGACAAGGCCCAGGCGGCCCTCGGACGCAGCGGATTGGACAACGCGGCTTGGCTGAGTCTCTTGGCCGACAAGGTCGTCGAACGGGACAACTGAGCTCGCACATGAATCACTCACTGCTGCAAACCATCAACAGTCCGGCAGACACTCGCCGGCTGTCGCGCAGCGAGCTCAAGCAGCTCGCGATCGAGTTGCGTGACTTCCTGTTGCAAAGCGTTTCCCAAACCGGCGGGCACCTGTCATCCAACCTGGGAACTGTCGAGCTCACTGTCGCATTGCACAGCGTCTTCAATACGCCCTACGACCGGCTGGTGTGGGACGTGGGCCACCAGACCTATCCGCACAAGATCCTCACGGGCCGGCGCGACCGCATGCCCACCTTGCGCCAGCTGGGCGGCATCAGCGGTTTTCCGCGTCGCGACGAGAGTGCATACGACACTTTCGGCACGGCACACTCGTCGACCTCCATTTCCGCTGCGCTGGGCATGGCCATCGCGGCGAAGATGAAGGGCGAGGCGCGCAAGACGGTGGCGATCATTGGTGACGGCGCCATGACCGCCGGTATGGCATTCGAGGCGCTGAACAATGCCGGCATGCCACACGCGTGCGGGCAGGCTGACATGCTTGTCATCCTGAACGACAACGACATGTCGATCTCGCCGCCGGTGGGCGCACTCAATCGCTACCTTGCACGGTTGATGAGCGGGAAGTTCTACACGGCGGCCCGTGAGGGCGCGAAGACGGTGCTGAAGAATGCGCCGCCGTTGTTCGAGCTGGCGCGGCGCTTCGAAGAACATGCCAAGGGCATGGTCGTGCCGGGCACCATCTTTGAAGAGTTCGGCTTCAACTATGTCGGCCCCATCGACGGGCACGACCTCGACTCGCTCATCCCCACGCTTGAGAACCTGCGCGACAAGCCGGGGCCGCAGTTCCTGCACGTCGTGACAAAGAAGGGCTACGGCTACAAGCTGGCCGAGGCCGATCCAGTCAAATACCATTCCGCGTCCGGCAAGTTCGACCCGGCCATCGGATTTCCGAAGGCGAGCACGCCGCCGAAGATTTCGTTCACGCAGGTCTTCGGCCAATGGTTGTGCGACATGGCCGAGAAGGACAAGCGGCTCGTGGGTATCACGCCCGCGATGCGCGAAGGCTCGGGCATGGTCGATTTTGAGAAGCGCTTTCCGTCGCGCTATCACGACGTCGGCATCGCCGAGCAGCATGCGGTGACATTTGCCGCGGGCCTGGCTTGCGAAGGGCTCAAGCCGGTGGTAGCAATCTATTCGACCTTTCTGCAGCGCGCCTACGACCAGTTGATCCACGACGTGGCGATCCAGAATCTGCCGGTTGTGTTCGCTCTCGACCGCGCCGGCCTGGTCGGCGGCGACGGCGCCACGCATGCCGGCGCCTATGACATCGCCTATCTGCGCTGCATTCCGAATATGAGTGTGCTCACGCCATCGGACGAGAATGAATGCCGCCAATTGCTGTACACCGCCTTCATGCAGAACCATCCGGTGGCTGTGCGGTATCCGCGCGGCTCGGGTGTGGGGGCCGAGATCGTCGCCGAGATGACGGAGATTCCGTTCGGCAAAGGTGAAATTCGCCGCGAGGCGGCCCGTGCCGCAGGGCAGGGCGGCAAGCGAGTCGCCATCCTCGCCTTCGGAACAATGCTGTATCCGGCTTTACAGGCCGCCGAACGACTTGATGCCACGGTGGCGAATATGCGCTTCGTGAAGCCGCTCGATGTCGCCCTGGTGACGGAACTCGCGCGCAGCCATGATGCAATCGTCACCGTGGAAGAGGGTTGCGTCATGGGCGGTGCCGGCAGTGCAGTGATTGAGGCCTTGAGCGAAGCCGAGATCACCGTGCCGGTGCTTACGCTCGGCTTGCCGGATGAATTCGTCGAACACGGCGATCCGGCCAAGCTGATGGCGATGTGCGGTCTGGACGCCGCCGGCATCGAGCAATCGGTGCTCAAGCGGTTTGGAGCGCGGCCTGCATTGGTGAGGCCGGCCGTTAACCACTAGTGAAGTGTTTCACGCTTCGCGGAACATAGGGCCGCGTCTATGGCCCCCCGACGCCGTTGCGCGCAATGCCGCGGTATCGCGGCGGTTTGCGATGGCCACGGGGCCAAATCCATCGGTCTTATTGAGTTCTGCATAGCAAGAAAAAACGCTGTACTGGTACTGCGTTTTGCCAAATCGTTGGGATCAAATCATGTCTTCTCTCGCCATGCGTCGTTGCGCAAATTCTCGCGATACGACCGGTATCGCTGCGGTCTTCGCTTGGCCTGAAGAACGAATTCACCGATTTACGCCGATTAATTTGTCAACGTTTTGGTGAAATGCAGTACCAGAGGAGTTGTTCATGTCCTTTGAGCCACAAAGTTGGTCGATAGATGACATCCTTCAGGCACGAACATGAGGCAGTTGGATCGCGCCGCGCCGATGCGAACGAAACGGAACGGCGCGCGGGGACTTGAATGAATCACATGAGCAATCTGAAAGACGCGCTGCACATTCCAGACACGCAAAGCGAGCGCGACGAGCGGCATCTCGCGATTCAACGCGTCGGCGTGAAGGACGTTCGCTATCCCGTCGAACTGCGCATCGGCCAGGCGGTTCTGCCCACGGTGGCGCAATGGGACCTGGACGTGGCGCTACCTGCCGAGCAAAAGGGCACGCACATGTCGCGCTTCGTTGCGTGGCTCAATGAGATCGATGCACCGCTTGATCTGAACAGCCTGCGCAACCGTTTTGCGAACATGCTGGAAAAGCTGCACGCGAACGACGGCCGCATCGAGGCTCGGTTTCCCTTCTTCTTGCGCAAGCGCGCTCCAGTCTCTGGCGTCGAGAGTCTTCTCGAATATCAGGGGCGTTGGATCGCGGAAGCGCGTGCCGGTGTCACGGCAATCTGGGCGGAGGTCTTGGTACCGGTGAAGTCGCTGTGCCCCTGCTCAAAGGAGATCTCGGACTACGGCGCCCACAACCAGCGCTCGCACGTGACGATTCGGGTCGAGTTGAAGGACGAGATCGAGTGGATTGAACTGGTTCGATTCGCCGAGGAAAGCGCATCGAGCGAAATCTGGCCGATGTTGAAGCGCGCCGACGAGAAGTGGGTGACCGAGCGTGCTTACGAAAACCCAAAGTTCGTCGAGGACCTGGTGCGCGATGTAGCTTTGCGGCTCAATGCCGATTCGCGAATCGGGCGCTACAGCGTGGACGTCGAGAACTTCGAATCCATCCACGCTCATTCAGCCTACGCGCGGATCGAGCGCTGAGAGGCTAGTGTCGCGTCAAGCCCCAAGTGTCGGCTGCTCGCTTGCTCTCGAAGCATATTGCGGCGTTGCGCCTCCTTGCAATAGCAGGGCTATGGCTCGTCGGCGCGCCTTGAACGGCGCTCCGACAGCGGCGCGATCAACCGACACTTGAGGCTTGACGCGACACTAGCGTTGCCCGGGTGAATCCCGGGCAACGAATACCGATCAGACCGTCGCGACCGGAATCTTCCCGATCTTTGCGGCCCACTCCTTCGGTCCAGTGTCGTGAACCGAGACTCCCTCCGCATCGACGGCCACGGTGACGGGCATGTCTTTCACATCAAACTCATAGATGGCTTCCATGCCGAGGTCTGCAAAGCCGACAACCTTGGCGCCCTTGATGGCCTTGGCCACCAGATAAGCCGCGCCGCCGACGGCCATCAGGTAGGCTGATTTGTGCTTCTTGATTGCCTCGATGCCGGCCGGACCGCGCTCAGCCTTGCCAATCATGCTGATGAGGCCAGTCTTGTCGAGCATCATCTCAGTGAATTTGTCCATGCGCGTGGCCGTCGTCGGACCGGCGGGCCCAACGACCTCGTCGCGCACCGGATCGACCGGGCCGACGTAGTAGATGACGCGATTGGTGAAGTCCACCGGCAGCTTTTCGCCCTTGGCGAGCATGTCCTGGACGCGTTTGTGCGCCGCATCGCGGCCGGTGAGCATCTTGCCGTTGAGCAGCAGTGTGTCGCCCGGTTTCCAGCTTGCGACCTCCTCGCGTGTGAGCGTGTCTAGGTCAACGCGGCGGCTCTTGTTGTAGTCGGGGGCCCACTTGACGTCAGGCCAGAGGTCTAGGCTGGGCGGTTCGAGGTAGGCAGCACCTGACCCGTCGAGCACGAAGTGCGCATGACGTGTTGCCGCGCAGTTCGGGATCATCGCCACCGGCTTGCTTGCGGCATGCGTCGGATAGGTTGCGATCTTTACGTCGAGCACCGTCGTCAGGCCGCCCAGGCCTTGCGCGCCGATGCCCAGGGCATTGATCTTGTCGCACAGTTCGATGCGCAACTCTTCGACCTTATTCTGTGGCCCGCGTTGCTTGAGCTCATACATGTCGATGTCCTGCATGAGGCTCTCCTTGGCCAGCAGCATCGCCTTCTCGGCCGTGCCGCCGATGCCGATGCCGAGCATGCCTGGCGGACACCATCCGGCGCCCATGGTCGGCACCGTCTTCAGCACCCAGTCGACCAGCGAATCGCTCGGGTTCATCATCACGAACTTGCTCTTGTTCTCGCTGCCGCCACCCTTGGCCGCAACCTGCACGTCGACCGTGTTGCCGGGCACGAGCGACACATGCACGACGGCTGGCGTGTTGTCCTTGGTGTTCTTTCGGTCGAAGTGGGGGTCGGCCACGATGCTCGCACGCAGCTTGTTCTCGGGGTCGAGGTAGCCCCGGCGCACGCCTTCATTGACGCCGTCTTCCACCGCACTGCCCGCCGGAAAGCCCTCGAAACGAACGTCCATGCCAATTTTCAGGAACACGTTGACGATGCCGGTGTCCTGGCAGATCGGGCGGCGCCCTTCGGCGCACATCTTCGAGTTGGTGAGGATTTGTGCAATAGCATCCTTGGCGGCCGGGCTTTGCTCGGACTCGTAGGCCCTGGCAAGGTGCGCAATGTAGTCGGACGGGTGGTAGTAGCTGATGTACTGCAATGCAGCGGCGACGCTCTCGACGAGGTCGGCGTAGCGGATGGTGGTCATGTCGGGGGTCTCGCGGTGGAAAGTGGCGCTTCGGAAGGCGCCGAAACCGCAGTCATGCGGTCCGGGGCCACTCGAAGTTTACCGAGGAGCGGGCAAGGCGCCGTCATGCACGACCTACCGGTCGGCATATCAATGAGAAGCCTTCGCGGCCGAAGGCATGAGCCGGTCGGTCACGGCGATCGCCATCGCCGAGAGAAGAAAGGTGATATGGATGGCGGTCTGTGCAATCAGAGCCTTCTCGCTGTACTGCTCGGCATTGATGAAGGTCTTGAGCAGGTGAATCGAGCTGATGCCGATGATGGCCGTCGCCAGCTTCACCTTCAGCACCGACGCGTTGACGTGGCTCAGCCACTCGGGCTGGTCGGGGTGGCCTTCGAGGTTCATGCGCGACACGAAGGTCTCATAGCCGCCCACGATCACCATGATCAGCAGGTTGGAGATCATCACTACATCGATGAGTCCGAGAACGACGAGCATGATGATTGTTTCGGTGAGCTTGGCATCCGTGGGCGCCGCTTGCCCCTTGACCGCGATCGCGTCCATGATGGCCTGCAGCGCCATCTTGTCGCCGGCGGCGGCCTCGATCAGGTGGATCAGTTCCACCCAGAAATGAAACACGTAGACCACCTGGGCCAGTATCAAGCCGAGATACAGCGGCAATTGCAGCCATCGACTCATGAAAATCAAATTCGGAAGCGGTCGCAGTTTCACGATGCGTGGGTCAGGTACTTGTGCCATGGGGTTGCATGCTTCAGGGATTTGTCCGATTGCTCAAAATTGTAGGAGGGACACTATCATCGAACGCCCCAGTCAGAGCCAGGCGTTCGTAAGGACATGGCCCGGGATAATTTTCCGTTTTGGGGTGCAGGGCGGGATGCGATGCAAGGCGCTCCGAGCGCCGTGTGGCGAGCCACACAAGCGAAGAGCGACGCCGCAGCGCACCCGCCCTGTGCCCCCGAAATGGGAAACTGTTTTGGGCCATGTTTTAAGAGCACCTTCAGCAACAGAACCTCGTCAGGAGACATGTATGTCGGACCACGCCACCAAGTTGTACCCAGCACCCGAGACCGTCGCAAAGGCCGCTCATGTGTCGCGGATGCCTGCCTATGAGAAGCTCGTCGCCGAGGCATCCTCGGACTACGAGGGATTCTGGTCCCGCCTGGCACGAGAGCTGGTGACCTGGAAGAAGCCCTTCACAAAGGTGCTCGACGAGAGCAATGCCCCTTTCTTCAAGTGGTTCGAAGACGGAACGCTGAACGTCTCTTACAACTGCCTCGACAGGAATGTCGAAGCCGGCCTGGGCAAGAAGACCGCGATCATCTTCGAGGCGGACGATGGCCAGGTCACCAAGGTCACCTACAACGAGCTTCTCGCGAAAACCTGCCAGTTGGCCAATGTGCTGAAGGCGCAAGGGGTGAAGAAGGGCGATCGCGTCGTCATCTACATGTCAATGTCGGTCGAAGGTGTGGTGGCGATGCAGGCATGCGCACGCATCGGCGCTACGCACTCGGTGGTGTTCGGCGGGTTTTCGGCCCAGTCGCTTCGAGACCGCATTGACGACGCCGGTGCGGTGATGGTCATCACCGCCGACGAACAACTGCGTGGCGGCAAGCAGTTGCCGCTCAAGGCAATCGTGGATGAGGCCCTCGGACTCGGCGGCTGCGACAGCGTCAAGAACGTCATCGTCTACAAGCGCACCGGCGGCAAGATTGCGTGGAACGACGGGCGCGATTTGTGGATGCATGAGTTGACCGCCAAGCAGCCCACCACCTGCGAGCCCGAGTGGGTGGGCGCAGAGCATCCGCTTTTCTTGCTTTACACCTCCGGATCCACCGGCAAGCCCAAAGGCGTGCAGCACTCGACCGGTGGCTATTTGCTGATGGCGGCGCTCACTACCAAATGGACCTTCGACCTCAAGGCCGACGATGTGTTCTGGTGCACGGCGGACATCGGCTGGGTGACGGGCCACACGTACATTGCTTACGGTCCATTGGCGCTCGGTGGCACCGAAATCGTGTTCGAAGGCGTGCCCACCTATCCGGACGCGGGCCGCTTCTGGAAAACGATCCAGGATCACAAGGTCACGGTTTTCTATACCGCCCCGACGGCGATTCGCTCGCTCATCAAGGCGGCGGAAGCGAACGAAGCAGTTCATCCGAAGAGGTATGACCTGTCGAGCCTGCGCATCCTAGGCTCGGTCGGTGAGCCGATCAACCCGGCGGCATGGGAGTGGTACCACCAGAACATCGGCGGTGGACGCTGCCCGATCGTCGACACCTTCTGGCAGACAGAGACCGGCTGCCACATGATCACGCCGCTGCCGGGTGCAACGACGCTGGTGCCGGGATCATGCACGCTGCCCTTCCCGGGCATTGAAGCCGCGGTGGTGGACGAAACCGGCAAGGACCTGCCGTGGGGGAAGGGCGGCATCCTCGTTGTGAAGAAGCCCTGGCCATCAATGATTCGAACGATCTGGGGTGACCCGGAGCGATACAAGAAGAGCTACTACCCGGCCGACTTTCAGGGCAAGTATTACCTGGCGGGGGACGGCGCGATCCGCGACGAGAAGACGGGTTACTTCACCATCACAGGCCGCATCGACGACGTGCTGAACGTGTCGGGGCACCGAATGGGCACGATGGAGATTGAGTCGGCGCTCGTGGGTTGCACTGACCTCGTCGCTGAAGCGGCCGTGGTCGGGCGGCCGGACGACACCACTGGCGAGGCGATCTGCGCCTTCGTCGTGCTGAAGCGGCCACGCCCCACGGGCGACGAGGCGAAAGCGATTGCCAAGCAATTGCGCGACTGGGTGGGGAAGGAGATCGGCCCGATCGCCAAGCCCAAGGACATCCGTTTCGGTGACAACCTGCCTAAGACCCGCTCGGGCAAGATCATGCGGCGCTTGCTGAGGTCGGTGGCAAAGGGTGAGGCTGTGACGCAAGACACGAGTACGCTCGAAAACCCAGCGATCCTCGAACAGCTGGGCCAAGCCTATTGAGTGACGCGTAAGAGGCTGAGAGCATTTCGATCATGCCCGCTCATCACGCCAAAAGACCTCTGCTCGTTGTTGCAAATGCTCGCCATAGCCAAGCTATGGCTGCGCTTTGCGCCTAAATCAGGCGCCTTTTGACCTGCTGCTCGGACACGTTCGAAATACTCTCAGCCTCTAAGGCCAAGACAAAGGCCCCGAAAATCTGGGGCCTTTGTCTATTTTTTGATTTACTTCTGCTGAAGCACCCACTGCACCAGCGTCTTGGCTTCGGCTTCGCTGACTTGCGGGTTGGCCGGCATCGGCACTGCACCCCAATTGCCTGAACCGCCCTTCAGAACTTTCTGGGTTAGCTTTTCCACCGCATCCTTCTGGCCAGCATATTTCGCTGCGACATCTTTGTAAGAAGGTCCGACGACCTTCTTGTCGACTGCGTGGCAAGCCAGGCAGTTTTTTTGTTGGGCAAGTTGTTGGTTCGCAAGAGCCGGCACGGAGGCAATGGCGAGAATCAGAACGGACAGGGATTTCATGTGTTCCTTTCGCACAAACTGCGTTTGCGCTGTGAGCTACAGTGCGCCTAACGGATTGTAGGCAGGGGGCGTTGACTCGGTCCCGGGCGGTCCGATATCAGTACGAATGTGGGTAGCCATCATGTTTTTCATCGTTGTCGGCGTGATCTTGCTCTTGATGTGGATGACCGACTTCGGCCCCGTTGGGGCATGGCCGTGGTGGGCCGTGCTGTGGCCTTTCGCGGCGGCGGTCATCTGGTGGGCGTTCGCCGACGCCTCCGGATGGACCAAGCGGCGTGAGATGGACAAGATGGAAGAGAAGAAGCGCAAGCGTCGCATCGAGACCCTCGACAAACTGGGCATGGATCACAAGGGTCGGCGCGGAAGAAGCGAGTCGGCGAAGCAGGCGCGCCGCCGGTTCTGATTCTGCCGTGTGACAAAGCCGTTCAGCTTCGCGGTCAGGCCGTCCCTGACTGTCGGACTTGGTGGTGCTCGACCTGCTCATGGCCCGATAAGGCATCGGGTCGTCGAGGCCCTCCCGCGCGAGCTGGCGACGCGAATTCCGGTGAGCGTGGCCGCGAAAGCAGTCCAGTTGCGAAGACCACCCGCAACTGAAGAGTGACATGCTCGACGTCCTCGACAAGAGGGACCCTCGCCAGGACCGATTCGCCGGCGAAGCCAGGCGCTCCTTTGGTCGTGCACTGCCGACTTCGTAGCTGCGTCCGGGCCGGCGCGCCGGCTCAGAGGCTGAGAGTTTTTCGATCATGCCCTCTCATCACGCCAAAAGACTCCTGCTCGTCGTTGCAAATGCTCGCCATAGCCAAGCTATGGCTGCGCTTTGCGCCTAGATCAGGCGCCTTTTGACGTGCTGCTCGGACACGTTC
>Ga0070663_100001512_pt1 | contig 12784 bp, 10 predicted proteins | sample KBSC63metaG_FD_65646 | JGI IMG/M metagenome (GOLD analysis project Ga0070663, IMG submission 65646) | Corn rhizosphere microbial communities from Kellogg Biological Station, Michigan, USA - KBS C6-3 metaG | ecosystem: Host-associated > Plants > Roots > Rhizosphere > Soil ...
AATAGCCGAGCGGAAGGACGAAGCTGGCGATGCGCGGCGGGACCCCGAACCTGTCGAGGGCCTCGAGCGTGCGCGGGTAGGCGGCCTCGCTCGACGCGGTCGAGAACGCAAGCACGACCGGGTCGCGGATATAGCGGACGAGGTGGCGCGTCCGCGGACCGACGATGACAAACGCGGCGCCAATCAGCAGCAGCCACAAGGCGATCAGGCCGAGGTAGAAGCTGCCGACGAACTTGCCGAGCGTTGCGATGATCTCGGGACCGCGCTCCGCAAGCGCGCTGGTCACTGCCGTGAACACCGCGAGCGGCGCAAACCGCATCACGTAATCGGTGATCTGGAGCATGACGTGAACCAGCGAGCCTATGCCGTCGACGATCGGCTTCCCTTTCTCGCCGATCGCCGTCAGCGCGACTCCGAAAAAGATGGAGAAGACGACGATCGGAAGAATCTCGTTCTTGCTCATCGCCTCGAAAATCGACGCCGGGACGACGTGCGTGACGAAATCGTTGAGGTTGAAGCCGCTCGTTTCGACCCCGCTGGTCGCTGTAGCCGGCGGAATCGGCAGGTGCAGTCCGACACCGGGGGCAAACAGGTGGACCAGGATCAGGCCAAGCGTCAGCGACACGAGGCTGGCCCCTATGAACCAGACCAGCGAGCGGATTCCGACCCGGCCAAGCGCTGCGACATCCCCCATGTGAGCGATTCCCGCGACGAGGGTGGCGAAGACGAGCGGCGCGATGATCATCTTGATCAGCCGCAGGAACAAGGTCGTGACGATGTTCAGATAATCGCCGATTTCCTTTAGGCGCGCCGCGCTCGCGGGAGTGCCGTCATCGATGGCCGCGTTCACCGCCCAGCCCGCGATGAGGCCGAGCACGAGCGCGACGAGGATCCATCGGGTGAGATTCTTGGCCACGAAATTCTCCGGAGGTTTCGCGCGACACAAGCTGGCGGCTTGCCGTTCGTCAAGCTTCACACGCGCGCAGCCTGTAGCTAGGGCGCCACTATGAAGGCGAGCGACGGCGACGACATCGTGGAATTCGGGCGCGGGATCCTGCACGACGAGGCGCGCGCCCTGGACGCGCTGGCCGACAGCCTGGGCGCCCAATTCAGGCACGCGATCCATTTGATTCTTGGGGCGTCGGGCAAGCTCATCGTCGGCGGGCTTGGCAAGTCGGGTCATGTCGGGCGGAAAATCGCGGCGACGTTCGCTTCGACGGGGACCACGGCGACGTTCCTTCACCTGGCCGAAGCGATCCACGGCGACCTCGGAATCGCGGCGAAGGGCGATGTCGCAATTCTGATCTCTCAGTCGGGAAAGACCGCTGAGCTCGAGCCGGTGATCGACCATCTCGACGCCGTCGGAATCCCGATCATTGCCATTACCGGCAATGGCGCTTCGCCGCTTGGCCGGGCCGCCGCGGCGCCGTTGGTTCTGCCGCATTGGCCGGAGGTGGGACCGGAGTCGGTTGCTCCGACCACGTCAACGACGATGAGCCTCGCTCTTGGCGACGCGCTCGCCATGGCCGTGATGCGGCAGAAAGGCTTCACCCGCACGGACTTCGGACGTCTCCATCCGGGCGGGACGCTCGGAGCGCGGCTGAAGCCGGTCGCTCGGCTGATGCATTCGGGAGACCAGCTCCCGCTGATCCGCGATAAAGCCTCGATGCACGACGCCGTGGTCGTGATGAGCGAAAAGAGGCTCGGAGTCGTCGGTGTGACGGACGCGGGCGGTGATCTCGTCGGTGTCATCACCGATGGCGATCTCCGCCGGAATATCGAGCGCGGGCTTGAGCACACGGCGGCGGAGTTCATGACCAGCGACCCCAAGACCGTGGCCGCGGACGCACTGGTCGGGGACGCGGTGGCTCTGTTCGACCAATACAGGATCACGTCGTTGTTCGTCGTCGACGAGAATGGTGGGAAAAGGCCCGTTGGACTGTTGCACATCCACGACTGTCCGGCTGCCCTGTGAACAGCGTCGTCCTTATCCCGGCGCGTTACGCATCGACTCGCTACCCCGGAAAGCCGCTCGTCGGCCTGAAAGGGGCGAGCGGCATGTCCAAACCGCTCATCCACCGAAGCGTCGAGGCAGCGCGGCGGGTTTCCGGTGTCAGTGGGGTGTACGTAGTGACCGACGACGAGAGGATCGCGGACGCGTGCAGGGGAGCCCAGGTCGGCGTCCTGATGACGTCGCCCGAGTGCCGCAATGGGACGGAAAGGTGCGCGGAGGCGCTGGCGCAGCTTCACGACCCGGAGCTCGTGATCAATTTCCAGGGCGACGCATTGTTGACGCCCGCCTATTTCGTCGAGGCTCTGATCGAGCGGATGAACGCCGGAGATGTCGACGTTGCGACGCCGGCGATGCAGCTTCGAAGCTCGGAGGTGAGGGCTCTTCAACAGGAGGAAGCGGCAGGGCGGGTCGGAGGGACGACCGTCGTCACGGATCGTGACGGGCGGGCGCTGTATTTCTCGAAGCGGCTCATCCCGCATTTGCCACAGCGCGCTCTCGCCGGCGAAATGGCACCGGTGCGCCTACATGTCGGAGTCTACGCTTACCGGCCTGCTGCCCTTGCCGCCTATGTTGCAACGCCTCCGGCCGAGCTGGAAGAGCTGGAGGGCCTCGAGCAGCTTCGGTTCCTGGTCGCCGGAATGTCGGTGGCGGTGGTCGATGTCGAACCGCCTGAATTTACCCTTCGGGAGCTCAATAATCCGGAAGATGTGGGGCCGATCGAGGAAGCGCTGGCGCGCGCTGGCCTCGAATGAGTTTGGGCCAGGTCGAGCAAGACTACCGCGTCATCCTCTGCGATATCTGGGGCTGCATCCATGACGGTGTTCGCCTTTATCGAGGAGCGGAAACGCGGCTCAGGCGGTGGCGCGACGAAGACCGCACGACCATCCTCGTCACCAACGCCCCAAGGACGGCGGAAGCAGTCGCCGGCCAGCTCCGGCATCTGGGGCTCGAGCCCGCGTTGTGGGATGGGATCGCGACCAGCGGCGATGCGGGAATCGAGCGGCTGAAGATATGCGTGAAGCCGGTCGGCTTCATCGGAACCCGCGGAGATCGGGCCATTCTGGAGGGCAGGGGAGTCCGGATTTCCGAAACTCCTGATTTCGACGACCTCGCTTGCGCCGGCCTGGACGAGACGAGACGCACCGTGGAGGATTATCGCGCGCAGATCGAGCCGCTCGCGAAGCGCGGCGTGCTGATGCACTGCCTCAATCCCGACCGGCTCGTCATCCGCGGAGGTGTCCCGGAGCCATGCGCGGGAGCGATCGCCGATCTCTATGTCGCGCTCGGCGGGCGCGTTGAATATTACGGAAAGCCATACCCAGCGATCTATCGCCACGCCATGAAGCTCGCCGGAGAGCCCGCGCCCGGCGATGTGTTGGCGATCGGTGATGGGCTCAACACCGATATCCTCGGTGCTGCCCGGATGGGCTTCGCATGCGTCTATGTGACTGGCGGCATTGCCCAGGGAGAGGGGATTCCGGCCGATTTCGCGGCGAGCAACGGCCTTGGCGACTGGCAGCCAGTGGCGGTCGTCGACGGCCTCGCTTAAATAGCCGCGATGAATCTTCTCGGACACGTCATCGGCCTCGACCGGCCATTCTTCCTCATCGCCGGCCCGTGCGTGGTCGAAAGCGAGGAGTTGCAGCTGCGCACGGCCGAGCGGCTGAAGACGATTGCCGACCGGCTGGGCCTCTTTTTCATCTTCAAGTCGAGCTTCGACAAGGCGAACCGGTCGTCCGACCAGAGCTTTCGCGGGCCGGGCATGGAGGAAGGGCTGAAGGTTCTGGCCAAGGTCCGCCACGAAATCGGGGTGCCGGTGCTGACCGACGTCCATGACATTCCGCAGATTGCGCCCGCCGCGGAAGTAGTCGATGTGTTGCAGACGCCGGCGTTCCTCGCCCGGCAGACGGACTTCATCCACGCGGTCGCGGCATCGGGCCGGCCGGTGAACATCAAGAAGGCGCAGTTCATGGCGCCGCACGACATGGTCAACGTCGTCGCCAAGGCCCGGAACGCCGCTCAGGCGGCAGGCGTCAACGAAGACACGATCATGGTGTGCGAGCGCGGTGCGTCGTTCGGCTACAACAATCTCGTGTCGGATATGCGCAGCCTTGCGATCATGCGCGAAACCGGTTGTCCCGTTGTGTTCGACGCGACCCACTCCGTGCAGCTTCCGGGCGGGCAGGGGACGAGCTCCGGCGGACAGCGCGAATTCGTGCCGGTCCTCGCGCGGGCTGCCATCGCGGCGGGCATCAGCGGCCTGTTCATGGAAACGCACCCCGATCCGGCGAGCGCCAAGTCGGACGGGCCCAATGCGTGGCCGCTTGATCGGATGGAACCGCTGCTCGAAACGCTGGTGGCGATCGACCGCACGGTGAAGGAGGCGGGATTCGAGGAATCGCGGCTGTGAAGCCGACGGTCTTCATCCAGGCCAACGATCGCCAGTACCTCGGCGCGAAAATCTCGGCCCACAGCTACCGGCGCCATGCCCGGGACCCGCAAAGCTTCGATGTTCGAATCCTCCACACGCGCGATTTCCCGCGCCTTGAGGACGGCCGTCAGACCTATGTTCGCGGGGGCGAGGTAGTTCGCTGGATTCCGGACGATTTACAGAGCTTTACGCCACTCAGGTTCGCGCCCCCCAAGCTGATGGGCTACGCCGGCCTTGCTCTCGTTACCGACCCCGACGTCTTTGCTGTTTCGGATGTGGGCGAAGCCTTTCGGCGCGATCTTGGGGGGAAGGCGATCTCGGCCGTCGCGCGGCCGGGCCGCAGACGCCGCCCGGGCTATATCGCCTCGTCCGTGATGCTGCTCGATTGTGCGAAGCTCAGGCGTTGGGACCTCGATAGGCAGCTCAAAGAGATGTTTGGACACCAGTTTGACTATTTTGACTGGATGCATTTGCGGCTGGAGGACGAAAACACGATCGGCCTGCTCGAGCCGGAATGGAACGATTTCGACCGGCTGACCCCGGCGACCCGGTTGCTCCACACCACCAGGCGCCGGACGCAGCCGTGGAAGAGCGGCCTGCCCATCGACTATGACGATCAGGTTCGCGGCTTGCGCGGAATGCTGACGCGCTTGCGTCCACGTTATGGACGCCATCCAGATTCCAATCAGGAGGCCGTGGTCTTCTCGCTCCTCGCCGAACTCGTCGATTCCGGCGAGGTCACGGACGAAGAGCTTCGCTCCGAGATGGAAGCGAACCACATCCGCCACGACGCCCCGCGACTCATCGACCGCTATCGCGGCTGGGATGTGCGGCTGGCGTTTGCCGCCTGACTAGAGAAGCTTGCGGACGGCAGCGACCGCGAGGTCGAGCGGCTCGCGGTCGAGCTTTCCCGCGGCCGGCGTCTTTACGGTTCCAGCCAGGCCCAGCGCCTGCACGCCGGTCCAGAAGCGCCGGACGTCCCGCACCGGAACCGGCACGCCGAGCTTCCGAAGGCCGTAGAACAGCTTTCCGGATACGCTGGTGCTCGGTTCGATCAGCCCCACCGGTTTGCCGCTGGCGATGGCGTCGGAGATCATCGCGACGCTGTCCGCCGTGACGTAGATTTCGTCGGCATCCTCGATCAGCACCGGGTAGCGGGGAGAGCGGCCGCCGACGAACGCATGTCCGGATCGAGCAAGAGCGGCCGCCACCGCCTCGAGCATCGCCTTGCTGCTTCGACCGCTGCCAACCGCGAGCACGGACCCTGGCTTCGCGGTGAGCAAAGACAGTGCGGGAAGCACTTCGTCGGCGCCGAGATTCCACATGAAGGTGTCGCCGCCGAGCAAAAGCAGGCGATGCGGCCGCGCAAGCTTGCCGAGCCATTCGCTTTCCTCCGGCGACGGCTCGACCTCTGCCGCGGTGCAGATTCCGACCGCGAGCCGGAGCACATTGGGTGCCGCGGGAATGCGATATTGCGGAGTGGTGATGACAAGGTCGAACCGCCCCGGGTCGAGACGCGGATTACCGAGCCGGACAAGCTTCGATGTTCCACCGGAGAGGGCGCGGATGGCGAGCGCGACCGGAGCGCTTCGATGGCCGATGCCGAGAACGACCCTCGGCCAGGGCTGAGCGACGAGCTTGCGGGAGTTCGGCTCAAGGCTTGTGAGGCTGGCACCGAGGAGCCGCGGCGGCAGGAGATGAAGCGCGTTGTAGCGAAGATCCAGCGTTCGGAACGGGAGCCCCAGCGCGGCGGCCAGCCGGAGCAACTGGTTGTTATCGCCGGTCCGTCCGCCAAGAAGGACCCAGACCGGGCTGTCCTCGGCCATCAGGTCGGCAGCTTTCCAAAGCTGGTTTCGAGCAGCCTACGAACTTCGCATGCCGCGGCCGCGACGGGATTGGGCGCTCCGCTCCTGACCGGCGCGTCCATCCACCCGGCGAGCTTCTCCGCGATGAGGTGATTCCAGAAGCGCCGCAGGTCGCGCTTGGGGCTGCTTTCGATGACAGAGGGACCGAGCGCCAGGCGCCCGATCCAGTTCATTTGGACAGGAACGATGCCCACCGGCTTACCGGTCACCACCGATTCCGAAATCATCGAGATGCTGTCGGCGGTCGGGAACAGCTGCTCGCTGTCGGCAAGCAGCACGGAAAACCGCGGAAAATCGTTGCGGACCACGCGCCACTCGCATGGAGCGCTTGCGAGCCGGCGTTCCAACTCGTCGAGGACATCATCGCTGGTCCGCGCGCTCCTCGCGATGATCAGCGAACCGCCTTCGGCCGCCGCCTTGTTTGCAAGCTCGCGCGCGACGCCGGCGATATGTCCCGGGGGCATGTCCCAGTGGCGCGTCTTGCCTCCAAGCATCAGCAGCAGGTGCGGACGGGGCAGGGTGGCGAGCCAACTGCTTTCCTGCTCCGTTACGCTCGGCACTTCGCGATAGCGGCTCATCGCCAGCGGCATCAACCGCATCGATGGGCCGGTGGGCGTGAGATACTGGCGCGTCGTGAATACGAGATCGAAGGTCGCGGGCGGAACGCGGGGATGGCCGACGAAAACAAGCCGCGTTTTTCCTCCGCTCTGCTTCTGCACCCAAAGAGCGGTCGGGACCGCGCGCCGGCCGACCATGATGATCAGATCCGGCCACGGCGGAACGATCGTTTTTTCCCGAAGGGCCTTGTCCACCGCGATCGGGCTCGCGCCCTGATATTTGCCGCTCAGCCAGAACCGCCAGTTGAACTGCAAGGTGCGGGTCTCGAACGGCAGCCCGAGCTCTTCGGCCAGGGCATAAACCTGCGCGTCGTCGCCGGGACGGTTGCCGGGGATCACCCAGATCCGCGGGAGCGTCACCAGCCGCGCACCCTGGTATATTCGTTGCGAAGCTGGATCGCGAGGACGGCGACCATGGCCGCGTTGCCGATCACGAAAGCCGCCGCGGCGCCGTTGAGGCCGAATTGCCACGCGAACGGCGCGACAATCATCAGATAAAGGATCGTGCCTATGACGCGAGCGAAGAGCGGCGCGTCCGGCCGGTCGAGCGCATAGAGCATTGGCGCGAAGGGGAAGCTGATGACGAGCAGCACTGCGACGACCATCAAAACCATCAACGGCGGATAAGCGCCGGCAAAATTCTTGCCGAAAATCAACTCGATCAGCGGCAGGCCGGCGACGATCATGATCACCATCGCCGCTACTCCCACGCCGGCCGCGATGGTCGAACCCCGGAGCATCAGCTTCCACGGTCCCTTGGTCGAGAGGTCCATCCGGGCGACCTCCGGATAATAAGCGCGGCTGAGGAGGTCGGTCGGCTTCTGGACGGCATCGGCGAGGTTCGATGCGACCCGGTACAAGGCGGCAGCCGAGGGCCCGAGAAGGCCGCCGACGATCAGCCTTGCGAGTGGTCCCCACGCGCCCATCAGGCTGGCGGTGAGGTTGACGTGGATCGCGAACCGCCACGCACCGGGAAGCGACTTCGGCCGAAGGATAGGGCGAATGCCTTTCAGCAAATCGCGGCGCTTCAGCTCCCGCCACGTGAGAAAGGCCATGTAGAGGTCACCGATAAGGTCGGTCACGAACCAGATCAAAATATAGGCTTCGAAGGGCCAGTCGAGGAACCAGGCGAATGCGACGATGATCGCTCGCAGGATCGGATAGACCGATCCGGACCAGCTAATCAGGTCGAACCTGTCGAGAGCACGGAGCACGCCGCTCGCGGTCATCGAAGCCATGGTCGGGAGGAGCAGGCAGTAGAGGACCGCTATCGTCAGATATTTGTCCGGAATCCCAAACCAGTGGCCGATGAAGGGGAGCAGCACCATGGCGACGACCATGCCGAGGATGCCGCTCGCAAGGTCCAGCCCGAGCGCGAACCCCGTCGCCGTCTTGAAATCCGTCGGATCGTCGGTGACCAGGATGTCGCCGCCATAGCGCACGACAAGCTGCCACGACTGGAATTTGGTCAGGCTGCTCGCCGCCTCCACGTAGCTGTGAATGAGGATGAGGAGGCCGAACATCTCGACGCCAAGCGCCCGCCCCGTGAAGGCCAGCGTGATCAGCGAGGCGACCGCCGCGACCGCGCGCGAAGCCCCGAGGTAGCTGCTGTTCTTCAGCAGCGACCGCATATGCCGATCCTTGAACCAATGACGCATCTGGCGGCGATTAAGCGAAACTGAAACGGCTGTCGCTAGTCTGCGCGGCCTGCGCGCGCCTGGCAGCCTGAACTTTTCTTAATTTGATCGGCATCGACTTGGGCCGCACCTCGTTTACGGGGCTGTCGGGAATGCCGGAGCAACGGCTGGATGTGCGGGATTTTCGGAGTGGTAGGCCACGTCCTTCCCGATGAGGCGGTGGGAAGGATCCTCAGCGTCCTTCGGCATCGCGGGCCCGACGGGAACGGCGTTTTCGCCGACCCATCCGCGCGAATTTCATTCGTCCATACGCGCCTGGCCGTGATCGACCTAAAGACCGGCGACCAGCCGCTCCACAGCGCGGACGGAAATCTCACCCTTATCTGCAACGGCGAACTCTACGATTTCGAACGCATTCGCGCCGAGCTCGAGGCGAAAGGTCACCATTTCACGACCAAGAGCGATTCCGAGATTATCCTCTATCTCTACGAGGAATACGGCCTCGGCTGCTTCGACCATCTGCGCGGCGAGTTCGCCTTCCTTCTCTACGATCGTTCCAGGCGGCTGTTCATTGCCGCCCGGGATCGGTTCGGAATCAAGCCGCTCTATTTCTCCAGGCTTGCCGATGGCTTCGTTTTTGCCTCGGAGATGAAAGCGATCTTTGCGAGCGGCCTTGTCGAACCGAAGCTGGATGCCGCTGCACTCGATCCGGTCCTCAACCAGGATCCCCAGCGGATGCTGTTTCCATTCGAGGGTATCGAGCACATCCCGCCGGCCAGTTACATGACGATCGACCTCAAGACCTGTGATGCGACCATCGCGCGTTACTGGTCGGCGGAGATCCCGGCGGAAACGGCGGAGCCGGTAGCTGAGCCCTTTGGCATCGCTCCGCAGGAGTGCGCGCGCTCGGTTCTCGCCGAGCTGGACGAAGCGGTTCGCCACCGGTTGCGCGCCGACGTTCCCGTCGGCCTCTATCTCAGCGGGGGCCTCGACTCCGTTTTCGTCGGCACGCTGATGAAGCGGAATCTCAATTCGCGCTTCCATTCTTTCTCAATCTCGTTCGTTGGAAGTGCCAAGAATGAAGCCGAGTTTGCGCGGCGAGCGGCCGAATCCATGGGTAGCAAGCACCACGAACTGGCCGTCACGAAGGCAATGTTATGGGACAATCTCGAGGATTGCCTCTGGTTCACCGAATTGCCGTTTGTGTCGCTTGCCCCTGTCGGCAAGTTCCTGCTCTCGAAGGCGGCGCGCGAGCATGTAACGGTGGTCCTAAACGGGCAGGGCGCCGACGAAGTCTTCCTTGGCTATCCCGCTTTCTTTCGCAACGCGATCCACGACAGCCGCAACGCTGCTGGCCGGCGCCGACGAGGTTCGGCCCGGTTGCGGCGGCTCGATCTGGGCGGAGCGCGCGGCGCCCTGTTGCAGAAACTCTCGCTTCTCATGGTTCACAAGAGCCAGCGCGCCAGGCTCGCGTCGGAACGACGGAAGGCAAGGCTGGCCCCCGATCCATTAAGTCCGTTGATCAACGAGGTCCAGGAAACGAGGATTGCCCAAATGCCGGTCGACATCCTCGGCTTCCTCGGCGATCGCGTTGAGATGGCGCATTCGCTCGAGGTGCGGGTGCCGTTCCTCGATCACAAGCTTTACGACGCCGCCAAGCATATCCCGGTGGATTTCAAGATGCGGGACGGCGTCGAGAAGGCCGTCTTGCGCGATGCGGCCAAAGGCATCCTGCCCGATGACCTCAGGCTACGCCCGAAGCAGGGGTTCATGTTCACCAGCGACCGGATCGACTTTCACGGCGCCGATCGCGAAGTGACCGGGAAGCTGCGACGCCACCTCTCGCGAGAGGCATTCGAGCGTTCCCAGGTCTTCTCCTATCGCGCGTATCGGGTCGTCAGCCTGCTCGCGCGATTGCCCGGCTGGCGGCGCCTTCCGGCGTTGAGACGGGTCCGGCGAAACGCGAACAGCATCATGATGTACATGATGCAGACGCACATGTTGCACGACATGTATGTCGCCCATCCACGCTGGGCGGAGCCGGCGCCGCAGGTCTGATCCCTAGACCGTCTCGGGCACCCGTTGCTGGACGACCTTGTCGGCGAGCGGGCCGTTGAGCTCTGCAAGGTGGTCGAACTCCGCCTCGTAGCTCGCCAAGCCCTGGCTCTGCGAACGAAGCTCGGCTTCGAGGCCAGACAATTCCGCTTCCGGGAGGATGGCTTCGATCCTGTCCCAGCCCGTCCAGCCGTCGCGCGGTCCCATGCCGAGCATTTGTCCGCGCCTGCCGGCGACTGCCGAGCTGACACGGCTGGTGGCGCTTGACGGGCAAACGACGGTCACCTTGTGCATCGGTTCGAGCAGGTGCGGGCCGGCCGCCGCCAAGGCTTCGGCCATTGCCATCCGTCCCGCGAGGCGGAATGCAAGCTCGGAGCTGTCGACGCTGTGATAGCTCCCGTCGACCAGCACCACCGCGATGTCGACGACCTGGAAGCCGAGCGGGCCTTTGACCATTGCCTCGGCGACACCCTCCTCAACGGCGGGGATCCATTGCTTGGGAATCGCTCCCCCGGTGATCTTCTCGCTGAACTTGAAGCCGGAGCCGCGCGGAAGGGGTTTCACCTCGATGATGACGTCACCGAACTGTCCGTGGCCGCCGGACTGCTTCTTGTGGCGGCCTTTTTGGGTAACGGGTTTGCGGATCGATTCCCGGTACCCGATCGTCGGCGGGTGCGATTTCACCTCGACCCCATAGCGACGTTTCAGGCGCGCGAGCACGGTTTTCAGGTGCTCGTCGTTGATCCCGCGAAGCCGCATCTCATGGGACCCTTCGTCCTGTTCGAGGATCAGCGCCGGATCTTCTTCAAGCAGGCGATGGAGGGCGCCCGACAGCTTCACGTCGTCCTTTCGGTCGGCGGGCTCGATCGCCAGCGCGCAATTGCGGGAAGGATAAGGGACGTCGACCGGCGGCGGCAGCGCGCCGCTACTCAGCCATTCGCCGGACCTGACGGTGTCGATCTTGGCGACTGCGACGATATCGCCGTTGTTGGCTTCGCCGACTTTCTGGGTCCTTTCGCCTTGCACCCGGAAGAGGGCGCCGAGCCGGGCGGTTTCGCCGCTCCGAGTCTTGAGGTCGGACCCCTCGTTGATCCGGCCGCCAAGAGCACGGCAAAGCGCGAGCCGGCCGACGGTCCCGCCGTTGCTGACCTTGAAAACATAGAGCGAGGGATCGCTGACCTGGAGCCGCGCCGCAGCGCCGTCCGGCGACGGGGTCTCGTGGCGGAGCGCCTTCAGCAGTCGCCCGATCCCCCAGCCGCTTTCGGCCGAGCCGAACAGTACCGGCACGCCGAGGCTCTCTCCGGTTTCTCGCGCAAGGTTCTGAAGGACTCGATCGCGCGGCGGCGTCTGCTCCATCACCAGCTGCTCGAGCAGTTCGTCGTCGTGATCCGCCAGCTGCTCCAGCATCTGGTTGCGAGCTTCGTGCTCGCGGTCCTGGACTTCGCCCGGGATGTCGATCTGTTCGCTGTCCTTGCCGTTGTAGTGGAACGCCCGTTCGAGGGCGAGGTCGACGAAGCCGGTGATCCTTTCGCCGTCGCGGATGGGAATTTGCCGGGCGATGAGGGGCGAGACGCTGATCGGCTGGAGCGCGGAGAGGAGATCGCGGATTCGGCCGTGCGCCTGGTCGATGCGGTTGACGAAGAGAATGTGGGGTATGCCCTGCTCGTCGAGAGCCCGCAGTGCCGGGGCCGCCAGCGGGGCGCGGGCCGGGTCGGGGTCGACGACGACGATGGCGAGATCGGCGGTCGAGACCGCGCGCGCTCCATCGGCCGCGAATCCGACGGAACCGGGGGCGTCGATCAAGGCGAAATGGTCGCCGAGATAATCGAAATTGTAGAGGTTGAGTTCGGTCGAGCCGCCGCGCGAGCGAGCTTCCGGACTCGAATCGCCAATGCTTGTGCCGCTTCCGACGGAGCCATGGCGGTCGATAGCGCCCGCCGCATAGACCATGGCCTCGGCAACGCTGGTCTTTCCCGCGCCGGCCGGTCCGACCAGCGCGATTGCTCGAGTGCCGTTGGTTTTAGCGCCGTTGGTGGTGGGCATGCGACTCTCCTCTCGTCCGTTCGCAACGGGCGCCCGAGTCGCGTGAAGGCGCTCGCGGCGCGCTTCGAAACGAGCAGCGTCGGACGGAATCCTCTCGAAGGCAAGCCCCCCGGAACAGCACT
>Ga0070663_100001528_pt1 | contig 12733 bp, 12 predicted proteins | sample KBSC63metaG_FD_65646 | JGI IMG/M metagenome (GOLD analysis project Ga0070663, IMG submission 65646) | Corn rhizosphere microbial communities from Kellogg Biological Station, Michigan, USA - KBS C6-3 metaG | ecosystem: Host-associated > Plants > Roots > Rhizosphere > Soil ...
TTCGGCGGGTGGAACACCTGCATCGACCAGCTCGAGGCGCTTGCCCAGAAATTGCCCTGAGAGGCCCCTGAAAGGCTGAGAGTATTTCGATCGCGCCCGCTCATCACGCCAAAAGGCCCTGCTCGTCGTTGCAAATGCTCGCCATAGCACGAGCTATGGCTGCGCTTTGCGCCTAGTGTCGTGTCAAGCCACTGCGCCTCCTCGCCACAGCACGGCTATAACTCGTCGGCGCGCCTTGCACTGCGCTCCGATAGCGGCGCGATCAACCGACACTTGTGGCTTGACGCGACACTAGATCAGGCGCCTTTTGGCGTGCTGCTCGTGCACGCTGGAAAAATTCTCAGCCTTTGAGAAAGGCCAAAAGAGCACAAAACGTCTTTTGCCGAAGCAAATCTTCGGAAAGGCATCCGTCGCTTCGTTCATTGCGCGGCTGGATCCCGCTGAGTGGTGGAAACTCGCGTTGCACACATATCGTGCGGAATCGACCATACCGACCATGGGCTCTAGCATCATCCGCAATTCAGGGGCTTCTGCGCCATTGCCCGCCGGCGACGCGCAGGAAATCCACTCGCCAGATCCTTCGACGCGGAAGCGCCCTGCATCGCAGGGGCCCGATGACAAGCTCGACGCATTGCGTCGCACCGGAGGTGCGCTCGACACCCCAAGTCCGCAACGTGCCGATGGCTTGACACCGGGGCGCGGCCGGGTTCCGGCACCATTGGTGACCGCAGAGCCAAGCGCCACGCATGAGACGTCTGCGCTGGTCAGTTGGCCCGCGAATCTGAGGTCAAGAATTGCTGGCGGCTTGTCGCGCGACGATGCTGTTGCGACGCTCCGTGATCTGCAGGCCTTGCCGCCGACGTCCACGGGAGTGCGTCAGCGTGCGGTCATGCTCGCACTCTTGCCGCTGGAGCATCGCGAAAAGCTCGTGACCAGTGCCATCGGCCTCGTTGACGAGGATGACAAGGCCGTGGCGATCGGGGCACTGGGCGCGGGGCTGCAGTCTCTGAACAAACAGCAGCGCGAACGCCTCATCGCTGCCACCACCGGCTTCGTCAATGAATCACTCAAAGCCTGGACGATTGCGGGACTGTCGGTCGGGCTGGAGCACCTGAGCAAGGCGGAGCACGAACTCCTCGTCACCGCCGCTGTCGGCATCGCCGAAGGTCGGGACAAGGCCGAGGCGATCATCGGGCTTGGAGGGGGGCTCAAGCATCTGGACGAGCACCAGCGCGAACGCCTTGTCACAGCTGCTCTCGGCATCATCGTTGATGAGCGCAAGGCGATGGCAATCGGTGGCCTCATGGCGGGGCTGGAGCATCTGAGCCAAGCGCAGCGTGAATACCTATTCACCGCTGCCATTGGCCTGGTCGATGATTGGCACAAGGTCGTGGTGATGGCCGGGCTGGGAGCCGGGATTGCACATCTGAGCGAACACCAGCGCGAGGCCGTCGTCAGCTTTGCCACTGGCTTCGACAATGAATACCACAAGGCCACCGCAATCGCTGCGTTGGGGGTGGGGCTGGCACATCTGAACGAGGAACAGCGCGCACGTGTTGTCATCGCCACCGACGGCTTGGTCAATGCGGAAGTCAAGACCATTGCAATCGCAGGGCTGGGGGCCGGGCTCGCACATCTGAGCAAGCGGCAGTTCGAAAGCCTCGTCAGCGCTTCGATCCGCGTCGTTGCTGATCATCACAAAGCTCGGGCGATTGAGGGGCTGGCGGTCGGGCTCGCACATCTGAGCGAGCCGCAACGTGGAGCCCTCGTCATTGCTGCCCTCGACTTGGGCACTGATCTCTACAGGGCCGGCACGATCGCTCAGCTTGCAAAGGGGCTTGCGCATCTGAGCGAGGAACAGCACGAACGCCTCCTCACTGCCGCGATCGGCTTCGTCGATGTTGGGTGCAAGGCCGCAGCGATCACTGGCCTGGCGGCTGGCCTTGCGCATCTGAGCGAGCCGCAGTGCGACCGCCTCGTCACCGCAGCGGTCCGCTTGGCCAGTCCTGCAAACAGGGCTGAGGCAATAGCCGCGCTGGGGGCAAAACTGCAATATCTGAGCGAGCCGCAGCGCGAACGCCTGGTCACTGCCGCGATCCTCTTGGCCAGTGGTGCGGACAAGGCCAAGGCGATCGCCGGGCTGGGTGAAAGTCTGGAGTATCTGATCCAGTCGCAGCTCGAAACCATTGTCACAGCGGCGACCTCCCTCTCTCTCCAACATAGGACGCGCGCCCTGGTTGGGGTGGCGGCCGGAGCCGTCTGACACGGCCGCTCGTCACGCCAGAAGGCGCCCGCTCGTCGTTGCAAATGCTCGCCATAGCCCGAGCTATGGCTGTGCTTTGCGCCTAGTGTCGCGTCAAGACACAAATGTCGGCTGCTCGCTTGCTCTCGAAGCGCATTGCGGCGTTTCGCCTCCTCGCCATAGCACGGCTATGACTCGTCGGCGCGCCTTCACTGCGCTCCGATAGCGGCGCGATCAACCGACCTTTGTGCCTTGACGCGACACCAGATCGGCCATCTTCTGGCGCGCCGCTCGGGCACGCTCGAAAAACTCTCAGCCTCTGAGCCTGCGCCGTTTGCTGACCATGGCCGATGTTGTCGCGCGATTCAAAACGGACGAAATGGGCTGGCGAGCCAGCCTTGATCGACTGATTGCAACTTGGCGCCTGTCCGTAGAGTGAAACCTTTGCACATATCCGTCCAAGGGTCCGTGCACTCCCGCCTTCACTCTTTTCTATGTACCTGCCGCCAGCATGGCGACCGACCTTTTCATCCACGCCACAGGCATCTGCGCCCTGGCATTCAACGTCACTGCGCTTGTCCGCACCTGCGAAAGATCTCTTCGCATTCAATCCGGCATCGCCGGAGTGGCCTGGGCCCTGAACAATTTGCTGCTGGGGGCACACACCGCTGCCGCCCTGAGTCTCGTGAGCGCCAGTCGTACCGCCACATCCGCCGCGATGCTGGAATGCAGCGCGCGCATGCGTCGGGCCATGTTTCTCGGCTTTGCCGCGCTCACGCTGGCGATCGGGGTCGCGACCTGGGATGGCTGGCCGTCGGCGTTTATCACCTTTGCTTCCCTGTTGTCGACCTACGCCATGTTCTACATGGAAGGTCGTCGGCTTCGCTGGTTGATGCTGGCAGTCTCAGCCCTCTGGATGTATCACGCCTGGTCTCATGGCTCCTGGGAACAGCTGCTCGCCAACGCGCTCACCGCCGCGGCCGCGTTGTACGGGGCATGGCGCGTCGAGCGCCACCCAGCCAACGTCGGGCACGTCAAGCCTTGAAGGCGGCCGGTGACGGCAGGGCACGGGCCACATCCGATAGTGACCGACGTCGTCTATTACACATCAAGAGTCGCAGCGTCCAAGGTTCAGATCGCTAGTGTCGCGTCAAGCCTCAAGTGTCGGTTGATCGCGCCGCTGTCGGAGCGCAGTGCAAGGCGCGCCGACGAGTCATAGCCATGCTATGGCGAGGAGGCGCAACGCCGCAATGCGCTTCGAGAGCAGCCAACACTTGAGGCTTGGCGCGACACTAGCGGTGGCAGAAACGTGATTGCTGAGAGTGGGAACTTTGCACGCATCAGCTCAAATTTTGACAAAGTGACCGACAGACTGGCGCACCCCGGTAGTCCGACTCGGGCATCGATCGGCAGCAGGTCGGGAACAGTTCGCGAATGGCGACGTGGCCTTTGAGCAAGCGCGTCTTAAACTTCCCTCTCCATCCATCCGGACCCATATAGGCTGAGAGTTTTTTCGATCACGCCCACTCATCACGCCAAGAGCTCCCTGCTTGTCGTTGCAACCTTTTGACGTGCTGCACGGACATTTCGAAATATCTCAGCCTCTCACACCAGAGATTGAAAGTGATTGCCGCAAGAAGCTACGTGACTCAGAGCTATGCCAGGCTCACTGCATTGTTCGGACGCGGGCTGGTGCTGACGGTGACCTTGATTTTCATCATCTGCCTCGCGGTCAGCCTGGTGGCGTTTGGATTCTTCAACTCCGCTGCACCCAATACGCTGACCATCACCAGCGGGCCCGAAGGGAGCGCGTTCAGGAAAAACGCCGAGCAGTACAAGAAGATACTTGCGAAGGAAGGCGTCATGCTGAATATTCTTCCCTCGGAAGGTTCGCATGAGAATCTGCAAAGGCTGGCCAATCAAAAGGTCACTGTGGACGTAGGCTTTGTGCTCGGTGGCGAGGCCAACAGCGCTGCCGCGGAACACCTGGTGTCGCTGGGAAGCATTTCATACCAGCCGCTGATGATCTTCTATCGTGGCGAGCGCAAGCGACTGATCTCTGAATTCAAAGGACTGCGCATCGACATCGGCCCGGAAGGCAGCGGCAGCAACAGCCTCGCACACACGCTGCTCGCGGCCAATGGCATCAAGACAGGTGACGGGACAAGCTATGTCGACACGGCGTCGGACGACACCATTCGGGCGCTGCGCGAAGGCCGCATAGACGCGTTCTTCGCAATGAGCGATTCGAGCCCCAGTGCGATGATTCGCCAATTGCTGCACACGCCGGGCATCCACCTTTTCAACGTGACGCAGGCCGATGGCTATTCGCGCCGCATCCCATATCTGAACAAACTGCACCTTCCACAAGGGGCGCTCGACTTTGGCGAAGACATTCCGTCCGAGGACGTGCAGTTGATCGGCCCGACGGTGGAGCTTGTGGCGAGGGGCAGCCTGCATCCGGCACTCTCCGACTTGTTGCTCGAAGCTGCGCGCGAAGTGCATGGCAAGGCAGGCTTGTACAAGAAGCGCGGCGAATTTCCGGCTCCGCTGGAACACGAATTCCGCATCAGTCCGGATGCCACGCGCTTCTACGCGTCGGGCAAGAGCTTTCTGTACCGCACCTTCCCGTTCTGGATTGCCAGCCTGATCGCTCGCATCGTGGCCGTTCTGGTGCCGGTGGTGCTATTGCTCATCCCGGCGTTCAAGATAGTTCCCGCGCTTTACCGCTGGCACATGACCTCGCGCATCTATCGCTGGTACGGGGCCTTGCAGCGGCTCGAACGCGATGCACTCAAGCCGTCGGTGGACGCCATGCGTCGCGAGGAACTGGTCCGGCACCTCGATCACATCGAGACCGCCGTCGCCAAGATCGTGATTCCGCCGGCTTTCGGCGATCTCTTCTACGGGTTGCGCGGACATATCCGGTCCGTGCGTGCGAGCCTGCTCGACGATCCCGTGTCCTTGTCCACTTCGCAGGCGGCGAACGATGCTGCGAGAGGCTGAGAGTATTTCGATCATGCCCGCTCATCACGCCAAAAGACACCTGCTCGTCGTTGCAAATGCTCGCCATAGCCCGAGCTATGGCTGCGCTTTTCGCCTAGATCAGGCGCCTTTTGACGTGCTGCTCGGGCACGCTCGAAAAACTCTCAGCCTCTGAGGCAAGAGCCGGTCGCCAGTCGCTGACACACCTTGCCCTGGTTGCAAGACGTTCTGATCGTTCTTGTCTTCAGGCGACCAGGCACTCCGGCATGGCATCGGCGGGCATTGAACGCGCTGCCGTCAAGGCCAAGTGATCGAAGCGGTCTGCATATTCGCGCAGCAGTCCCGCCATCATGTGCGCGCGCTCCGCGTCTTCGAACTTTGCGGCCGTGCATCGGCGGGCGAGTTCCGACTCAAAGCCGTAGTCGAGCTTTTCGAGCGGAGTGTCGCCGTGACCTTCGTAGGCGGCGGCATCGGTGCAGGCAGCCATCGATTGAGCCGCGACATCGAGGAAGAATCGACGGTTGGGCTCACGCACGTGATAGACCAGTTGAGAAGCGAAGTACACACACGCGTCTCCTTCCGGGCCGGTCACGACAACGGTTTCACCGTGCAGGCTTTCGTTTGCGCGACCTTGCTGAAAGCCGACGTCGCGAGCGCGCCATGTCTGCTCAAACATGATCACATTGCATTCTTCGGCGTTCGGCCGGCGACGGCGCACGCCCTCAGGGGAAGGGCCGAGAAGCATGGTGGCTTCAGGACTGGGTACGCCGACGAGCCCTCGTTCGATGGCATGGTGCATTGCACTGGCGACACTATTTACCGGGTTGCGCAGGTTCATTGGACGGTACCTCAAATCGTGGCCAACGCGTGATCGGTGGCCGAGGAGGTGACAGTAGATGGATGTGGATTTCAGGAATGTGGTGAGTGCGAAGCTCGGTCGCGCTAGGCGAAATCTCGCCAGAGGGCATGCTCCGTGAAGAGCGAGTAATGGGCGTTGCCGGCTTCAGTTTGTCGGTCGCTGGCGAGCCGATATCCCGCTTTTCAGTGCATGCCGTGCCTTGCTGCAAAAAGGACCCGGCCTGCTATCGCGCCTCGACTTATGAAGGTGATCGAGACCTTGTGCAACGCACCACCGAAGTAACTGAACATCGGTCCATAGTGCACGGGTAGCGGTGTTGGGATGGACGCTTTCGGGGCACCCATTGCGGCCGCTGCAATGAATCGATGCTTCATGAGGAATCAGAGGCTGAGAGTTTTTCGATCATGCCCGCTCATCACGCCAAAAGACCCCTGCTCGTCGTTGCAAATGCTCGCTATAGCCAAGCTATGGCTGCGCTTTGCGCCTAGATCAGGCGCCTTTTGACGTGCTGCTCGGACACGCTCGAAAAACTCTCAGCCTCTCACGAGAAAACTTCGGAATTCCGTCCCTTGCTTCGTCGCATTGACGCCGCGACAGATGCGGTTGCTTACGCTGCTGACAGTAGTTGATATGGAGCATCGACATGCACACTCGCGTTCGCCACGACTCGACCGTTCCCGCAGGTGTCCAGCACACGACCACGCCTCCTGCGTCCCATGCTGCGAATAGTAGGCCCGCAAACCTACATGGCGAGGCGCCGCCGCTCCAGCCCAGGCGGACCCGTCAGAACGCAGCGACGGAACGTTTGTCTGCCGCGTCTGCCGCGCAGCCAGCGCTCGACCGCAGTGCTCCCATCGATCTGCGTGCAGGACAGGTGCCGCTCGAACGCCTGCGCGCTTTCGACGCTCTCTTGACGACGCACAACGGGAAAAAGCCGGCCAATCCGCCCGTACCTTTGCGAACAGGGCCGTTCCCGGCGCCGGCCTCGACTACTCCGCGCCAGACGACAGGCGCCAGTTCAAGCAGGCCGAGCACCGAGACATCGGATGCTCTGCCGATCGTTCCCCCGCGCCTGCGCGAGAAGATCGACGCCATCGACCTGAAGAAGCTGCGTAAGCTCGATAAGGAGCTATATCAGTACGCCAAACATGTCATCAAACAAGCATCGACCGGCATTCAGCCCAACGTGACTACCGTTGACATGGACAAGCAGCACCTGCCACTGCTTGCTGAGATGGAGAACCATCGTCATCCGGGTCTCAACCTGAACGTCTTTAGCGTGCCCGAGGAGTGCCACCAGGCCATCCTCGACAAGCAGGGCGTGGTACAGCGCGACGGACAGGCGGCGGACATGCGAATCGTCTACCCGCCGTTCCACAGGCTTCCCGACCATCACGTTGCACTCGATGTCCGGTTCAGGCCGGGCAGGTCGCCCTCAATCATCATCTACGAGCCGGCTATGGGAGATAGTATGCATGCGCAGATGAAGGCGCTGACTGAAGCAATAAGGGGAGCGCAGGTGTCCTTCGTCCTTAACAACATTCAGAACTCGCTCTGGGATTGCGTGATGTTCAGTTTGAACGCAGCCTTGAAGTCGTTCAAGACGCACGATGTATATGCAGCCGGCATCCATGACGGCCAAGGGCTGTCCAACCGCCTGCCGCCTGAGTTCAGGAAGCACATGCAATCGAAAAGCGCCGCTAAAAAACGGCAGGACGCGAACGCCATCGTCACGAAGGAAAAGACGGGCGACTCGAGAGAGACCCTTTTGCAGCGCGTCGAGGCCTATAGTGCCGACCGTTCCACCAAGGAGAAGTTCATTGCGTACAGCACGTCAATCGAAGGCTTTCGTCTTCAGGAGATCCGGCGGGCAGGTGAGTACCTGGCGGCGAAGAAGTCCCCAAGTAAGTCCTGGTTCTCTCGGTAGCTGTCGCGTAGCACCCTTTCGCGTATCAGAACAGAAAATACCTCTGCGCCATTGGCAAGCTCGTGGCTGGCTCGCAAGTCAGTAGCTCGCCATCGGCCCGCACCTGATAGGTCTGCGCATCAATCTCCATCTTTGGGGCGTAGGCGTTGTGAACCATGTGCTGCTTCTTCGCCGTGCGGCATGCCTTCACCGCGGCAACGCGCTTGTGAAGGTTCAGCACTTCATGGACCCCGCCTGCGATCGCGGCTTGGCTCATGAACGTGATCGAGCCCTTGTGCAGCGCACCACCGAAGGAGCCGAACATCGGGCGGTAGTGCACGGGTTGCGGTGTGGGGATGGACGCATTTGGGTCACCCATTGCGGCCGCGGCAATGAAGCCGCCCTTCAGAATCAATGACGGCTTGATGCCGAAGAAGGCCGGCTTCCAAAGCACGAGATCGGCCCACTTGCCTTCTTCGATGCTACCTACTTCATGCGAGATGCCGTTGGCGATGGCGGGATTGATCGTGTACTTGGCAACGTAGCGTTTGACACGTGTGTTGTCATTCCTGGGGTCAGCGTCGCAAACACCGACAAGCTCGCTTCCCCGTCTGGGAGAAGGGCTTGGGATGGGGGCAGCAGGGGGCGCGAGCCACCCCCTTTGCTGCTTCATCTTGTGCGCCGTCTGCCAGGTGCGGATGATCACCTCGCCGACGCGGCCCATGGCCTGCGAGTCGGAGCTGAACATGCTGATTGCGCCAAGGTCGTGCAGTACATCTTCCGCGGCAATCGTTTCGCGTCGAATGCGGCTCTCTGCGAAGGCCAGGTCCTCGGCGATGCTCGCGTCGAGGTGGTGGCACACCATCAGCATGTCCAGGTGCTCGTCCACCGTGTTCACGGTATAGGGCATGGTCGGGTTGGTGGACGATGGCAGGAAGTTCTCTTCGCCCACCACGCGCAGGATGTCGGGCGCGTGCCCTCCGCCTGCGCCTTCAGTATGGAAGGCGCAAAGCGACCGACCCTTGGTTGCGGCGATCGTGTCCTCGACAAAGCCCGATTCGTTGAGCGTGTCGCTGTGGATGGACACCTGCGTGTCGGTCTCTTCGGCGACGCTCAGGCAGCAGTCAATGGCCGACGGTGTCGTGCCCCAGTCTTCGTGCAGCTTCAGGCCGATGGCGCCGGCTTCGATCTGCTGGCGCAAGGCTTCAGGCTGGCTCGCATTGCCTTTGCCGAGAAAGCCGATGTTCATGGGAAACGCGTCGGCGGCCTGCAGCATGCGCGCGAGGTTCTCGGGTCCCGGCGTGCAGGTTGTAGCGAATGTGCCCGTGGCAGGCCCCGTGCCGCCGCCGAGCATGGTCGTTACTCCGCTCATCAGCGATTCTTCGATTTGCTGCGGGCAGATGAAATGGATGTGGCTGTCGATGCCGCCGGCAGTGACGATCATGCCCTCAGCCGCAATCACTTCCGTGCCGGGGCCGATGACGATGTCCACGCCCGATTGCACGTCCGGGTTGCCCGCTTTGCCGATCTTTGCGATGCGTCCGGCGCGCAGGCCGATGTCGGCCTTGACGATGCCCCAGTGGTCGAGGATGAGTGCATTGGTGAGCACGCAATCGACAGCCTCGTGCGGATGCGGTCCATTGATGCGCTGCGACTGACCCATGCCGTCGCGAATGGTCTTGCCGCCGCCGAACTTCACCTCTTCGCCGTACCCGCCGGCTGCGGCGGTAAGGTCGCATTCGACTTCGATGATGAGGTCGGTGTCGGCGAGCCGGAGCCGGTCGCCGGTGGTGGGGCCGAACATCTCGGCGTAGGCACGTTTTTCAATGCTGGCCATGTTGTTCTCTTTGTTCATTGCCCAAGGAATCGGTGCGGCCTGACCTTTCGATGCCTCAAGGCAGGGATCGCCAGCGTTGTACCGAAGGGGCTTGCTTCCTCATCCTCCCGGAAAGGGTTGGCATAAGGGCTGCGTTCATATCCGAGGCTTTGCTTGCTCGACCGTCGTGGCCCTTTATTTTTGGAAAGTCCAATAGCTTTAGATTGCCCCTTGCACCAACCCGCGGAAACCATAAACCTTTCGGTCACCCGCATAGTCCACCAACTCTACCGTCCGCTGCTGCCCCGGCTCGAACCTGACAGCCGTGCCCGACGCAATGTTGAGCCGCATGCCTCGCGCTGCAGCCCGGTCGAACCGCAAAGCAGCATTCGTCTCTGCAAAGTGATAGTGCGATCCGACCTGGATCGGGCGGTCGCGACTGTTCTCGACCACCAGCGTGATGCTGCGTCGACCGGGATTCAGTTCGATGTCACCGGTGTCAATCATCAATTCGCCCGGAATCATGCGAATGGTCCGAGCAACACTGTGCCGAAAAGCGCCAGGGCTGCGCCGCCGAGTCGTGGCAACCACGGTGCACGCTGCGGCAGCCACCGGCCAAGTGCGATGCCCAAGCCCTGCAGCAGCAACGTGGCGACGAGCATGCCCGCCAATGCAAAAGTTTGCCCCGGCCCGGCCAGTTCGAAGCCATGAGCGGCGCCATGGAAGAGGCCGAACGCCTCTGCCATCAGCGCACCGGCCCACGAAGGAATGGTCCAGCGCATGGCGATCAAAAGGCCCAGCACGAACAGCGAGCACGCGATCACCGGGTCGACCACTGAGACCGGTGCGTGCTTGAACCCGAGCATCGCGCCCACCATCACCATCGCAGTGAACGCGAAGGGCATGACCGCCGCACGCTTGGCGGTCATCGAACTCCAAAGCCCGAACGCCAGCATCGCAGTCCAGTGGTCTGCACCAATGAGCGGATGAACGAACCCCGCCCACAAGGCGGCCAGCGCATCGTGATGTACCCCCGCATCGCTGCCATGAGCCGCGCAAAGGCCGGGAAGTGCGAGCGCCAATGTCGCCGGGCCCACGCGAAGCAATGGATGTCGCAATGTCGTCAAGCGTGTACTCCTTGGGAATTGAATGAGCGATCTGTAGGAAATTCAGGCTTGTCGAAGAGTCCTCCCAAGCGCGCGGCTTCGACAAGCTCAGCCCGAACGGGACTTCGCAACTGCCGGTCATCCTGAGCCTGTCGAAGGGCAAGCTCAGCCCGAACGGGACCTCGCAACTGCCGATCATCCTGAGCCTGTCGAATGGCAAGCTCAGCCCGATCGGGCCTTTGAACCCGCGCATCACCCTGAGCTTTGTCAAAGGGCAATCTCAACCCGAACGGGTCTCTGCAACTGCCGATCACCCTGAGCTTGTCGAAGGGCAAGCTCAGGGTGATCTGAAATACAAGCTCAGTGCGAACGGATGTTTGATGTCGCCAAGAAGAACTCTCAGCCTTCGAGCCCCCTCGCGGAGCAATAGCGAAGTGACTTGAAGAAGCCATGTCAGACGATTGGCTGATGCACGGTGACAAGCTTGGTGCCGTCGGGGAAGGTGGCTTCCATCTGGATTTCGGGGATCATCTCCGCCACCCCATCCATGACATCAGCGCGGGTGAGAACGATCTTCCCGTCGCTCATCAACTCGGCCACCGACTTGCCGTCGCGTGCGCCTTCCATGATGGCCGCGCTGAGGAGGGCGACCGCTTCGGGATGGTTGAGCTTGAGGCCCCGGGCCTTTCGGCGTTCGGCGAGCAAGGCTGCTGTGAAGATCAGCAGCTTGTCCTTCTCGCGGGGAGTGAGTTCCATGGAGGGTGCCGAAAACAAGGAATATTTAACATCTTAGGGCAGACCCGTATTCCCAGCACCTAAAAACCCCACGGCATGCAGCTAGCACTGCTCGACCGCCATGACTGTCGCGACGCCACCAACGGCCCACGCCCTCGCGTCGGCCCAGCGGTGACCACTTCGTGCGCACTGAGGCAGTGCAGCGCGCGTCTTCAAGGTGCGTCGCGACCACAACAAGTGGGGTGGCATGCGAGACCATGGAGGACTTTGCGCTGCGCTTCACGCCGCGCCGGTAGAAAGTGGTCGGAACTGCGGGTTGCCAATACGGCCTTCGGCGCGGCGTCCTTCCTTGTGCTCGAAGCCGCGGGCGCAACGCTGCTGGTGGAGTACGGCATTGGTCAATGCCTTCTGGGCCATCCTCGTCACCGGGCTCATCATCTTCCTGGCAGGCGTGCCCATCAGCCGCTACGCCGCAAGCCACGGCGTGGACATGGACCACCTCACGCGCGTCGTGGGCTTCGGCTATATCGGGCCCACCGTCAGCTCACGGGCCATCACAGCCTATGCACTGTGCTTCGACACCGGCCGCGCGGTGTGGCAGACATCGCTTGCGCGCAAGCTGCTGCAGAGTTACTTCGGTACGTTGAAGGCTGGTACGGCATCGATGCAGGCGCCCGAGCAACTGCTGGACTGGCTGCATGTTTACGAGAAGCTGGGCGTTGAGACACGCACGGCGGCGGAAGGCTTGGCAATCAGCAAGGTCGGCGAGCTTGCTCGACGGTAATGATCTCGGCCTCTCAGAGGCTGAGAGTCTTCTGCGTGTGCACTCAACGTGATGGCAATCAGCGCGACACTGATGGCATCTTGAACACCTTGAATCAGAGCCTCTCATTGCTCGTCCTCCGGCTCGCGCTTGACCTCAGGCTCTTTCGGCTGCTCGGTGTGGTCGCCATCGGGCTGCTGGAATTGGGCCAGGAATGTTTCGCCATAGTCGACGAGCACCTGCATCTCGGGCTCGTCGCCATCGAACAGGTTGTCTAGCGCCACCAGCGCGACCACGTGTTCCCGCCGTGGCCGGTTTTCG
>Ga0070663_100001535_pt1 | contig 12707 bp, 10 predicted proteins | sample KBSC63metaG_FD_65646 | JGI IMG/M metagenome (GOLD analysis project Ga0070663, IMG submission 65646) | Corn rhizosphere microbial communities from Kellogg Biological Station, Michigan, USA - KBS C6-3 metaG | ecosystem: Host-associated > Plants > Roots > Rhizosphere > Soil ...
GCACGGGCGAGTATCGGACAGTCCACCAGGCGGCAGCGGCCATCGCGCCAGGCTTCGCCAGCGGCTTTTCGACGGCGGCGGCAGGGCGCTGCTCGATCACGAGCTTGTCGAATATTTGCTCGCCCTCGCGATTCCCCGCCGCGATACAAAGGACCAGGCGAGAGAACTGATTGCGCGCTACGGGGGAATCGGCCCGCTGCTGTCGGCCAGCGCCGACACGCTGCGCCGGGAGGGGCTGACGGAATCGGTCATCGGCGCGCTCAAGATCGCCGAGGCAACGGCCCTACGTTTGCTCGAATCCCGGACGGAAGGTGCTCCCATCCTGTCGAGCTGGGATGCGCTAACCGACTATCTCCACGCCGCGATGGCGCACTCGCGGACCGAGCAGGTGCGTGTCCTGTTCCTCAACGCCAAGAACATGCTGATTGCCAACGAGGCGATGTGGAACGGTTCCGTCGATGAAGCGTCGGTCCACGTCCGGGAGATCATAGCCCGCGCCATCTCCCTCGGCGCCACCGCCCTCATCATCGTTCACAACCACCCAAGCGGCGACCCCTCGCCCTCGAACCAGGACATCCGCATCACCCAGGACCTCGTCGAAGCGGCCCGTCACATGAAAATCCAGGTCCACGACCACGTCATCGTCGGCTCGAGCGGACGCACAAGCATGCGGGCGATGGGCCTGATCTAGACTTCCAGGCGGTCCCCCTCGCGCGCGACGATCGTGTACAGCGCGGGCATCAGGAAGATGATGATCAGCAGGCAGGCGATGAGCCCGCCGACAATCACGATCGCAAACGGGCGCTGCGTGTCGGTGCCGACGCCGGTGGCAATGGCTGCCGGAAGCAGGCCCAGCGCGGCGACCAGAGCCGTCATCATGATCGGCCGGAGCCGCAGGATGGCGCTTTCGCGGATGGCTTCGGCAATCGGCGTTCCGCCGAGGCGAAGCTCGTTGACGTAGGAAATATAGACCAGCGCGGTCTGCACCGAAACTCCGAAGAGAGCGAGGAAGCCGATTCCGGACGACACCGAAAAGGCGGTTCCCGTAAGCCACAGTGCGAGGATTCCGCCGACCGGGGCCGACATCAGCACGCCGGCGAGCGCGATCGCCGGGAATTTGAAGTTCCGGTAGAGGAAGAACAGCAGCAGGAAGATCAGCAACAGGGTCAACGGGACGATCGTCGCAAGCTGCGCCCGCGAGGTCGTATATTCGCTATATTCGCCGCCCCAGTCGGCGCGGTAGCCCTGCGGCAGTTGCACTTTTTGCGACACCTGCGCCATCGCATCTTCGACCGCGCCCGCGAGGTCGCGGCCTTCCACCGAGAATTGCACGCCGATAAACCGGCTGTTGTTCTCGCGATAGATGAACGACGCGCCATTATTGACTGAAATGTTGGCGATTTCCTTCAGCGGGATGTGCTGTCCGTCCGGTGTCGCGACCAGGATGTTGCCGATCGCGACCGGATCGTTGCGATACTGGCCCTGCAGCCGGACGAGGAGGTCGAACTCCTTCTCCTGCTGCACGACCTGGGTGGCGACGTCGCCGCCGATCGCGGTCTGGATCAGGGCATTCACGTCGTCGACGTTGATCCCGTAGCGAGCGATCCTCGAGCGATCGATCTGGATGGTGAGGCTCGGCTGACCGAGCTCCTGCACCAGGGTCACGTCGCGGATTCCACGGACATGCTCGAGCACGGCCTTGATGTCCTTGCCCTTCTTCTCGAGCGTGTTGAGGTCGGGCCCGAAGATCTTGACCGCAAGCGCGCTCTTGAGGCCCGTTTCGGCCTCATCAACCGCATCCTCCGCGGGCTGGGTGTAGTTGAACGTGATCCCGGGGAACGTCTGCAACTTATCGTTGATCGCCGCGATCAGCTGCGGCTTCGTGTGGATCGAGCCGTGCCACTCGGAGTAAGGTTTCAGCCCAACGAAGAATTCCGCGTTGAAGAAGCCGGTCGGGTCGGTGCCGTCGTCCGGCCGGCCATGTTCCGACCCAACGACCGTCACCTCGGGAAAGGACGAGATGATCGAGCGGATCTGCGGGACGATCTTCGCCGATTCATCGAAGGAAATCGTATAGGGCATGGTCGCGCGCACCCACAACGCCCCTTCGTCGAGGTGCGGCATGAACTCAGCGCCGACATCCATGAAGATCAGCAGCGAGGCCAGAAGCAGCACGACCGAGCCGGCGATCGTCCCGCGCGGCCGTGCAAGGCAGAAGTCGAGTCCACGCACATAGGCACCGCGAATCCGCTCAAAGATGGCGTTCCGCCGCTCGCGCACGCCGCTGCGCATGAACCACGCGCACAACACCGGAAGCAGCGTCAACGTCACGATCAGCGAGCCGATCAGGGCGAAGATCATGGTGTCGGCCATCGGCTTGAACAGGACTCCGGAGGGGCCCGACAGCACGTAGATCGGAAGGAAGCTGACGACGATCACGATGACCGAATAGAAGAGCGGCCGGTCCACCTCCGCGGCGGCCTCGCGGATGATGAGGAGGAGGTTCTCGGGTCGATCCTCGGCCGCCGCGAGCCGTCGATAGATATTCTCCACCATGATGACCGCCGCATCGACGAGAATCCCGAAATCGATCGCGCCGATCGAAAGCAGGTTCGCCGATGCGCCCTGCAAATCCAGGCAAGCGAAGGCGAACAGCAGGGACAGGGGAATCGTCGCCGCGACGATCAGCCCGGCGCGGACGTCGTAGAGGAAAAAGATCAGGACGACGACGACCAGAAGCATCCCGCGCAACAGGTTGTGCTCGACCGTGACCACGGTCTCGTGGACGAGATCGGTACGGTCGTAGAACGGCACGACCTTCACGTCCTTTGGCAGGATGTTCGTATTGAGCTGCTGAGTCATCGCCTCGACGCCCTTGAGGACGTCCTGGGTCTTGTCCCCGGTGCGCAGCATGATGACGCCTTCGACAGCGTCGTTCTGCTTATCGATCCCAAACTGGCCGAGGCGCGGCGCAATCCCCAAGGTGACCTGCGCGACGTCCTTGACCAGCGTCGGGATGCCGTTGTGCACAGCCACCACGACGTTGCCGATATCGTCTAGGCTCGTCAGCCGGCCGAGTCCGCGGACGTAATAGAATTGCCCGCCTTCGGAATAGAATCCGCCGCCGCTGTTGCCGTTGTTCGCGCCCAGCGCCGCTTCGACCTGCTGCGGCGACAGGCCCGCGCCGGCAAGCCGATACTGGTCGAGCAGCACCTGGTATTGCATCGTCCCACCGCCGAAGCCGGAATCGTCGGCGACACCCGGAACCGACCGGTATTGCGGCTCGACCGTCCAGTCCTCGAACGTCTTGAGCTCGGTCGGCGAGCGATCAGGGCTTTGCAGCGTGTAGCGGTAGATGAGCCCCGACGGCGACGTCAGCGGCTCGACCTCCGGCGAAACTCCGCCCGGCAGGTCCAGCGCCGCAAGCCGGTTGAACACCTGCTGCCGGGCGAAATTCCTGTCCGTGTCCTGGTCAAAGGTGATGTCGATGCTGGACAGCGCGTAGAGCGAGATCGAGCGAAGGTCGTTCTCCTTCGGGATTCCGTTCATCTCCCGCTCGATCGGAACGGTGATCAGCCGCTCGACCTCTTCCGCCGAATGGCCGGGCCATTGCGCCGTGATTGACACCATCGGCGGCGACAGGTCCGGATAGGCGTCCACCGGCAACCGGTCCCAGGCCCGGATGCCCGCAAAAATCAGCAGGACCGTCAGGAATCCGACGAGGATCCTCTGCTGGAGGCTAAGGGCGACGATCCGGTTGATGAAGGACGAGCCGGTCCGCCGCGGCCCCTCCGGATCTTCGGCCGGGACTTCGTCGCTCATTGGCTCTGCATGAACTGCAGGAAGATGGCGCCGTTGGCGACGATCCGGTCCCCGCTCTGGAGCCCGCTGGTCACGTCGTAATTCTGGCTGTCGCGATAGCCGAGCGTCACATGGCGCCGGGCGAAGCTTCCGTCGCGCAGCGCAACATAGACGAAGGGCAGGTTCTCGTCGTCGTGGAGCACCGCCGACACCGGCACGAGAAGGCCGGTGGCGACCCGTCCGGATTCGATGGTGACGTCGACGTACATCTGCTTCTTGAGAAGGTCGCCCGGATTTGGAGCGACGATGCGGGTGACCACCGCCCTGGTGTCGGGATCCACCGAGGCGGAAATATTCTCGACCGTACCGCGGAAGGGCCCGGTGCCGTCGCGCGGGTCGATTTGGGCCGGATCGCCCCGCCCGATCGCGCCGAGGTCGCTGGGCGAAACCTGCGCCAGGACCCACACCTGCGAGAGATTGGCGACCGTGAAGGTAGGCGTCGTTCCCGCTTGCAGCAGCTGGCCGGGCGTGACCTGCTTCTCGACGACGATCCCCGAAACCGGCGCGCGGATGACGGCGGCAGCCGTCGGCCCAGACAGGCTCCGTCGATCCACGCCCATCGCGATCAGCGCCTGCAGGGCCGCATCCCGATCCGCATCGGCGCTGGCAGCGTCGGTCCGCGCCTGCTCGGCTTCCCGCTCCGAGATGCCGTTGTGGGCGGCGAGGTCGCGATCGACATTCGCAAGCTTGCGCGCATTCGCGGCGGTAACGGCTGCCTTGCGATAAGCACCGATCGCCGCCGCATAATCCGCCGACTGGACTAGCGCGAGCGGCTGCCCCTTCGCGACATGCTCGCCAAGCGACACCAGGGTCCGCGTCACGGGCCCGGTGAACGGCGACACGACCGACGTCGCCTGGTCATTGTCGAAGTCGACGACTCCCGGCGCCTCGACCTTCTGGCGATAGCCGACGGGAACCACGGTATAGAGTTGGATATGCCGGAGCTGAGCCTTCGTCAGGCGCACATTCGCAATTGCCGTGGAGGCGTCGGTATCGGCCGCGGGCGACGACGAGCAGCCTGCGGCCGCGACGCAGATCAATGCAGCAAGCGCCGCCTTGCAAATTCCCTTGTCGATCAAGTCGCAGCACCCGTCAGCGCCGGCTCGTGCCACCAGCCGCCCCCCAGCGCCTGGAACAGCGCCACCGTGTCCGTGAAGCGATCCGCTTCGGCCTGGATAAGGCTCAGCCGCGCCTGCTGGTACGCTTGCTCGGCGCTCAACACCGACAGATAGGCCGCGTAGCCGTCCTTGTACTTGAGCCGCGCCAGGTCGAGGCTCCGCTTGGCCGCATCGGTGGCGGCCGCGGTCGAATTCAGAGTCTCGGCGTCATGGTCAAGCGCGGCGAGCGTGTCGGCGACATTCTGGAAAGCAGTCAGGACGGTGCCGCGATATTGCTCGGCCGATTGCTGGTAAGCTGCTCTCGCCGCGCGCTGCTGGTGGAGCAGCCGGCCGCCGTCGAAGATCGGTGCGAGAAGCGCCGCTCCGAGGTTCCAGAAGCCCGTGCCCGGCCCGAAGACCTGCCCGATGGCGAGCGCGGTGCTGCCAGCATTTCCGCTAAGGGTGATGTTCGGAAGCCGGTTCGCGGTCGCGATTCCGACTTGGGCGCTCGCAGCGTGCATGTTGGCCTGGGCCTGCAGCACGTCCGGTCGCTGCGCGACGAAGGTCGACGGGAGAGTCAGCGGAAGGTCCGAAGGCAGGGTCAGGCTGGCGAGGCTGAACTTCTGCGCCGGCATCTGGCTTGGGTAATGGCCGGTCAGCGCCGCGAGCAGGTCATTCTGCTGGTCCCGCTGCTTGAGAAGCGGTGGCAGCGATGCCTTCAACTGCGCAAGCTGCGCTTCCTGGGCCGCAAGATCGGTTCCCGCCGCGACACCCTTCGAATGCTGGTAGCGAACGACATCCATCATTCGCTCGTTGATCTCGATCAGCGCATTGGTCGCGGTGATCTGATCCTCGAGCGACGCCTCCTGGATGGCTGCCTCGGCCACATTCGCCGTGAGAGTCACGTCGGTCGCGATCATCTCGTAGCGCGCAGCTTGCTGCTGCGCCGCCGCGGCTTCGACGGTCCTTTTGTTCAGTCCGAAAACGTCGGGGACGTAGGAAACGCTGAGCTGGGGCGTGACCAGCGTGTAAAGCGATGCGTTGTTGCTCGGGATCGGCGCCAGCGCGCCATTCGCGTCCTTGTAGCGCGTGATCGACGCTCCGGCGGAAACCTGCGGATAATAAGCCCCGTGCTCGGACCGGGTGTTTTCATAAGCGACCCGCAGCGCCGCCTGCGCCGCCTTGAGGTCGGCATTGTTGGCGAGTGCCTGCTCGATGAGATCGTTGAGCGGCCGCGAATGGAACAATCTCCACCAGTCGGCAGGTATGTCGCTTCCGCTGACTAGATGCTGCGCTTCCCCGCCGGGAACGCCAGGAGTCGCGACGGTCGCGGGCTTCTGGCTCGCGGTGTAGGTCGTGACCGGAGGCGGCGGCGGGGTCTTGAAGTTGGGGCCGACGACGCAGCCGCTCGCCAGCATGGACGCTAGAATCGCGGCAATGGCGGCCCTGCCAGAAACCAATCCGATCTCCGATTAGCGCTCGCGGAGATCAGAGCCCACCTGGTCCCCCTTGGTACTGGTGTGATAGAATTACATCACAGGTGCCGCAACCCATAGGCGAAGCCCGCCCGGCGCCGCAAATTACAATCCGGCAAGAATTCGGGAACCTGTCAGCTAACCAACGTGACCAGCCTGGGCCTTGGCAGCTGACGCCTGGCACTGCTTGAGGGGTTGTTCTTTCCCGCAAAAGTCCGGCCATTTCCCACTCTTCATCCAATAGGTTGTCAGGCCCTGCTGGTTTGCGACCGTCCAGAATCGGCTGTCGGCGCGGAGCGGAGCGGTTTCCGGCGCGAACAGGAAGGAGGTTCCCGGGTTTGCAGGGGCTAAGTCCATTTCCGGCGCCAACGTGTGCGACAGGCCTTCAAGAAGCGCGAATGCCTGGTCTATCCTGCCAAGCGAAGCCAACGCCTTGACCGCAAGGTCGAGCCGGAGGTTGGCGTGCGAAGACGACAGGATCGCGGCGGAGGCCCGGTCGGCATCGGCGGCGCGGCCGCTCTTTCGCGCGGCGAGATAGAATTTGAGCGCGCCAATTTCCTGCACTCCGAACCCTTCGCCCTGGTTCAACATCGTTGGCAGAAGTGCCGCCGCACGTTCATGTTGTTTTCCGAAGGCAAAAATCTCGAACTCCGCGAGGCGAATGAGTGCGTTTTGCGGGGTAATGATGCTGATGGCCCCAAGGCTCGCGTTCTTTCCGAGCAGCGTTGACTGCGTGCCCTTGATGAATTCGATCCGGTCGATGTCGAAAAGGCCAACCGAATAGAGGCGCGTTTTTCCCAGGAACACCCCGTCCGTGAACAAGGCGATCGACTGCTCGAACGCCTGCGATCGAGCGGCTGTGCCGAGACCCCTGAACGTCAGCGCGAGGCCGTCGTCGGGCGCCCGCGAGAAGATCGCTCCGGGGACCACGGTCACCGCCTGGAACAGGTCCTTGATGTTTTGTTTCGTCAGTGCGCTTCCATCAAGCGCGGTGATCGTAATGGGTACCCGCTGGGCAGACTCCGAGCGCTTCCGGGCGGTGATGACAATGTCCTGCGCGTGGCCGGATTCCTGTGGATTGTGTGTGTCCGATCCGGAGGGGGCGGAAGCTGTTGGAACGCTCTGGGCAAATGCCGGACCTGCGGTCCAGGAACCAAGCAGACAAACCGGACCGAAGAAAAGCACGCGGCGGTGCATGTCGAATAGTCCCCCGGAACCACGCTGCGCGGTTTTGTCAGGCCAGCCGACACTTCTCGGCCGGGCAAATCCATATCACAATCGCAGCGTAGTCAAAGTGACAACATTATTTGACTTCAACCGCTTCGGAACTTCGCCCCACGCGCTTCCAGCATTGTTTTCCAGAATGGCTTCTTCGAACTGGAATGGGACTCGAGTGCAGCTTCGACCCGCTGGAGTTCGGGAATGTAGTGCTTGAGCGTAGTTTCGACCCCGCGCTTCAGAGTCATCAGCGCCGACGGACACCCGCCGCAGGCGCCGCTCATCTGGACCCGGGCGATGCCATCCTTGTAGCCGAGCAGGGTGATGCTCCCCCCGTCCTGCGCCACCCGGGGTGCGATGCGGGTCCGAAGCAGCTCGGCGATCTGCTGCTCGATGGGATCGTCGAGCGCAATCTGCACTTCCGTCCAACGCTCCAGCTCGGCATCCTCGCCATCGGCCAGCGCGCCGGTGATCTCGGCAACGACGTCGTATTGCAGGGCCGGCCATTCGGCGGCGGAAGCGTCACGGCTTGCGGAGACGAAGTCTTTCGCCAGCAGCAGGTTCGTCACGCCTTCGATCTTCAACAGGCGTCCGGCGAGCCGAGGATGGCGTTCGGACTGCCGGTCGAAGGCGAGCGGCTCGTCCACCGGTAGCGGCCGCGGAAGCACGAAGCGGCGCGCCAGCGGGTTGGGCGTTAGTTCGACCCGGATCAGCATCGGCCGGCTCTGCTGGTCATGACCCGCTTTCGGGATCGGTCGCGCCGCTCACCAAGTCAGTCTCGGCGTTAGCCGGTGGAGCAGCACGTCAAAGCTGCGCGCGGCTCGCGGATCCGATTTCCTCAGCGCCGAGCACGCCCGCCCCGCCAGCCGGCACGCGGGCTCGACTTCTCCCGCCTCCGCCAATGCGGCGAGGCTCTCCAGCAGGAGCCCGGGAAGCGCCTCGACGGGAGAGGACGCCGCGTCCGGGGATGGGGCCGGGCCCCGGTTCACCAGCCCTCTCCCTCTTGAATACCGAAATGGGCTTTCGCCTCCGCGCTCATGAGCGCCGGGCTCCAGCGTGGCTCGTGGGTCAGCTCGACATAGACCGACTCGACCCCGGAGACCGAGCTCACCGCCTGGTCGGCGCCTCCCTTGAGGTAGGCGGTGGCCGGGCAGCCCGGCGTGGTGGTCGTCATGAGCAACCGGACAGCGCCGCCATCGTCGATATCGACGTCATAGATGAGGCCGAGATCGTAGATGTTATAGCCGAGCTCCGGATCGATCACCTGCCGCAGGGCATCGTGGATCAGGCCGGTCAATTTGAGCTTTTGTTCGAGATTGGACTCGGCCTGCATCGCTACGCACTCCTCGAGCCGGATGCTGCCGAAAGAGCGGGATCGGCAGCGCCCCCGATCCGCACCAGGATCTTGTAGGCCTTTCCGTCCGGCTCGAACCCGCCCTGCCACGCATGTCCCCGTTTCGCGAGTTCGGGCAGCAGGAACAGGGGCTCGCGGCACACCAGCGCCGACAGCACTTCGCCGTCCTTCATTTCCTCGGTCGCGGCGAGGATCCGAACCATCGGCTCGGGCGGATCGAGGTCAAGATTGTCGAGATGGCGCACCGGCGCCGGCCACTTGGATCCGTCGCTGGCAGGCGCGGCCGTCGGCGATTCTTCACCCGGCGCTCGCCCGGTCGGTCGAAACAGGACCTCCCAATCTCCGCCGCCGATCTCTCTCTCCTCGTGCTCGAAGCCCTTCGAACCGAGCACGCTGAACAGCGGAACCGGCTTGAATGTCGCCAGCAGGCGCAGCCCCTGCCCGGGCTCGAGCGCGCCGACAGCTTCCATGATCTGCTGGAACGGTTCCCCGCCGGCGCGCAGCGTCGGGCGAACGTCGAGCTCTGCCAATTGGGTGGTCATGTTTTTTCTCCCTTGGGCTCATGCTGGATTGGAAAGCGAATAGAGAAGCCGCGGCCGCTCGGTTCCTTGCGGGAGCATCTGCTCGGCGCTCACATCGGCGAGGCGGCGGGTGCGCACGAGCTGGACGACGACCCCGCAAGTCCCGACGAACATGATCCCGGCGGCCGCTCTGAAGATCGAGCTGTTGCCGGCGAGAAGCGCCGCGGTGCCCGCCCACGCGGCCGCGAAGTAAAGCAGGAACCACTTGGCGGCGCGGCCCTCGACGACCAGGTCCTGCACGCGCGGCGTCGGCGCTTTTCCAAGCACCGGCCCGTAACATTCGAGCCAGGTCAGGAATGCGACGATCTTGTAGAGTTGCGAAAGGCCGAGCCCGCTTAGCCAGCCGAACGCCACCAGGAACGCGACTGCACCGATGTGCTCGCCCAGGCGGCCCAGCAACACCAGTGCGACGAGCAGCGTCACCGACGCTGCCAGCGAGGCAAGGCCCAGCGCCGCCATTCGGCTGTTGAGTTCGATGATCCGCCGCTTCCTCGCCCGATAGAGGTGCACGACGTCGCCGCCGTAGAGCAGCAGCGCCGCGACCCCCAGGGCCAGCGCGACCAGAAGCACGGGCCAGAGATCGGCGCCCGAGAGGACCGTCGCCACGCCCATGCCGATGGCCACGGCCAACGCCGCCCTTCCAAGGTGGAGGCTCGCCTTGCTGCTCATCCGCTCGACGTCGGGGGCAAGCATGAACATGGCGAGAAGGCGATAGGTGACGCCCATGGCGGTGAAGGTCAGCCATCCGCCGAGCCCTGCGATGACGTGGATCGGCAGCCCCGTCCCGGTCAGGCTCAACAGCGGCCCCCAAGACGTGGCGCCGCCGAGCGCAAGCGTGAAGATAATGCCGAGCAATACCGTTGGTACAAGACACAACAGGCCGACGCTGACGAAGCGCGTCGGCAGCGGCCGCTCGGGCGCGGAGAGCAGCGTTCGGACGAGATTCCACAGGACCAGGGCAAAGCCGGCGCCGAGCAAAACACCGCCGAACGGGAGGAACGACGGCGACGGATCGATCTGTCCGCCCAGCTGCAGGAATCCGGCGACCAGCAAGCCAAGCCCGCCGATCAGGCAGATCAGCGCGGGCAGCGGCAGGCTGTTGCTGGCCAGCGGCCGGTTCACCAGCACCGGGAGGAACTGGAAAAGCGCGCCGCACATCAACAAACTCAGCCAGCCGATCGAGACAAGATGGACGAGAACCAGCGTCTCGGGCGCGCGCAGATCGGCGACCGGGTATCCGTAGCCGCAAATCATTAGCAGCTCGGCCACCAGGAACGCAGCGAGCGCAGCGGCGAAATAGGACATGGTCCATCGGGAGAGCGAGACGCCGATCATCGATCAACTTTCCTGCCGCGCCCGCGCCGCCATTGGGTGACGGAGCGGGCGGGCCGGTGAAAGGTCAGTCGGCCTTGGCGAGCTTGCCGATCTCGACCTGCCAGACCTCGGGTCCGCGTTCGCGATAAGTCCAGGAGAACTGCTTTGGGTGCTCGGCCTCGAGCTGGTAATAGAGCGGCTTGGGGTCGTGGTCGTTCACCAGGATGAACGATGCTCCCGGTGCGAGCCCACCCACGAGCTCGAAGATCTTGGCATGGCGCTGTGCCGGGATCAGGCTGCGGACATCGACGAGGTCGGGATGCGATTCAGTCGTGGCAGTGGTCATGATGCACTCCTGGCCGCGCAGAATCGCGGATGCCGGTGATGCGGCCGATTCGCCGGCGCCGAAGTAAAGATACATTTCGTATGCATCTTTACTTCGGCGCGAGTCAATCGGCCCGGAGTCAGCGCGCCCGGGCCCTGTTTCCCGGACTATGCGAAAGATATATGTTAAAAGCATAATTAGCTCCCGACCGGATTCCGATTGAACGCCCGCAAGTGTTCGATCGCGAGGTCCGGCACGGCCAGGAATTGGATGACAGGATGCGACTCACCGCTTTTTCCGACTATGCGCTGCGCGTCCTGATGTACGCCGCCGCCGCGGACGATTGTCTGGTCACGGTCGGCGAGACGGCCAAGGCTTACGGCATCTCCCGCACGCACCTGATGAAAGTCGTGAACGCGCTGACGCGCGCGGGGTACATCAAGGGCGTTCGCGGCCGCTCGGGTGGATTCGCTCTCGCAAAGCCTCCCGAGTCGATCAATCTCGGCGCCGTCGTCCGCGCGACCGAATCCGATTTCGCCCTCGTCGAATGCTTTTCACCGGGCAGCCAGTGCATCATCACCAATTGCTGCCGGCTGCCGCAGGTGCTGAACGAAGCGCTGAACGCCTTCATCGCCACGCTCGATCGCTACACATTGGCGGACCTCATGCTGCCAAGACACGACTTCGCCGCCCCGGAACTCCCGATCACCACCACCCGCGGTCCCGATTTGCGTCCGGCAAGCAGGTCCAGCCATTTTCACCCTCTCGACCCGTCATACTCGAGGCTTGATCGGGTACGCTGATGCCTGCGGCATGATTTGAAGGCGCGCGAGGGCTCTGCTAGCGGCTCGCAATGGTCCCTCGCTATTCCCGCCCCGAAATGACCGCGATCTGGTCGCCCGAAAACCGCTACCGCATCTGGTGGCAGATCGAAGTCTCCGCGGCCGAGGCGATGGGGCAGATCGGGATGATCCCCGCCGAGGACGCGGCGACGATCCGCGCCGCCTACGACCGCGATGCCCTGGGCGAGATCGACGTCCCGGCGATTGACGCGATCGAAGCCGTCACCAAGCACGACGTCATCGCCTTCCTCACCTGGGCCGGCGAGAAGCTGGGCCCGGAGAAGCGCTGGCTTCACCAGGGCATGACCAGCTCCGATGTGCTGGACACAGCGCTTGCCGTGCAGCTCAAGCAGGCCGCCGACATCCTCCTCGCCGGCATCGACAGGCTCCTCGCTGTGCTCAAACGCCGTGCACGGGAGCACAAGCTGACTCCGACCATCGGGCGTAGCCACGGGATCCACGCCGAGCCGGTCACCTTCGGGCTCAAGCTCGCGCAGGCCTATGCGGAATTTTCCCGCAATCGCGACCGCCTCGCCGCCGCCCGCGAAGACATCGCCACCTGCGCGATCTCCGGCGCGGTCGGCACTTTCGCCAACATCCCGCCGTCCGTCGAGGAGCACGTCGCCCGAGCGCTCGGCCT
>Ga0070663_100001540_pt1 | contig 12697 bp, 10 predicted proteins | sample KBSC63metaG_FD_65646 | JGI IMG/M metagenome (GOLD analysis project Ga0070663, IMG submission 65646) | Corn rhizosphere microbial communities from Kellogg Biological Station, Michigan, USA - KBS C6-3 metaG | ecosystem: Host-associated > Plants > Roots > Rhizosphere > Soil ...
TCGCGTGGCACCGCTGCGTTCTTCGGAACGCGGGTCGAGTGCGGAGTCAGGGAGCAGGTCGCCGGGGGAGTCCTGCATTCGGCGCCGACACCATGAAGCGCGGGAAGAACCACTCGATGAACAAATCAAGAACTGCTGCCGCGAAGCGGGAGCATGAGCTCAACGGGCACCTTCATCTGGAGCAGCGTCGCAGGGCCTTGCCCGGGTGGCGCATTGTCAGTCAGGCTGGTTTCGTCTCGCTTGCCCGTCTTGCGCCTCTAGTGGCTTGTGCTGGCGTACTGACCATCGCCGCTCCGGCGGGGGCGCAAGCTGAACCCGCGCCTGCTCCCGAAGCGACCCCGCCAGCGTCGCCCGAGGCGACCCCTGTAGCCCCTGCAGCGCCGCCCGAAGGGAGCGCGGAGGCTGCGCCGCCACCCGCACGGGAAGCGGGTGCAGAGGCCGTGCCGGAGGATGTGTCTGCAGACACCGTGATCGATGAGGAGCTCCCGGAAGTCGTCGTGACGGGCTTTCAGCGCAGCCTGAGCGCGGCTCTGGAGAAGAAGCAACGAGCCACCGGGCAGATCGACGCGATCGTGGCGGACGACATCGCGGACTTCCCTGATCTGAACCTGGCCGAGAGCTTGCAGCGCATGCCCGGCATCGCGATCCAGCGCAGCAACGGTGAAGGCAGCACGATCACCGTGCGCGGCCTCTCCGGGCTGTACACGCGGGTGCGCATCAACGGCATGGAAGCACGAGCCAACATCGGCAACAGCACCAACCAGAACGGCGCTCGCGGCTTCGATTTCAACCTGTTTGCCTCCGAGTTGTTCAACTCGATCGTGGTGCACAAGACTGCCTCCGCGGACCTGGAGGAAGGATCGCTGGGCGCCGTGGTGGACCTGAACACGGCGCGCGCCTTCAACTACAAAGAGGGGTTCACCTTCGTCGTTGGTGCAACCGGCAGCTATAACGATCTCAGTAATACCGTGCGGCCACGCCTGACGGGTCTGGTAGCGTATCGGGACCCCGGAGGCCTATGGGGTGCGACAGCATCCATCGCCTACACGAGAGTTCGACTCGACACCGTCAGCACGGACACGGTCAACTGGCAGAAAGCCCGGTTCCGTTCCATCGATGGCAATGCCTGTACGATGCCCGGGATGCCCGGGATGCCCGCGGTGCCTACCAATGACCCGGGCTGTGTGGCAGCGGCGGACGCCTTCCACCCTCGCATCCCGCGCTTCGCACAGGACATTCTCACGGGCGACCGCCTCGGCATGACGGGCGGCGTTCAATTCCGTCCCACGGAAAAGACGGAGATCCGCCTGGATGGTCTCTATGCTGCGTACCCCACCGTCGACAATCAACGGAGGCTCTTCCCGCTGTTGCGTGGCAACGAAGGGCAGGTGGATCTCAGCAACCCCGTGTACCTCCAGTTCCCGGAGCGCTTTGGGACCGGCAACAACTCACTGATCGCTGCGGACGTAGACAATGCCTGGGTGCGCAGCGAGCATCAGCAGGTCACGTCGCGAGCCAAATTCTACCAGCTCAGCCTGGCCCTGGATCACCGCTTCAGCGACAGTTTCTTTGTCAATGCGCTGGGGGGTACGTCGCGTTCGCAGTCCGGTTTGCCGCACGACACGACGGTGAACTACGACAACCGCAGCTATAACGACTACCGCTTCGACTTCACCAACGACGAAACTCCGAGCCTGATCTTCGGTGGCGCGGACGTGAACAATGCCGAGACCTTCAACGTGCCGGAGCTGCGTGACCGCGTGGGCACGATCAAGGGCGGGTTCGACACGGCGGAGCTGAACCTGCACTATGATATCATCGATCAGCTGAAGCTCGCCGCCGGCGTGAACTACAAGCGGGCGACGTACGACACGATCCAATACAATCGCGACGGCACCGTCTGCGCGCTGGGTCTCTATGAATGCCAGACCAACGCCGATGGTACGTTTGTCGCTGGCGACGGGCCGCCCGGTGACCCGGCGCTGTCGGAGCAGGTGAACTATCCTGGAGGCGCGGGTCCTGGGTCGACCACGCACTGGGTATCGCCCTCGATCGAGGGTTGGGTGAATCGGCTGGGCTACTACAACGCTCCGCTGACGCTCACCGAGGGCGGGACCAACAAGGTCACGGAGAAGAACCTGGGCTTCTACCTGCAGACCAAGGGCGAAGTCCCGCTGGGGTCGGGGGAAATGCGTCTGCTGTACGACGCGGGAGCTCGGTATGTCCGAACCAAGCAGACCTCCGGTGGGTACCAGCAGGGCACGTTCGTCACGATCGAGCGTCCGTCGTATGGGGACTTTCTGCCGTCGGCGAACGCGGCGCTCTGGTTTACCGATGCGCTGGCCCTGCGCCTCGCGGCGGCAAGGGTGCTGGCACGTCCGGCCTTGGGTGACCTCAGCCCTGGCGCAGGCGTCGACAGCTTTGGCTATACGGTCACCTTCCAGAACCCGAACCTCGATCCGATCCGAGCGACGGTGCTGGACGCGGCCATCGAGTGGTACTTTGCGAACGATTCACTGCTGTCCATCGCCGGCTTTTGGAAAGACATCAAATCCTTTCCGATCAGCGAGTCGCAGCGTGGAACGTTTGCTTCCACGGGGCTGCCCCATTCTGTGATCCAACCGCTGTCTCCCGCTGACGTGTCGGGACCGGACGCAGAAGGCACCTGTGGCGATCCGGTGGGCTGCTGGTCCATCAGTCGCCGGACGAATGGCCCCGGCGCGAAGGTGAAGGGTTTCGAGATCGCGTTTCAGGCGCCGTTCAAGGCGTTTTACGGAGGGCTGCCCATCGTCCTCCGCGACATGGGAGTCTTGGCCAATTATACCTACGTGGACTCCTCCGCCAACTACACGTACTTCGGCAACCCCGTGGAAGCGCGACTGCAGGGGCTGTCCAACCACCAATACAACGCGACGATGTATTACGACGACGCGAAGTTCAACGCGCGCGTGTCGCTCGCATACCGCAGCGACTTTCTGGGAGAGGGTCCCACTTCGCAGGGAAATCTGTGGGCGTACACGGAAGCGGATACGCGTATGGACTTTTCGACCGGCTACAACATCAACGACCACTTCAAGCTCAGCTTTGAAGGGCTCAATGTCTTGAACACGGCCTTCTCCGGCAGAGTCGACATCGATGCCGAGCGCCGCGCCGTGTACAACAAATTTGGGCGCACCTTCCTGCTCGGCGCGCGCATGAGCTACTAGTCGTCGCAGCGCTCGGTAGCAGGCTCGCGCACGGTTGCCGTGCCCACCCCGAGAGGCCTGTCGGGGTGGGGGCCCATCCTGGTGTTGCGCGACGACGCGCGCTGGCGAGCCCCTCTCTGCGCCCGCTTCAGTGGCGCTGGTCGACAGAGCCTGCGGAGCATTCCGCCACGAACGAGACACGATGCGACTCGTTCGCGTCTGAACGCGCCGGTCGGGGCGTTGGCGCGACGATTGCAGCCGGGAGGGCGTGGCGCACGAAGCACAATCGGGGCGGGGTGCGCGTCCGCCTCAGAGGCACACCGCCGCACTTCTGGCGCTACTGCTGTCGAGCGCTGGGTGTTCCAGCGATGCGACGCCCAATGAAGGCCAGACGGGCACCGCTCGCTATGCTCTCGACGGCTTGCAGCGCAAGGTTGCCCAGGGCCGCTGCCCCGAGGTCTCGCTCCGGGAGTTCAGCGGTCAGAGGCTGCGCTTCCTGCCTTCGGCGCGCGTGGTCGGTGCATTTCGGCCTCACCTGGCGCAGTTCGAAGACGTGGTGTACGAGGTCGCGCTGCGCATTTACGGCCGGGCACCGAGTGCTGTGTTGGTGGCGGCGTCGTACGAGTGCCGTTCCGTGCGGGGCAAGCAGCGGCGGCTCAGCGAGCATGCATTTGGCAACGCCATCGATATCACCGGATTTCGTTTTCCATCCGTGCCTGGCGCCTGGTTACAGAGCGCGCAGGAGGGCTTTGAAGTGCGCGTGGCTCAGCACTGGCATGCACGCTGGGGATGGGCGGAGCGCCGGCATGCGCGCTTTCTGGAAGAGCTGACCCGTACGCTGATCGAGCGTGACGTGTTTCGTACCTTGCTCGGCCCGGCGCACCCCGATCACAAGGATCACTTCCACTTCGACATGGCGCCCGGGCGCTTCGTGGACCTGTAAGCGAGCAGCTCAAGCCTGCCGCAGCCGGTAGATTGGCAGCTCGGGGCGGCAGGTGAAACGCGCGGGCAGGATGCTGGTGCCCGTGCCTCGGCTCACGTAAACACGACCGATCGGCAGCTCGTACCAGCCCGCCACGAAGCGACCGCTGCCGGGTGGAACGAACGGTACTAGACCCGACCCCAAACGGATTTGCCCGCCGTGCGTATGCCCGGCCATGGTGAGCGCAAACGGAGCAAGTTGCTTCGAAACCGCATCCAAGAATCCAGGGCTGTGCGTGAGCAGAAGCCGCGCATCGGCGCCACCTCCGCGGACCGCGTCCTCGAGTCGCACGGTGCCGCCCGTGTCGTCGTCCGTGACGCAGAGTTGAACGCCATCGGAGAGGATCTGGAACTCATTGACCAGCAGCCGAGCGCCGCCGCGTGCATAGGCACTGTGCAGGTCGCTCGACAGGATTTCTCCCCAGTGCTCCCAGTTGCCGAGGGTCGCCACGAGCGTGCGACCGTCTCCGCGCAGGGCCGAACAGAAGTCCTCCAGCAGAGGGAGCCGGCGCGTGGCGTCGATGATGTCGCCGGTCAACGCCACGAGTTGCACCTGCTCCGCGCGGACAGCTCTCGCGATCGCCTCCTCGACCTTGCCGAGGCTAGTGAGGTGAGCGTCCGTGATCTGAGCGATGGCAAATCCGTCGAGGTGACGCGGGAGGCCGGAAACGGGGACGTCGTGGCGAGTCACTTCCAGCCAGCTTGGCTCGACGGCGAGAGCATCGACCGCGGCGCAGCCACCGACCGCAGCGGCAGCCCTCAGAACGCTCCGACGTGAGAGTAGCTGGGAACCCAAGTGCTTCAGCATGGCACGCGACCGGCGACGGACCACTGCAAAGTGTCGATCCGGTTCGCAACACGCTCCGGCTTGTCCGGTAGAGCGTTGAAACGAGCCGAGCTTTGACGCTACGCTCCGGGCCACTGGAGAGACTCTGCCCCATGGAAACGAAGTTTGAGCTCGAGGCGGACGATGTGGAGCTGGAGTCAGCCACGTTCAAGGAAGCGGCGAGGCGGAGCCAAGCCCTGTGGAATGACTTGCCGCGCAATCCGCTGAAGTATCGCGTGCTGACCGGGGAGCGCCCCACGGGGCCGCTGCACATCGGCCATCTCTTTGGCACCGTCGCAAACCGTGTGCGCATCCAGAACCTGGGTGCCACCACCTTCATCGTGATCGCCGACTACCAGGTGCTCACGGATCGGGATGTGGCCGACGCGGTGGGCAGCAACGTGCGCGAGCTGATCCTGGACTACCTTGCGTCGGGGCTCGACCCCGAGAACGGCCGCACCTTCTTCTTCAGCCACAGCCACATCCCCGAGCTGAATCAGCTGCTGCTGCCCTTCATGGCGCTGGTGACTACTGCCGAGCTCGATCGGAACCCGACCGTAAAAGAAGAGATCAAGGCCGCCGGGCTGCGTCAGGTCAACGCGCTGATGTACACGTACCCGATCCATCAAGCGGCGGACATCTTGTTCTGCAAAGGGAACGTGGTGCCCGTGGGGCGAGATCAGCTGCCGCACCTCGAGCTCACCCGCAAGATCGCTCGCCGCTTCAACGAGCGCTTCTCGCCCGCGGCACCCGTTTTCCCCGTGCCCGACGCCCTGCTCAGCGAGGTGCCGGTGGTACTGGGGACAGATGGTCAGAAGATGAGCAAGAGCCGCGGCAACACCGTGCTGCTCAAGATGACCGCGGAGGAGACCGCCAAGGCGATCAAGGGTGCCAAGACGGATTCGGAGCGCCAGATCACCTATGATCCCCAGAATCGCCCCGAGGTCGCGAACTTGCTGCGTCTGGTTGCCATTTGCGGCAACGAGACACCGGAAGCGGTCGCGGAGCGGATCGGCGATGGCGGCAGCGGCAGGCTCAAGGCGCTGCTCACTGAGGCGCTCAACACCACCCTCGCTCCGATCCGTGAGCGCCGCGGGCGCTATGCCGGCGACATGGCGTATGTCCAGGCTGTGCTGCGCAAGGGCGTCCAGCGCGCGAGAGAGGAGGGCATCACGACGCTCGCGCAGGTGCGGAAGGCCATGAACATGGATCATGGGCTCGATGAAGCGCCATCCGAGCAGGGAAAATGCACGCTGCTCGGCGAGGAAAGGCCGCGGGACCAGGTGGACCAGCTGAGACCGCCGTCTCGCGAGAAGTAGACCTTTCCCCCGTGATCTGCGAACGCGATACGTGAGCCGCTCACTGCAATGCAGTGCGTATCCACGATGCCGTCGGTCCAGCCTGCCCCACCATCGACGAGGGGCCGCAGAGGAGCGTTGCCATCGATCGCGCGGCGGTAGACGAGGCCAGTGCTGGCAAAGTGGCCCTCCGAGGCGGCCACCAACACGTCATCACCTAGAAACGCGACAGCAGAGCAGTACGAGTCGTGGAGGCCGTCGCGCTGGATGCTCCAGGTGGCGCCAGCATCACGACTCATGCACAGGCCCTTGGCGGAGGCCGCCGCGACGATGTTGGGGCGACTGGGGTGAGCCCGCACCTCGTGAACATCCGCCTCGATTTCGATCGTTGGAAGCCAGTTCGAGCCGGCGTCTGTCGAGCGGGGGATGCCACCGACGTGGATGTTCACCAGCAGTACACCTTCTAGCGTGGCGCAGATGGAGCGGACGCCCAGTGGCGGCCCCATCAGCTTTCCGTTGACCAGGGCCTGACCTGCGCGCCACGTCTCGCGGCCCGGGACGCGCCCGAAGCCCTCGAGTTGCACGAGCTCATGGCCACCGACTTCATCGCCTCCCCGAGGCGTCAGAGAAAAGACGCGCGCGTCGTCGGTCCCGATGTAGATGGTTCCCTGGCTGGCGACGCAACAACGGAGCTGGCTGCCGGAGCTCGTCAAGGTGGTCCAGATCCCTTCACTGCTTCGTCTCAGCAGCGAGCTGTCATCCACGACAGCCAGAGTCGCGCCGCGCCCGTCCGTCGTCAGATGTTGCACCGAGCGACCCTCGAGCTCGTGCTCGTAGCCCCGCTCGCCGACGCCGAAGGCACCATCCCGCCAGGTCGCGACCAGTACCTCCACCATGATGGCCGGCGAGTATAGCCGGTGCGCGCTCCCCGAGCCAGCTGAGCCGAGAGGAGACGCCGTAGGCTCGACAGCTCAGCCCCGGGAAGCTAAACGCAGTGGATGGGGCTCTCTCCCAGCGGCTCGCGTGTCCGGGTGTGTAGGCGGGGCCGCTGGCGATGCGGGCTGGCGTCGCTCGCGCTCTCGTTGCTGGCCGCCACGGATGTTCGAGCCTATTGCCGGACGCCCACGTGCCTGCTGGACCGTGAGAAGAAGGTCGTCCCGTGTTCGGTGGATGCGCGTACGGGGTGCTACATAGGGGGCGCACTCGTCTACTGGGAGAATGACTGCCTGAGCTACGCCATCCAGCGCGACGGCTCGAGCGCGCTCGGCATCACTGCCGAGCAAGTGGCGCCGATCGTGGAACAGGGCTTCCGCGCCTGGAGTGATGTGGCGTGCGCCCGCGGCGGAACACCCGCGATCACAGCCCTCAGCCAGGGAACGATCGCGTGTTCGGCGATCGAGTTCAATTGTCGGGAGCCGGAGCTGAACAGCAACCTGATCGTGTTTCGAGACGACTTCGAGGACACGGACACCTTCCGCTTTGGCGTCATCGCGTTGACGATCGTGACGGCCAACACGAAAACGGGCCAGATCTACGACGCCGACATCGAGATCAACTCACGCGACGAAGACTTCGTGCTCGGCGAGCCTGCCGCGGAGAGCGACGCTCGCGACCTGCGCGGGGTGCTCGCCCACGAAATTGGGCACCTGCTCGGTCTGTCTCACTCGAACGCGAGCGGCGCTCTCATGAACCCGGACTACCGCGGCACGGTGCTGCCGGCGCAGGACGATATCGCGGGCATCTGCCAGCTCCGTCCCGGTTCGCGCAAGGACCCAGAGTGCGACGTGCTGGAGTTGCCGCCTGACGCGGGCTGCCTCGGCGAAGACAAGAGCTGCAAGTTGACGGCGCCGCCCCCACCGGTGGTGCAGCAACAGGACTCTGGCTGCGCCTGTGCACTGCCGGGAGTGAATCGGAAGGCCAGCTGGGGTTGGCCCGCAGGGCTCACCTGGCTCGCGGGGCTCACGTGGCTCCGGCGTCGGCGTCCGGCCCTGTATGTGCGGAACCCGGCGCCCCGAAACGGGCCAGTGTAAGCTCGAGGCATCGCCCGCGTTGTTTCGGAAAGCATGCAACTGCCCCTGACCCTCCTGGCCTTGTTGATGTCACCTGCCGCCGAGCTCTCGGTGCACGCGGCCGAGGTCGTGCCGCAGTCCTCCGACGCGGCGCAGGCGCCGGCGACCGCGGAGAGCCCACCGCCCAAGAAACCAAAGCCTCGTCCCAAGCCGCAACCGTCTCCCAAGCCCCGGCCAGATCCCTGCCCGACGTGTGGGATGGGATGAGGCGGGCACCGCCGAAAATCGGCCTGTCGGTTCTGCCGGAGGACGACCTGCGCCTCGCTCAGCTCCCACTGTTCGCGGGCGGACGGGTCGAGGCCATCGAGTGGACGCTGGACGCCGAGTTCGCCGGCGCTCCGCCGGGCTGGATCGAAGGGCTCCTCGATCACTATGCGTCTGCGGGTGCCTTGTACGCGCACGGCGTGCAGTTTTCGCCTTTGTCCGCCCGCTTCGAGCCTCGCCAGGCGGAGTGGCTCCGGCTCGCGGAGCGCGCTCTCGGGAAGCGACGGTACCAGCACGTGAGTGAGCATTTCGGATTCACCACGGTGCCGGGTCTGGCACGGGGTACGCCGTTGCCCGTGCCCTTTGTCGCGGGGGCTGTTGCCATCGGGCGCGAGCGGCTGCAGTCGCTCCAGGATGTCGCTGGCAATGCTCCCGTGGGGCTCGAGAATCTGGCGCTCGCCATGAGCCGCGAAGACGTGCTCGTGCACGGTGAGTTTCTCGAGCAGTTGCTCGATCCGATCAATGGCTTCCTGCTGCTCGATCTACACAACCTGTACTGCCAGGCGCAGAACTTCGCCGTGGCCCCGGACCAGCTGGCGCTCGCGATGCCGCTGGAGCGAGTGCGTGAGGTTCACCTCTCGGGCGGGAGCTGGTCTACGGTGCAGACGCCCGACGGCCCTCGGCCTTTCCGCCGAGATACACACGACGGTGCCATCCCCGAGGAGGTGTTTGCCTTGCTGGCTTTCGTCATCCCGCGCTGCCCGCGCCTGGAGGTCGTATTTGTGGAGCGTCTCGGCAATACCCTGACGACGCCGCACGACGTCGCCCGGTACCGCGCGGACTACGAGCGAGCCAGGAGCATCGTTGTGACGAGTGAGCGCAGCGATGGATGACGCCGAGCTCGCCGCACTCCAGGCCGCGCTGGTGGCAGCGCTCGGGCGAGCGGGCTCTCCTGAAGAGGTGCTCGCTCTGCTCGCAGAGGTGCCGCTGGCCGCATCGTTGCGCCAGTGGATCGCTGCGAGCGATCCGCGCGCCATCGAAACCGCCATCGAGCTGGTAGGGCGCTGGACCGAGCCGCTCGACGCTATTCCTCCTGCGTGATCGCCGCTACCTCGTCGGGCGAGAGGGCGACCTGGCGTGCCTCCCAGTTCTGCTGGAGGTGTTCGAGCGAGCTCGTACCCGGGATGGGTAGCAGGATCGGCGAGCGAGCGAGCAGCCAGGCCAGCGCGATTTGGGCCGGCGATACACGGTGCCTTTCTGCGATGGCGGCGAGCACGGGTTTGTCCCGAGCCACGTTGCCGACCGCGAGCGGGAAGAAGGGGAGGTAGGCGATGTGCTTGCGCGTGCAGAGCTCGAGCACCCCCTCGGGATCGTCGACCTCGGAGTGCGTGTGCTGGGCCATCGCGCCTCCGCCGCCCGATACGTTGAACATGTTCTGCACGGCGACGATGGGAGTGCGCGCCAGGACCTGCTCGACTTGTCGGGCGTTGACGTTGCTGAGGGCCAGATGGCGGATCTTGCCCTCGGCCTGTAACGCGATCAGCGCGTCCAGAGACTCCAGCAGTGGGACACCCGAGGCCGGCAGATACCGCAAGTGCACCACGTCGAGCCGCTCGAGCCGCAGGCTGCGCAGGTCCTCCTCGGCACCCTTTCGCAGCTCTTCGGGGCGGAGCGCCGGCGCCCAGCTCTTGTCGGGCAGGCGCTTGCCGCCGAGCTTGGTGGCGATGACCAGATCTCGGGGGTACGGGTGGAGCGCTTCGGCGATCAAGCGGTTGGCGACCAGCGGGCCGTAGAACCAGGCGGTGTCGATGAAGTTGATGCCCAGCTCGACTGCGCGCCGCAGCACCGCCCGCGCTCGCTGCGGATCGTCTGGTTCCCCCCAGACGTCCTTGCCGGGCAGGCGCATGGCACCGTAGCCCATGCGCGTCACTTCGAGGTCACCGAGGCGAAGGGTGGCGGGAGCATGCCCCCAGACGTCACTACGAACGGATTGGGTCATGCCTCGATGATACGTCCCGCGAACTGCAGCGGCTTGGGCGATGTTGGCGCCGTTGCTCGCTGGCCCCATTGCCGGCACACCGCGAACTCTGCACCCCGGGCGGAGTGAAATGCGGCCACCCGGCGGCGCGCGTAGCAGGCCCCACGAGCCTATGCTCTACTGCTACGGTGAAGTCCGGCGGCCGTTCATTCGAGCTCCTGAAGTCGTCCCGCTCGCGGGGCGTTGCGCTGCTCTTCTGGAGCTGCGCGGCGCTGGCGGCCGCTTGCAACGGCGATCCAGTCAAGGTGCAGGTCGACGAGTCGCCGACCCCCACCAACATGACGACCGGGCTCGTCCAAGACGACGCCCCCGCTGCGGTCAATGCAGCTTGCGTGACGCAGACGACGGCGGCCGAGCCGCGCAACGTGTCGATGTACATGATGCTCGACTCCTCTGGATCGATGCTCGATGCGACGGGCAGCATCCGCAACAAGTGGGACTCGGTCACGCGCGCGATCCGTGGGTTCCTGGGAGAGACGAGCGACCTCGATCTGCAGGTGGGCTTGCAGTTCTTTCCGCTGGCCAAGCCCGGCTCTCGTTTCAACTGCAGTGTCGAGTCTGACTGTGGACCCGACTCCGACGGCGACGGAGTCTCCGATGGTGGACCCTGCTTCCTGAAGACCTGCCGTGCGGGCGACCAGATTTCGCTTTGCACGACGAGCTCGGATTGTCCAGGAGGGCCCATTTCCAATCCGTGCTTGCCGTTCGGCTTTTGCTCGGGTTCCGATCCAGCTGCGCCCACCGCGTGCGAGCTCATCCCCGGGCAGGTGAATCTCTGTGGCGGCAACTTGGGTGTGTGCGCGGACTTTGATCGCCCGTGCACCAATGCCACGAACTGCAGTGCGGGCGCGTACGCCAAACCAGCGGTGGAGATCGGGTTGGTGTCGCGGAATCTGCCGCTGGTGGAGCAAGCGCTGAAATTTCAGACCCCTCAGGGGCTGACGCCCACCGGACCGGCGCTGCAGGGCGCCATCGATCACGCGCGCGAGTTTGGCGCCTCGCATCCGGACGAGACGGTCGTCGTGCTGCTCGCCACCGACGGCTTACCGACGCAGTGCGGGCAGGACGCGACGAATCAAGGGCGCGGCGTGCTCGAATCGATCGACAACGTCGCCGACATCGCCGCGAGCGGCCTCAGCGGCAACAACCCCGTGCGCACGTTCGTGTTCGGTGTGTTTCAGGCGGGAGACGCCGGCGGCATCGCCAACGTGAACCGGATCGCCAAGGCGGGCGGGACAGAGCAAGCCGCCATCATCGATAGCTCCGGAGAAGTGGATGAGCAGTTCCTCGACGCGCTCCGCTCCATCCGCAGCGGCCAGTTGGGTTGCGAGTTTCAGCTGCCGGCGAGCACGGCCCCGCTCGACTATTTCAAGGTCAACTTGCAGTTCCGCTCCGGCTCCAGCGCCCAGCAGCTGCCGTTCGTGCGCGATGGCGCCGGGTGTAGCGCCTCACCTGTCGGTTGGCACTACGACGTGGACCCCAACCAGAGCAGACCTTCGTCGATTCAGGTCTGCCCGGACGTTTGCGCGCAGATCAAGGCAGCGGATTCGGCTTCGGCCAGCATCCAGATGCAGCTGGGGTGCGCGACGGTCATTCGTTGAGCGGTCTCACCCCGCTGAGTGACGACACCGCGTCGCCGAGCTGCGGCTCTGAGCGTTTCCAGAACGAAGCAGCAGGACAGTCCAGCTCCGCGGTAGTCCTTCGATCGCGCTCAAAACGGGGCCAATTTGCCTCGGAGAGCACTTACGTGTCGAACCGAACAGCGAAGCACCTCGACCGAAGCGCGTTCCTTTTCGTAGGATGCCGCCGCGCCGCCACCTGGGCGGACAGAAGGACCTTCCCGTGAGGAATCGATACGCCCTGCTCGTGAATGCCTCGCTCGCCTTGCTCGCTGGCTGCGTCTCCGGTGACAGCGCGAATGGCGCGTCCGCGTCGCAGTTGGCAGGAGACACCGCTGCCTCGGGTAGCGGCGCCAGCAGCAATCTCGGCTTGAACGGCTCGATGGGGCAGGCCGCCAGCGGCGAGCAGCACTGGCTGGGCACGTGGACGGCGTCGCCGTATTTCGATGCGGGGAACCAGCCTCCGGCATCGCTCTC
>Ga0070663_100001544_pt1 | contig 12689 bp, 14 predicted proteins | sample KBSC63metaG_FD_65646 | JGI IMG/M metagenome (GOLD analysis project Ga0070663, IMG submission 65646) | Corn rhizosphere microbial communities from Kellogg Biological Station, Michigan, USA - KBS C6-3 metaG | ecosystem: Host-associated > Plants > Roots > Rhizosphere > Soil ...
CCGATCTCCGACCGCCGCTCGAGCACCGAGATCACCATCGTGTTCGCCACCCCGACCCCGCCGACGAGCAGCGCCACCGCGCCGAGGCCGAGCAGCAGTCCGGTGAACGCCTTGTCCGTGGCCAGTTGGGCAGCCAGCGCGTCCGAGGGCCGGGACACCTTCACCTCGTTGGGTGCCTGCGGGTTCGCGGTCGGCCCGAGCACCGCCCGCACCGCCTCCACCGCATCCTCCCGTGCCCGCGTGTAGACGGTCGTCGGGTGCCCGTCGAACCCCCAGTACGTTGCCGCGGCCGGCCAGCCGACCAGCGCCGCGCCGTCGAGTTCACCGGCCAGCGGAACCGGGTTCAGGATCCCCACCACCGTGCACCAGACGCCGCCAACCAGCACCTGAACATCTGGTCCGGCAACAGCGATCCCCAGCCGCGACGCCGCCGCCGAGCCCAGCACCACCGCCGGATACCGGTCCACCGCCGCGTTGAGCCACGTCCCGCTCGCGAGGGTTGCCCCCACCACGGCGGGCAGGTCCAGCCGCGCCGCGTACGCCGCGATGCCGCCCGTCTCCCCCGACGGGATCCGGTCGTTCCGGTACACCCGCGCCGACGCGATCCGTCCCACCGCCGACACCGACTCCACCGGCCCGATCCGGCCGATCATCGCCACCGACTCCTCCGGCAGCGTCGCGTTGTCGCCGAACAGGGTCTGCCCGGGCCCGACCGTCAACAGGTTGGTGCCCAGCGCGTCCAGCGTCCGGTCGACCTCGGCCCGGCTCGACGACGAGATCCCGACCACCGACACCATCGCCGCGATCCCGATCGCGATGCCCAGCGCGGACAGCACCGCCCGCAGCGGCCGCGTCCGCAGCCCGACACCGCCGACCCGCAGCAGGTCGCCGAACCCCAGCCGCGCGGGCCGAAGGCCGGTCACACCACACCCCCGTCGAGCATCGCCACCTGCCGGGGCAGACTGCCCGCGATCTCGCGGTCGTGCGTGATGACCACCACCGTGGTCCCGGCCGCGTTCAGCTCCATCAGCAGCCCGAGAACCCCCGCACCCGACGCCGAGTCGAGGTTGCCGGTCGGCTCGTCGGCGAGCAACAGCACCGGATCGCGCACGACGGCCCGCGCGATCGCGACCCGCTGCCGCTCCCCGCCGGACAGCTCGTGCGGCCGGTGCCGCAACCGGTGCCCGAGCCCCACCCGCTCCAGCGCGGCGGCCGCGCGCCGGCGCCGCGCCGCGCGGCCCACGCCGGCGTACAACAGGCCGTCGGCCACGTTGTCCAGCGCGTCCGTTCCGGCCGCGAGATGGAACTGCTGGAAGACGAAACCGATATGCGACGCGCGGAGCGCCGACAACCGCCGGTCGGACAGCGTGGCGAGGTCGTACCCGGCGATGCGGACGGTGCCCGCCGACGGGCGGTCGAGCGTCCCGATGACGTGCAGCATCGTCGACTTCCCGGACCCCGACGGCCCGACGATCGCGACGAGCTCGCCCGGCCCGATCCGCAGCGTGACGCCGCGCAGCGCTTCGACGCCGCCCGGGTAGACCTTCGTGACGCCGTCGAGTTCGATCATGACGGGTCCCCACTCCGTGGTGACCCGCCCTGATCGGGCGAGCTCTGCTTGATGATGCCCTCGCACAAGTGCTCGGTCATGACGGGTCCCCACTCCGTGGTGACCCGCCCTGATCGGGCGAGCTCTGCTTGATGATGCCCTCGCACAAGTGCTCGGTCATGACGGCATCCCGACGGTCATGCCCTCGGCGAGGCCGTCGCCGCTGATTTCGACCCGGCCGCCGGAGAACAGCCCGGTCTCGACGCGCACGATCCGCGTCGCGCCGTTCTCCACGACCTGCACGCCGTAGCCGCCCTCGGCCAGCGCGAGGAGCGCCGCGACCGGCACGGTCAGCACGTCCTTGCGCTCGGCGGCGGTGAACGTGACGTCGACGGTCGCCTGGTCGAACCCCGTGATCGACGCCTGGTCGGCGTCCGGGAGCGACACGGTCACCTCGATCTTCGTGGTCGCCTCGGAGTCGCCCTTGGCCGGCTCGACCACCGTGGCGACGGCGCTGATCGTCCCCTGCGCCGACTTGCCGTTCGGCAGTTCGACGGTCACCGTCGCGCCCTTGACCGCCAGCCGCTGGTCGCTGACCTCGAGCTCCACCGTCACCACCCGGCTGGTGCCGCTGACCGTGAGCAGGGCGCCCTGCGCGGCGTCGCCGATCGAGGCCGACACGGACGCGACCCGCACCGGACCGGCCGCGTACACGACCCGCCCCAGCTCAACGACGCCGGTTTCGGTCAGCCCGGAGGCCTTCTGCCACTTCTCGACGGCCGCCGCGGTCGAGGAGGTGTACTCGTCGTCGACGGTGAAGCCGGTGTAGCCGAGCGCCCGCAGCTCCGTTTCGAGCTGGCGGACGTCGGCGCCCTCGGACCCCGAGCGCAATTCCCGGTACGCGGGCAGCGCGCCGTAGAGAAGCAGCACCGGCTTGTCGTCGACGCGGTAGAGGGCCTGGCCGCGCTGCACCACCGCGCCGGTGTCCGGGAGCCAGGTGACGGTTCCGCCCAGCCGGCCCGAGACCTCCTTCTCCGTGCCGTGGCCGAGCGTGCCGTCGTGCTTCTCCCTGTCGTACAGCGTGGTACGGGTAATGGGAGCGGTCGACGGTGGCCTGGCGCTGCTCGTCGGCGTCCGGGCGGGATCGCCCCCGAAACCGATCGCGGCGGCGGAGGCCGCGCCCACGACGGCGGCCGCCGCCACCGTCGTGATCAGCGCGCGCCCGATCCTCACGAGCCGCCGCCGGAAGTGGTACCGCCGTCCTTCGAGCCCGGACCCCTCGGAGCCGGCATGTACTGCTCGCACTTGGCCTGGGCATCCTTGAACGTCTGGCTGTTCGGGTCGATGCCGGTGCCCTGGCCGAACTCGATGCGCATCCCACCGTCCGGCTGCGGGTCCGGGAAGTCGGGGATGCCGTTCTCACGCATGCACTTGGCGAACTGGCGCATCTTCTCGACGTCGGCCGGATCCATCTTGGGCGGCTCGCCCCCGTTGGGCAGATACTGCTGGCACTCCCTCTGGGCGGCCTCCACCTTCTCCTTGTCCGGCGGGTTGCCGCCGCCCGTGGTGCCGCCTCCGCCGATCTGCACCTTCACCCGACCCTTGTCGTCGACCTCCGGGTCGGGCATGTCGACGCCGTGCTCGCGCATGCAGGACGCGAACTTGCGCATCTTCTCGGCCATGTCGCCGTCGTCGGCGCCGGCGTCGCTGTTGCCACTGGCGTTGGAGGTGGGCGTGCCACCGGCGGTGGCAACGCCGTCACCCTTGTCCGTATCGCCCCGGCATCCGGTGACCGCGAGGCACGCCACCGCCGCGACGGTCACGATGAGGATTCGCTTCATGGGGCCGATTCCACGCCGCGTGGCATAAGGCCACCGTCAGCGGTTCCCGCGATCCTGGACGCCCACCATGGCTGGGGCGATGGCTGGCGTCCAAGATCGGGTTTATCCGCGCCTTATGGCCGCGCGGGGCAAGATTGACGCCGTGCGGGTGCTGGTGGTCGAGGACGAGCGGCTCCTCGCCGACGCGATCGCCGAAGGATTGCGCCGGGAGTCGCTCGCCGTCGACGTGGCCTACGACGGCGACGCCGCGCTGGAGCGCATCGGGGTCAACGACTACGACGTCGTGGTCCTGGACCGGGATCTGCCGCGCGTCCACGGCGACGACGTCTGCATCGCCGCCCTCGAAAAGAGCGACGCCCGGATCCTCATGCTCACCGCCGCCGCGAGCATCAGGGACCGGGTGGACGGCCTCGCCCGCGGCGCCGACGACTACCTGGGCAAGCCGTTCGCCTTCGTCGAACTGGTCGCCCGGGTGCGGGCGCTCGGGCGGCGGGCCCGGCCGGCGACGCCGCCGGTTCTGAAGCGCGCCGGCATCCGGCTCGATCCGGCGCGCCACGAGGTGACCCGCGACGACCGACCGCTGGCCTTGTCGCGCAAGGAGTTCGGCGTACTGGAGGAGCTGCTGCGCGGCGACGGCGCGGTGGTAAGCGCGGAGCAGCTGCTGGAGAAGGTATGGGACGAGAACATCGATCCGTTCACGAACGTCGTGCGGGTGACAATGATGACCTTGCGACGCAAGCTCGGCGAGCCGACGGTGATCGAGACCGTCCCCGGTTCCGGCTATCGGCTCCGGTGAGGACCCCGAAACAACGGACCAGGCTGACCATCCGGGCCCGCCTCACCCTGCTCTGGGGTGCCCTGTTCCTGGCCGCCGGCACGATCCTGCTCGGCCTGACCTACCTGCTCGTGCGGGAGAGCCTGCAGGGCCGCGGCGGCGTCGCGTTCAGGGCCGTCGGCGGCGAAGCCCTGCCGAGCCCGTCCACGATCGACCTGCCGCCCGGCCAGCCGCTGCCCGACAACCTCCGCGAAATGATCATCCGGGATCAGACGAACTTCCAGAACGCGACGCTGAACAGCCTGCTCACCCAGGGCGCGATCGCCCTTGCTGTGGTGGCGCTGCTGGGCATGGGATTCGGCTGGCTGATGGCCGAGCGGGCGCTGCGCCCGCTGGCCCGCATCACCGAGACCGCACGCCGCGTCGCGGGTCGCAGCCTGCACGAGCGCATCGCGCTCACCGGTCCGCGTGACGAGATCAAGGAACTCGCCGACACCTTCGACTCCATGCTGGAGCGGCTGGACCGGGCGTTCGACAGCCAGCGGCTGTTCGTCGGCAACGCGTCGCACGAGCTGCGGACCCCGCTCGCGATCAACCGGACGCTGATCGAGGTCGCCCTCGGACGCTCCGACGCCCCGCCCGAGTTCCGCCTGCTCGGCGACACCCTGCTGGCCGTCAACAGTCGGCAGGAGCGCCTGCTGGACGGCCTGCTCACCGTCGCCCACTCGGAGCAGGGGCTCACCGTCCGCGAGGCCGTCGACCTCGCCGAGGTGACGAGCCACGTCCTCGATCAGGTGCCGCTCAACAACCTGGAACTGCGCCGCGACCTCACGCCGGCACCCACCACGGGCGACCCGGTGCTGCTGGAACGCGTGGCGCAGAACCTGGTGCAGAACGCCGTCGCGTACAACGTCGAGGGCGGCTGGGTCGACATCCGCACCGAGGCCACGGATGACGCGGTCCGGCTGACCGTCACGAACACCGGGCCCGTCGTGTCGCCCTACGAGGTTCCGGGACTGTTCGAGCCGTTCCGCCGCATCCGGGACCGGGTCGGGTCGGCGCGCGGCACCGGATTGGGCCTGTCGATCGTCCGCTCGGTGGCGCTGGCGCACGACGGCGCGGCCACCGCCGCGCCGCGGGACGGCGGCGGCCTGGTGGTGAGGGTCACGCTGCCGCGAACCAAATACTAACGACCGGTCGGTCGTAAACGGGCTAGGCTCACGAACGTGACAGCGCCGGCTCGGACAAGAAGGCCGCAGGCCCGCGGCGACCGCGCCCGCAAGGCGATCCTCGAGACGGCCATGCAACAGGCGACGGTCGAGGGCCTCGACGGGCTCAGCCTGGGCACCCTGGCGGCCCGGCTCGGCGTCAGCAAGGCCGGGCTGTTCGCGCACTTCCCGAACAAGGAGGCGCTGCAACTGGCGGTCGTCGAGCACGCCGTCGGCCAGTTCGTCGCCGACGTGGTCGAGCCCGCCCTCGCGGAGCCCAGCCGGCTGCTGCGGCTGTGGCGTGCCCACGAGGCGAACCTCGGCTGGCGCGGCAGCACGCTGCCCGGCGGCTGCTTTCTCACCAACGCCCAGGTGGAGTTCGACGCCAAACCCGGCCCGGTGCGGGATCAGCTCACGCAAGCGCTGGCCGACTGGCTCGACTTCCTGGTGCGGCTCGCCGCATCGGCGCGCAAGCACGGCGAGCTGCGCCCCGACACCGATCCCGAACAGCTCGCGTTCGAGCTGCACGCCTACTGCGCGGCGGCCGCGTACCAGTCCCGGCTCGCGCCGGCGCTGGGCGGCACCGCGCGCGCCCGCGCGGCCGGGCTGAACCGGCTGCGCACCCAAGCCATCGACCCCTCCCAGCTGCCGGAGTCCTGAGATGACCACCGCCACGATCGAATACGGCCACCTCGAGCCCGTCGACGTCCACTTCGACGACCTCGACCCGATGGGCTTCGTGCACAACGCCCGCTACGCGGTGCTCGTCGAGCGGGCGATCAGCCTGTACTGGACCCGCGAGGGCTTCGGCTACGACGCCGCGTCGATCAACGGAGACGGGCTGATGGCGGTCGCCGAGTTCACGATCAACTACCGGGCGCCGATCCGGCAGACCGGCCCGATCGGCGTGCACTTCTGGATCGAGCGGCTCGGCCGGACGAGCGCCGTCTACGCGTACCGCGTCGTGTCGGCCGACGGCACGCTCACCCACGCCGAGGGCAGGCGCGTCATGATCAAGCTCGACCCGGCGACCGGTCGCCCCGGCCCGTGGCCCGAGCGCACCCTGGAGATCGCGCGCCGCCTGGTCCGCGCCTAACGGCCGAAGAACCCGCGCATCAGCTCCACGCACTCCTTCTCGAGCACCCCGCCGTACACCTCCGGCCGGTGGTTCAGCCGCCTGTCGCGCACGACGTCCCACAGCGACCCGACCGCACCCGTCTTCGGCTCCCACGCCCCGAACACGAGCGTGTCGATCCGCGCCAGCACCAGCGCACCGGCGCACATCGTGCACGGTTCGAGCGTCACCACGAGCGTGCAGCCGGCCAGCCGCCACTCTCCCCGCTCAGCGGCCGCCGCACGCAGGGCCAGCACCTCGGCGTGCGCCGTCGGGTCGGCGCCGGCTTCGCGCTCGTTGCGCGCCGCGGCCAGCTCACGGCCGTCGGAATCAAGGACAACGGCCCCGACGGGGACGTCGAGAGCCGCGGTTTCCAACGGGGTGGACGCGGCGACCGCCAGCGCACGACGCATCCACTGCTCGTGCCGGGCGGTCCGCGACGTCATGGCGCCTCGCTACGCGAGGTCATGCCTCCCGGAGCTCCTCGACCTCGTCGCCACACCCGACGAGCTGGCACACCTCGGCCGTCACGTCGGCGGGCAGCATGCCCTCCCGGCCGCAGAGCGCCAGCAGCCGGGACGCGGGCACGCCCAGGTCGGAGAGCAGATCCGGATCGCCGACGGGGTCGGCCGCGCTGACCGGCGCGAGCTGTGGAGCCTCGTCGGAGTCGTCGGTCGCGGTGGCGTCGGGGTCGTCGTCGTCGAGATCCGACGGGTCGAGGGCCGGCTCCTCGACGTCGCCGAGCAGCAGTGACCCGAGCCGCGACTCCGCCACGAACGCCGCGTCCGACCCGAAGACGCGCAGGTCGTCGCCCTCGTCGAGGCGCATGATCGCGAGGTAGGTGTCGTCGGACTCGACGAACAGGAGCGACACCTTCGCCTCCGGATCGATGTCGCGAAGGCGCTCGGCGACGTCCTCGACGTCGGCGGCACCGGTGATGTCGAGTTCCGCGGCAGTCCAGCCGGTCACGTCACGGACCACGGCGGCAGCGAAATGGGACACGAGATACCCCTGGGCGTTTTGTCGGATCTGCGCGTTCATTATGCGGAGCCCGGACCCACATGCGGCGCGCCGACGCGCCAACCTGCGCGGACGCTAGCCGGCCAGCCGGCGGCGCGTCGCGACGATCTCCCTGATGCGGTCGGCCTCGACGCGCCGGGGATCCAGGCCCTTGCGGACGGTTTTCGCGCCCGACCTCTCGGCGAGAAGCGCGAGCCGTTTGCGACGCCGTTCCGGGTCGAGCCGCTGCAGCCTCAGAGCCATGTTGCCGAGAGTGACGAACCTCGGGGCGTTCGTCAAGCGGTCGACAGCGCTGTAATTGCTTGACTACGTGCTGTTCGGCGCAGGCTTCTACCAGAGCAGCCAGTCGCCGCCGATCCAACGCAGCGTCACCACGAGTCCGGCGATTGCGAGCCCGAACCCCGTCGACACCGCTGCGCCGGCCGCGACTCCCCGATCGCCGAACTTCGTGAGCACGACGAGCACCGGCCAGGCCAGGACAGCGGCGATGATCGTCCACCAGGCGTAGGACCGGGCCGACGTCGCGAGCAGGCCGAACAGACCCATCCAGAGCGTCCCGGCCAGCACCCCGACCGCGGCCCGGCCGGCGGTGACCGGCATCAGCTCGCGATACGTCGGCCGGGTTGGCGTCTTGGACGGGAACAGCCCCGACGGAACACGGCCGGGCGGCGGACCGAACTGCCCGGGTGGTCCGGCCGGGCGGGCCGGCCCCGGCGGCGCCCCGCCCGGGCGGGGCGGCGGCCCCGCCGGGTGCGGTGGCCCGCCGAGCATCCCGCGCGCCGGTGGCGGCGCACCGGGGGGCCCGTATCCGGACGGGCGTTGCCACTGCGTGGTCGATGGGGCGGAGGGGGTCTGCCCGGGTGCCACCCAGGCCATGGCGGGCGGCGCGGACTGGTGTCCGGTCTGGTGGCGGGGCACGACGGGGTATTCCCCGGTCCGGTGGGCCGCCGGCGCGAACTGCCCGGTCGGCGGCGGCGCGGGCGGCGGCGATCCGAGCGGCGGCGGGGGCGGCGATCCTGGCGGCGGCCCGGGCCGGTGCGCCCCGGGCGGGAGCGCGACGGGGAACTGCCTGGTCTGAGGGCCGGGCCGCGGCGGCGGCCCCGGGGGGACCGCCGGGAACTGGCCGGTCGGCAGCGGGCCAGGCGGGCGGGACCCGGGCGGCGCCGGGAACTGGCCGGCTCGTGCTACGGCGGGCGGCGCTGGCGGACGAGAACCGGTTGGGGGCGGTGCGCCCGGCGCCCGGGACCCGGGCGGCGGCGGGAACTGACCGGCCGGCGCCGGTGCTGGAGACCGAGCGCCGGGGGGCACCACCGGAAACTCACCGGTCTGATGCGACGGCGGCGATCCCGGCGGTGGGCCGGCCGGGAACTGCCCCGGCCGCGGCGGCGGTCCAGGCGGACGCGCTCCCGGCGGCACCGGGCCGGCCGCGTGCGGGGGACGGGTACCGGCTGGCGGCACCATCGGGAACTCGCCGGTCTGCGACAACGGGGGCGGCACGGGACCCCCGACTCGTGGCGGACCGCCGCGCGGGCTCATCACCGGCGGGAACGGCCCGCCGGGAGGAGCCGGACGGGTCGCGGCCGGTCGGGCGATCTTGGGCGGGAACGGCCCCGGCCGCGACGGCGCATCCGCCCCCGGCGACTCGGCCGGCGAGCCCGGCGCGGCCGGCGAGCCCGGCGCGGCCGGCGAGCCCGGCGAGCCCGGCGAGCCCGGCGCGGCCGGCGCGGCCGGCGAACCGGTGGCCGGCCCGTCCGGCGCGCCCCTGACCGGCGCGGGCGGTTCGGGCGGCGACGCCGGAGGTCCGACCGGCGAACCCTTCGCCAGGGACGGCCACCCGGTCGGCGGTCCGGCAGGATCGGCACTTGCCGATCGTGGAGGATTTTCGTCGCTCTGACGACCAGAATCGTCCACGATCGAAGACGCCGGCGGCTTGTCCGGCTCTGTGTCGACACCCTCCACCGGACGAGCCTATCCGCTACCTACCATTGGCCGGGTGTTTCGACGTCTGGTAGCCGGCACGGCATGCGCGGCGCTGCTCGCCGGGTGCGCCTCACCGCGTCCCAACGATGCCGACGCGAAGGGCGTCGCCGCGTCACCGAGCCCGAGCGCGACGGCGGCCGCGTCGGAACCGGCCGTAAGTGCCAGCGCGAGCGCACCACCGAGCTTGCCCCCGACGGCGAACGCGGCGAGGTACGTCTTTCCCGTCGAGGGGAAGTCGAGCTACGCGCGCGAGCACCACGACTACCCCGCGACCGACATCATCGCGGCGTGCGGGCTGATGGTCCGCGCGGTGACCGACGGGGTGGTGCTCGAGGTGAGCCGCATCGACAACTTCGACAAGAAGACGTCGAAGGGCGAGGAGCGCGGCGGGCTCTCGGTGTCGATGCTCGGCGACGACGGAGTGCGCTACTACGGGTCGCACTTCTCTGCGATCGACGAGTCGGTGCGGCCCGGCGTGCGGGTGGCGGCCGGCACCCGGCTCGGGCTGGTGGGCAGGACGGGCAATGCGAACAACACGTGCCATCTGCACCTCGGCATCTCGCCGCCGTGTGCCAGCACCGGGGATTGGTGGATCCGGCGCGGCGTGATCTGGCCGTGGTCCTACCTCGACGCGTGGAAGGCTGGAACGTCCAGGTCCCCGGTGGCGGAAATCCAGGCGTGGCACCAGGCACACGGCTGCCCGCCGGAGCCGAAGAACTGAACCGAGGTCGGCGGGTGGGCGCCCCGGCGCCCACCCGCCGACCTTGATCAGTCGAACAGCGCGAAACGCTTCTGGGTCGTGCCGTCCAGCGTGGTGAACTCGCCGCCCACGACGATCATGTCGGTCGCGGTGCTCGCCGTCATCGCCAGCACCCCGCGCACGCCGTTGCCCTGCGGCGCCCAGGGCAGCAGGTTGCCGTCCAGGTCGGTCGCCGCCAGCTTGATCCGCGACACCGAGCCGTCCAGGCAGACGCCGTGGTCACCGGTGGCCGCCGATCGGCAGACGTTGTCGAAGTGCCCGCCGATGTAGACGGTGCTGCCGAGCACCGCCAGCGCCTGCGCGTCGCCGTCGGTGGTGATCGTCCACTTGGCGACGCCGCCGGTCGTGTAGGAGATCGTGCGGCCGCCCTGACCACCGAGAGCGGCGTAGACCCGGTCGCCGGCGACCGCGACGGCCCACACGATCGAACTGGGCTGCGGACGAAAGCCGGTGTCGACGCCGCCGCCGTCGCGCTTGACCGCGATCAGCCGGCCGGTGGAGCTGACCCCGTTCGTCTTGTGGAACGAACCGCCGAGATAGATCCGGTCCCCGCTGATCGCGATCGAGGTCACCAGGTCGTCGGTGCGTGCGGCCCAACTGGAGAGCGTCTTCGTGGCGAGGTCGATCGCCGCGACGTTGCTGCGCGCCACCCCGTCGACGGTGGTGAACAGCCCGACGACGTAGAGCCGGCCGTGCCCGACGGCGAGCGCGCGCGGCGACCCGCCGGAGATCTTGTAGGACGCCGGGTCGAGCGCGCCGGCCGTCGAGATCTTGGCCAGGCTGTCCCGCGGCTGTCCGACGATCGCCTGGAAGTCGCCGGCGGCCCACACCGAACCGTCGGTGTCGACGGCCAGCGCACGGACCGTCCGATCCGCGGCCGGCGCCCAGTCCAGCAGTGCGCCGGTGGTCATGTCGACGGCGGCGAGCCGCTGCCGGGTGATCGACTTGCCCTTGACCACTGCCGCCGTGAACTCACCCCCGACGTACGCGATGTTGCCACTGGTGGCGACCGCGTACACCGGACCGTTGAAGCCGGGGCTGGTGGCCGGGGCGTCGGACACGGCCGCGCCCGCGGGTGCGGAGGCAGCGACGAAAATCGAAGCGGCGACGGCAAGTGCGGACAAAGCGGTCAATCGCACCTTTGTTCTGCGTGTGAGCACGATCGGGACGTTACCTCCGCATTTCTCCCCGTAAAGCCGGGTCAACGAGCCAGGCGCCGTTCGGCGGCGCAACCGCGTCCGGACGGTGGAGCGGCACTGCCGTTTGTCTGCACGTTCACGACAAAACGGACAGCCCAGACCGGCCGTCGAGATCGCCGCCGGGGGATGTCCGTCGGTATGGCACAGTGCGCAACGTGGCGGAGCGCATCGCGGTTATCGGGCTGGGGCTCATCGGCGGGTCGCTGCTACGGGCGCTCGCGGGCGCCGGCCACCACGTGCTCGGCTTCGATACCGACCCCACCACGCGCGCGACCGCCCGCACCGCCGCCGCCCGCGCGGCGCAGTCCGGCCGCTGGCAGGTCACCGCCTCGATCGCCGACGCGGCGGCCGCCGCCGACATCGTTGTCGTCGCGGTCCCTCTGCCGGCGATCGCGGGGGTCTTCGATGCGCTGGCCGCGGCCGGCTACAGCGGCGTGGTGACCGATGTGACCTCCGTCAAGGGCGCAGTGGCTTCGTTGGCGGCGGGGCACCTGCGGGCCGGCGGGCAGTCGCTGTCCGGGTACGTCGGCGGGCACCCGATGGCCGGACGGGAGGCGTCCGGGTTCGCGGCCTCCGACGCCGGCCTGTTCGACGGCTGCGCCTGGGTGCTCTGCCTCGAGACGCAGACCTCGATCGGCGACTGGCTGCGGCTGGCCGCCCTGCTCACCGCCGCCCTGGGGGTGCGGGTGGTGCCGGGCACCGCCGCCGAGCACGATCGCGCGGTGGCGGCGATCTCCCACGTCCCGCACCTGGTCGCGGCCGCGCTCGCCGGGCACGCGGCGAACGACCCGCTCGCGCTGACGCTCGGTGCCGGATCGTTCCGCGACGGCACCCGGGTGGCCGCGAGCCGGCCCGCGCTCACGGCCGCCATGTGCGGCGGCAACGCCGACGCGACCCGGGCCACCCTCGACGCCGTGCTCGCCGATCTCGCGGCGGCCCGGGCGGCGCTGGACGGCCCCGACCCGATCGGGGCGCTCGAGCCGTGGCTGACCCCGGGCGCGCAGGCCCGGGCGGCGTGGCCGCCCCAGACGGGGAAAGCGCTTTCCATGCCCGCGGACGCCGACGCACTGCGCGAACTCGGCCGCGCCGGCGGCTGGGTCACCGCGGTGGACGCGGCCGGCCGCACGGTGACCGCGGTCCGCCCCGCCGCCCCCTGATCGCGTTGATCTTGCAGTTGTGGTGCCAGAATTCGACCCTATTCAGGCCGCTTTGTGAGGCACCACAACTGCAAGATCACGGCGAT
>Ga0070663_100001545_pt1 | contig 12687 bp, 9 predicted proteins | sample KBSC63metaG_FD_65646 | JGI IMG/M metagenome (GOLD analysis project Ga0070663, IMG submission 65646) | Corn rhizosphere microbial communities from Kellogg Biological Station, Michigan, USA - KBS C6-3 metaG | ecosystem: Host-associated > Plants > Roots > Rhizosphere > Soil ...
GCCGACGCTTTTGCGAGTCGCAATCTTCAACGACCCCGTTCTGAATCATTTCAGGTACTTTGGCCCTCGCGGTGTCGCTGGCTGCTCGGGCGCGGACGGCGCGAAGCTCAGAGTGGTCATGAACGTGACGTTCGCCGGCCGGTTTTCAGTGAAGATGTCCGCGTAGCCACGCAGGTTCAGATAACCCGTGTATCCCTCCATGGCTGGAAAGAAGAAACCGATCTGTGGGCCGAAGGCGATCGCAGTACCCCTGTTGTCGCCGAGCTTGGCGCCGATACCGGTATCTCCGGTGACCTGCTGATAGACATAGCCGACCAGCCCGGCATGAACGCTCTTGCCGATAAATTGCGAGGCTGCCCAGTCGGCATGGAAGTCGATGCCATTGCGATAATCCAGCGCCGAATTGGTGCCGCTGAAGCTGAAGCCGGCGACCACCGAAAACTCTTGGCCGGTCTTCGGGTTGAGGTAGGTGTAGCCGCCACCGGCATCGACCGCGACGAAACCGGGACTCAGGTTGGCAAGGCGGGTAGAATCATAGGTGCCGGTCGGGATGTTGCCGAAGACGTAGGTCATGTAATTATTGACGCCGGCATTCCATTTCAGGGTGCCGATGTAATACACGTCGCCCCAGGTGACCCTGTTGTCGAAGGCCGAGCCGGAAATCGCGTTGCCTCGCGGCCCCGTCAGTGTCGCGTTGATATCGACGCCGATATTGCCGGGCACCGTCGCCGCGCCGATCGTCAGCTGGCCGCCGAGCACGGGCGTTGCGAAGGTGTAGGTCGGCAGAAAGACGCCGACATCCGCTTTGGCACGAAGGCCAGCGACGACGCTCGCGTTGTTCTGGAGCGCTGTGCCCCCGCCGGCCGTGGCGTCGAGATGAATGTACTGGAAGGTATAGCTCATTCCGGGCTGGCCGGGCACTGCGGAGAGGCTGCCCATCGTGCCGGGCAGCCAGAACCCGATGCCGCCGTTATCGGCCTTCGTGGGCGTTGAGGTCATCGTTGTCGCGAACAGCATGGCGCATGCCGCAAGGCCCGCTTTGCGTTGCCTCGACACCTTCGAATGCCGGATCATTGCGCGTCCCCTTTGACAGGTTCTTGTCAGACGAAAGCAATGCTTATTTTCAAGTGCTTTGTTTTGATTGCGCAACCCATCCGAGAAAATTTCCGCTCGTTGTGGCACAACAGTCACGGGTTCGCCGAGCGCATGCCGGGCGAGGCTGGAGCTTGATCGGCGCTGAGCGGGAACCCCGCGGGCCGGCGCTGGGCAATGCCGGCTCGCGATGTACGGTTTGTGCCACGCGATCGAACGACCCGCGTGGTGATGTGGCTATTTCCCGGCCGTCTTCTGCTTGCCACCTTCCGCTTCCAGCCCGAGCGTACGGCCGGGGAAGCCGGCGGTGTCGAAATAGCGCTGCGAGCCGACGCGCTGGAAGTTCAGCACCGTACGCAGGCCGTTCGCCGACGGTTTTGACACCACGGTACCGGAATAGGCTTTGGGCGTTGCGCCATTGGGCATGGCTTCGGTCATGACGCGTCCGATCAGCTTGCCCTTCGCTTTTTGCGTGAGCCCCAGCAGCTTGGCCGCGGTGGCGCCGACGTCGGCGTTGCTGACGGGCAGGGGATTGACATAGCCCGACTTGAAATCGGGTCCGATCGCCGCGGTGAAGTTCAAGGTGTCGCCGCGGCTGAAGCTGCCATGCATGCCCTGGCCCTGTCGCAGCACGGTGTCGGCAATCTGGACCGAGCAATTGGTCGGCTCCTCGCAACCTGACGACCACGAGCGGAAATTGACCACGATGGAGGGGTGCGGCACGACCGCCTTGCCCTTGAGGCCAAGCTGCGACATCGGCAGCGTGCCGGGAAAATTGCCGAACTCGTCATCGACAAAGATGCCGCTGACGTAATCCTGTTCCAGCAGTGCCTTGATGGTGCGGCCCGCCAGCTTGCGTTCCTTGCTGGGAATGTAGATCAGGTCAGAGCCGCCATTTGTCGCGATCACCAGATCGGGTTTTGTCGGGTCCTTGCCCAGCACGCCGTTACCAGCCTTCGGATGGGCATTGTCGGCTACGGGCGCATTCTTGTTGTTGGGATCGTGCAGCGGCAGGTTCAGCGCCTTCGCAAGGTCGATCGCAAGGAAGCCCATCGGGAGGAAATCCTTCGGCGTGTCGTCGTAGGAGATCTTTGCCGAGGGACTGGTTTTGCTTTCCTTCGAAATCGTCGAGAAGCCGTGATCGGAGGAAATGATGATGTTCGTCGAGTTGGCGAGGCCTAGTTCGTCCAGCGCCTTGCGCAGCTGGGCGAGATTGTTGTCGGCGTTCTTGATGCCGGCCATCGAGGTCGGCCCGTTGATGCCGGGCGTGATGGTGTTGAGGCTGTCTCCAGTGTTGTGCTGGCTGCCGTCGGGATCGCGCGACCAGAACACCAGAACGAATGGCTTGTTGCGCGCCTTGAACATCGGCAGCACGACCTTGGTTGCGACATCGGCCATATAGGCCTGCTGCGCGACATTCGCGCTCGTGGTGCCCGGTGTCTTGGCGTCGCCGGCCTTGCTGTTTTCTCCGCGCGGGGTCGTCACCAGGGGGAGGCCAGTCTTGGTCAGCGCGTCCTTCATTTCGTCCGACAGCGGCACGCTATTCTTGCCGCCCGTGGAATCGTCGATCACGATAGTATTTTTGCCGCCGTCGGTATGGTCGAAAAGATAGGTCGGGCCGAGCTTGCCGATCGCGGCCGTCGAGAAGCCTTGCGCCCGGGCCATCTTCAGGATGGTTTCTTCGTTGAGATAGTCGCCGTTGAAATGCTCGTCGACGTCGCTGAGCACCGCGTCGTTTTCGATGAAGGGCACGACCGTGTCGCCGGCCGGCACGGACGAATATCCGGTGTAGATCGTGTTGCTGAAGGTGCCGGTGTCGCCGAGGTAATGGCCACTGGCCATCGCCGAGCCGTTTGCCATGGTGAAGGTCGGGAACAGCGAATGCGAGTTCTTGAAGTTGACGCCCTTGTCGCGGACTTCCGCCATCGCAGGCGCGGTCTGCGGCGTCACGATGCGTCCACGCAGGCCGTCGGGCACGAACAGGATCAGGTTACGCGGGGTGGCGTTTTGCGCGGAGGCCGATCCAGCGGCAAGCGCGACCAGTCCGGCGGACAGCAATACGATTGTGCGGCGCATCAGGTTCTCCCCCAGAAGAAGCAGTTTCGGCATTCCGCCGACGCTTTCCGTTTAGTTTTGCTCTGCGACAGGATTGTTACATTGTGGGGAACCAGCCTCAAGAGTGGCAATGAGGGGCAAGGTCTGCAGCCCCAAAGTTGAAGCCTGCGGAGGAAACATCGGAGCCCCGGCGTCGTTTTCCCTGCCAGGAGGCCAGCCATGAGCAAGTTTCAACAGAAGGCCGAAGCCCAGACCAGACAGATCATCGGGCAAATGCTCGGAGATGAACTTCTGGTGGAGGAAGGCAAGCAGCAGGAGCGACAGGCGACGGAGCCTGAGCGAGGTCGCCATGACCAGAGCGGTCATGACCAGGGTATGGCCCGCGACGAGCGTGGGCAGGAGCAGCTGCGCGACAAGGAGCGCGCCCAGCGCGTGGGGCAGGTGAACCGCGGTAGTGAACCGCCGGGAAGGAAAAGCTAGGCCATTTGGGATGCGCAGTGCACCAGATCTAGAATGGTGACTTGGGCGATATTACTTCGTCGCCGGCCTCGCTTCGCACAAGAAAAAGAGGCGGCCGTGGGGCCGCCTCCCGAGGTTCATTATTACGTTTCGCGTTACTGACAGATGTGACGTCGACCATCCTCACCCCAGAACATTGTTCCGGGCTGACAGACGAAACCATTGTTGTAGCCGCCGTAGTAGCGGCGCCCGTCATAGCTGTTGTTGTAGGCGTAGACGTCGTTCCGGAACGGCGCCGTCGCAATCGCGCCGGCCGTGCCGATCGCCCCACCAACCACGCCGGCCGCTACTTCACCCGGCCAGAATCCGCTATTCCGATGATAGACGCGTTCTTGAGTCTGCGTTTGACGGACAGCGTCGGATCTTCCGTGAGCATCCTGTGCCAGCGCGGGTACCGCGAACGTCGTGGAAAGAACAGCGGCCGCGGTCACGAGCTTCAAGTTCATAAGTTGCCTCCGTTGCAGTGACGTTGGGCCAACCAACAACGCCGGCGGCCGTTCCGGAATCGTGATCGTTTAACTTCAAACGGATGTGAGGCTCCAGTTCCGTCTCACGTTCCACAAAAAGGGAACGTCGCGTTCCTGCCACGCATGCTTTTGCCGTTATGAAAAGCGTACGCGGTGCCAGAGCGGATAGACCAGCCAGAACACAAGCAGCGCGATTGCGCTCGACGCTCAGTGCGATGACCGTTTCATCGGCCGTCTTGAAGCATACACTGCGACATCGGCGGCGATGCCAATGGCCAACGGTAGCTTGGAACTATGCCAATCGGCGCAGATTGACCGGGGCAGGCCGGGCCGGCACAGCAGGCGAAGCGCGGCCCCAATGCACAGCGAGATCCACAATGAAGAGCAAGCACATCGCCGCCGACACGGAGGCGCAGATTCACGTCGTCGTTCTGGATTCAGGCGAGGAGGCGTTTGCAGCACTCACCCGCTTCGCCAATGAATCGAAAATTTCCGCGGCGTCGTTGACGGCGATCGGCGCTTTCGAGCGGGCAAGCGTCGGCTGGTTCGATTTTGCCTCGAAAAGCTATCGCAAGATCGAGGTCAATGAGCAGTGCGAGGTTCTCAGCGCGATCGGCGACATAGCTGTCGGCGATGACGGCAAACCCAGCCTTCATGTCCACATCGTGCTTGGGCTGGCCGACGGATCGACCCGCGGTGGCCACCTGATGGCCGGCACGGTCAGGCCGACACTCGAAGTGGTCTTGACCGAAGTCCCGGCAACGCTTCGACGAAGGAAGCGGGGTGATCTTGGGATCGCGCTGATCGATCTTGCGGCTACGCGCGACTGAAGCGTCCCTCGCGATTTAGGAACGTTACGTTCAATCCAATGTTGTCGGCGTATCAACAATGGAGGACGTCATGGCGGCCGAGAAAGACCTCAACGAATTATTCCTGGATACCCTCAAGGACATCTATTACGCTGAAAAGCAGATCCTGAAGACGCTGCCGAAAATGGCGAAGGCCGCCAATTCAGACAAGCTGCGCGCCGCGTTCGAAAAGCACCATGACGAGACCGAGGGACAGGTCGAGCGCCTTGAACAGATATTCGAACTGCTGGGCAAGGCCGCGCGCGGCAAGAAGTGCGACGCCATCGAAGGCATTCTCGATGAAGGCAAGGAAATCATGGAGGAGTATGCCGACACGCCTGCGCTCGATGCCGGCCTGCTGGCCGCCGCGCAAGCCGTCGAGCATTACGAGATTTCACGCTACGGTACGCTGAAGGCCTGGGCGCTCAAGCTCAACAATCCGCAGGCTGCCAAGCTGATCGACCAGACCTTGGCCGAAGAGAAGAAGACCGACGACACTCTGACCAAGATCGCCGAAACCGCAGTCAATTATGAGGCCGCGGCGTAAGTTCGAAACCAGCCGGCGGCGCTGCGGTAAGCGTCGTCGGCACCGCTTGCAACCGATGCTGCCAGCGTCGACTACTATTCTCGACGCGACATTCCAAAACCAGTCCAGTGCCTGAGCAACCGTTCAACTGCGGCCCCGATCGCAAGACCGGCGATCACGTCGCTGGTCCAGTGCGCCAGCAGGACGATCCGGGTCAGGACGAGGCCGGTGCCAATCGACCAGATCACGTAGCGTCTTGCAGGCGGAAGCACGGTGGCAGCCGATGCGAGCGCACCGACATGGATGGCATGGCCTGATGGAAAGGCGTCGAGTGGTTTTCCTGAAAGCGGCACGCCATGAAGATGTGCGCGAACCATCAGGCGGTCTGGGCGCCGCTGGTCGAAGATTGATTTCAGGAGGTGCGGCAGAAGCGTAACGGCGGCCGCCGTCAGCAGGATGTGGTTGCTGTCGGTGCGATGGCGGGCGCTTCGATGCCTGCAGTAGAACCACCAACCTGCGGCGAGCGCGCACATGACATGCTCGTCGGCACCCCAGGTGAGGGCCTCGGCGACGTGTTCGACTTCCGGGCTGGCGCGGTCCGAAATCTGCTCCGCGATCTCGATATCAGCCCGGGTTGGTCGTACGCGAAACAACGCCATGGTCGACCCTGCGCAGCCGGAAAAAAATGAGCCCCGCCAACCCCGTTCAAAGGATTTTCGGCGGGGCTCGAGTTCGGCGTCACGGGGGGATGAAACGCCGATGCGAGAAAAACCCGGGCCGCGCGGGATCGTTCCAAACTGAAAGGAACGATCGCTCTTTCCGAACGTCTTCGCACGCCACACAAATGCAGGCAGTAAGCGCAACGGGACGGGTGATGAGATGCATTTCGTCGAAACCGCGGTCGGCGTAGCCGCAGCGCTGCTGAGTTCGCTGTCCTACATTCCGCAGGTGAAGAAGGTCTGGTCAACCGACCGACGATCTTTCATCGCGCACGCTGATCGCGCTGACTTCCGGTCTCGTGCCTTGGGTGGTGTATGGAGCTATCAAGGCGGACTGGATCATCATGTTGGCAAACCTCGCCGGAACGAGCCTCACCGGATTTGTCCTCGACTACGAACTACGCGAGCGGGATCGATCGCGTAGCGAGGCCGCACAGGATCGCGCTTAAATGGAGTCTATGGGAAGCACTCGCGCAGGTCGTCATTTTGCTGCTCCGTACAAATACGCGGCGGCCGGTTCCGCACGTAAGCAAACGTTTAGTCGCCGCCTGTAGAGTACCGGTGATCAATCTGCATTTAACCCCTGGTTAAGCAATGCGCCTACTGCCGATGAAAGAGCCGGAAAGGTCCTGGCGGTCGATCAAGAGCCAGTGGAAGAAGGACGCTGAAAGCGTCGGCGAGGACTATTCGACCCTTTCGACGGGAATTTTCTCCACCTACGACGCCCTGACCAAGGACGGCGACGGCCCGAACCTTTACTGCCTTTCCGACAGTGAGCGGGTTCATGCGGCCTGTCAGGTCAGCCGCCTGATGATGAGCAAGTTTCCGAACCCCATCCTGCGCGCGCGCTTCATTGTGGTGTCGCCGATCTACGAACTGGGGATCGCGGACGCGGGCCAATACGCCCAGATGATGGTGGCGCTGTTCTCCGGCATTGTATGGCTGTCGAGGGATACGATGACTGCGGGCCACATCCGCTTCTTCCTGAAGAGCCCCGGCGATGCGCAGTTCTTTGCGCCACTGAAGGCCGCAACCGAGCTGTCGCTGTTCTCGGAGTTCACGATCGGCGGGGCGCTGATCGAATGCACCCTGAAGGAAGCTGAACTGGCGGAAACGGCCTGATTCCAGGCCGCCTTAACCCCGTAATAACTCATTTTGCTAACCCGCCTTTGGGTTGTATTCCCTACAACGAACGCCTGTGGGGGCGGCGGGAATGCTGAACAATTCATCGTTAAACGTGATAGCGGAGAGCAAGCCGCTGTTCGGGGCTGGCCTGCCGTGGCGGTTCCGGATGAGCGCGATCCAATGGCTGATCCTGAGCGCCATGGCGCTCGTGATCGCGATCTCGCTCGGCACCGGCTATTTTGCCCTGGAATATCGTGAGCGCGCGCTGGAGGTCGCCGAGCGCGAACTCAATAACACCGCGCTACTGCTGTCACGGCATTTCGACCAGCGGCTGAGCGATCTGCAGCATGTGCACGACGATGTCCTGACCGCCATGCGGGCCGATGGCGTCGATACTGCTGATCAGTTCGAGAAGAAGATGTCGACATTGAGCGCGCATGAAATGTTGCGCGCCAAGCTTTCGGTACTTCCGCCCGTCGGCGCCTTGAATCTGTGGAGCGCCAAGGGCTTCCTGATCAATTCCTCCGAAATCTGGCCGGTGCCCGACAGCAATATCCTGGAACGGCGTTACTTCCGGGAATTTACCTCGGGAAGGCCGACACCGGACGTCATCGTTGAACCGGTCGTGAGCAAGGTCACCAAGAACTGGACGCTGATCTTTGCCCGAAAGATCACCGGCCGCAAAGGCGAGCTCATCGGCTTCGCCATCCGCGGCGTTGAGCCTTCCCACTTCGAGGACTTCGTCGCTTCGCTGGCGCTGAACAATGACACCGCGATTTCGATGATCCATCGCGACGGCACCATCATCGCGCGCTACCCGAAGGACGACAAGCTGATCGGCGTGAACGTCGCCAACACCTCTGCGTTCCAGAGCGCGCTGGCGGCGGGCGGAAACATTTCCGGGCGTTTCACCGCCGAGAGGTCATCGGAAGACAAGGTCGGCGCCGTCAAATCGCTGACGCACTTCCCGGTCCTGATCGTTGCGACGGCCAAAACCTCGACGGTGCTTGCCGACTGGCGAGCGCAGACCAGGCTGCAATTTTTTGCGGCCGCGCTGGCGGTCATCGTCGTGATCGGCATGGTCTTCCTGATCGTGCGCCAGCTACGCGGCCAGCATGCCGCCGCGCAGCACAAGCTTTCGGAGAAGAGCCAGCATCTCGACACCGCCATCAACAATATGACGCAGGGCCTGCTGCTGTTCGATTCCTCCGGGCAGCTGGTGATCTGCAACCAGCAATATATCGACATGTTCGGGCTCTCGGTCGACGTGGTCAAACCCGGATTGCGGCTGCGCGACCTGATCCTGTACCGCCAGAAACTCGGCTCCTTTGTCGGCGACGTCGACGCCTATTGTGCCCGGTTTCTCGATCCCAACGGCAGCCTCGTTCAGGATACCGTGACCTCGACGCCGGACGGGCGCACGATCCGGTTGATCTACAAGCGGTCGCCGGACGGCGGCTGGGCCACGACGCTGGAAGACGTCACCGAGGGGCGACGCGACCAGGCCAGGATCGAGCATCTCGCCCATTACGACGCACTGACCAATCTGCCGAACCGGACGCTGTTCCAGCGCCAGGCGGAGGGATTGCTTCTGGAAACCGAGGGACGCGAATTCGCGATCCTCTATATCGACGTCGACGAGTTCAAGCGCATCAACGATACGCTCGGACATCTGATCGGTGACGAGTTCCTTAAAGGCGTGGCTGAGCGGTTGCGCCAGGCGGTCGGCTCTGAAGACTTCATCGCCCGCCTTGGCGGAGACGAATTCGCCATCCTCCAGCATGGCATCGGAAGTGCCGAGGACGTTCATGGGCTGGTCGCGCGAATCTATCAGGCGCTGCGGACCCCGTTCGACTGCCACGGCCACCAGCTTTCCGGCGATGCCAGCATCGGCATCGCGATCGCGCCGCGCGACGGCTCCGATTTGTTCGATCTCCTGAAGAGCGCCGACCTCGCAATGTATGCGGCGAAGGCCGCCGGCCGCCGAACCTATCGCTTCTTCGACCCCGAGATGGAGCAGCAGGCCAACCATCGCCGCGAGCTGGAAGCGGACTTGCGCGCGGCGCTGGCGCAGAACGCCTTCGAGCTGCACTATCAGCCGCAGGTCGATCTGCGCACCGACGGCGTCACCGGCTGCGAGGCGCTGTTGCGCTGGCGGCATCCGGTGCGCGGCATGGTCTCGCCGGCCGACTTCGTGCCGGTCGCCGAGGAAACCGGGCTGATCGAGGAAATCGGGCAGTGGGTGTTGCGTACGGCCTGCGCGGAAGCGGCGACCTGGCCCGCCAATGTTCGTATCGCCGTCAACGTCTCGCCGATCCAGTTCCGCTCGGAAACGCTGTCGCTGAAGGTCGCTTCCATCCTCTCCGAGACCGGGCTCGATCCGCGCCGGCTGGAGCTGGAGATCACGGAAGCCGTGCTGATCGCCGACGACGACGCGGCGCTGGCGACGCTGAATCAGCTCCGCGCGCTTGGGGTTCACATCGCGCTCGACGATTTCGGAACCGGTTATTCCTCGCTGCAATATCTGCAGCACTTTCCATTCGACAAGATCAAGATCGACCGCTCCTTCGTCAAGGAAGTGACGCGCAATTCCTCGTCGGCCTCGATCATCCGCGCGGTGGTGAGCATCGCCGCCGACCGCAACATGATCACCACGGCGGAAGGCGTTGAGACCCTGCAGCAGCGCGAGACCGTGCAGAACCTCGGATGCACCCAGATGCAGGGCTATCTGTTCAGCGCGGCGCGTCCGGCGCAAGAGATCCGCGCGCTGCTGGCGTCGGGAGAGGCCGGCGTCGAGGCGGCGTGAGCTTGAGGTTTCCCGGTGCCCCGGCGCCAGATGCTTGCCGGCGGCACGCCGCACCGCCCGGACGCAAAATATCGAAAACAACCCCATGCAAAGTAGAACGGGTCCCGGTTTGCGGCGTTCAAGCCGCTTGCGTCAGAGGCAGGGGATAGCCCGTCGGCTTGGCCCGGTCTGATCTCGTCCTGTTTCAGCGCCGCGCTTCGGAAATTGCCTTCCTGAGGCTTCGCGACAGCAATTCCACCGAATAGGGTTTTTGGATCAGCTCGAAGCCGCGGTGAGCATTCTCCGCCAGCACGTTGCTGTAGCCGCTGGTCAGCACCACCGGGAGGCCGGGGTAGCGTTCACGCACGATGCCGGCGAGTTCGACGCCGTTCATCCCGGGCATGATGACGTCTGAAAACACCAGGTCGGCGGAGAACTCGTCCTCGGCAAGGATCGCGAGCGCCGCATCCGCGCTGGCGACGCGACGGACCGTGTATCCGAGATCTTCCAGCAGCTCGGTGGAGAACTGTCCGACGTCGTCATTGTCCTCGACCACCAGGACGCGATAACCGCGGCCGCGCGCGGCGGGCTCGCTGGCAGTCGCGGCGGCCTCGACCGCATCGGCCGGCACCGCGGCCTGCGGCAGATAGATCGTGAAGGTCGCGCCCCGGCTCGGCTCGCTCGCGACCGCGATGTCGCCGTCGGACTGCTTGGCAAAGCCGAATGCCTGGCTGAGACCAAGGCCGGTGCCTTTGCCGACTTCCTTGGTGGTGAAGAACGGCTCGAAGATCGTCTCGAGCAGTTCGGACGCGATGCCGCAACCGGTATCGGTCACGGTGATGGCGATGAAATCGCCGTCGCGGGCGGGCTGGGCGCGGAGTGGGGGAATGATATCGACCTTGCGGACGCGGATGTTGAGCTGGCCTTCGCTGTTCATGGCATCGCGGCTGTTGACGGCGAGATTCATCAGCGCCGTTTCGAATTGCGCGATATCGGCGATCGCAAAGCAGTTGAGGTCGGTAATATCGACGTCGATCCTGATCCGCGCGCCGACCAGCGGACGGATCAGTTGCGCCACCGCCTCGACCTGGGTGCCGACATTGAACACCTGCGGCTTCAAGGGCTGCCTGCGGGCGAACGCCAGCAACTGCCCGGTCAGCTTGGAGGCGCGCTCGACCGTTTCGGCAATCGCGTCGATATAGCGCCGGCGCCGTTCTTCCGGCAGCTCGCGGCGGCGGAGGAAATCGGTCGCGGAGCGGATGATGGTCAGGAGATTGTTGAAGTCGTGCGCCACGCCGCCGGTCAATTGGCCGACCGCTTCCATCTTCTGCGACTGGCGCAGCGCTTCCTCGCCCTGTCGGCGCTCCGTGATATCGATGGCTTCCGGCACCGCACCGATCACCGTGCCGTGCTGGTCGCGCAGCGGGCGCATCGCGAATTCGAAATAGCGATCGCCGACCGGCAGGCGCAGCAGCATCTCGGTCTGGACCTCTGCGCCCTGCATGACGGCAAGGAACGCCTTGTGGACCGCCTCGGGCATGCCGGGGGTCCCGGAAAACCATCGCGTGTCCCATAGCGGCTTGCCGATCACGTCGCGAGCGTCCATGCGAATTCCGGCAAGCGCCGTCTTGTTCGCATAGAGCACATCGCCGTGCGGGTTGAGCAGCGCCTGATATTGATGGCTGGTCTCCAGGATTGCGCGCATCTGCGCTTCGTTGGATTCGAGCTGCGCCGTCCGCTCGGTGATCCGCAATTCCAGAATTTCGTTCAGGCGGCGCAAGTCCTGCTCGGCCTGCTTGGCTGCCGTGATGTCATGGGCCACACCGATGAAGCCGATGTGGCCTCCGGTCGGGTCCCAGCGCGGCTGGGACTCGGAGCGCAGCCATCGCCATTCATTATCAGCGCGCAGGTAGCGCGCTTCCAGCACGAACGGCTTGAGCGAAGCTTCGCCGGCGATTGATTCCTGCACGACGCGTTGCTGATCGTCCGGATGCAGCCGCTTGCGCCAGTCGAAAACGATGGCATCCTCGAACGGCAATCCCAGGAAATCGAGGTAGGCCTGGTTGGCGAAGGAACGCGTACGGTCGAGCTTGGTGACCCAGACCGGCACCGGTGCGCTGTCGGCGATCAGGCGGAAGCGCTCCTCGCTTTCGCGCAAGGTGGCCTGGGCCAGCGCCTGATCAGTGACGTCGCAATCGGCGCCGACCAGACGCAGCGCGCGGCCGTCGCATTCGCGCTCGATCTTTGCGACGACGCGAATCCAGCGCGTCGTGCCGTCGTTCGGACGTACGATGCGGTATTCGGCCGAATAGTCCTCGCTCCCGCTTTTCAAAATGCCGAAGAGATGCTGGACCGTTCGCTGGCGATCCTCGGGATGGATTCGGCTGACCCATTCCTCGTAGCTTTCGTTTTCCGCCTCGGGCGGCAAGCCGTGAACCAGGAGATATTCGGGGGAGCGGCGGTTCTTGACGCCGTCACGAAAATCGATTTCGAGACCGCCGACACCGGCAATACGCTGAATCCGTACCAGTTCCGCTTCGCGCTCCTGCAG
>Ga0070663_100001546_pt1 | contig 12687 bp, 8 predicted proteins | sample KBSC63metaG_FD_65646 | JGI IMG/M metagenome (GOLD analysis project Ga0070663, IMG submission 65646) | Corn rhizosphere microbial communities from Kellogg Biological Station, Michigan, USA - KBS C6-3 metaG | ecosystem: Host-associated > Plants > Roots > Rhizosphere > Soil ...
GCGCGCGGGTTCGCCCGTGCTATCGAATCGGCCACCCGGGCGCGCTCGATCGAGTCCGCGACTGCCTTGGCCTTTGCGCTGTCGGCCTGCTGCTTCTCGAACACGCTTCCGAGTGTCACCGATGCGATCGGGACCACGGACGAGTCGGCACCCCTCAGCGAGAATCGAGACTCGGGGACAGGAACGCCAGGTCGCAGGGGACGATCGAAACGGCTTCGGAGCGTCACGGAATCCTTAACCTCGACCTCGGCGAGTCCGGCCCCGACGCTGTCATGGACGAACGCCAGCATCTCGTGCGAGGCCGAGTCCGCGAGCACGACGGTCGCAGAGTCGAACAGTTCTCGACGATCGAGCACCCGGTTGTTGTTCGCGTCGACGATCCCGCGGACGAGATATCGTCCAGGCGTTAGGTAACGGACGACGAACCGGCCAAGCGAGTCGGCGTATTCGCCATAGGTCAGGCTGTCCGGGAGGTGGACGGCCTCGATGTACGCACGCGCCGCTGGGTGTCCGGTCGCCCAATCGAACACTTCACCGCGGATGAACGACGCGGCTCGCGTGGGGCCGGTAGAGAAGATGTATTGGTGCTGAACGCTGTCCGCGTTCCCGCGCAGGTCCGAAATGCCCGCGAGCTGGGTGATGGTGTAGGTGGTGTTCGCCTGCCAACCGCGGCGCGGTCGGATCTCGATACGGCTGCGGTGCCACTTGACGTCGACACGCCCGCGCCGCGGCGAGACGATGAACAGCCCGGAGAGATTGTCGCCGCCGCGCGCCGGACGCTCGTTGATGATCTCGTCGAACTGCAGCTCGACGCTTTTCGGGCGCGCGTTGAGCGCGTTCGTGTCGGGCGAGACCCGGAGCAGGTGCGGCGCGGCGTGATCCTCCGGGCCGCCTGGGGGCGCGCCGAGTTGGGCGCACCCCAGAACGGCGACGAGCAGGATCAGTTTCCGCACAGCGTCTTGACCTTGGCCGCGAGCTGCTCGCGTCGCGCGGACCATTCACGTTCTTTCTGGCGCTCGGCCTCGACGATTTCGGGTTTGGCGCGCGAGACGAAGTTCTCGTTCGCCAGCCGTTGGCGGAGGCCGCCGAGCTGCTTCTCGAGGCCGGCAAGCTCCTGCTGGAGGCGAGCGCATTCCTTGGCGACGTCAATTGTACCCGCCAGCGGCACGATGACCTCCGAGCCGTCGGCGAGCACCTGGTGGGCGGCCGCCTCGCCGGTGGGCGCGGCGGCGGCGACCGCCACCGTGCACTTCGTCAGGCGGCCGATGAGCCCCGCTTCGGCGGTGAGCACGGTCCGCGCGTTAGGCGCCGGCACGACGATTGCCGACAGCTGCTTGCCCGGGGTGATGTTGTACTCGCCGCGCAGCTGCCGCAGCGCATTCACCGTGTCCCGCACGAGCTCGAATGCCGCGGCGCCGTCGCCGAAACCTCCCGCGGCGCGTGGCCACCGTGCCACGATGAGCATTTCGTCCTCGCCGCGGCCCGGGAGCCGCTGCCAGAGCGCCTCGGTCACGAACGGCACAATGGGGTGCAGGAGCCGCAACGCGCCGTCGAATGCATGCACGAGCACCGCCCGCGCCACCTCGCGATCGTCGCCACCTTCGGCGAGCCGACCCTTGATCGCCTCGAGGTACCAATCGGCGAGCTCGTTCCACACGAATCGGCGGGCCGTCTCGGCGTAATCATTGAGGCGCATGCCCATCGTGCGTTCGGCCAGTGTCCAGTGCCTGTCCACCGGACGCGCGGGACCGAGCGCCGCGTCGCATTCGGCGACGGCGGCGTCGAGGCGCGCGAGAATCCACTGGTCGGCGAGCGACAGGCGCTCCGGATCGATTTCGGAGACGGCCTGCACGGCCGACGTCCCGACGTTCGTGAGGAGGAATCGCCCGATGTTCCAGAGCTTCGTGACGAAGTTCCGGCCTGGCGCGAACGACTTTTCCAGATCGTCGGGGTCGAAGATGATGTCCACGCCGAGCCCCATCCCGGCCACCACCGTGTAGCGAAGCGGGTCGGCGCCGAAACGCGCAATCACGTCGAGCGGGTCGATCCCGTTGCCTAACGACTTGGACATCTTGCGATGCTTCGTGTCGCGCGCAATGCCGTGCAGGTACACGGTGTGGTATGGGGCCTCCCCTATGAACTCGAAGCCCGACATGATCATCCGCGCCACCCAGAAGAACAGGATGTCGGGTCCGCTCACGAGCACGTCGGTCGGGTAGAACGCCCGAAGGTCCGGCGTGTCCTTCGGCCAGCCGAGGGTGGAGAACGGCCACAGCCACGACGAGAACCACGTGTCGAGCACATCCTCGTCCTGGCGCACAGGTCCCGAACACGACGGGCAGGTCAGCACGTCCTCGCGGCTTACGGTCTCGCGACCGCAGCCATCGCAGTACCACACCGGGATGCGATGCCCCCACCAGAGCTGCCTGGAGATGTTCCAGTCACGGATGGTGTCGAGCCAGTGGACGTAGACGCCTTCCCATCGCTCGGGCACGATGCGGATGCGGCCGTCGCGCACGGCGGCGAGCGCCGGCTCGGCGAGCGGCTTCATCTTCACGAACCACTGATCCGACAGCCGGGGCTCGACCACCGTATCGCACCGGTAGCAGCGCCGAACGGCGTGCTGGTGTGGCTCGACCTTCACGAGGCGGCCCGCCGTCTTCAGCATTTCCACTATCTTCTCGCGCGCCTCGAACCGATCGAGCCCGCGCAGCGATTCCGGCACGCGTTCGATCGTCTCGCCGCGGTCGTTCGTCTCCCGCGGCGATTCCTGCCCCATCGTGCCGGTGGCCGTGATCACGACGGGCATCGGCAGGTCGTGACGCTGACCAACCTCGAAGTCGTTCGCGTCGTGCGCCGGTGTGATCTTCACCGCGCCGCTGCCGAACGACGGATCGGTATAGCTGTCGGGAATGATCGGAATCTCGATGTTCGCGATGGGCAGCACGACCGTGCGCCCGATGAGGTCGCGATAGCGATCGTCGTCGGGGTGCACCGCCACGGCCACGTCACCGAGCATCGTCTCGGGACGCGTTGTCGCCACCACGATCGCACGCTCGGGTTCACCGCTCAGCGGGTAGCTCAAGTGATAGAGCTTGCCGTTCGTATCGTGGAACTCGGCTTCCTCATCGCTCAACGAGGTCAGGCAGCGCGGGCACCAGTGAATCACGCGGTGCCCGCGATACACGAGCCCCTTCTCATAGAGTCGCACGAACGCCTCGCGCACCGCGCGCGAAAGCTCGGGCGAAAGCGTGTACGCCGTTCTGGACCAATCGCACGACGCGCCCAGCGCGCGCAGCTGGTTCAGGATGGCGCCGCCCGTCTCCTCCACGAAGCGCACGGTCCGACGCACGAACGCGTCACGGCCCACGTCGTACCGCGTGTGACCTTCCTTCGCGATCAGCTTCTCGACGACATTCTGGGTCGCGATTCCGGCGTGGTCCGTTCCCGGAACCCAAAGGGCCTCGTCGCCGGCCATGCGTCGCCAGCGGATGAGGACGTCCTGCAGCGCGTTGTCGAGCCCGTGGCCCATGTGGAGCACGGCCGTCACGTTCGGCGGTGGCATCACGATCGTGAAGGGCTGGCGATCGCCACCGGAGCGGTCGGAATCCGTGACGCTCGCGGAGAATGCGCCCGAGCGCTCCCAGCGCTCGTAGATCTCGCGTTCCGATGACGCGAAATCGAACTGCGCGGGAAGGTCAGTGGTCGATGTCGGAGGCGAGGTCGTGCTCATATGGAGACGGAAGTTAGTGGCCGAACTGCAATCGGGAATCGGGAATAGGGAATCGGGAATCGCAAAAGCAGAAAGCGCAAAAACGAAGAGCCGCGAGCGGTGGCTCGCGGCTCTCTGCAGTGCTGCGCGGAAGGATCCGCGTCAGTCAGCGCGCATGGAGTCCGGAGCCGACTCGTCGGGGTTGACTACGTGATCGGCCTTCGGTACGCCGGTCGGCGATGTCGGCGAGCCGCCCGTGCGGTCCCCGCGCGGGTGACGCTTCGACGAGGTGCGACGCTCCGCGACACCCTCGGTATCTCCGGCCGCGTCGCGAATCGCTTTTTCCTTGCTCAACCAGCGATCCTCGAGCCCCGGTTTCGGGTCGGCGTGACGGTCGGACTCGGACGAATTGCCCTGCCGACGGCGGCCGGTTCCCACCTGTTGGCCCTCCCATCGACCGCCCTGTAGTGGCGCGTTGGGTTCGTCGTCGATCTCGGTTACCGCCTCGGCTCCGGCCAGGCGAACATCGAGGCGATTCACCACCGTCTCCACGCCCGGCACGCCGCGCGTGATCGTCACCGCGTGCGTTGCCTCATCGGCCTCACGGACCCAGCCCGTGAGCTCGATGATTCCGTCGCCGATGGCGCCGATGTCGATCGCGCGTTCGCTCAGGGTGGGGTCGTTGCGGAACGCCTCGAGCACACGCTCCTCGAGGGCTTCGTCGTCCTCGTCGATCTCGCTGTCGTAGTCATCATCGTCGCGCTCTCGGAGGCGGCCGACGCGGTCACGCAACTTGGCTGTGAGCGACGAGAAGCCTCCAAAGCGGTCGGCAACGACAAGCCCGGCCGCGAGCCCGAGAACCGCGCCGGCGGCGAGAAACAGCAGTCCACTCGATGTGGTATCGTCGTCTCGATAGCGCAGCGGAGACATTACACCTACCCTGTGGCGGAGGGGGAAAGCCAACGATAACTTGTGTAGGAGAGTAGCGCGAGCCGCCGCAAGAAGAAGGCCACCTAGAACTTACCGTGTCTTACCCGATGCCGCCGCAAGACCGCGTTCCAATTGGTCGCGTGATTCCGTGGGTAGTGCTCATCGTGCTACTCCTGGCGGGGCTCGTGCTCTATTTCCGATACGGCACCGAGGTCACTCCGGTCCTCAACAGCACGCGCTGAGCGGACGGCGAGGAGCCCAGCCGTCCGCGGAACCGCGATCGCGCCCCGCGAGAGAGCGCCTCGCTCGGCTCAGACAATCCCGCATCGATGACGTCGGTACCAGCCGGTCGGCGCAGTTCATCCGCTGGCGTGGCTCGACTCCCGATTCCCTATTCCCGATTTCCGACCCATGCCGATTGTTCTGACTCTGCCCGACGGTGCTACTCGCGAAGTGGAGCCGGGCACGCTCGCCCGCGACGTGGTGGCCACGATCGGATCGCGCCTGCTCCGCGACGCCATCGCGGTTTCCGTCGACGGCGAGGTGCAGGACCTCATGACGCCGATCCGCCGTGGCGGTGCGTTCACGGTCATCACCGAAAAAGACCCGCGGTCGCTCGCCGTGCTGCGGCATTCCGGCGCGCATATCCTCGCGACGGCCGTTAGGCGTCTGCGCCCCGATGCGAAGATCGGGTTCGGCCCGGCCATCGAGGACGGATTCTATTACGACTTCGAGGTGGCCGAGCCATTCACGCCGGACGATCTCGCCGGGTTCGAGGCGGAGATGAAGAAGGTCGTGGCCGAGAAGTATCCATTCGTGCGCGAGGAGGTGTCGCGCGGGGAAGCGCTCAGCCGATTCTCTGACGACCCGCTAAAGCTCGAGCGAATCGAGGATCTCGGCGCTGACGAGGTGATCTCGACCTACACGGACGGGCCGTTCATTGATCTGTGCCGCGGGCCGCACGTGCCGGACACGTCCTACCTGAAGAATTTCAAGCTGATGAACACCGCGCCGGCCTACTGGCGCGGCGACGTGAAGCGCCAACAGCTGCAGCGCATCTACGCGACGGCGTGGTGGAAGAAGGAAGACCTCGATGCCTATCTCTTCCGCATCGAGGAGGCAAAGCGCCGCGACCACCGCGTCGTCGGGCGTCAGCTCGACCTGTTCATGCTCCACCCATTTGCGCCCGGCGCCGTGTTCTGGACGGAGCGCGGGACGATCATCGTCAACACGATCAACGAGTACCTGCGGGAGCTGCAGCGCGACGACTATCACGAGGTGAAGACTCCCCTGATGTTCAACAAAGGCCTGTGGGAGATCTCCGGGCATTGGGGGAAGTACCGCGAGAACATGTTCCTCGTGCTCGATAGCGAGACGGGGGAACACGACTTCTCGCTCAAGCCCATGAACTGCCCGTCGCACTACCTGCTCTACCAGGCGAAAAAACATTCGTACCGTGAGCTGCCGCTGCGGTACTGCACCTACGATGTGCTGCACCGCAATGAGCTCTCCGGTGTGCTGTCGGGCCTAACGCGCGTCCGGCAGTTCCAGCAGGACGACTGCCACGTCTTCCTCATGGAGAGCCAGATCGCCGAGGAGGTTCGGCGGCTCATGCAGTTCATCCTCGGCTACTACGAAACGTTCGGTCTCAAGGCGACGGTGAAGTTCGCCACGAGGCCGGACGTTCGGATCGGCACGGACGAGATGTGGGACACGGCCGAGACGGGGCTCAAGGCTGCGCTCGACGCCACGGGGCGTGCGTACGAGCTCAAACCCGGCGACGGGGCGTTCTACGGTCCGAAGATCGACTTCGACGTCCTCGACTCGTTAGGCCGCGCGTGGCAGCTCGGGACGATCCAGCTGGACTACTCGAATCCCGAGCGGTTCGACCTGACCTACACGGGTGAGGACAACGCGGCGCACCGGCCGGTGATCATTCACCGGGCCGTGAGCGGCTCGTTCGAGCGCTTCATGGCGATCCTGATCGAGCACTTCGCGGGGGCGTTTCCGACGTGGCTCGCGCCGGAGCAGGTGCGGGTCATTCCCATCACCGATGACCAGGCGCCCGTGGCCGAGGCCGTGACGAAGCGCATGCGGGCGGCGGGGATTCGGGCGCACGCCGACGCGAGGTCCGAGACGCTCAAGTACAAGATCGCGGAGGGCGTGCGCATGAAGGTGCCGTACCTCGCGGTCATCGGAAAGCGGGAGGCGGAGTCCGGCACGGTGGCGGTCAACGTGCGTGGGGCGGGGAAGGAGCAGAAGCCGGCGCCGGTAGCGGTGGGGGAATTCATTGACCGCGTGCTCGCCGAGGCGAAAACGCGCTCGCTAACGCTCGCTGCATCGGGAATAGGGAATCGGGAATCGGGAATCGAGGCAGCGGGCTGAGCTGTCGAGAGGGCCCACCGTATCATTGTGCCGGGTTGGGCGGGGCGACACCGTGTTGGCACTGTATACACGGAGGTCGGTGATGCGCGCGTTTCGTCTGCTCGACCCGGCGCCCGGCGCCAACGGATGGCGACGCCGGGATCGGGCATTGGTTACGGCGTTAGGTGTCGTGGCCGCGATAGGTACTGCGTGGCTTCCTGTCGCGGCCCAGGAGCCGATGGGTGCTGTGGCCGGAAAGGTCACGGCCGCTGACGTCGGCACCCCACTCACGGGCGCGACGGTGTACGTGACCGGTGCGCAGACCGGTGCGTACACCCGAACCGATGGGACCTTCCGCATTCCGCTGCGGCCCGGCACCTACGAGCTTCGCGTGCGGTACATCGGCTGGACAGGGGTGCACGATACCGTCGTCGTCACCGCGGGGCAGACCACGACCAAGGATTTCGTGCTCACGCGCGCACCGACGACGCTCGAAGCGCTGGCCGTCACCGGAACGCGCGGCGAGGCGCGCACCGTGACCGACTCCCCCGTGCCGGTGGACGTGCTGACGTCGCAGGACATTGTCTCCAGCGGGCGTACGGAGACGAACCAGGTCCTGCAGATGCTCGCCCCGTCCTTCAACTTTCCGCGACCCTCGATCGCCGACGGGTCGGACCACGTTAGGCCGGCGACGCTGCGCGGGCTGGGGCCGGATCAAGTCCTCGTGCTCATCAACGGCAAGCGTCGCCACAACAGCGCGCTCGTGAACGTGAACGGCACCGTGGGGCGGGGCTCGACGGGCGTCGACCTGAACGCGATCCCGGCGTCGATGATCGATCGCATCGAGGTGCTTCGGGATGGCGCGGCCGCGCAGTATGGGTCCGACGCCATCGCGGGTGTCATCAACGTGATCCTCAAGAGCACGGCACCCGGCGAGGCGGGCGGCACGTTCGGCCACACGACCGACGGTGGAGGATCGGTGACGAACCTCGCGCTGGACGCGGGGAGCGTGTACGGTCAATCCAACTACGTACATTTCGGCGTAGAGTACCGCGACCGTGGCGCGACGAACCGCGCGGGCGTGGACCCCCGGCAGCAGTACTTCAATGGGGATCCAAAAAACGACGAGCCTGAGCGCGTCACGCTCCGCCTCGGCGACGCCGCCACGAAGGACGTGCTGAGCATGCTCAACGCGTCGTACACGACGCAGGGTGGGCTCGAGCTCTACGCGTTCGGCGGGGCGAGCTACCGGGATGGCGAAGCGGCCGCGAACTGGCGCCTGCCTAACGGTAACAATACGGTGCGAGCGATCTGGCCCGACGGGTTTCTACCGCTCATCGAGACCGACATCTGGGACGGCTCGGGCGCCGTCGGCGTCAAGGGGAACGTTGCCGGCTGGAAATGGGACCTGAGCACGGAGTATGGACTCAACACCCTGCATTACAACGTCGCCAACAGCAACAACGCATCGATGGGAACCGGGAGCCCACGGAATTTCGATGCGGGCGAGCTCGGGTTCGGACAATGGACGACCAACCTCGACTTCTTCCGCGACCTGAATCTCGGCGGCGGGCGTCCGCTGCGCACGGCGATCGGGGCCGAGTTCCGGCTGGACCAGTTCAAGATCACGGCGGGCGACTCCGCGTCGTGGATCGACGGCGGGCAGCCGATCCTCGACGGGCCTAACGCGGGAAGCTCGACGATCCGTCCCGCGCCCGGCGCGCAGGGGTTTCCGGGCTTCCGGCCCGCCGACGAGCAGGACGCAACGCGGAACAACTACGCGGTGTACGCCGATCTCGAGACCGACCTCACCCCGAACTTGCTGTTCGGTGTCGCCGGACGGTTCGAGGACTACAACGATTTTGGCTCGACCGTCACCGGCAAGGCGACCGCGCGCTACGCGATTCTGCCTCAGCTGGCACTTCGCGGCGCGTTCAACACCGGATTCCGTGCGCCATCACTCGGGCAGTCCTTTTTCTCCTCGACGGCGACGAATCTCGTCGCGGGCCAGTTCCTGGAGATCCGCACGTTCCCGGTCAGCACGCCCGGTGCGCGCGCTCTCGGCGCGACGGACCTCAAGCCCGAAAAATCCTACAACGTGAGCGGTGGCGTCACGTTCGATCCGTCATCGCGATTCTCCGTGAGCCTCGACTATTACGACATCAGGATTCACGACCGAATCGTCTTCTCGGAGAACTTCATCGGGCCGGCGATCCAGGCGCAACTCGCGGCAGTCGGTCTCACTGGCGTCACGGGCGCGCGGTACTTCACCAACGCGATCGATACGCACACGAACGGCATCGATGCGGTCGTGAATTACGGCGTCTACCTGCACCAGAACGGTGTCGTGCGTCTCACCGGGGGCTATAACCACACGCGGACTCACGTCACGCACGTGATCCCGACCCCGCCGGAGCTCACCGGATTCGACGAGCAGCTGTTCGGTCGTGCGGAACGCGGGCGCATCGAGGAAGCACAACCTCGCGACAACATTCTCGCGTCGGCGAATTACACGCGGCGTGGGCTGGGTCTGGTGCTGCGTACGCAGCGCTTCGGCGAGGTGACGAACCGGCAGGCGAAGGTCGCGACGAATCAGCCTCCGGATCAGACCTTCTCGGCCAAATGGGTGACGGACGCCAGCGTGTCGTATCGGCTGCTGAGTCGCGTGACGCTGAGTGCTGGCGCGGACAACGTGTTCAACGTCTATCCCGACAAGCAGAACGATCCCGGCAATCCTGCGACCGGCTATGCGGGGAACGCCAATTTCGGCATGAACCCGTACAACGGCATCTCGCCGTTTGGCTTCAACGGGCGGTTCATTTGGGGACGGGTGAGTTATGGGCTATAGGGGAGTTGGAATACTGGGAACTGGGAACCGGGAACTGGGAACGAGGCTCCTCTGCAGTTCTGTTCCCGGTTCCCAGTTCCCAGTTCCCGCGCGCGCAGCGCGCTGCCGATTCCCGACAGTTGCGGGTCCCAATAGCTTTCCAGGGCTGACGCCTGTCGCGTCAGCCCTTCCTTCTCGAACACGTCCCAATGGCTGATACATCTCGCACGCCGGTCATCGTTTCGGCTGTTCGCACGCCGATCGGCCGGTTTCTCGGTGGGCTTTCGCCCCTCTCGGCGCCAGAGCTCGGCGCCGTCGCCATTCGCGAAGCGGTGCGTCGCTCAGGCGTCGACCTCGACGACATCGAGGAAGTCATCATGGGCAACGTCATCCAGGGTGGCGTGGGGCAGGCGCCCGCGCGGCAGGCGGCGCTCAAGGCCGGCGTCCCGAACACCGTGTCCGCGGTGACCGTCAACAAGGTCTGCGGTTCGGGACTCAAGTCCGTGATGCTCGCGTCGCAGGCGATCAAGGCCGGCGACCTGCAGGTCGCCGTGGCCGGCGGACAGGAGTCAATGTCGAACGCGCCGTTCTACGTCTACGGCATGCGCAACGGCGTGAAGGCGGGCGACCAGACTCTCATAGATGGCATGATCAAGGACGGCCTCTGGTGCTCGTTCTGTGACGTGCACATGGGTTCGCACGCCGAGTATACGGCGCGGAAGGCCGAGATCACGCGGGAGCGGCAGGACCAGTTCGCGTTCGCGTCGCACCAAAAGGCGGTGGCAGCCATCGAGTCCGGACGCTTCAAGGCAGAGATCGTCCCCGTGCAGATCCCCGGACGCAAGGGCCCCACGACGGTCGACACGGACGAGAGCCCGCGGAAGGACACCTCGATGGACGCGCTGGCCAGGCTCAAGCCGGCGTTTCCGCCCAAGTCCGGATCTACGGAGGGCCTCACCGTCACCGCCGGAAACGCGCCCGGTCTCAACGATGGCGGGGCGGCGCTCGTAGTGACGAGTGAGGAGTACGCACGCGCTCACGGCCTAACGATCCTCGCGCGAATCACCGGCTATGCGACCGGTGCCACGGCGCCGCAGGATCTCTTCTTCGCGCCGATCACCGCTGTGCGGAATCTCATGGCCAAGACGGGTACGAAGATCTCCGACTACGACCTCATCGAGGCGAACGAGGCGTTCGCATCCCAGGCGCTCGCCGATGGCGATCAGCTTGGGTGGGCATGGGATCGCGTGAACGTCAACGGCGGTGCGATCGCGCTCGGTCATCCGATCGGCGCGAGCGGCGCGCGCGTGCTTACGACGCTCCTGTACGCGCTCGAGGATCGGAACAAGGAGCGTGGTCTCGCGACCCTGTGTCTTGGCGGTGGCGATGCGGTGGCCCTCAGCGTGGAGCGTGTGAACTGATGACGACGAGCACTCTCGCGATTACGCGGCGTCCCTCCCGGGTCGCCGCCATTGGCATCGTGGGCTTCGCGGTTGCGCTGGCCCTCGCGTCGCAGGTGGCGATCCCCATTCCAGGGACGCCGGTTCCGATCACGCTGCAGCCGCTCGTCGTCGTGCTGGCCGGCATGTGGCTCGGCCCCGTTGCCGGTGCGGCGAGCATGATCCTGCATCTGGCCGCGGGAGCGGTCGGCCTTCCCGTGTTCTCGCCGTATGGCGCTCCGGGACTTGCACGATTCGTCGGTCCCACTGGTGGATACCTGTTCGCGTATCCGATCGCGGCGTTCGTCGCAGGAGCGCTGTCGCTCCGCGCGCGCTCGCTCTCGGGGCGTTGGCTCGCGGCGCTCGCGGGAATCGCGGTGCTGCTGCTCGGCGGCCTGGCGCAGCTCGCAGTCCTCACCGGCAGCCTCAGTCAGGCGTTGCCGCTCGCCATTCACCCGTTCGTGGCACTCGACGCGGTGAAGGCTCTCGTCGCCGCTCTGCTGGTTCCGAAATCGACCCTTCGCGCGCCTGTTTGACGGCGCGCGTTGTTTTTCGGGATTCGACCGGAACGGTTCGGCCGCCGTGGCGACTCCTCGTCTATTGCGTCGCGAGCATCGCGTCGCTGATCGTCCTGAACGGTGTCGTCGTACCAGTCGTGAGCTGGGTGCTCGCGCCGGTGCACGTCACCGTGACCCTGACTCCGTGGGTGCTGCTCGCGTCGGCTGTCCTGGGCCACGCGATCACGTTTCGGCTCGTGGATCGGCGCGGGTGGCGATCCGTTCGACTCGATCGGTCGGCGCTGCGGATTCGCGCGCTGATTGCGGCGTTGGCCCTCGGCACCGTGGCCGTTGCGTTCGCGACGATTCCGTTGTTGGCGATCGGGTGGCTGCGCGTCGTGCCCGGGCCCGCTGGCAGCTCCATCGGCCTCGGCCTGACGCTCGTGTGGTTTCTCGCTCCCGCCGCCCTGTGGGAGGAGATGGTGTTTCGCGGGTACGGGTTTTCCGTGCTGGCGGATTGGTGGGGCACGCCGGCCGCGTTAGGCGTCGCGAGCCTTGCGTTCGGTCTCGTGCATCTGCAGAACGAGGGCGCGACCCTCGGCTCGGTCTCCGTCGTGGTCATCGCGGGACTTTTTCTCGGGGCCGTGCTCGTGGTCCTGCGGAGCCTGTGGGCTGCCTTCGCGGCGCATCTGGCGTGGAATTGGGCGCTGGCCGGTGCGCTTCACAGTGCGGTAAGCGGGATTCCGTTCGCGACGCCCGATTATCGGGTCATCGATGCCGGGCCCGATTGGGCGACGGGTGGCGTATGGGGCCCGGAGGGCGGGTTACCTGCCGCGCTGAGTCTACTGTTGGTCACGTTCTACCTCTACACGCGGCGCCCGCGCCGCGAGGAGTCATAGCATGACGGACCGCGTCGCG
>Ga0070663_100001548_pt1 | contig 12685 bp, 8 predicted proteins | sample KBSC63metaG_FD_65646 | JGI IMG/M metagenome (GOLD analysis project Ga0070663, IMG submission 65646) | Corn rhizosphere microbial communities from Kellogg Biological Station, Michigan, USA - KBS C6-3 metaG | ecosystem: Host-associated > Plants > Roots > Rhizosphere > Soil ...
TCTGCGGGCGCCCGCATCCAGGACGCGGTGACGTCGCTGGCGTGGTATGCGGAGCTGGGCCGGCGCCACGAGCTGCTCCGTGGTCTGGTTCCCGAGATCTCCATCATCCTTGGCAAATGCGCAGGCGGAGCAGTGTATTCGCCGATCCAGACCGATCTCGTGGTGGCGGTCCGCGACCAGGGCTACATGTTCGTCACCGGACCGGACGTGATCAAGGACGTCACCGGCGAGGACGTCAGCCTCGACGAGCTCGGGGGCGCCGACGCGCAGGCCCAGTACGGCAACATCCACCAGGTCGTGGAGGACGAGAAGGCGGCGTTCCAGTACGTCCGTGACTACCTGGGTTTCCTGCCCTCCAACACATTCGGTGACGCGCCGATCGTCAATCCCGGTCTCGAGCCGGCGATCACCCCACACGACCTCGAGCTCGATTCCATCGTTCCGGACAGCGACAACACCGCCTACGACATGCACGAGATCCTCTTGCGGATCTTCGACGACGGCGATGTGTTCGACGTCGCCGCGCAGCAGGGTCAGGCGATCATCACCGCGTTCGCGCGGGTCGACGGACGTCCGGTGGGTGTCATCGCGAACCAGCCGATGTATCTCTCCGGCGCGATCGACAACCAGGCCTCCGACAAGGCGGCACGGTTCATCAGGTTCTGCGACTCGTACAATCTGCCACTGGTTTTCGTCGTCGACACGCCGGGCTTCATGCCGGGCGTCGAGCAGGAGAAGGGCGGAATCATCAAGCGCGGCGGCCGCTTCCTGAACGCCGTCGTCGAAGCCGACGTGCCCAAGGTCACCATCACGATTCGCAAGTCCTATGGCGGCGCGTATGCGGTGATGGGTTCCAAGCAGCTGTCGGCCGACCTCAATTTCGCCTGGCCGACCGCCCGGATCGCGGTGATCGGCGCCGAGGGTGCCGCGCAGCTGCTGGTGAAGCGGTTCCCCGATCCGACCGCGCCGGAGGTGCAGAAGATCCGCGCCGACTTCATCGAGGGCTACAACCTCAACATGGCGACGCCGTGGATCGCCGCCGAGCGCGGGTTCATCGACGCGGTCATCGAGCCACACGAGACTCGGCTATTGCTACGCAAGTCTCTTCATCTGTTGCGAGATAAGCAGATCAAGCGCGTTCAGCGTAAGCACGGCCTGACCCCGATCTAGGCCGGCGGGGCTACGCTGTCACCATGAGGCGCATCCTTGTGCGTGCGGTCGTGCTCCTCGGATCGTTCGCGATTGGACTGTTGTTGGCTGCGTGGGTTGTTCCCGGCGTATCGATGTCCGCTTCGGCGTTCATCATCGCGGTTCTGGTGTTCTCGGCCGCGCAGGTTGTGCTGACCCTGGTGATCTTGAAGTTGCCTCATGGCTACGCGTCGCTGCTCATGGGTGGTAGCGGCCTGGCAGTGACCGTTCTGGCGTTGGCGCTGGCCGCGGCATCGACACACGGGCTCACCATCGACGGCACTCCGTCCTGGCTGGCGACTGCCCTCATCGTGTGGCTGGTGACCACCATCGGGGCCATTTCGCTGCCCGACGTCTTGGCTGGCGAACCCGTTGGCTCAACCTGACGTTTCGCGGCTGATAAGTCGTTAGCATTTAGCTATCTCGTCCGACTAGTCAGGGAGACGCGATGGGCGACACACATCACGATCCGAGTGACCACTCCCGGACCACGCAACCGCACGCCGGCATCGTCATGAAGGACAACTTCTTCTGGCCGGGGTTGGTGCTCTTCGCAGTTGCAGCCTTCGGGTTGATCACGACCGTGGCGGCCGCCGCTTACGGGCGCTCCGAGTGGGTGACGTCGACGGTGGTCATCGCTGTGCTCGGATTAATCGCCGGAGCGCTGTGGTTCGTCGTGGAACACCGCCGGGTAAGGCTGATCGACACGCAGCGCCATGCCGCTCATCACGATGGTGTGCCGCGTTAGCGCACTACGATGCCGACTATGGCCGACGGCGGGCAGATGCTCAAGCACCCGGCCGTGGCCGTCGCAGCGGGCGCGGCAGCCACCGCAGCGGGCGCAGCAACGCAGCTCTATCTCGCGTCGGAGCGGCTACCCGTACTGGGGGGCTTGCTGCGCCGGGGCCGAACCGACCTGGCTCGTCGCGGTGAGCAGCTGATCGACCAGAGCATCGAGCCGGTGAAGGCGATCATCGTCTCCGTCGCGGTCCAGATGGTCGAGTTGGTGCTCGACGAGCTCGACCTGAACAACCTGGTGCGTGAGCGCATCGATTTGATCGGACTCGCCGACGAGGTGATCGACGGCGTCGACCTGCAGGCGATCATCCGGCAGTCGACGGCGACCGTGTCCGAGAACGTGATGTCCGACGTCCGAACTCAGGGTGAACGCGCCGACGACATTGTGTCCGGCTTCGTCGACCGGCTTCTCGGTCGCGCACGTGAAGAGCAAGTCATCGTGCGCCAGCCGGAGCCCACGTGACGGACCCTGACGCGCCCCTGACGGCGGGCATCGTCAGCAGAGGTGTCGCGGCGGTCGTCGATCTGGTCGTCGTCGGGGTCGTCATCGGTCTGCTCTATCTCGGCCTCGTGCTCAGCCGACTTCTGTTCGACCCGACCGGGTTTCAGCTACCCGCCCTCGACGTACTCTTCTCGACGGCGGCGGTCCTCACCGTGTCCGCGCTTTATCTCACGGCCTCGTGGGCGGTATCGGGATGCACCGTCGGGGCGGTGGTCATGGGGCTGCGCGTCGTCGGCCGCCGATCCGAGCGGGTTCCTTTGGCGGTGGCAATCGTGCGTGCCATCGCTTGCGTGTTGTTCCCCGTCGGTCTGCTGTCGGTCGCCATCGATCGCCGGAGGAGGTCGGTTCAGGACTTCCTGCTCGGCACTCGCGTTGTCTACGTGCGACGTTGAGACACGGAAGACAGCGACACCCCGCGAGCCCGAGGCCGCGGGGTGTCCCTTGAGTACTGCTACTTCTCCAGATCGAAGCGGTCGTTGTTCATCACCTTGACCCACGCCGCGACGAAGTCCTCGACGAACTTGCCCTTGCTGTCGTCCTGCGCGTAGACCTCGACGATGCCACGAAGCACGGAGTTCGAACCGAACACCAGATCGTTGGCGGTGGCCGTCCACTTGACCGCACCCGATGTCCGGTCGCGTCCTTCGTAGACGTTCTCGGCCGATTCCGACGGCTTCCACTCCGTGCCCATGTCGAGCAGGTTGGTGAAGAAGTCGTTGGACAGAACGCCCGGCTTGTCGGTGAACACGCCGTGCTTGCTGCCCCCATGGTTGACGTTCAGCACACGCAGACCGCCGATCAGCACCGCGAGTTCGGGAGCCGTCAGGTTGAGCATGTACGCCTTCTCGACCAAGAGCTGCTCGAGCGGCGCCTTCTCACCCGCCCGCACGAAGTTGCGGAACCCGTCGGCCCGCGGCTCGAGCACGGCAAAGGAGTCGGCGTCCGTCTGCTCCTGCGAAGCATCGGTGCGACCAGGCGCGAAATGAACGTCGATCTCGAAGCCGCCGTCACGCGCAGCCTTCTCGATCGCCGCAGAGCCGGCCAGCACGATCAGATCCGCCAGCGACACGTTCTTGCCGGACTCCTGCTTGATCCTCTCGAGCACCGGCAGCACCTTCGCCAACTCGGACGGCTCGTTCGACTCCCAATTCTTCTGCGGCTCGAGGCGCAGCCGCGCACCGTTGGCGCCGCCCCGCTTGTCGGTGCCGCGGAAGCTGGATGCCGACGACCACGCCGTCTTGATCAGCTGTTGCACGGACAAGCCGGAGTCGAGGACCTTGGCCTTGAGGTCCTTGATGGCGGCTTCGTCGATCAGCTCACCCTGGACCGGGGGAACCGGGTCCTGCCACAGCTGCGGTTCGGCCACCCACGGGCCGAGGTAGCGGTCGATCGGGCCCATGTCGCGGTGCATCAGCTTGTACCACGCCTTGGCGAACGCCTCGTTCATCTCCTCGGGGTGATCGAGCCACCGCCGGGTGATCTGGCCGTAGATCGGGTCGACTCGCATCGAGACGTCGGTGACCAGCATCGTGGGCTTGCGGTTCGGTCCGCCGAACGGATCGGGGATCGTCGCCTCGGCGTCCTTGGCCTCGAACTGCCACGCACCGGTCGGGCTCTTGGTGAGCTCCCACTCGTGGCCGTAGAGGATTTCCAGATAAGCGTTGCTCCACTGGGTCGGCGTGTTGGTCCACACCACCTCGAGACCACTGGTGATGGTGTCGGCGCCCTTACCGGAGCCGAACGGGCACTTCCAGCCCAGGCCCTGCTGCTCGATCGGAGCACCCTCGGGCTCGGGGCCCATGCCGTCGTCCGGGCCTGCGCCGTGGGTCTTGCCCAGCGTGTGGCCGCCGACGATCAACGCCGCGGTCTCCTCGTCGTTCATCGCCATCCGGCCAAACGTCTCGCGGATGTCGTGCGCGGCGGCCAGCGGATCCGGCTTGCCTTCCGGGCCTTCGGGATTGACGTAGATCAGGCCCATCGTGGTGGCGCCGAACGGCTCCGCCAGCTGGCGGTCGTTGTCGTTGGTGCCGCCGTAGCGCTGGTCGGTGCCCAGCCAGGTGTCCTCCTGGCCCCACAGCATTTCCTCGGGCTCCCAGATATCCGAGCGACCGAAGGCGAAGCCGAACGTCTCGAAGCCCGCAGACTCCAGTGCCGCGTTCCCGGCGTATGCGATCAGGTCGGCCCAGGAGATCTTGTTGCCGTACTTCTTCTTGATCGGCCACAGCAGCCTGCGTGCCTTGTCCAGGTTCGCGTTGTCGGGCCAGCTGTTTAGCGGCGCGAAGCGTTGCGCGCCCTCCCCGGCGCCACCGCGACCGTCGAAGATGCGGTAGGTGCCGGCAGCGTGCCAGCTCATCCGAATGAAAAGGCCTGCGTAGCTGCCGTAGTCGGCGGGCCACCAATCCTGTGAGGTGGTGACCACCTCTGCGACGTCGCGCTTGAACGCCTCGATGTCGAGCTTCTTGAACTCCTCGGCGTAGTCGAAGCCTTCGCCGAGCGGATTGCCCTTCTCGTTCTGCCTGTGCAGCACCGAAACGTCGACCTGCTCAGGCCACCAGTCCTGATTCTTGCGGGGAGCGTGTGCCTTCGGCTTCGGCGAGTCGATCGCCGGGTTCTCGCTCTCGCTGTGACTTGCCGTCTTGGAATCGTCGTGGGGTGGGCGGGCATCGGATGTATCAGATGACACAGCATTCCTTCCGGGAGTGGGTGATTGGGGCTGTGATCACGGCTGTGATCGGGAAACTTGTGCGGCCGCGCAATCGGGGCACAGGCCCCAGTAGATGACCTCGGCCTCATCGAGGACGAAGCCCGCCAGCAGATCGTTGTCGTCAGACGGGATCAGACAGGGCGCCTCGCCGACGGCGCAGTCCACGTCGGCGATCACACCGCAGGACCGGCACACCACGTGGTGGTGGTTGTCGCCGACCCGCGACTCGTAGCGGGCCACCGAGCCGGTCGGTTGGATCCGTCGCACCAACCCGGCTGTCGTCAGAGTGTTCAGCGAGTCGTACACGGCCTGATGCGACACATCGGGAAGGTTCCCGCGCACGGCACGGATAATGGAATCGGTGTCGGCGTGCGGATGTTCGTGCACGGCCGTCAACACCGCGACCCTGGGACGGGTGACGCGGAGGGCGGCTCCGCGCAGCAGTTGCTGGAAGTCCTCCGCCGTAGGCACGTTCGAAAGTCTTGTCCCTTTTCTGGAATAAGTCAAGAAATCTACAAGGCGCTTATTTCGAGCCAATCGTCGACCATGAATCCGTCGCCGCGGGCCACCACGGTCGCGCCGCCGTGCCCCGGATAGTGCGCGGGAATCACCGCCGCGCGACGTCTGGAGGCCTCGGTGAGCACCCGCTTTCGCGTCACCGCGGCGGCGTTGAAGTCCTCGTCGAAAGCGCACGGATCCATCGGCCTGTGTAGTTGCATCGGTGAGTGGGTGAGATCGCCGACGAAGACGGCGGGCTTGCCCGCGTCCAGCCACAGCACCGAAGAGCCGGGCGTGTGTCCTGGCGCGGGCCGCAGTGAAAGGGCGTCGCTGATCTGATGGTCCTCGGACCACAGCTCGATCTGGCCGGCTTCGTCGACTGGTGCGACGCTGTCCTCCCACACAATTCGCATGCCGTTCCGGCGCGCCTGCTCGTCCTCGGTGCGGGCGGGCGGTCGCACGTCCTCGTTGTCCGGATGAAAGTACCGGTAGTCGGCCTCCGGGATGAGGTAGCGCGCGTTCGGGAAGGTAGGTACCCAGGAGTCGCCGTCGCGCTTGGTGTTCCAGCCGACGTGATCGGTGTGCACATGTGTGTTGACGACGACGTCGACCGACTCCGGTGTGATCCCGGCGCGCGCCAAGGCGCCGAGGAAGTCGGTGCTGAGGTGGTCAAGCGGCGGCATCGCAGGCCGGTCGCGATCGTTGCCGACGCCGGTGTCGACCACCACGGTCAGGCCGTCCACTTCGATCACCCAACTCTGCATTGCGGCGCGCCAGTGATCGTCGGCCCAGAACGTCGGCGAGTACTCCGGTGCGAGGTCGTGCCACGCCGACTCAGGGGTCTGCGGAAAGACCTTCAGTGGAAGGTCGACGGGGAGTTCGACGACGCGGGTGACCTCCGCCGTGCCCAGTCGTACTCGGTCGACCACACCGGAAACCTTACGGCCTACGCACCGATTCGAATCTTGTTGGGCTTCCACAGCCCGCTGCGCGTCGCGGTGCCCAGCTCGATCTCCGCGGGCTGCGCGTCGACGATGGTGTCGAACTTGCGCAGCGATCCCCAGTCTCTGCCCCAGTCCCGCGACAGGTACGTGGCCATGACATGTGCCCGCAACAGCAGATCGGAGATGCCGAGCAGACCGCCGTTGAGGCCGTCCTGCCAGGTGTCGGTGTCCTGCTTCTTCGCGGTGTAGTCCGGCGTGATCCGGAACCTGGGCACCTCGGTCACCCCGTTGGCATGCAGCATCGGATGCTGGCACGGGAACGCCATACCCACCGCCCAGTCCATCAGCACCGGCTGCTGCGAGCCGACGTACTCCTGCAGGGACCGCAGTTCGGGGACTCGCGGCGGCGTGACCGCGATCCAGTCGCCAGGGGTCAGTGAACGGTCCTGTGCGACAACACGTACCGCGACGGCGTCCGATGGGATCATGGAGCGGTCGAAACGCAGATTGCGCCACGACGGCGCGGCGGCGATGTCGTCGGGCACCAGCCTGCCTCCTGGCACAGGCGCTCCGCCTGGTCCGGGCAGCGCGTACTCCAATTCGACCGGTTGCCCATCGGTGTGTGCGTTCAGCACGCTGTTGCCGGCAATCGTGCCTGCCGCCGTCACGACAACCAGCGGATGGGCGGCGTCGGGTCGCGGTAGCTCGTACCACGCGGAGGTCAGCGTCGCCTGCTGTTGCGGACCATCGACATAGGTGCCCGCAACCGGGATCCGCGCGGGGTCGAGGCCGTAGGGCAGCGGCACGGTTGACCCGTTGACGCCCTCGGTCTTGAGCTTCGTCGGCGCGTCCCAGTCGTAGTCGGTGCCCGATATCGGCAGCGTCATGCGGATCGATTCGGCCACAATGTGATCGGGCACGCCGTTCGGTGTGAACCCGACCGGCTTCTCGCCCCCAAGCGGGCCCAGCGGACCGTAGTTTCCCGGCAGCGCTGTCATGAAGCCCGCATTCGTGTCCGGTTCCACGAGCACGTCGTCGGCCAGTCCGCAGCCTCCGGAGAACGTGCGGAGGTTCGCCCACGCGTTGGAGTAGGTCGGATACTGCCGTACCACGCCCGCGACCATCGATGCGACGAACACGAGCACCATGAAGCCCGCGGCAATGGGAATGGGAGCAGCGGTCAGCGTGCGCGCAAACCGCCCCTCGCCGTGATCGCGGGTGGCGAAGTGCAGCCAGAGCGTATACAAAGCCGATACCGCGAAGAACGCGAAGAAGATTGTGCTGACGGTGATTCCGACAATCTTCGGCATCGCGTTGTTGAAGGGAGCGCCGAAGCTCGAGACATACCACCAGCCGTTGGTCGACGAGAAGCACAGCGCCATCAGGAAGAGCACGGCCGTCACGACGGTCATCCGGTTGCGCGACCAGCGCAACACTTTGGGCGCCACCAGCACCGTCGCCAGCGCCGCCATCGCCGCACCGACCGCGGCGAACAGTCCGAAGTGGTGCACCCACTTCGTCGGGGTGAACATCAGGAAGAACATCGTGCCGAAGATGACACCCATCAGCCGCCATGCCGGGCCGCGCGCAACCCCAGGCACCCGCTTGCGCCGCAGCATGACGAACATGGAGATGAACAGGCTCAGTGCTGTGATCAGGAAGCCGAAGCGCCGCGACAGCGAGCCGTCCACCGTCGGAAGGAACAGGTAGTAGTAACGAAGGTTCTCGGTGTACCACGCCTGGCTCGGGCCGATTTCGGTGCGAATCCTGGTGGCCTCCAACACTGTTGCCAGCGTCTGGTCGGCGAACACGACCGTCAGGACGACGGTGCCTGCGGCGAGAAGCGGCAACACGAGTGGCCACGTCCCGACGAGGCGGTGCCTGCGCACCAGGATGCGCAGCAGCGGCCTGCCACCGGCGAGCAGTGCCGCGACCGCGATCAGCCCGGTCGGCTGAATGCCCAGTGTGAACGCCGCCGCGACGACGGCGAGTGCGGCCGGTGTCATTCGGCCCGAGATGATGGCGCGTTCGATCAGCACGTAGGTGATCAGTGCGCCGGTCGCGATCTGGCCCTCTGGCCGCAACCCATTGTTGAACGGCATCCACGCCGCCATCAGGACGAGGCCCGCCGCCCACAGTGCCGGCTTGGACGCTTCTACTGCAGGCCCGAGCCGGGGCAGCACCTCCCGCGACAGCAGCAGCCAACACACAAGGGCGCAAACAAGATCCGGCAATCGCATCCAGATGCTCGCGTCGCTGACGTGGGTCATCAGAGCGAGCAGGTTGTAATACCAGCCGAACGGGTCCTCCGGGCTTCCGAACCACCTGAAGTAGTTGGACATGTAGCCGGCGTGGTCGGCGACACGGGCCATGCCGAGGATGTAGCCGTCATCGGAGGAATTGGCACCGATGACGTGCCAAACCAGGAATCCGCCGCCGACGACGACATCGGCGGCGCTGAAGAAGCGCCAGCGTTCCGGGATCAGGCGGTGCATTCTGCGCCCGTCGAGGCGGTCGAGTCGCCACAACGCGACCAGCGCGACGATGGTGGCCAGGATGGCCCCGATGATCGCGGCCAGTTTCAAGGGAGTTGGCGTGGTGGAGAACCTGGTGTCGATGGTGGTCGACAGCGACAGCCCGGGCGGTGCGGGCCCGACGAGGTCGGTGAACACGCCGACGATGGAGGGCCGCAGGTTCGGGTCGGCGAACCCGGTGCGCAGTCCCTTGCCTGTCGTCGGATCCGTGAGGCCGACGAACGAGGCGAACGTGCCCGCATCGGTCGACGTGATCTCGATGTGCTGACACTGCGGTGAAACGACTCGGGCCCGTTGCACACTCGCGATCACCACGTTGCGGTCGGTGACATCCACCCGTTGGGGCGTCACGGTGACGAAGAGCGCATTGAGCGTGGCCTGCTTGCCGCCCTTCGGGGCCGTGCTCAGCACCATCCCGCCGCTCGGCGGCATCGACCGGATCACATCGCACGGCACCGTCGCCGTCATCGATACCGGCGTCTCCGAGATGAGCGGGGCCGTCACATCATTGAGCTGACCGCTCTGCGGCCAGTTCAGGGTCGCGGTGGTCTGCACCACCGGCAGCAGCGGCGTCGCGACCGACAGCACGAAACCGATCAGGCCCGCGATCGTCGCGACCCAGCGGGTGAGCTTGATATTTTCGCTCATGGCAACGCCCTGATCGGACCGCTTCGGCTCCAGCCACGCACCGTCACCGAGCCCTGATCGATGGCTGCGTCAGGAGCTTCGGACTCTGGCACCAACCGGTGGTAGCGCTCGATGGCGCCCCAGTCGCGGTACCAGTCGTCGCGAAGGTACGACGGCACGCTGTCGGAGCGCAGCAGTGCCTGGGTGATCATGAGTGGGCCGCCGTCCTCGCGGGATTCCCACTGGTTCGACGACACGACCGTCTGCTTGAGGTTGGGGAGAATGCGGTACTCCGGAAGTTGGGCCACGCCAAGGTGTTCGGAGAACGGGCGCTGACACGGGAAGTTCGCACCGGTGGCGATGTCCATCAGCACCGGCGTCTGCGACCCCATCATCTGTTGCGCGGTCTCGAGTACCGGCACCCGCGGCGGGGTGAACGCGAACCACTGGTCGGTGGACAGATTGGGGTCGTCGGCAACGATGCGCACCACGTTGGCCTCCTGCGGCGCCCATGCCAGCGGGAATCGCAGGTTGCGCCAGGCCTTTTGCATGAAGGTGTCGATCGGCTGAACCTGGCCGAGCGCCTGGTACGAACCGTCGGGTCGATGCACACCCCACTCCAGCTTGAGCGACTGGCCGTAGTTGAACGACCGGTCCTCCTCGTAGTACCAGATCGCCCCTGCGGCAGCGACCGTCACCAGTGGACGGTCGGGTGACCGCGGCGGCAACTCATACCAGGATGAGGTGGCCTTGGCGGCGACGGTGTTCTCGTCGTAGCTGCCCATCACGGGTGTGAGCTTCGGGTCGAGGCCGAACGGCAGGAAGACCTTGGAGCCGTTGACGCCCTCGGGCCCGTACCCACCGCTGGTGCCTGCCGCGTAGCCCACCCCGACGTTGGGCTTGTTGGGCGAGCCGTCGGAGTTCACCGTCCCAGGGTTGGCCGACACAGGCTCGGCTGGTTCCAGGGTGTCGCTGACGCCGTTGGGGTTGAACCCGACCGGGTTCGCGCCGCCAAGTGGGCCGTACTGTCCGAAGCGCTGGCCCGGAACGGGTTGCAGCATACCGGCATTCGTGTCGGGTTCGACCAGCACATCGTCGGCCATCGCGCAGCTGGTGTTGCTCAACCCTGAGGCCAGTGCCACGGCGTTGGCCTTGGCGGTGGTGTAGACGGGGTAGCGCTGCGCGGCTCCCTTGGCCATCGAGCCCACCTCGAGCACGACCATGATGACGGCCACCACCAGAAGCGGCGTGGACGCGAGCGCCCGGTTGCGGCCAGTGTTGGCGACCTCGGTGTGTCCGGCGTAGTCCATCCGGAAGTGCAGCCAACCGGCCAGCAGACCCGTCGCAATCGCCAAGGCAAGAAAGATGAAGGTGACCGGGACGCCTGCGATCACCGGCTGCTTGTCGAACCACGGCACGCCGTAATTGCCGACGTAGAACCACGCGTTGATACCCGATGTGGCCCAAGCCAATATGAACAGCAGCGCGGTCACGTACACCGCGAGGTTGCGTCGGGTCTGCAGTCCGACGCGCGCGAACACGAACGCGGTGACCGCTCCAAGCGCGCCCGCCAAACCGGCGAACGCGCCGAACTGCACGGCCCACTTCGTCGGCGTGAAGGTCAACAACAGCAGCCCGATCGCGGTGGTGCCGATCAGCCGCCACACCGGACCCGATGCGACGCCGGGCAGGTTTCCGCGGCGCAGCAGCACGGCGATCATCCCGAACAGACAGAGCAGCATCACCAGGACCGCGAACCGGCGAGTAAGTGACGAGTCGGCGCTGTCCTCGACGGTGAGGAAGTAGTAACGCAGGAACTCCTGGTACCAGGCGATGGTCGGTCCGACGACGTACTTGATGCGGGCGGACTCGGCGACGGCGGCCAGGGTCTGGTCCCGGAAGGCGATCACGAAGATCAGCGACAGCGACGCCGCAAGCGGGGCGATCTGGGCCAGCACGCCGTCGACCGGCCTGCGGGTCGCGATGTTGCGGGCAATGGCCCTGGCGCCGACCAGGATCGGGGCCAGCGCGATGAGCCCCTGCGGTGCGGTCGTCACGCTGAAAACCGCGATGACGATGGCCACGGCCGCGGGCCACAGCCTGCGCGTGCCGATGGCGTTCTCCACCAGAACCCACGCGGCGATGGTGCCGAATGCGATGACCGGTTCCGGACGAAGACCGTTGTTGAACGGCAGCCATGCGGCAAGGAACACCGCGCCCGCGGTCAGGACGGCGACCCGGTTCTGCGCGATGCGCCTGCCGAGCCTGGGCAGGACGCAGCGACTGATGATCAGCCATGTCGCAATGGCCGCCGCGGTGGCGGGCAACCGCATCCACACCCCGGCCGTGCTGATGGCCGCCAGGTGGGCGAGCACGTTCTGGTACCAGTCGAACGGCGCCTCGGTCGCCCCGAAGAATCGGTAGTAGTTGGGCGTGTACCCGGCATCGGCTGTCACCCGCGCGATCGTGAGGTTGTAGCCGTCGTCGGATGTCGTCGCGCCGATGACGTGCCACAGCAGCAGGGTGCCGATGACCCCGACGTCCGTGAGCCACGTGATCGGGCCTGCCCGGAAGAACCGGCGCCACGCCGTCGGCACCCGCCTTCCTGCGGTTCTGTCGAGCAACGCGAGCGCCACGATCGATGCCAGCACCGAGATGACGCCGAGCGCCATCACGGCCAGCTTGAGCGTCGTCGGTGAGGTGATGAACCGGGTGTCGATATCGATGCGCGCCGACAAGCCCGGCTCGGCGGGGACCTTGAGGTCGGTGAAGATGCCGGCGACCTGGGGCTTCTTCTCGGGTTCGAGTGTCCCGGCGGCGCCGGGGATGCCGACGAAGTCGGCGCCCACCTGTCCGACGTTGGCCCAGATGTGAAGCGTGCTGCAGTTGC
>Ga0070663_100001562_pt1 | contig 12608 bp, 10 predicted proteins | sample KBSC63metaG_FD_65646 | JGI IMG/M metagenome (GOLD analysis project Ga0070663, IMG submission 65646) | Corn rhizosphere microbial communities from Kellogg Biological Station, Michigan, USA - KBS C6-3 metaG | ecosystem: Host-associated > Plants > Roots > Rhizosphere > Soil ...
TGGCGCAAATACATAAACGTGACGCGGAATGCTGCGCAGGCTATGCCCGGACGATATTTGGAAATTCGCTACGAAGATCTGATTTCCAACCCGGAGACCAGCATGGCGGAACTGGAGCAATTCGTAACCGGGGCGCCAGCCGGTCCGGTCACCACGCGCTTCATGTCCGATGCCAAGCAGCTGAAGCCCGAAAAGATCGCCCGTTGGCGTGAAGCTATGTCGCTGCGCGACCAGGCGATTTTCGATGGTGTAGCAGCCGACATGCTGGAAAGTTGCGGCTATCCACTCAGCGGGATGGGTCGCCCGCCTTCTGCATTTCTGCGCGCTTGGTATGCGACGCACGACCGTTTGAGCCGCGAAGCATGGCATCTGGCGCGCAAGATGGTTTCAACGATCCCGGAAACCAAATGACGACAAAGGGACGGCCAGATATCCGCGCAATTTTCGTTACGGCTGGCGCGAATGGTTACCGCCCCCCGGTGCCACTGACATGCGCGGAAAGTATCGCGACCAGCGAGGCGAGCTGAAGCCGTGACGACCCGATTCATTTTCAGCATCGACGTGGAAACCAGGAGCCGTGGCAACCCGGCTGTAGACATCTTCGGACATCTCCCCGGCCATGCCCAGACATTCGGCATTGAGTTGATCATGGATGTTCTCGAAAAACATCAAGCGAAGGGAACCTTTTTTTTCAACGCCTATGAAGCCGGCAAACATGAAGAGGCGGAGATCGCCCGTGCCGCAAGCGTTATCCATTCACGCGGACACGATCTGGAGCTGCATACTCATCCGCGTCCGATGTTTCCCTTCTACGGCATCAGCCAGGCTTCACTGGACGATCAAGCGACCATTCTTGAAAAAGGGATGTCGCTGCTCGAGGGATGGACGGGCAAGAAGGTCGTGGCGCACCGTGCGGGAGCCTTTTCAGCCAACATGGACACCCTCAGAGCGGTCGCGTCCGTGGGTTTGCTGGCCGATAGTTCGTTGTCATCGGGCAGCCGCGTTGATGTGCCCCTGGTACGTCAGGTGGGTGTTTCGAATGGGCTGAGCTGCGTGAAGGGAATATGGGAGATTCCACTCACCAGCTTTGAGCAGGTGCGTGTGGGGCCGTGGTGCTCGCGACGCGCGCTCGATATCGAGGGTTGTTCATTGCCGGAGATCAAGCATGTCACGCGTTGGGCGGTGGGGCATGGGCTGCCGACGCTTTGCATCCTCATGCACAGCTTCAGTTTGTCGCGGTATGGCCGCCCTAACCGGCGCGTCATTCGTCGTTTCAATGCCCTGCTGGCGTGGCTTCGTACCCAAGACGATATCGAGATCTCTACGGTGGAGCAGATCTGTCGGCATGCCCCGGCAATGCCATTGCCGCGACCCTCTGCCAGACTGCCCGTGACCGGCATCTGGCTTACTTGGGGCAGGGCTATGCGCGCGTGGAATGAGGGCTGGAAGAATTTGCTTGTCGCCGCGCTGGGCGCGGCCTGTTTGATGCTGGCGATGATCGTTCTCGGCTCGATCTTGTATCTTCTGGTGGCGCGCTAGCGGGCGCCTTCCGGCTTGCGGGCGAGGTCGACATGACCTTGCCGGGTTTCGGTGATCCACGACAGTCAGGAGAAGGATTTGCCCATCCTTGAGCGAGCGAACAACCTTCCCGCGGACAATCTCGACGCGACGATGGCGCGCGTCGCGGCCATCTCCCGGACCACCGCATTCGACGAGTTCGTGGCGGTCGTCCGACAAGAGTCTCCCTGGCGGTTCAATGGCGTCAATGAGCTCGAGCGCTTCCTGCACAACGTAGAGCACCACCTACGCACCACGATGCCCAGGCTGCTGGTGTCCATGGACCGCGTTCCCCATGCCGTTTTTGACTTCGGGTGTGGATCAGGCAGTGGCTCGATCGCCTTGGCGCTGCTGTTTCCCGAAATCCGCTGTCGCGGGGTAGACATAAGCCCGGCGGACGTCATCATCGCCCGCGCGCGAGCGCGATTGTATGGAGTGGATGATCGTTGCGAATTCAGCGTCATTGGAGAAGGGCAGGCCTTGTCGGCTCCGGACGGCAGCTCTGATCTTTGCATCTGCTGCTCCGTTCTTGAATACATCACCCAGCCCGAAGTCAGAAAATTTTGCACGCAGGAAATGGCGCGGGTGCTTGTCGAAGGCGGCTTGCTTTTCATCAGCGTGCCCAATCGACTTTATCCCGTCGAGTTACACAGCCACAAATTTGGCTGGAATTATTTTCCGAAGTTGCTCAATGCACGCATCATCGGATCCACCGTATGGGAGATCCGCCGATTGGCTCGGCCGCACGTGCTGAGCATGCACCGTCCGCAGTTGCTGCGGTTGCTTACCCGGTGGACAAATTTTTGCCTGAAAAAGCGGGCCTGATCGGCCTGGCAACAAGTCGAGGCTTTACCTGCATGTGTACCCAATGCCCGGCGAGCAACCCTGTGCCAAGTACGACAGGCGGTGCGGAGCGACCGAGCGAGGATGCATGAATTGAAGGATCCGATGACATGCTGAATGCCCTGTCGGTGGTGCGCGATCGCAGCAGCGAGGCTGGCCAACAGCGTGCATTGGACAGCATGAAGCGCCAAGGGTTTCTCCACGCGTTGCGATTCGCTTGGGACGGCGGCGTGCTGGATGCATGGTCCCATCCATCCCAGCACGATGTAGAGAACTTTCACGTACAAACGCTGAAGGGTACTGCGGGTTGCGTAGGACCTGTCTGGTATCGCGGTCGCTTCGGCAACGCCGCGCTGGGTTTGCTGCTCGGCGATCTCAACGCTGCACAGTCCATTGATGAGAGGGCGTTGCGCGGCAACTTCGCGCTCTTCCTGCATACGCCGGGTCGCTGCCTGTTGATGAACGACGCGTTGGGTTTTGTGCGACTTTATGCCAGCCCTGACGGATACTTCTACAGCACTAGTTGGCTGGCGACCTGTGCGTACACAGGCGCGATGGAAGTGGATGAATCGGCCGCCACGGAATACGTGCTGCTTGGTGCTTCCCATTCGGACCAAACGGTTGCGCGCGGCATCAAGTCGCTGCCTCGAGCGCACGCGGTTGACGTGGCATCGGGACGCCTCCATGTGCGCCGGATCGCCGATACCTGGAATGAGGCGACGGTACATGCCACATTAGATTCCACTGTGGACGACATCTGTGAGCATCTCGAGACTGTCAGCCGGGAGGTGGGCACGGCTTTCCCAGGCCGTACGCGCGCTGCGCTCTCGGGGGGATTTGATTCGCGTTTGATAATCGCGGGTCAGTTGGCGTGCGGGAATCGGCCCGAACTGTTCGTGTACGGAGACGCCCGGAGTAATGACATTCCTATCGCGCGCACGGTGGCCGGGCGTGCGAGTCTTCCCCTTCATGTCATAGACAAAGCTGCGCAATCGCCGCGCACCTCCTTGCCCGACTTGGGGCACCTGGTGTGCAACGCGCTGTTTTTTGACGGCCTGGCCAACGACGGCATTTACGATTCTGGCGTGGACCAGCAAACCCGCCTCGCTCAGACAGCGGGCGGATACATCGTCTTGAATGGCGGCGGCGGTGAAATTTTCCGCAACTTTTTCCATCTTCCGGATCGGCCACTGTGTGCGGCGGATATCGTCCGCGCCTTTTATCGCACCTTCGACACAAGAGTATTTCGGCGCGCAAATGGATTGTCTGACTATCGGGACGCATTGGCAGCATCCGTTTGCCGTGCGTTGGGACTGCGCGACAATGCTCCTGGCCAAATGCTTACTCGCCAGCAGGTCGAATTGGTTTATCCCCTCTTCCGCTGCCATTACTGGATGGGCGTCAACAACAGCGTTGCAACGCGGCACGGCTTCTACGCCACGCCGCTGATAGACCTGACGACAGTGGGCGCCTCCTGGCGACTGCCATTGGCGTGGAAAAATGCTGGTCGACTGGAAAGTCGCCTGATCGCCAAGCTTCATATGCCGATTGCGAGCGAACCTTCGACTTATGGATTCCGGTTCAGCGATGGCCCCGGCTGGCAAGCGCAATATTCCGAACGAGCCATATGTGCTCGGCCAGTCTTCCTGCGCCCCTTCATCAATGGCATGCGTCGTCGGGTGCACAAACAGGTAGTTGCGTCCGATATGATCGCACATTCCCGAGCTTTATTGCCGGGGGAATGGCGGCTGGACCCGTTTCTGGATCTTGCCCGGCTGCCCGACAACGCTGCGTTTGGACGTGCCCTTGCAGTTGAAGTGGCGTGGCGAGGGCTGCTTGCGTAAAGATCAACACAGGCGGCTCCCGCTGGCGCCGCCGCCTATCAGCGATTCATTGCCAGTGCCCACCCGTTGCGAGTAAGTGTCATGAACTGGAATGCCAACGAGCACTACAAAAACCACCGCGTTGCGACGAGCTATGACGCCGTCCGCTTCTCGAGTCCAGCCGGGCGAGTTTTCAACCATTGGGAGAAGCACGTCATCAGCAAGTGCTTTGCGCGCATACCCAGCGATGAAACGCTGGTGGATATCCCATGCGGTACGGGCAGGCTGGCCGATGCATTGCTGTCACGCGGATACCGTGTTCATGGAATGGACATTTCCGGCGAAATGCTGCAGGTTGCCAGACAGCGGCTCGAGCGCTTTGGCGAGCGATTCACGAGCGAAGTAGCCGACGCCAAGAACTTGCCGGAGGGCGTGGATACGTATGCTGGCGCGCTGTGCGCCAGGGTCTTGATGCATTTTCCGCTGGAGCAGCAAATAGAATTTCTGGCGGGTGTGGCCAAGCTGAGTCGCGACACCGTGGTTATCAACCACAGCCTCGATTCGCCTTACCAGCGTTTCCGGCGGGGGATCAAACGGCTGCTTGGACATCAGGCATCGGCTCGCTTCCCCGTCAGCAATGCTGACATCAAACGGCTTTTGCAGGGAGCCGGTTTGCGTGAGATCAAGCGCCACCGGCTGATGCCATTGATCAGCGAAGCCATCTACATCGTCGCCGCGAAAACCTGATTGCCTCCGGTGCGACTGGATCCATGGAGGGTTTGGTTGGCATGACAGCAGTCAACATCGCAATATCGCTCAATCAGGGTTTTCCTTGCCCGAATTGCAAGGCGCGCGCAAGCTGGCATGCCGCCGGCCGCGTTGCCGTGCGCACAAATTCGACGCTTCAGAGGTTCCGATGCGCATCCTGTGGGGAACGAGTCGTCGTGAAGCTGGCGTCGCTGCGCACGCGCGAGGCGAGCGGGCGGCGGGAACTGGAAAAGGAATACCAGACGCTGCGCAAATTGCAGGGAATGTTTTCGCCGGATGGCCGCTACGGCACGCTGCTCGCCATGGGCTACATGGAATTCGATGGATACGCCGCGATGATCACGCGGTTGTTTCGTGGCGAAGATCTGATTCGCTGCGCCCGATCGGCCGATTCCGATGAACTGGATCGAATGTTTCATTGCGCGGGTGCACTACTACGGACACTGCATGATGCGTGTCCCGACGGGTATCAGACGCGGACTCTCGACGTCGAGTCCAAGCTTGCGTACTTGGAAAACACTTATGGCTACTTGTTGAACCGGAACGGCAGAGCATGCAGCGCATTCGCGTGCCTTCGCGAGCGCGCGAGCGTGATTGGCCTCCCGCCTCTGCGGTGGAGTTGGGCGCACGGGGATTTCAAGCCAGAGAACGTGCTTTACGATGGCCGCAGGATCGTGTTGCTGGACACGAAGCTGGATGTCCGCGGCGCGGTTGTTTACGACATTGCATCTTTCCTGAACCACATCCTGATCGCCGGCCGCAGCTTCGGTGGCGGCACCCTCCGCAAGAGCGATCAATGTATGGAAGCGGCGTTCCTGTCCGGATATGGCGGTCTCGATGCGCCGGAGACCGCCGCGCTGCGGTGGGGGCAACTGTATTTCATGCTGTGCTACCTTGGCAGGTATGGGAAACGGGGAATCTTCTCGGCGGTTTATGCCAATTGGTGGATGGGCCCACTGATCGACCAACTGGCGGCGCGGCTCGCGTGAGTGCAAGCGTCGCGAGGCGGCCGCGCCCGGATGTTCGTGGTTGGGCAGCCATGGCCGAAAGGGAGAGCGTCACCCGCGCCGAGGCCATCTCGCTATTTTGGATTGGACTGACCGTGCGCTCCTACTTACATCCAAACTACTCTGACGGAAGATTAACGGGAACTGCGCAGATCGTGATCTCGCCAGGTTGGCTTCTGTTTTGTTCCAAAAATTTATAGGCACGGTAGATAGATGAGTATGTCGCGCAACAAATTAAGCGTGAGGAAATCACTTTTCTTTTCATTCGCGCAAAAGTACACCACGTTTGTATTCAACTTGGCTTCCGTGGTCATTGTCAGCCGGCTGCTTACACCCAAGGAGATTGGTATTTTTTCAGTCGCGGTTGGTCTGGCGGCTTTGGCAAACACGTTGCGGACGTTCGGAATCAGCGACTACCTCGTCCAAGAGAAAGATCTTGACCAATACATGATCCGCACATCCTTCACGATCAACCTCATTTTCGCGTGGGGATTGGCGTTGATCTTGTTCGCTGCCAGTTGGCAAGTTGGGTTGTTCTTTGGCGATGCCGGCGTAGGACGGGTGTTGCGGGTACAAAGTGGGTCATTCGTGCTGGTGCCATTCGGCATTACGGCAATGGCGCTATTGAAACGCAACCTAGCGTTCACCACTTTGTACAAGATCAATACCCTTTCAAGTCTTACCAGCAGCGGCGCGACCATTGGCTTGGCTTACGCGGGATTTAGCTACATGAGCATGGCTTGGGCTTCGCTGGCATCCATGCTGGTCATGGTGCTCAGTTGTGTAGCCTGGGCTCGCGAGTATCGGGTAGGTGGGTTGGGCTTGTCCGGATGGCGACGCATCCTTCCGTTCGCGACCAAGATGACCGCTTCGGACATCGCGGCGCAGTTGGGCGAGCAATCGGCAAACGTCGTGATCGGCAAGATGCTGGGTTTCGCGGACGCCGGCTTTTATTCCCGCGGCTATGGGCCGGTCAATCTATTCCGGGACAAAGTCGTGGCTGCGATCGGCATGGTGGCATTTCCGGTTTTTGCGATCGAACATCGCGAGCGGGGCGCAGCGCCGCAGTTGTTTCTTCGGGCACTCGTCTACCTGACCGGCATCAGTTGGCCTTTTTTTTCTTTCGCGACGTTGATGGCCTTTCCGATGACCCGCATTTTGTTCGGTGACCAGTGGGATGCAGCGGTGCCGCTCATGCGCTGGCTGTGTGGAGCCGCAATCGTGGGCAGCTTGGTCTATCAATGCAACAACTTCTTGGTTGCCGTCGGGAGGGTAGGCGCAGCGAGCGCCATCGAAATCCAATATCAGGTCGTACGCTTGGGGCTGGCGGTCGTGGCGGCGCTGTACAGCGTTGAGGCAGTCGCCGCTTCACAGGTGCTTGTGTATGCCGTTGCTGCGATACTTTATTATCGCAAAATCCGCGATTTCGAAGCGCTGTCGCTCGCACGCTGCGCGAGGGCGTTGCTGCCGAGTATGGTGATCACCATAACCACCTGCGTGGTCCCTGCCCTGATCCTGTTTTGGCCCGGATTGCTTGCACGACATCTGCTTTCGACTTTTGCCGTCGCCGCCCTCGGAGGGGGCGCGGGATGGCTTCTGGGAATGATTGCCGTGAACCATCCGTTGTTGGAAGAGATACGCCGAGTTGCATCCCGCCTGCAAGGCTGGCTGGGCGGCCTGCAAAGGCTTTAGGCTGATGGTCCGCTGCTTGATGTGAGGGAAACCGCGGCACTACAGTGGGCGCAACTGCGGGCGCAACTGTATCTCATCCTGCTATGTTGGCATGTACTCCCAACGGAAAGGTTCCTCAAGAATTTGTGCCAATTGGCGATTGGGTCCGCGGATATACCTGCTGGCTGCGCAGCTCGCAACGTGTAGCGCAAGACGCGTCCGCAAGTTTGTCGTTTTTGGGGCGGCTGGAAAATGATGATGGTCATTGCGGGTCTGCAAGCCGTTGCGCTGGGGGGGCTGATCGTCGCGCTGGCCCTGTGGGCGGCATTTTTTCCGTATCCGTCGCCCTTGGTCCGGCGCTTCTTGCCGCCGCGCAAGCGTTGGCCCGAGGCCCAGATCCGGCGCTGGCTCAAGAACGGGCGATTCCAATCCGCGTTCCTGCGGTACTTCAATCGCGATCCGGAACGCACGCCGCCGGCGGGAGCAAGCGTGCTCGCCCCGGCGGATGGACTGGTGACAAGCGCAGACGTACGCGATGGCATCCGCTACTTGGTGATCGCGCTCAGCTTCTGGGACATGCACGTGCAACGTAGTCCGCTGTCCGGCAAGGTGGCCCGCATGGAGTCATTCGGCGATCGGTTCATGGACGGCGAAGGGCGGGAGTTTGCCTTTCTGCGGGAAAAGATTTGTCCCGTGCAGAAGCGCCTGATACTCGACACGGCGGCGGGAGCAATAGCCGTGCGGCTTATCACCAGCGTGGCGGCTCGGCGAATAGAAATCTGGGTGGACGAAGGTGATGCGATCGAGCGCGGCGACCGAATCGGCAAGATATTGTTGGGCAGCACCGTGGTGCTCGAGTTGCCGGCCGCCGCCGAAGTGCGCGTGGCTGTAGGCGAACGCGTTCGCGCCGGCGAAACGCCCGTTGCGGAAATGCCGGGTTCGCCGTGAACGGATTCCTCTGGGCGTCCGGGCACCTCGGCTGGCCCCTCTTTGCACTGATAGTGCTCACTGGCTTGTGCTGGCTGGCGATGGACCTTGTATGGCGGCTGACCAGCATCGGAGTTCGTCGGCTTGCAGCGACGGCATTTGTTGTTTGGATTGTCGGCATGGCCGTAATCCTCTTGGGCTTTTGGGTCAGACAGCTCTCTCCATAGTTAGCCTGCTCGTCAGTGAGGTTAGCCCGTGGTAGCTGCCTTACGCGCGTGCCCGCTGCCACCACGGCCGCGGTAAGATCGAAACCCGGCGCCCATGCCACTGGGTCCAGCTGAGAGAGCGGCTTGCCTCGACGCAGCACTCGTCCAGAGGAACGAACGTGTCCACTGAAGAAGTGAGCTCCGCACTCATCCCCGCCTTCAATGCAGGCAGGGTCATGGTTCGCGCGCTGCCGCCAACAGCCGGATTTGCCGCTGGCAAGAGGGCTGCGTGATGTCCGAACTGGAAAAGAGAAACACACCCCTATTCGTCGTCGGCACACCACGGTCCGGAACAACGATGTTGCGGTTGATGCTGAACGCCCATCCCAACATTGCCATTCCCTTTGAGTCCGACTTCATACCCAAGTTCTACCAACGGCTTGGGGAATATGGCGACTTACGTATCCCGACGAATATTGCGCACCTTCTTCAGGACATCTCTGAACAGTCGTTTGTCAAACGAGGCAATCTAGTACAAAACCCCGATGCGATATTGGCACGGCGACCTGAAAGTTATGGTGAACTCATCGCCGCAATATACGAGGTGTATGCTGAAACCCAAGGCAAGCGGAGGTGGGGCGACAAGGACCCGGACTACGTGGCGCAAATCGACGTGCTCTGGAACTTGTTTGCCAACTGCCGGATCGTTCACATCGTGCGCGACGGCCGCGCTGTGGCAAACTCTTTGCGGCGCCAGGAGTGGGGCTCATCGAACCTGCTAAAGCTCGCACGTGACTGGAGCTGGCAGGTGACACTGGCTCACAAAATGGGTCAAATGATCGGTGCGAGGCAATATATGGAAATACGCTACGAGGACCTCGTGAATGCGCCGCAACGCATACTGGAAGAGATATGCAGCTTTCTGGATGAGCCTTTTGATGTGCAAATGCTCGATTATCACAAAAACGCAAAAATTTACATGCCGGAGTCGAGCTTGAAGTATCATTCAAGTTCAATTCGACCGCCTGATCCTCAGAAAATCCATGCTTGGCGGGATGGTATGAGTCTGGCCGATCAGACGCTTTTCGAAGAAGTGGCCGGCCATACCCTGGAATCCTTCGGCTACCGACGCGAAGCACGGGGCGCGACTTGGCGCAGTCATCTCATGAAACTGAAATACACTCTGATCGATCGGTGGTAGTACACTTCCGATTCCGGATTCCTCAGAAGGTCTCGCTTTTATCCTTATTCCGGGATCGCGAAGCGATATCCGACTGCACTCGCAATCCTGCAAACGCGGTCCGGCTTTCCCCCCTCTTGGCCAATCATGGCCCTTCTCTGCGTCGCGGGAATGGCGACAATGGAGGTCGATCAGCCTTTCCGGGCCCGCAGTGTTACACTGCCGCGGCAGTGGCGACTGGCGTATCAGCCCAAGATAATCTTCGCGAGAACCTTCGCTGAGCAATGGGTATCAACATGCATGAGAACATAAAACGATTCATGGGTGAAATTACCCCTCCCGTTATTTTGCGGATGGTCAAAATCGCTTTCCACTCAAATCGTAAGGCTCACTCAAACTCGGGGAATGGTAGAGAAAAAAACTCTGACTGGTATGACACATCATTTGAAAAAAAAAATGATGACTGGCAGATGCACTATTCCGAATCTGAATACTATTTTATATGGACAGTTATTGCGGATCGGATCGTCACGTCAGGAGTCAAATTCATCCTTGAAATTGGATGTGGCCCTGGACAGTTGGCTTGCCTGTTACGAGACAAGGGCTGCCGCGGATATCATGGTTTCGACTTCAGCCCGAAGCGAATCGAAAGAGCGAAACGAATCTGTCCGGACTTTGCCTTCAGCTTACAGGATGCCTTTCAGACAGATCTGTTCACATCACTTCATTATGACGCAGTCATATGCACTGAATTTCTGGAGCACATCGAGCAGGACATCGAGGTATTAAAAAAGATCAAGTCTGGAACCGTATTTTACGGCACGGTACCAAACTTCCCTTTTGTCTCGCACGTAAGGTACTTCAGAAGTGAAGACGAAGTCGTTTCCAGGTATCGGTCGTGTTTCAGTGAATTACGTGTAGATGCCTTTTTGGCAGACGGTGCCGGCAAAACCTTCTACCTGTTGGAAGGCACAATAAGCTGATGACTTCAGCATCAGAGGCAGCGGAAACCGTCACATCATCTCGCAACGCGGCCTCTCCCTCTTGCATCGCAAGACGACGGGGATGTTGGCGCTTCTCTCGTCAAGGCGCGTTTCACCGATGATGGGTCAGCGCCGTCGGGCGCTCCACGCGGCAAAATCGCGAAATTGGGATAGTTGTTATAGGAGTGTTTCCCGGAAGGCTTCACGCTGCGTGACTCAAAAATATTCCATGCGTCATGTGCCTTGGGCAGGCCACTGTCCGCAGCGGCGGCGACGCCGATCTGAAAATTGGCGGGGAAGCCCGTCGCTGAATCGGGATAACCGCTCATTTCCCCGGCGCGGATCGGTTTCTTCCGTATTCTCTGTAGCGCAGCCAGCATGGCTGGCGAGTCGCACGCAAGTCCCACCAAGGTGGGAAAGGTTGCGGCGTAGACCGCGGTGTAGGAGGGCAACCAATTCCCGGCGGCGTCCTTCAACTGGATCTTGTACGCCGACGCTTCCAACCAGCAATACCCGTACGTGGGGTTGGTCCGCCAATCCGTCATCAAGCCGATTTCGAATTTCGCCAACCAGTCACGGAACGCAGTTGCGCCCGCGAAGCCGAGTTCCGCAGCGTGTCCAGCCGACCAGGTGAGGAAATTGTGCTGCCACGGCGCCACGCCGTTGTACTTTCCCCCATTCAAGCTGTAAACGGTACTGCCCTCAGTCACATGCAGCGGATCGGCTGCGGGGTTGTTGCTGTACTTCTGATTCCAGTCATCAAGGTTGCTGCGAACCACGGCATTGAATTCTTTCTTGAGCGGGTAGCCGTCGGGAAGCAGAAAAGCTGCTTCGGCCAGATTGCGAAGTGTCCAGGCCTTTCCGCGCATCGATCCGTGGGCGCGATCGACCAAGCCTTTTGAAAACCCGCGATAGCTCTCGTTGGACCAGAGGCTGTTGTATGACGCGCTGAACCCTAGCTCCGACATGTAGTAGTAATCGCCGGTCACCATGTACGCCACATACGACCATGCTGGTTGATGCGCGTTGTCCCATGTGTAGGAGTTGCCGGTGCCGTACCACGCCTTGGTGCACTTGGTTGCCACCGCATTGTTGATGCAGCCCGGCAGCAGATCGGCTTTGTATAGCGTCCCCTTCGCGCTGCTCTGTTGCGCTACGCGGCTCGCATAGGCCCAGTCTGCAATGGTCACGTAGGGGTGCTTGTCGATGCTCACTGGCCAGCCGGTCGCCGCATCGCGATAGTGGATGCTGTAGGCGCCGAGTGCGTCGGTGTTCGCCAGCATCCAGTTGTACGCACGCACGTCGGGATCGACGATGTAGACGCTGGTCCAGCGCGGTAGCGGCCCGATCGCGGGTTGCGCACCGACATTAGACATGGTCTTGGTCTGGTCGCAGTTGTCCAGTGGTGCACACGACTGCCGCAGGCTTGCAAGAAACTTTTCGGTCGGTTTCAGCTTCATGTAGCGTGACACCGCCATCGAGTTCTGGATGTATTGGGTGTCCTGCTGCAGATAGACCTGCGGCTCGGCGTTGTTCCACCACAGCACCTTGTGCCAGCGAGTGGCGGTGTACTGGGTGAGCGGCGGACTGGTGTAGCTGGCCGAACCCGAAGTCAGCGTGGCGGTGTACTGCGGTTGCGCCTG
>Ga0070663_100001565_pt1 | contig 12586 bp, 9 predicted proteins | sample KBSC63metaG_FD_65646 | JGI IMG/M metagenome (GOLD analysis project Ga0070663, IMG submission 65646) | Corn rhizosphere microbial communities from Kellogg Biological Station, Michigan, USA - KBS C6-3 metaG | ecosystem: Host-associated > Plants > Roots > Rhizosphere > Soil ...
TCGGGCAGCACCTCGACCAGCGAGCCGTCGCGCAGGTTCGGCAGCACCATGAACAGCGTCGGCTGGATCATCCCGAACCCTTCGAGCCCGCACGTCACGTACGCATCCGAATCGTTGACGGTGACACTGCCGTTCATCCGCACCTCGAGCGGCTTGCCGTCGATCATGAACACCCACGGAATCGCCCGCGCGCCGTGGCTCGCGCGGAAATTGACGGCGTGGTGGTCGGCCAGGTCGGCGATCTCCTGCGGCTCGCCGTGACGCGCCAGATAGTCGGGCGACGCGCAGGTCACGCGCTTGAGCATCCCGATCCGCCGCGCGACCATCGACGAATCCTCGAGCGGCCCGACCCGGATCATGCAGTCGATGCCCTCCTCCACCGGATCCACGTAGCGGTCCGACAGGCCAAGGTCGAGCGTGATGTCCGGATAGCGCTGCCGGAAGATCGACAGCGCCGGCAACACGACGCGCCGCCCGAGCGAACTCGGCATGTGCACGCGAAGCACGCCGCTCGGCTTGCGGTTGCCGGACTGGAAACTCGCGTCGGCCTCCGCGATCTCCGAGATGATCTTCATGCAATGCTCGTAGTACGCGGCGCCCTCCGGCGTCAGCGACAGCCGGCGCGTCGTCCGGTGCATCAACCGCACACCGAGCAGCGCCTCGAGATTCTGGATGATGGTCGTGACCGACGCGCGCGGCATCGCGAGCGTGTCGGCCGCGCGCGTAAAGCTGTTCGCGTCGACCACGCGGGTGAAAACTTCCATTGCCTGGATGCGGTCCATGCTGCGCCCCCCTTCGAATCGCCAACAGGACAGAATAGAGCGCGCAACGGGCGCGGCACAAGCCCCCGTCCATTGTTCTCGACTTCTGAATAGTCGACTCGCTTGGGACTGGAAAGTAACCGGCTTTCGTTCAGTTCGGCACGACGATCGTTCCGGCCCCGGCTGCCGCGCGCCGGCCGGCCGCGGCACGCCCGCGCGTTACCGCACGAACCGCTCGCGATAGCCCTGAGGCGACACGCCGAGCACGCGTACGAAACTGCGCCGCAGCGTCTCTTCCGAACCGAAGCCGCATCGCGTGGCGATCCGCTTGACGGGCCACGCGGTTTCGCCGAGCAGACGCTGCGCGGCCTCGACGCGAATCTGCTCGACCGCGCGCGCGGGCGTGCGGCCGGTGCCCGCGCGGTAGTGGCGCACGAAGCTGCGCTCGCTCATGCTGACGCGCTCGGCGAGCGCGGGCACCGACAGGTCGGCCGTCAGGTGCTCGGCGATCCATGCATGCAGTTCGCCGAAACGATCGTCGGTGCGCTGCATCGACAGCATCGCACTGAACTGTGCCTGCCCACCCGGCCGCTTCAGGAACACCACGAGTTCGCGCGCGGCGTCGAGCGCGACCGCGCGCCCGAGATCCTCCTCAACGAGCGCGAGCGCGAGATCGATGCCGGCCGTGACGCCGGCCGACGTCCACAGCGCGCCTTCGCGGATGAAGATCGGATCGGGCTCGACGCGCACGTTCGGGTAGCGCGCCGCGAATTCGTCGCAGCGCGCCCAGTGCGTGACCGCACGCCGCCCGTCGAGCAGCCCGGCCTCGGCGAGCAGGAACGCGCCGGTGCAGACCGACGCGACACGTCGCGCGCGCTGCGCCTGCTGCCGAACCCAGCGCACCATCCGCGCATCCTGCGATGCGGCGCGCACGCCCTTCCCGCCGGCCACGATCACCGTATCCGGCCGTCCGGCGGAGCGCAGCGAATCGGCCATCACGACGAGGCCGGACGACGTCTCGATGGGCCCGGCCTCGACGGCGACGACGCGCGGCGCATACGGCGCGGGCTGCCCCCGTTCCTCGGCGAGTTCGTTGACGGACGCGAACACCTGCAGCGGCCCGCTCACGTCGAGCAACTGCGCACGAGGGAACGCGAGAATCAGGATCGAGCGCGGCGCGGTAGGCATGTTGATTGGCTGAAAACGTGGGTGATATGGCAATTTCGCCAAACACTACGCGCCTAGAATCGATCTGTCCATCGTGCGCCGGTCGCGGCGCCCCCTTCCCTACGGAGTGTTCGCATGACCCTGCATATCGGCCTTCTCGTGTTTCCGGGCGTCCAGCAACTCGATCTCACCGGCCCGCACGACGTGCTGGCGTCGCTGCCCGACGCGGCTGTCCACCTGGTCTGGAAATCGCGCGACACCGTCGCGTCGAGCAGCGGCCTCGCGCTCGCGCCGACCTGTACGTTCGACGACTGCCCGCCGCTCGACGTGATCTGCGTGCCCGGCGGCATCGGCATCAACGACCTGCTGCTCGATGCGGAAACGATCGCGTTCGTACAGCAGCGCGCGGCCACCGCGCGCTACGTGACGTCGGTCTGCACGGGCGCACTGCTGCTCGGCGTGGCCGGCCTGCTGCGCGGACGCCGCGCGACGACGCACTGGGCGTTTCACGAACTGCTCGAACCGCTCGGTGCGGTGCCGGTGCGCGAGCGCGTGGTGCGCGACGGCAACCTGATCACCGGCGGCGGCGTGACGGCCGGCATCGACTTCGCATTGACGATCGCCGCCGAACTCGCGGGCGACGAAGAGGCGCAGTCGATCCAGCTGGCGCTCGAATACGCGCCGGCGCCGCCATTCGACGCCGGTTCGCCGGATACCGCGCCCGCGTCGGTGCTGAAGCGCGTGACCGAGCGCTCGGCGGCGGGGCTGGAGAAGCGCCGGCAGACGATCAACGCGGCCTTGCGCGCGATGGCGCGCTGATCCCGAGCACACCGAATCCGGCGGGCAAACGACACGACCACGCCGCCCGCCCTGCGCGGCATCCACACTCAAGGGCCTATCGATGAACATCATCCGCAGCACCGCATTCACCGCCGAACGCCCATGGGGCGCGCTGGACATCGCGAACCTGAACGGCATCACGGTCCGCCTGCACTGGACCGATCAGCCGTACCGGTGGCACGTGAACGACGGAGAGGAAGTGTTCGCGGTGCTCGATGGCCGTGTCGAGATGCGCTACCGGGAAGCAGGCATCGAGCACGCGACGGTACTCGAAACGGGCGACGTATTCCACGCGACGATCGGCACGGAACACGTCGCGCACCCGCTCGGCGAAGCACGCATCCTGGTGATCGAGACCGAAGGCAGCGTCTGACGACGGGCAGCCCGCGGCGGCCGCCGCACCGATTCGACGGGCATCAGCGCGAGATGGTGCCGGTGCCCTGCGACGGGATCAGCTTCGGCTGCGGCGTGCACAGGCACTGGCACAGGTCGTGTTCGAGCGCGACGACCTTGCCCATCACGGTCATCGTCCGCTCGCCGCCGTCGGACACGATCACGCCCTGGGTCTTGCACGCGGCGCAGAACACGGGCGCGCCGAGATAGGCGAGCTCGCGGCCGTCGAACGACGAATTGGCGATGCCGTCGAGCACGACGCCGCCATGGTCGGTCGTGTCGCCCTTCAGAATGAATTTACGGCTCATGGTTCGGCTCTCCCTCGGAAACGCCGCGCGGCACGGCGTCGGGCCGCGTACGCGCAGTCGGTATCCGCCCGTCGGTCGCGGGCGTTTCGCGAGGATATCACCGCGCGCTCGAGCGCCGTCGTGCGGATCAGAACTTGTGCCGCATGCCGACGCGCGCCTGCAGCTGCCGATCGTTCGCGGATGCACCGGGCCCGTTGATCGCCGCGACAGCGACGTGCCCCGTCGAGTCGGTGCCCGATGCGCGCTGATAAACGGCGCTCACGTAGACGTCGGTGCGCTTCGACAGGAAGTAGTCGAGCCCCGCCGCGACCTGGTGATACGTCGCACCGTCGCGGCCGTTCACGCCGCCGCCGTGCGTGTAGTCGTACGCCACGCCGCCGAACAGCGAGGTCATGAACTGGTAGCGCACGCTCGCCTCCACGTTGTTGAACACCGCGTTGCCGGACACGCCGCCCGGGTTCGGCCCGGACGACAGGTCACCGAGCTGGCGGAACGACGTGTTCGTATACATCGCGCCGAGCGTCATCGCGCCGATCGCATAGGTGCCGCCCACCACCGCGACCTGCAGCGTGCGCGCGGACGCATAGCCCGAATACACCGGCGACAGCATGTTGCTGCCCGGCACGCCGCCCACGGTCGGCGCGGGGCTGCCGGTCGTGCCGAAGAACGACACGTTCGGATTGCGCGCATTCAGATAGCCGGCCGCCACCGCGAGCGGCCCGTGCGTGTAGCCGACGGTGGCCGACCACACCTGGTTGCGCGTCGCCGCGCCCGCGATGCCGCCCACCCCGTACATCGCCGCGACGCGAGCCCCGCCGTAGTCTTTGCTCGTGAACTTGATCGCGTTGTTGGTCGAGTTCGCGTTGTTCACGTTGTCGAGGTCACCGGGGTGCGCGACCATGTAGCCGCCGAACAGCGCGGCGGCCTCGAGCGGCCCGAGGATATCGACGTTGGAGTCGTACTGCCGCCCGAGCGTGACGGTGCCGAACGGCCCCGACAGCCCGACGAACGCCTTCTTGCCGAACATCAGCCCGCCCTGCCCGAGCCTGCCGCTGCTCGGATCGAAACCGTTCTCGAGCGTGAAGACCGCGGCCAGGCCGCCGCCGAGATCCTCGCTGCCGCGCAGCCCCCAGCGGCTCGCCTGCTGCACGCCGCCCAGCATTCGCAGCGCGGGCTTGCCGCTCACCGCGCCGTGCGGGCCGGGCGTCGCGATGTTGCTCGCATAGGTCAGCCCTTCATCGATAATCCCGTACAGCGTGACGCTGCTCTGGGCGTGCGCCGCACCCGCGATCAGCGCGACACCCGCGCCGGCCAACAGCTTCTTCTTCATCGAACGATCTCCAGTGCGCGGGTCGAATGGCGATACACGGGCGCACGCCCCCCGCAGGCGCGCGGCCTGCTCCGGTGCAAACCGGAACGGTCGGGGTCAGCCGGGAAAGACGGTCAGCGCAGTGCGTCGGCAACGACGGGCGGCGGCGTCCAGCGCCGGCCGGCCGCGACTTCGTACGCATGGCCGAACTGCAGCACGCCCCAGTCGTCGCGATGGCGGCCGACGATCTGCATCCCGATTGGCAGGCCGGCCGCGGAGAATCCGCACGGGACCGACAGGATCGGCGCCTCGGTCGACGACAGCAGCCAGCACACGCGCATCCAGTCGATGTAGGTCGTGCTCTCGACGCCGAGCACATCGGCAGGCGCGCGCAGCGCCGCGTCGAACGGCATCACCTGAGTGGTCGGCAGCACGTAGAACGCGTAGCGCTGCATGAACGCGCGCATCCGCTCGAACAGGCGCGTCTTGCGCACGAACATGCGGCCGAGATCCGCGGCGGAGAGCGAACGATGCAGCCGGTATTCGTCGTGGAGTTCGGGTTTGAGCGCCGCGCGCTGCCGCTCGTCGAAGCCGTCCATCAGCGTGCCGATCAGCCACGCGCGCTCGATCCGGAACAGGTCTTCGGCTTCGGCGAGATCGGGGTCGTCGAATTCGACTTCGCAGCCGAGCGACGTGAACACGCGCGCCTGCGCATCGACCGTGCGCCGAATCTCGGGATCGACCGGCACGCCGGGCAAGCCGCGCGACATCGCGATGCGCGTGCCGCGAAAATCGCGTTCGAGCGGCTGCGCGAAACGCGCGCCGGGCTCCGCGATTTCGGTCGCGGTTTCGCCGCTCGGCCCGGCAATCGCGGACAGCAGCAGCGCCGTGTCGGCGACATCGCGCGCCATCGGCCCGTCGACGCCGAGCGTCGCCCAACCGTTCAGGTCCGGCGCGCGCGGCACGCGCCCGGGCGACGGCCGCAGCCCGACGACGTTGTTCCATGCGGCCGGATTGCGCAGCGAACCGCCCATGTCGCTGCCGCACGCGAGCGGATTCATCCCGCAGGCGAGTGCCGCGGCCGCTCCGCCGCTGCTGCCGCCGGCGGAGCGCGTCAGGTCCCACGGGTTGCGCGTCGCGCCGAACACCTCGTTGAACGTATGCGAGCCGGCGCCGAATTCCGGCGTGTTCGACTTGCCGATCATCAGCGCGCCGGCGCTCGCGCAGCGCCGCACGATCAGCGCGTCGTGCTGCGGCACGTGCTCGGCGAACAGCGTCGAACCGAAGGTCGTGCGCACGCCGCGCGTCGCGGTCAGGTCCTTCTGCGACACCGGCAGCCCGTGCAGCGGCCCCTGCCATTCGCCGCGCGCCCAGCGCGTGTCGAGTTCGCGTGCGCGGGCGCGCAGCGCATCGGGATCGACCACGGTGACGAGCGCATTCACGCGCGGGTTGATCATCGCGATGCGCTTGAGATGCGCATCGAGCAGCTCGCAGGCGCTGATCTGCCGGGACTTCAGCAAGTCGAGCATGGTGCGCGCGGGCAGGTCGCACAGATCGCCGGCGGCAGCGTCGGCCGGCGACGGCGAAAACGAAACGGTGGTGGTCATGGAATCGATCGAAGAAGAAGGAAATCGGTCGGTCAGTGATCCTGATCGCTTCGGTCCGATGCGAACGCGAGCGCGACGAGCGACAGCAGCCCGCAGACGATCACGTACCACGCCGGTGCGGCCGGATTGCCGGTCGCCCCGATCAGCCAGGTGACGATGAACTGCGCGAAGCCGCCGAAGATCGACACGCCGCCCGCATACGCGATCGACAGCGCGGTCGCGCGCGTGCTCTTCGGAAACAGCTCCGCGAGGATCACGCCGTTCGCGCCCGCATTGATCGAGTGCAGCGCGGCGAGCAGCATCACGACCGCGTACATCGTCGCGATCGACGGCGCCGCGCCGATCAGCCGGAAGCTCGGCAGGATCAGCACGGTCAGCGCCACACGCGTACACAGCGCGACGCGCTTGCTGCCGAGCCGATCCGACAGCCGACCGCCGATCGGCGCGGCGACGAACATCACCGCACCGGAGAGAATCCCGCACCACAGCGCGGTATCCATCGACAGGTGCAGCACGCGAATTGCATACGTCGACATGTAATAGAGGACGATGAAATGCGCGGCGGTGCCGCCGACCACGAGGCCGAGCGCGGTCAGCACGGCGCCGCCGTCGCGCCGCAGTACGGTGCCGAGCACCGCGGACGAGCGCCGCGCGGCCGCGGCCGGCGCGTGCTGTTCGAGCGCATTGAAGCGTGCGCGCAGATACAGGCCGACCGGCGCGATCAGCACGCCTGCGAGAAAGGGCACGCGCCAGCCCCACGATTCGAGCGCGGCCGGTTCGAGGAAATACGACAACAGGAAGCCGACGAACGAACCGGCCAGCGCCGCCGCCCCCTGGCTCGCGAACTGCCAGCTCGTGTAATAGCCGCGTTCGCCCGGCGGTGCACGTTCGGCGAGCAGCGACGTCGATACGCCGACTTCGCCGCCGGCGGAGAAGCCCTGCAGCAGCCGAGCGAGCACGACCAGCACGGGCGCCGCGGCGCCGATCTGCGCGTAGGTCGGCATGACGCCGATCATCCCGGTGCCGATCGCCATCGTGACGAGCGTGAGGTTCATCGCCGGCACGCGGCCGAAGCGGTCGGCGACCAGCCCGATCACGACGCCGCCAATCGGTCGCGCGATGAAGCCGACGCCGAACGTCGCGACCGACATCAGCAATTGCTGCTGCGCGGACGCGGCCGGGAAAAACAGTTTTCCAAGCAGCACCGCGAAGAAGCTGAACACGGTGAGATCGAAGAATTCGAGGCCGTTGCCGATCGTGATCGCGACGATCAGCTGGCGATTGGACGGGGATGCGGCAACGTCGCCGACATGCCCGCCGAACGTGCTGTCCGCTCGGGGCGCCTTCATGAAGGTATGTCTCCGTACTGGTTGTGCGTATCGGTTGCGTGTGTGGTGCGCGGCCCGTTCGACGGCCTGCGCATGCAGTCTAGGCATTCAAAATACGCAGCCCGGAGCGACATTTTTCGATCGTGATAACGCGTGGTTATCGCGCGCTTTGCCCGCGCGATCGCGGTGTAGGATACGAACGTCGCTACTGCCGCCGCGCCCCGCCACGCCGTGAAACACCATCAGCTCCGGGCGCTTGCCGCCATCGCCGAACACGGGAGCCTGCGCGCCGCCGCGCGTGCGATCCATCTGTCCCAGCCCGCACTCACGAAGGCGATCCGCGAACTCGAGCAGGACCTCGGCGTGCCGCTCGTCACGCGCAACGCGCGCGGCGCGCAGCTCACGCGCTTCGGCCAGGCCGTCTATGCACGTGCGCGGCTGATCCTCGCGGAAATCCAGCACGCGCGCGACGACGTGATCCATCTGTCGGGCGGCAAGGAAGGCGCGCTCGCGTGCGCGCTGACGCCGCTGATGTCGCTCGGCTTCCTGCCGGCCGCGCTCGATGCGTTTCGCCAGCGGATGCCGACGATCCGCCTCGACGTGCGTGAAGGCTTTCTCGACACGGCGCTGCCGCGCCTGCGCGACGGCTCGCTCGACTTCGTGATCGCGATCGTCGATGCGACGCGGCTGTCGCCCGAATTCACGTTCCGGCCGCTCATCGAATCGGCGCTGATCCTGATGACGCGCGCGAGCAATCCGCTGCGTCACTGCACGTCGCTCGCGCAGCTTCAGGATGCGCAGTGGGTGCTCAACACGTCGCCGGAAAGCATCGGCCGGGTGCTGCAGAACGTGTTCGTCGCACACGGCTACGCGGCGCCGCAGCCGATCGTCGAATGCACGTCGTTCAGCGCGGCGTTCGCGCTGTCGGTGCATACCGACAGCGTGTCGTGCGTGCCGCAGCTCTTCATGGAGATCGACTGGATACGCGAACGGATGGTCACGATCGATGTGAAGGAGACGATTCCGACCGTGTCGGCCGGCGTGCTCACGCGACGCGATGCGCTGAACACGGTCGCATGCGACTACCTGATCCACTGCTTCGTCGAGGCCGTGCGCCGGTACGATCCCGCGAAACTGCTGTGGCGATCGTGACCTGTCCTATTCGATTCGAATCGCACTACGAATATCGATTTTCTTTATAAGAAAAATCACGTCTAATTTCGTACAATTACTAAATACAAATCGAGGCATAAGGTTTATATAGGACCAATCCCGCCGATAAGATTCGACAAGGCAACGGCCCCGTAACGCGTTATTTTGAGACCGTTCCAGCGGCCGATCAACACATCATTTCGTAATACTTATTCGCCTGGGTCGTTCGTTCAAATACGACGCATCGGCAGATAGAATTAAACAAACAATTCTATTTACCGATAAAAAATGGACGAACTCCTGCCAATGCGGCTATTCATCAAGGTGGCCGAACTTCATAGTTTCGCGCGTGCAGCCACGGAACTGAACATCTCCAACTCGTCGGCTACCCGCCTCATCATGGGCATCGAGGACCGGCTCGGCGCACGCCTGCTGAACCGCACGACGCGCAGCCTGTCGCTCACCGATGCCGGTCATCTGTATCTCGCGCAGATCCGTCACGTGGTCGAGGAAATCGACCGCGTCGAGGAAACGATCGCGTCGATGCATCACGAGCCGATCGGGTCGCTGAAGATCGCCGCGCCGGTCATGTTCGGCATGCACGTGCTCGCCCCGGCGATCGATGCATTCAAGACGCTGCATCCAGCCATCGTGCCGGAAGTCACGATCGTCGACCGCCATGTCGATCTCGTATCGGAAGGCTTCGACGTCGGGCTGCTGCTGTCGCAGCGCATCAGCACCAACACGCTGGTGACGCGGCCGCTCACGCGACTCAAGCGGATCGTCTGCGCGGCGCCCCGGTATGTCGAAGCCCACGGCGCACCGATCCATCCGCACGATCTCGCGTCGCACGCGTGCCTCACGTTCCATGCCGACTTCGCGGGCGAATACATGTCGTTCGATCACGAGCCGACGCGCGTCGCGGTGCGACCGAACAAATCCGCATCGTCGAACAACATCGGATTGATCCGGAACTGGGCGTTGTCGGGCATGGGCATCGCGGTGCTGCCCGACTTCCTCGTCGAAGCGGATCTCGCCGACGGACGGCTGCTCGCGCTGCTTCCCGACTATCGGCTCGATGACCTCGAGATGAATATCGCGTACCCGAGCCGGCGGCACTTTCCGCGCAAGACGCGGCTTTTCGTCGATCACCTGGTCGAGTATTTCGTCAGGTGAAAGAAGGGTTCAATCGCGCACCTTTTTTTGCATCGACGCCGCGCGCCGTCGGCGAACCCGCGGCCCGCCGCGCAGCCGCGCCAGCCGGGCCACGGGCGGCCGCGCCGGCGCCCGCGCACGGTGCGGGCACACCTGTTGCGCGGCTGCATCTCAGTAGTGAACCGCTCTTGGCAGCCGGCCGTTGAGGACTACACTAATCCTTAATGAGGTGCGGCCGGAGCCCGTGCCTCCAGGGAGACGCCGCCATGAATCGGCCACTGAATCGCATCCTGCCGCGCATGACCGGTAGTGCATCGGTCTGGACGTGGGTCAAGTGGTCGTTGCTGGCCGCGCTGGTGATCGCCGTGGCGATCCTCGTGCGGCTCGTGATGACCGAGATCGCGACGTCGCGCATGCAGGCGCACTACCTGTCCGAACTCACGCGCGACGTCGGCTACACGGTCGAGGCGGGCGCGAGCGACCACATCCGCTTCCCTGCGAACGGGCCGTACGACCAGCGCCTCGGTTATTCGATGATTCCCGCGTTCCAGGAGCGCCTGCTCGCACGCGGCTTCGTCGTCGGCAAGCAGGCGCGCGATTCCGACCGGATGCTGTCGCTCGCCGATCGCGGCCTGTTTCTTCCTTACGAAGAGAAAGATCAGGCCGGGCTGATGCTGTTCGACTCGACCGGCTCGCCGCTGTTCGCGACCGTGTTCCCGCAGCGCGTGTACACCGACTTCGACACGGTGCCGCGCATGGTCGCCGATTCGCTGATGTTCATCGAGGATCGCTACCTGCTCGACCCGAACCAGCCGAACCGCAATCCGGCGATCGACTGGGGGCGCTTCAGCCGCGCGCTCGCCGATCAGGCGCTGCACGTCGTCAACCATCACCAGGCGCGCCCGGGCGGCAGCACGCTCGCGACGCAGATCGAGAAGTTCCGCCATTCGCCCGACGGCCGCACCGCGACGCCGCCGGAGAAGCTGCGCCAGATCGCGTCCGCGTCGATCCTCGCGTACCTGAACGGCCCGCAGACGATGCTCGCGCGCCGCACGATTCTGGTGCGCTACCTGAACTCGGTGCCGCTCGCCGCGCGGCCGCACGTGGGTGAAATCAACGGTATCGGCGACGGTCTCGCCGCGTGGTACGGCCGCGACTTCAACGACGTGAACCGCATCCTGTCCGCGCCGACCACCGGCGACAACGTCGACGAGCAGGGCAAGGCGTTCCGCGAGGTGCTGTCGCTGATCATCGCGCAGCGCGCGCCGTCGTACTTCCTGAACCGCGGCTATCCGGCGCTGCAGAAGCTCACCGACAGCTACCTGCGGCTGCTGTCGAACGGCGGCGTGATCTCTCCCGCGCTGCGCGATGCGGCGCTCGCCGCGCAGATCGAGCGCGCCGCGCCGCCGGCCGCCGCGCGCGTGCAGTCGTTCGTGTCGCGCAAGGCCGTGTCGTCCGCGCGCGCGTCGCTGCTCTCGGCTCTCGGCATCAGCGACCTGTACCAGCTCGACCAGCTCGATCTGGAAGCCACCAGCACGCTCGACAACGGCGTGCAGCAGGCGGTCGCCGACCGGCTCGCGCGGGCGTCGACCCGCGACGGCGCGCAGGCGGCCGGCCTGTACGGCTTCGAGATGCTCGCGCCGAAGGACGACCCGTCTCATCTGACGTACAGCTTCACGCTGTACGAGCATCGCAACGGCGCGAACATGCTGCGCGTGCAGACCGACAGCGTGAACCAGCCGTTCGACGTGAACCGCGGCGGCCGCATCAACCTCGGCTCGACCGCGAAACTGCGCACGCTGATCACCTACCTGCAGATCGTCTCCGAGCTGCACGCGCGCTATGGCAACCTGCCGAACGCGCAACTCGCGCACGTGAAGCCCGATCCGATCGACGGGCTGTCGCGCTGGGCGCTCGACTACCTGTCGCACACGCGCGACCGCTCGCTGCAGGCGATGCTCGATGCGGCGGTCGAACGCAAGTACTCGGCGAGTCCCGACGTGTTCTACACGGGCGGCGGCGCGCAGGTGTTCTCGAACTTCGAAAAGTCGGACAACGGCCGCATCCTGACGCTGCATACGGCGTTCGAGCATTCGGTCAACCTGGTGTTCGTGCGGCTGATGCGCGACATCGTCCATTACGAAATGCTGAAGGCGGCCGGTCCGTCGACGTCGTGGCTCGGCGATCCGGAGCAGCGCAAGCATTACCTCGAGCAGTTCGTCGACGGCGAAAGCAAGGTGTACGTGAAGCGCTACTACACGCGCTACGCGGGCAAGACGCCGGACGACGCGCTCGCGCTGATGCTGCAGGACGTGCGCAAGTCGCCGCCGAAGATCGCGACGGTGCTGCGCAGCGTCGCGCCGAACGAATCGCTCGCGTGGTTCAGCGCGCACATGCGCGCGCAGCTGAAGGGCACGCCGGCCGCGACGATGTCGGACGACGATCTCGCCGCGCTCTACGCGAAGTACGCGATCGACCGCTTCAACCTCAACGATCGCGGCTACATCGCGAGCGTCCACCCGCTCGCGCTGTGGACGCTCAATTACCTGCGCGCCCACCCGAACGC
>Ga0070663_100001572_pt1 | contig 12550 bp, 8 predicted proteins | sample KBSC63metaG_FD_65646 | JGI IMG/M metagenome (GOLD analysis project Ga0070663, IMG submission 65646) | Corn rhizosphere microbial communities from Kellogg Biological Station, Michigan, USA - KBS C6-3 metaG | ecosystem: Host-associated > Plants > Roots > Rhizosphere > Soil ...
CCGCCGCCGCCGCCGCCTCCGCCGCCGCCTCCGCCTCCGCCGCCGCCGCCGCCTCCGCCTCCGCCGCCGCCGCCACCGTCGGTCGCAGGTCCGGAGAACGTGCTCGGCCCGGTCGGCGTGATGAGCCCGCCGACGATGGTCGGCTCGCAGGACCATGCCGACGAGTTCGTCGACGAGCTGATGAACGAGCTCACCGGCGGCGGGACCGGCCCCGGCACCGCGAACGACGAGGAGAGCGACGAGGACAGCGGCGACGGAAGCGCGCCGCCCAACTTCTGGCAGGGCCCGATCAACACCGGTCCGGTCTCGTTCGACAAGCCGGTCAACGACCCGGTGACGAGCGGCGGCGACGCGACCGGCGACACCGGGACCGTCGACAACGGTCCATCACAATGATCGGAGGGTGAGATGCGAAACAGGCTCATAGCCGCCGTCGCGGCGCTGACCTCCATCGGTGGAGCAGCCTCCGCGCCCGCCGCGCCGCTCAGCGTGCTCGACAGCTTCCGGATCGGCAATTCGGGCACCGTCTATTGCTCGGCGCAGAGCCTTGCGACCGACAAGGCGCTCTCGGGCATGTTCGACAACGGCTATTCGGTGACGTGCCGCGACGCGGCGCTTCCCGTGGGGAAGCTGTTCAAGCTGCGCGGCGGCGAGGCGGGGGCGCAGCGGCTCGCGGCGATTCGCGCCGAGACCGCCGACTGTTCCGCACCGCACGATGCCAACGTCCCAGACGCCGGCCATGTCCAGGTCATCGACTGCAAGCTCAAGGGCGCCGATGTCGGCTACCGCGCCTATCAGCTGGTCAGCGGCGACACCCTGTATGCGGCCGAGGGCCTGACCGGATACGACAGCGCGCTCCAGCTCGGTTTCCGGAGCCTCGTGACCGACCAGCCGGTCAAGGGCGAAGTTTCGATCGCGACCACCGGCGCCGGCGATCCCGCCGCCTTCGCGCGGGTCCAGGCCGGCACGCTCGACCCGAGCCGTGCGCTCGCCGAAGCCTATCGCCGCAACAATGCGGGAAGCTATGCCGAGGCGGCCGAGTTCTTCGCAGCCGTCACCAACATCGGCGAAGGTCCGCTCAGCAAATCGGAGGCGCTCGCCAACGAGGCTCTGCAGAAATCGAACCTCGGCCGCTACGCCGAAGCGGATTCGCTGTTCGCGCGCGCCGCCGAGCAGCTCGGCAACGACCCGCTCGTCGCCCGCCGGCTGCGCAACTACCGCGCGATCCACGAGCTCAACCAGGGCGATCCCGACGGCGCGCTCAAGGAGCTCGACAAGCCGATGCCCAAGGCCGCCGACGAGAGCGACGGCGCCGCGGCCGGCCAGCCAGTCATCACCGCGTTCGCCTCGAAGCGTCTCAACTCGCAGACGAGGCTCGGCGAGCAGCTCGCCGCCCAGTCGGACGAGCTGGGGCCCGCCGAAAAAGCCGAGATTCTGGACGGCCAGGCGCTCCAGCTGCGCGGCACCTCGCTTCGCGTGAAGGGCGATCTCGCCCAAGCGACGAGCGCGCTTCAGCAGGCGGATTCGAAGCTCCAGGCGGTGCGCGACGGCCGGGTCCAGTCCGTCACGTGGATGCGCGCCCAGATCCTGGGCGACATGGCCGCCATTGCCGAGGACCAGAACAACGCCGCCGAAGCCGCGCGCCTCTACCATGAGGGCGTGACCCTGCTCGAGGCCAATTACCCGGGCTCGGCGGCGCTTCTCAACGCCAAAGCGCGGCTCGCGGGCTATCTCGCCCGCACCGGCGACGTCGCGACCGCGGAGACGATGTTCCGCGAGATCGTCCACTCGCAGCCGGACACCAGCAACCTCCCGCCTTCCTTCGCCAACGTCCTTCGCCCCTACGTCGATCTGCTTCTGCGCAAGGGCAACGACCCGGTGGCCACCGCGGAGATTTTCGCTGCCACGCAGCTGATGGTCCGCCCCGGTCTCGCGCAGACGCAGGCCGTGCTCGCGCGCGAGCTGAGCGGCGGCACCGACGAGGCTTCGCGCCTGTTCCGCCAGTCGGTGACGCTCACCCGCCAGGCCGAGCGCGCCCGGATCGAGCTTGCGCGCCTGACGGACATCCCCGCCCCGACTCCCGACGAGCAGAGCCGCGCCCGCATCCTGAAAGCCGCGCTCGGCAATTCGGAGAAGGAGCAGCTCGCAACCCAGTCGGCGCTCGCGAGCTTCCCGCGCTACCGCGCCGTCTCGGACGAGGTCATCCCGCTCGCCGACCTGCAGAAGATCCTGCGCCCGGGCGAGGCCTATTACCGCATGACCATCGTCGGCGATCAGGTTTACGCCTTCCTCGTCACTCCGTCCGCGGCCCGGGCGACGAAGCTCGACGTCGCCGCGACCCAGCTCGCCGAGCAGGTGAAGGCCCTGCGCGAGACGATCTCGACCGTCGAGGACGGCCAGCGCACCACATTCCCGTTCGACGTCGCGCTTTCACACCAGATGTACGGTGAGCTGTTTGGCCCGTTCGCGGCCGACATCGCGGCGGCGAAGCACCTCATCTTCGAGCCCGACGGCGCGATGCTGCGGCTCCCGCCCAACGTGCTGGTGATGGACCAGGCCTCGGTCGATTCCTATCTTCAGCACGCCAAGGCGAGCGAAGAGCCCGACTATGATTTCCGCGGGGTCCAGTGGCTCGGGCGCGACCGCGACATCAGCACCTCGGTCAGCCCGCGTTCGTTCGCGCAGCTTCGAAGCGCCCCGCCGTCCGCGGGCAGCAAGGAATATCTCGGCCTCGGCGAGAACGCGCTCCCGACGGCGTCCGAAGCGGGCCTTGTCCCCGCGGCCGCCGACCGCGACTGCACCTTGCCTTTGTCGTCATGGTCGCACCCGATTTCGGCCAAGGAGCTTCAGGTCGCGAGCGCGATCCTCCAGCCATACGATCCGGGCGGAGTCCAGGTCGTCACGGGCGAGGGCTTCACCGATACGGGGATCGAGAACCGCAGCGACCTCGACCAGTACCGGATCCTCCATTTCGCGACCCACGGCGTGGTCACATCGCGCGCCGCGAAATGCCCCGCGCAGCCGGCGCTCCTGACCAGCTTCGGCGGCGAAGGCTCCGACGGCCTGCTCACCTTCAAGGAGGTGTTCGACCTCCGCCTCGACGCCGACCTGGTGATCCTCTCGGCCTGCGACACGGCGTCGCAGGCGAGCAGCGCCGCGACCCAGCAGGCGGGGCTTGCGACCGGCGGCGACGTCGCGCTCGACGGTCTCGTGCGCGCCTTCGTCGGCGCAGGCGGGCGGCTGGTCATCGCCAGCCACTGGCCGGTGCCGGACGATTACAATGCGACACAGCGGCTGATCACCGGGCTCTTCTCGGCGCCGCCGGGCACACCGACGGTCACCGCGCTGCGCATGTCGCAGCGCCAGCTTATGGACGACGCCGATACGTCGCACCCCTTCTACTGGGCGGCGTTCGCGGCAGTGGGCGATGGGGAAATTCCGGTGATCCGCAAAGCGCAGCGGATCGCCGATAGCTCGAAGTAGGCGGCGGCTTATTCCCCGGAGTCGGGCTGTGGCAGCTGGTCGCCGCAGCGGCAGGTGGTCACTCGCCCGACGCGCTTCTTCGGCGGTGCCGGAGTGGCCTGCGGCTGGGCCTCCGTGGGCGCCGGATCGGCCACCTGGGCGGCCGAAGCGAGCACCACTTGCGGCGAACCGTGCTGCGGTTGCGCCGAAGACTGCTGCGCCGGCTTCGACGGCTCGGCGGCGAAGGCGCTGACGCTCGTCATCACTGCAGCGGCAATCAGTACGAAGCGGGCGTTCATGACCGGCTCCCTCGTTGGAGATTGCCGGCAAATTACGCGCGGGATGCTTTCCGCTCACCTTCGGTAAGTGGTTAAGACGATTGCAAGAATCGGTCTGGTGAAGCGCCTGAAGGAATGTTGTAATATTGCATTTTTTCAAATGACAGCAGCAGCTTAGCCCGCTTGTCGGAACCCCGACGTTCATTGACTTTCGATTAATCGCGCCCCACATTGGCGGTCTTGACACAGTCAAGGGGGCAACCATGACAACCGTAGTTTCCACGAAGAACAATCGTAAGCTGTTTCTGACGTCCGCGGGCGTTCTCGCCTTCGGTCTTGCGGCGTACGGGCTCGGGCGGGTGTATCCGCCGATGGGCCCGAGCGAAGGCACGGTCGCGCCGGCCGATCGCTATGTATCCGCGCAGGTCACCGATGCCGACGTGACACTCGGCGACACCGCGGTTCCAGAGCTGATGCAGACCGACGCCTTCCAGGTGATGGTGAAAGACCCGACCTTCCGGGCGCTCGCCAGCGATCCGGGATTCGCCGCTTTGGCGTCGAACCAGGCGGTGATGTCGGCGCTTGCGGCCAATCCCAAGGCCTTCGCGGAGCTCGCGAAGAGCCCGGCGGCCTTCGCCAACATGCTGAGCCAGGCGTCGCACCTCTCCGCGACCACCCAGGCCAGCGCGGGCCATGCCGCGGCGCTCAGCGCAATGGCGGTCGATCATGCCGCGTTCGCGAACCTCGCGTCGGATTCGAACCTGTTCTCTGCGCTTGCGGGCAATGCGGCGGCGTTCGCCGCGCTCGGCAACCACCCGGCGGCCTTCGCGGCGATGGCCGGCAATTCGGCTGCCTTCGCCAAATATGCGAACAATCTCGCGGCGTTCAAATCGGCTGCGCTCGGCGGCACCGACGCCGCCATGTCCGCCAACAAGGCGGCGTTCGCGGCGCTCGCCAGTGATTCGAAGGCGATGTCGGCTCTCGGCGCAAACAATGCCGCGGCGTTCGCGGCGCTCGGCGCCAACTCGGCCGCCTTCGCGAAGCTCGGCGCGAGCAGCGCTTCGCTCGCGGCGGCTTCGCACGCCATCAACCTGATGGCCCAGAACCAGGCTGCGTTCGCGGCGCTGGCGGGCAACGCGGCCGCGCTGAACAGCGCAATGGGCGCGGCGAACCAGATGGCGGCGCAGCTCGGCAGCGCGAGTGCACTGAACGCCGCCGCGGCGTCGGCTGTGGCCTTGAACGCGAAAACGTTCGCGAGCCTCGCGGGCAATTCGCGGGTGCTTTCGGCCTTGGCGGGCAACTCGGCGGCTTTCGCCGCGCTCGGCAACCATCCGGCGGCTTTCGCGGCCATGGCCGGCAATGCCGCGGCGTTCTCGAAATATGCGAACAACCTTGCGGCGTTCAAGGCGGCTGCGCTCGGCGGCTCGGATGCGGCGATGTCGGCCAACAAGGCTGCCTTCGCGGCGCTTGCGAGCGACGCCAAGGCGATGTCGGCGCTCGGCGGCAACAATGCCGCTGCGTTCGCAGCGCTCGGCGCGAATGCCGCTGCGTTCAAGGCGCTGAGCGGAAACGCCTCGGCCCTCCAGAGCAGCGCGCTCGCGGCCAAGGTCATGGCGCAGAACCACGCCGCCTTCGCGAACTTCGGCAACAACGGCGCCGCGCTCGGCCATGCCGCGCTTGCCGCCCAGGCGTTCAACTCCGCCGCTTCGGCGGCGGCGCTTCAGACGCAGGGCAAGCTCAGCGCGTCGATGACGGCGGCTATGCAGCGCAACCCGGCGGCTTTCTCGGCGATGGCCGCGAATCCCGCGGCCTTCGCCGCGCTCGCGAACAACCACGCCGCGCTGTCGGCGATGGCCCGCAATGCTTCGGCGTTCGCGGCACTCTCGAGCAACGCCAACTTCGCCAAGCTCGCGTCGATGCCGGCCTTCTCCGCGGCGCTGCAAAGCGGCAGCTTCGCGAAGGCGGTGAATACGAACTGATGCGTTAGCCGCGGGGCGGCTGGGGGGTTGATGAGGGGGAAACGGCGGCCGCGTTCGGCTGTGTATCGTGCCGGATCGGGCGTGGCCGCGGCCCTCCTGCTCGGCGGCGCGTCGGCTGCGCTGGCGCAGCAGGCGCCGCCGCCGCAGCCGCCGGAGCCCGATCGCACGACCGTCGTCGAGCCGGTTCCCGAGCCGCCACCGGCCCCGGAAGAGGAGCCGAAGAAGGCCGAGGTCGAGCATGTCCCGCCCGACGCGTCGGGCATCGACCTGACGACGCTCGAGACCAAGGACCTCGATCTTCTCTATTTCGACCCGGTCCAGACCTATCTGACGCCCTATATCGCGAGGGCCTATGAGAATGCGCTCAATTTCCACAAGCGCGCGTTCCACTGGCAGCCGTGGGAAAAAACCACGATGCTGCTCAAGGACTTCAGCGATTATGGCAATGCCGGCGCGCGCTCCTCGCCCAACAATGCGATCCTGATCGACGTCGCGCCGCTGTCGCTGACCATGGAGACGTTCACTCCGGGCGAGCGCTTCTTCACCATCGAGAATCACGAGCTGGCCCACGTCGCCACGATGGACGTGTGGAACAGCAAGGACGCCTTCTGGCGCCACTTCCTCCACGGCAAGCCGATGCCGATCCAGGAGCATCCCGAATCGATCCTGTGGAACTACCTCGCGACTCCGCGCGTGAACGTTCCGCGCTGGTACCTCGAAGGCAGCGCGGTCTTCTTCGAAACCTGGATGTCGGGCGGGCTCGGCCGGGCCCAGGGCGGCTATGACGAGATGGTGTGGCGCGCCAAGGTGCGCGACGACGACCGCTTCTACTCGCCGCTCGGGCTGGAATCCGAAGGCACCGCGATCGACTTCCAGGTCGGGGTCAACGATTATCTCTACGGCACCCGCTTCTTTTCCTATCTCGCGCTCAAATACGGGCCCGACAAAGCGGTCGAATGGCTTCGCCGCGGGGAGGACAGCAAGGCCTTCTACGCCGACCAGTTCAAGCATGTGTTCGGCCGCAAGCTCGACGCCGTGTGGGACGACTGGATCGCGTTCGAGCACGACTACCAGAAAGCGAACCTCGCGAAGCTCGCGCAATATCCGCTGACCCAGACCGCGAAGCTCAGCCCGCGCGGCCTCGGCAACATCTCGCGCGGCTATGTCGACACCAAGACCAACAGCCTCATCGCCGCCTTCCGCTACCCGGGCACGATCGGCTTCATCGGGCGCATGGACCTTGCGACCGGCAAGCTGACGAAGCTCCAGGAAATCAAGGGGATGATGCTCTACAACGTGACGAGCGTCGCCTTCGACCCGGACGCCCGGACCGCCTATTATACCGAAGACAATTACGCCTTCCGCGACCTCATCGCCGTGAACGTCGACACCGGCGCCAAGCACATGCTGCTAAAGGACGCGCGGATCGGCGAGATGGTCGTCAATCCCGCCGACAAGTCGATCTGGGGAATCCGGCACGAGAACGGGCTTGCGACCATCGTCCGGATCCCGCCGCCCTATGCGGGCTTCAACCAGGTCCATACGTTCAAATATGGCGAGGTCCCGTTCGACATCGACATCTCGCCCGACGGCCAGCTGCTTTCGGCCTCGTTCGGGGAGATCAACGGCACGCAGACCGTGCGCCTGTGGAAGCTTCCCGAGATGAATCCGGAGAGCGACCCGGTCGAGGTGGCGCGGCTGGCGCTGCCGCCCTCGACGCCCGAGGGATTCGTCTTCACCCCGGACGGCAAGGCGCTCTACGGCACGTCATATTATACCGGTGTCTCGAACATCTTCCGGTTCGACATCGCCACCCAGAAATGGGACGCGGTCAGCAACGCCTCGACCGGCTTCTTCAAGCCGATCCCGCAGCCCGACGGCTCGCTGATCGCCTACGAATATAGCGGCCAGGGGCTGCAGCCCGTGCGGCTCCAGCCGCAGGTCGAGCAGGACCTCGGAACCGTGCAGTTCCTCGGGACCAAGGTCGTCAACGAGCGCCCCGAGCTCAAGCAATGGGGCGTCGGCTCGCCGTCCAAGATCGACCTCGATTCGATGATCGTCGCGCGAAGCAAGTACAACAGCAGCCGGCGGCTGAAGCTCGCCGGAATGTATCCGATCGTCGAAGGCTACAAGAAGACCGCGGCCCCGGGCTGGTTCGTCCATTTCGAGGATCCGCTGCAGTTCACGCAAATCGACGCAAGCTTCAGCGTCTCGCCCTTCAATCATCTCGCGACGAAGGAGCGGTTCCACGCCAACATCTTGCTCAAGTCGCTGAGCTGGGAGGTCCAGTACCGGCACAATGGCGGGGACTTCTACGACCTGTTCGGCCCCGTCGAGCGCAGCCTCAAGGGCGACAATATCGCCATTCGCTATGACAAGATCGGGATCTACGACCCGCCGCGCCAGCTCGACTGGTTCGGCTCGGCGGCGCTCTACACGGGCCTCGACCGGCTACCCAACGCGCAGAACATCTCCAGCCCGTCGAGCGTCGCCTCGTTCGAGGCGGGCGCCAAATACAGCAACACGACCAGGGCGCTTGGCGGAGTCGATCACGAGCGCGGCATCCAGTGGCGCGCGCTCGCCGACCTCGATTATTCACCAAGCGAAGCCCTCGCCTTCCCGAAGATCTACGGTGGGATCGATTACGGCGTGCCGCTCCCGTGGCCCAACTCGTCGGCCTGGGTCTATGCGAGCGGTGGCCTCGCCTGGGGCCATGCGCTGCACCCGCTCGGCTCCTTCTATTTCGGGTCGTTCCGCAACAACTATGTCGATAACCGCTCGGTGAAGCGATACCGGGAGATGGAGAGCTTCCCCGGCTTCGAGATCGACGAGATCGCCGCGCGCAGGTTTGGAAAGCTCACCGGCGAGGTGAACCTTCCGCCGGTCCGCTTCGCCGAGATCGGCACCCCCGCCTTCTTCCTCAGCTATATCCGCCCGGCCGTGTTCGCCGGAGCGATGGCGACGCAGGACCCCACCGGCGACGGCCACCGTTACTACGACGTGGGCACGCAGCTCGATCTCAACTTCACCGTGGCGCTCAGGCTGCCGATGGTCTTCTCGGTGGGCGCGGCCGCGGGCTGGCAGGACGGCCACTATCGCAAGACCGAGTGGCTCGCCTCGCTGAAGATCCTCTAGATGCCGCTGCTCGCCGAATCCGCTCACTGGGGCCTGGCGCTCGTCCCGGTCCTCGTCCTTCTCGCTCTGTTCGTCTGGCTGGACGCGTTCAAGCTGATGAACCTGAAGGAGATTCTCGTCCTTCTTCTGCTCGGCGGCCTCGCCGCGCTCGCGGCCTATCCGATCAGCGGACGTTTCATCGACACCCTGCCGATCGGTTTCAACGCCTACAGCCGCTATGTCGCGCCGTGGATCGAGGAGGCGCTGAAGGCCCTCATCATGATCGGCCTCTTCCGCTTCAACCGCATCGGCTACAAGCTCGACGCGGTCATCTCGGGCTTCGCGATCGGCGCCGGTTTCTCGGTGGTCGAGAACGTCTTCTATCTGACGATCTTCCCATATTACGGCGCGGGGACCTGGCTCGTGCGCGGGCTCGGCACCGCGGTCATGCACGGCACCACCCTCGCCGTCCTCGCCGCCTTCGCCCAGGAGCTCGCCGAGCGCGAGAACCGCGAGGCCGCTGGAGACTTCGACTTCCGCTTGTGGTGGTTCCTTCCCGGCTATCTGATCGCGGTCGCCATCCACACCGCCTTCAACCAGTTCCCGGACCGGCCTCTGCTCGCGATGCTGGGCGCGATCGTCGGCGCGCCGGTGGTGCTGATCGCCATCTTCCACTTCGGCCAGGCCGAGGCGGAGCGCTGGCTGACCACCGAGCGCGCGGAGCACCGGGCCCAGGTCGAGGCGCTTCGCTCCGGCCGCTGGCCCGAAGGCCCCGCGGGCCGCAAGGTCGCCGCCCTCGCCGACCGGATCGGCCCCGAGGCTACCCGCCGGATCCGCCGCTACTGGGAGCTCCAGGCGTGGCTCGTCGCGGAGGCGGAGGAGACTCTGATCGAGGAAGCCGCGGGCGACGCCGAGTTCGACGCAAAGGAGGTCACCGCCGCCTTCGCCGAGCTCGACGGGCTGAAGCGCGCGCTCGGACGAAGCGCGTTTAGCGCCATGAACGCGCTCCTCCCCTTCAGCCGCAACGATTATTGGGAAGTGTCGGAACTCAGGCAGCGCTTGGGACGCAAGGCGCGATAGGATAGAAGGCCCGGCTGAACGCGGGCCTGCTCGGAGGTACGGAATATGCCGGAATATGTGATCGAACGCGAAATGCCGGGCGTCGGGAGCCTCGGCGCGCCCGACCTCAAGGCCGCCTCGCAGACGTCGTGCAACGTGCTTCGCGACCTCGGGCCGCAGATCCAGTGGGTCCACAGCTACGTCACCGACAACAAGATCTACTGCATCTATCGCGCGCCGAGCGAGGAGCTGATCCGCGAACATGCGCAGCGCGGCGGATTCCCGGCGAACAAGATTTCGCAGGTGCGATCGACGATCAACCCGACCACAGCCGAGTAATCCCAAGACTCCGCCCCCAAGTCCTGATATTCGAGGGGGTTAAAGGGTTGAGGGGCTGCCCTGATGGCGGACGTGTTCGTCTCCTATGCACGCACTGAAGAGGCGACGGCCGATTGCGTCGCCAACGCGCTTCGCGCCGAGGGCTTCGCGGTGTGGCGCGACGACCAGCTCCCCGCGCACCGCGCCTATTCCGAGGTCATCGAGGAACGCCTGAAGTCCGCCAAGGCGGTCGTGGTCCTGTGGTCGGCCGAGGCGGCCAAGTCGCAATGGGTCCGGGCCGAGGCGGATTCCGCGAGGACCGCCGGGATCCTGGTCCAGGCCGCGCTCGACGGAATCATCCCGCCGCTCCCCTTCAACCAGATCCAGTGCGCCGACCTTTCGAGCTGGGACGGCTCGGCCGAAACTCCCGGCTGGCGCAAGCTCAAGGACAGTCTTCGCGTTCTCGTCGGCCCGCCGAAGGGAACCGGCGGCGAGCGGCCGCGGCGCCGCAACCTGTGCGTCTGCGTCCTTCCCTTCCAGAACATGAGCGGCGACAGCGAGCAGGAATATTTCAGCGACGGGATCAGCGAGGACATCACCACCGACCTGTCGCAAATCTCCACGCTCGGGGTGGTCGCTCGCAACACCGCCTTCACCTTCAAGGGCCAGTCGGTCGACGTCGAGGAGCTGGCGCGCAAGCTCGGCGTCAGCCACGTGCTCGAGGGCAGCGTACGGAAGGCCGGAGGGAAGGTCCGGATTACCGCCCAGCTGATCGACGGCGCCACCGGCGAGCATGTCTGGGCCGACCGCTACGACCGCGACCTCGAGGATATTTTCGCGATTCAGGACGAGATTTCCAAGGCGATCGTCGGCGCGCTCAAGCTCAAGCTCCTGCCCGAAGAGAAGAAGGCGATCGAGCAGCGCGGAACGACCAGCGCAGAGGCCTACAACCTCTATCTCCTCGCGCGCCAATATTGGGTCACCGGCAATCACGGCGATCCGCGGCGCGAGGAGCGCGTCATGCGCATCTGCGGCCGGGCGGTGCAGGTCGACCCTTATTACGCCCAGGCCTGGGCCCTGCTCGCAATCGCCCAGTCGAGCCTTCACTATAATTTCGATCGCGAAGTGGATGACGGCTTCGCCGCCGCGCACAGCGCGCTGTCGATCGATCCGACGGTGGGCGAGGCCTATTGCGCGAAGGTCCGCCGGCTGGTCGAGCAAGCGCGGCTCGACGAGGCGGAGGCCGAGATCGAGAAGGCGCTGCGCGTCGCCCCCGATTCATGGGACGTCCACAAGGAAGCCGGCCGCACCGCGCGGCTCCGGACCGAAGGCCTGGCCAAGGCGCGCAAGCATTACGAGCGCGCGGTCGAGCTGATGGACGGCGACTATCACGCCTGGGCGATGCTGGTGATGTGCTGCCAGGCTCTCGGCGACGAGGACATGGTTCAGCACGGGGCGACGAAGATGGTGTCGGAGGCGCAGCGCGCGCTTCAGCAGGACCCGAGCAACGGCGCCGCGCTCGGGATCATCGCCGGCGGCTATGCGATCCTCGGCGACCGCGACCGCGCGCGCGAGTGGATCGACCGGGCGATGTTGATCGACCCAGACAACATCAACATGCGCTACAATTTCGCCTGCGTCCTGGCCGGCTATGTCGGCGACAAGGAGGAGGCGCTACACCTGCTCGACGGAGCGCTCGCCTTCAGCAACGTCACTCAGCTCAAGATCGCCGAGACCGATCCCGACCTCGACCCGCTGCGCGACGACCCGCGCTTCGCGAAGATGATCGCCCGCGAACGCAAGCGCCACCGGCTCGAGGACAGCGGCCGAGCGAGCACCGCCGCCTAGCTTTGGCTTGCCCAGCCGCAGCTTCAGCGAAGGCTGGCGGAGAGGGTGGGATTCGAACCCACGGTACGGTTGCCCGTACGCCGCATTTCGAGTGCGGTGCTTTCGACCACTCAGCCACCTCTCCGCGAGGGCAAGCGCTGGCCGGCAGGCGCCGGCTCCGGTCGGACGCGGCCCTCTAGCAGCGGCCCCGCGCCTTGCCTAGATAGAAGGGCATGACCCCTTTTGAACCGTTCGGACGTTCACCCTCCGTCATGGCCCGCGCGATCCACATTCCCGAGGCCCGCTTCGGCATTGGCGACGTCGTGCGCCACAAGATTTTCGACTTCCGCGGCGTGATTTTCGACGTCGATCCCGAGTTCGCCAACAGCGAGGAATGGTACGAATCCATTCCGGAAGCGCTTCGCCCGTCGAAGGAGCAGCCATTCTACCATCTGCTCGCCGAGAATTCGGAGTCGAGCTACGTCGCCTACGTCAGCCAGCAGAACCTGGTCC
>Ga0070663_100001575_pt1 | contig 12544 bp, 10 predicted proteins | sample KBSC63metaG_FD_65646 | JGI IMG/M metagenome (GOLD analysis project Ga0070663, IMG submission 65646) | Corn rhizosphere microbial communities from Kellogg Biological Station, Michigan, USA - KBS C6-3 metaG | ecosystem: Host-associated > Plants > Roots > Rhizosphere > Soil ...
GCCCTCTACCGCCGATCGACGAAGAAGATGAGGAGGCTGGCGAGTGGGTGCTAGATGAAGCCGCCGGTGATCGCACGGCCCAAGCGCACACCTCGGCCAGCCAATCGGAGCACGAAGATCAACTGGATGCCGAACTGGCTAACATCCGTCGGCGACTCAATGCACTGAGGACGATGGAGCCCATCCTTGAGCCACCGCCCCCGCCGGACGAGGTCGAGACGCTTCTCGCCAAGGCCGTGCAATTGCAAAAGCAATCCGCTGATTTCACAGAAAGAAGTCGGCTCAGTTCGAACGCCCTCCAGGCATGGCTTGCCCCGGTTGTCAGTGCAACCAGCGGCTCCGTATCTGCGAGTCAAGGCACGACCTTCGGCTTGAGCACCGGGGGGTTGTCGTGGTCCGTCAACAAAATCGGTCCGATGCTCGTGAGCATGTCAATCACGACAGATGCAGAAGTCACTCGCCGCAGGCAACATGAACTGGGCGTGAAACGCGACTCGAAGGGATTGAATCTGTTGATGGGGGAGAGCACCCGGTGGATGGGCAAGTTGGGCGGAATGTTCAGTGTGGGAATTCCTCCCCTTCTCAAACGTGCAAGCGACAAGTTCACGCTGGGTTTCAGATCTGGACACAAGCGCAGCGCAAGTTCAACTCGGGCGCAAGGCGTCGCCGTTCGTGAACCAAAGTCCGACAACATGGTGCAGAACTTCGAAGACATCCTGCATACCTTGCTGAACTGGGAACGGATTGAAGGCGAGGATGGGAAACCGCAATTCAGCGATCCGCTGGCCGCCCTGCTGGCCAGGCATCCCACGGTTTCCGTCGGCGCAACCTCAGGCAACACGAAGGCCTACAGCGCAGAGACAGTGGTTGGATTTGGCCTGTCGCTCAGCGGGAATACCGACATCAACCACGAGCCGGGCGCCATCGGTATCGGACCGGAATGGCGTGTCACGGCCGACAACGTGACGACGGGCGAAACGATCACAGGTGCCCAAGGCATCAATTCGCATTTGCGAAGCAGAACCCTCATCAATTCGGTGCGGCTTGCCCTGTCCGCCGCATTCTCGCCCTCAGTCAGCCAACCTCACCTCGATGCCCGACCCAGGACGCTGTCGATGTTCCTGGAGAAAACATTGCGGATTTCGTCCGAACAGGAAGGGTTCAAATGGGTCAGCATGCCCGATGGGACGCTCGTGGCCGATCGCGCGGCAGAGTTCAGCAGCTTTACGAAATTCAAGCAGCGAATCGACAGCCGCCGTGAAGAGTGGATCGAACACATGATCCGCTCGACCAAGTGGCCCGAAGGGCTTTCACCGGCTGCGATTCGACTGTGCGTGGAAGACGACCTGAACCGCTTCATGCTGCGAGCCGAGAAGCATGTTCGCAACGGGGGCACTGTGAGGCTGAACGAAACGATGGACGTGAAGCCGCAGGTCTGTGCGCGGCTGACTGCCATCGCAAATGCGGGAGCGCTGGCCGCCGAACAGGGATTTGAAGACGATGCCGACAGGCACTTGCAAAAGCTCAAGGAGCTGCTGGGCGACGATGCGTCCTACAAGCCTTACAAGGCAAAGTTGATCGTCAGAAGTGACATCGCGCTGAGTTGGGGCACCGACTGGGGCATCGTGGCCAAGTCCGAAACACGGGCGAGAGGCATGAATGAGACTGAGACTTGGCCACGATGAACGTCATCCCTTAATGACTGTTTCAAATCCCCCTCGCCTTCCATCAAGAACCGTCTATCAGCGCCTATGCACACAGTGTGCCGCCAAGCTTTTTGGTTTCAGAAGCTACCGACGGGACACGGTCGCGCCGAGGGGACTCAGCGTTGCCCGAGCGGCCGCGAGGCGGCAGACAGAAGCAGGCGAATCGCGCTGACAACTTCGCATCAGTGCGCATTCATTCGGGAAACAGGATGCAGACACTGTGATTCGATCTCAAGATGCTTTGTCGCGATGAACGAACCAGTCAGTCCGGCTCGCAACAGTCTAGTAATCGAAAGTGAATCATGACATTACCCATCAACGTCAATAGATCGCAAAGCGCTCCGTATTCGACGGGGCCATCAACTGCACCCGCCACTGGCTCGCAGACGGGCAGGCGCACGGCACCAACAACCTCGCATCCCCTGCACACGCGTGGCGGCGGATTGCCTGAAGGGAATATGGCGCCCCGCGCATCGGCGCCATCGTTCAATCGCGGGCAGGCAACCTTTCGCGGGTTCGCAAGGGACTCGTTCGCAAATGCATTGCACCACGCCGGTGAGGCGATAAATGCTTGGGAGCAGGGCCACCATCATCGGGTGCACCAATACGCGAACCATTTCGCGGCTCATCAATCGCAAGCCTATGCCCCGTGGAGTCTGAACCCCGGAGCCCATTACACGGCTGCGAACAATTACTACGCCCATCAAAATTATCACGAGCATGCCGCGAACCATGCTTTTGCCGGTGCAGCGAATCATGCACACGCATTCTTTGGCCACGCGAGGCAGGGAATCCAACATGGCATTCATGAGGCTGCGCATGCAACGTCGTCCCTGATCAATCAGTTTGATCCGTACCGAATGGCCGCTCGGGCCGAGCACTACGGCCGCAAAGCACTGCACAAGGCCGGAAGGTTGGCACAGGCCAGCATCGGCGGGTTGATGCTTGGTGGAGCTGCGGCCGCCGCGACTGCGGGTCACGTCGCGTATCACGCGCTGAACCACGCATCGGAGTTTCTCCACGACGTGGCGCAATTCGACCCCTATTACCTGCGGGATGCGTACCGGCCATTTCGTTAACTCTTACTCTGTCAGCTAGGCGGCATCATGAGCATCGAATCGAGCACCAACTCTCCCGGGGCACCTGCAGTCCCTCTATTCAAGGGTGGTCAGCCACCGCCATTTGACGAGCGCGCACTGCTGGCTCAGTACGTGCTGCGCGACATCGAAAGCGCAGTGGACGGGGTCGAGCAAGAACTGCGCGCAGCGGAGAACCCTGAGCAGTCGAACAAGAAGAGCGCCGAAAACGATGCCGTGGTGAAGAGTCGCCGGGATCTAGCCCGCCAGATCGTGATCGGCGCCTGGCTCAATCGCAACAACCCGGAGTGGGATCCGGGAAGGCCGGAAACCCACCGGCCTGACCCGAAAGATCCGCTGCTGGAAATCCTCAAGGGGCTTGAGCCATCTCCTGCAGCTTGACCCCGCTTGCACGCTTGCAAGGCAGTGCTTGACGAAAGAAGATGCTGGCATCGCTGCTCCAGGCCCTTTGCTGGACGAGTCCAAAGCGAACCGATGCCCCCGGTCTTCTCGTGGAGAAGTGCCGGATGGCGCAGTCCATTGCCTTTCCTCTCCTCTTTGCCTCGCCGCTGTGCCGCTCTTCGGTCGTCCTATCCTCATCCTCGGCTCACAGGGAGATGCCCTGGCTTGCGGCGACGCAACCGAAGAGCATCGTCGACACCCGGCGTCGCAAAAGGACTGCCGCAGTCCACCTCGACTTCACGCCCCTTGCGCACCGCCCGGCGCTCGTAAGCTTGAGTGCAACGAAGCCAGCCCCAGCCGCTATCCCGGCTCTTTTACACGATAGGGCTTGATCAATCCCAAGCTGATCGCCTGCGCAATCGCTTCCCGCTTTCGCTTGAGACCGAACTTCCGCTTGGCCTTTTCGATGTGATAGACCACTGTCCACTCGGACAAGCCGAGGATGCCGCCGACTTCCCAGGCCGTCTTGCCGGCCGAGCTCCATGAAAGGCATTCGCGTTCGCGATCGCTGAGGTGAATGCACGCCAGGGATTGCCGGGCTTTGAACGCCGCCAACTGCCCGCGGCTGGCGTAGTCAGTTCGACGGCGGTGGATCTCGAAGAAGCGCCTGTGTCTCGCATGTGCCAGTTCCGCCCGAGGTTCGGCCATATGGCACTCCGACAACACAGCTCCAAGGTCGACATGAGCGTTCATTGGCGCAGTGAATGGCAGGTCTTGTTCGTAGCAGACGATGGCTTGTTCAAACATGTCGATCGCGCGAACGCTGTCGCCCTGCGCGTGTGCGAGTAAGCCTGCCGCTTGATGACACAGACCCAGGGGCGCCGATCTCTGCAGCTTTCTGGCCGCGGCGCGGGCCTGCTGGGCGCTTCGATTTGCTTCTTCGTGCAGCCCGCGCTGAATGCAGATGCCCATCAGGCTCGAATGCACCTGGAAGGCAAAGCTGCGTGACAGTTCGGGTACGCCATCGTGCACAAGCGCCAGAAAGTCGTTATGCGCATCGATGACTCGCCCCTGAGCGTACTTCGCGATGGCCGCCTGGATTCGCATGTGCCCCAGCAGCAAGGGGTTGTGCCAGCGCGCACTTGCCTTCTTCAGCTTATCCTCGATGAGCTCCAGCGCCTCGGACGCGCGACCGATGGAAATGAGTGCCGAGGCCAGGTCGGCCGCAACCACCGCATGCCGAACGGGTGGCCCGGTTCGCTCAGTCAGCCGCAGGTTTCTATAGAGGGCGTCGAATAGCGGTTCGAGGTGGTGAAGCCTCGCGGCGCACTGCGACATGCCATACAGAATGAAGTAGTCGTCGGGGTCGTCGTCGCCTGGCTCACTCGCCAAGGGCATGGCCGCGAAGCGGTCGAACGCGCGCTGGTGCAAGCCGTCGCGAAGCCAGAGCAAGACTTCGCAAATCTGAAGCAGGCGCTGCGCTCTCGGCTCGCGTACCTGCGTCGCACACATGCTTGCCATTGCTAGATCTTCGCGGCTTTGCTCCAAAGGTTGGTACCGCTGCGCCAATAAGGCGCGGGACAGATGGGCCCAGAAGATACAAGAGCTGTCATTGCCGCGGTTGGCCCGTTGCACGGCCTGATGGCAAAGCCTGATGAGACGCTCGTTGTCGGCACACTGCAATGCCCATATCTGTTCAAGCAGAGCTGCCAACTCGGCATCGACGCCATGAAGGCCATTGATTCGGCGATCTTCGACTGCCACAACTTCACGTCACTGCAGCCGTCCGCTTGACGCCCGGCTACTGCGTACTTCCTGTCGTTTCCCACGGACGTGAGTGTTGCAGTTAAGCCTTGGACTGTCGCCTACAAACTTTTGTAGGGGTCGCGATCGCGTTGGATTATCTGGAGATGTAGTTCCGCCAACTCTTCTGCATCTCGCGTGATTGCTCAAATTCTGTGGGACGGAGCAACCGCATTAAGCCTCAAGTCTCGGCTGCTCGCTTGCTCTCGAGACGCATTGCGGCGTTGCGCCTCCTCGCCATAAGCGCGGCTATGACTCGTCGGCGCACCTTGCACTGCGCTCCGACAGCGGCGCGATCAACCGACACTTGTGGCTTGACGCGACACTAGCCGCTTGGCTGCGTGGCCCGCGCCTGCTCTTCGAGCGCTTCGACAATCGTTTCAGGATCAGAAGGCCTCACGAGCCGCGCCACTTCCCGTCCGTCGTTCATGAAGATGAGCGTCGGCCAAAGCTTGATCTTGAACGAACGCCCGAGCGGACGACGCGGGCCATCCTCTATCTTGATGTGTCGCAGGTGTGGGTACTCGGCCAATACAGCGGCAAATAGTGGTTGCGCTCCGCGGCAATAACCGCACCACGGTGCACCGAACTCGATGACTGTGGGCCCTTCGAGCGCATCGATTTCAGCGCGCGAGGGATCGATAGCGGCGTAGACGGTATTCATGACCATCGGTTGTGCGAGCAATCAATGTTCCCATTTCAAACCAACAAGCCCTGCTTGCGCCGCTCTCGTCCCAAAAACCACGCCGCGATTGGGCCGAAGCTTGCAAACACCAGCGGCAGTGGCGCGTAGATCGGCGCCGACACCAGGCACCAAGCCACGCCAGCCCATCCCATGCCACACAAGCCTTCGAGAAAACCCATGACCTTGCCCGACTCCACGCGTTTCTTCATGTTCTTGCGGTCGCCCTGACGCGGATACCAGATCTGCGTCAGCCCCGCCGACATCGTCGAGCCTGCCAGACACAAGACGAACACAGCCGCCAACGGCAGACTTTTCACAAGCAGGTAAATGAGGAGGGGCGAGACCAGCAGCAATACTGGCAGCACCGCCGCCACCACCTTCATCAAGCGAATTCGCGCAAGCGAAATTGGCGCCACCCCGATGAGCTCGGGCGCGTCCTCCGCCGACACGGTGATCCACGCGAGCGTGCCGCTCAAGGTACCCGCCAGCAGCACGGCGCTGGGCACGGCCAGCGTGAGCATCTCCTCGCGGCGGAACACGACGAACACCAATGGAATGAGGTAGAGCGTTTGCAACAAGGTTTGCGCAATGAGGTTCGGGTCGCGAAGAATGAGTTTCCATTCCTTCATGAGCACCACTCGCCAGATGCCCGAGCGGAATCGCATGGGCCCGGCGCTCACGGCGGCCGCTCGCTTCGCGCTGCCGGCCACGGCTTCCTGAGTGCCTGAGAGGAATCGTCGGTACGCAAGGTTCATCACCAGCCAGAAGCTGGCCGCACCGAGCAAGATCACCGCGACCAGCGACAGTGGCTCGCCGATGGCTGCGCGAAATGGAAACCATAAGGCGCCGTCGGGACCGAGCAACTCGCCTTCATGCATCCATTGCCCCAACAACCCGGCCACGCGCACACGCATGGCGGGGCTGACCATGTTCTGCGCCTGCGTCACGAGAAAGATCGAGGCGCCTGCCAGAGCCCCAATGATTTGCGCCACCGTGCGCGCTCGACGCGCACCGAGCGCGCGCACAAGAGTCAGCGTGAGCAGCATGCCAAGCGATGTGGCGAGGAGCGCGAGCGAGGCAAGCGTCGGGTAGATCGCAAGCAGCCGGGCTCGGCCAGTGAGGAGGCCCACGTTCGCGAAAGGCAGCAGCAAGAAGGCGTAGAGCGCTGCGCAACTGAGTGCAATGCCCAGGCCCCGCACGATGAACACCGTTCGCGCCGACAACGGCGATGACAAGAGCAGGTCAAGGTCGCCGCGGTCGAAGAGCGCCGACACGGACATCATGATGGCGTGGGACAGCATCAGCATGATGGCAAACCACAGCGCACTGCCTGCCGCCGGGGCAACCCAAGACGGCAGGTGCGTGAGATTGAGGCGGCTCACAGCAAAGTAGGCAAGGAGATGCATGCACATCCACAGCGTGCCACCGCCCAACACGATGATCCATAGCCGCTTGCCTCCCACGCCGCGCCATGCAAGACGCATTTCGTGGCGCAGCAGCCAGCGTGCGCTACCGACGGCCGCACTCATGCACGACCCGACGTCAACTCGAGAAAGATATCTTCGAGCGTCGCACCCTGGCCTTCGCTCGCGACTGCTTCTTCACGCAGCTGATCGAGGCTGCCCTGCGCGATGATGCGGCCTCGCTGAATGATGCTGATGCGCTGCGCGAGGCGCTCCGCCATCTCAAGGATGTGCGTCGTGAGCACGACGGTGTGGCCACGCTTCACGCGATGGAGCAGCAGGTCTTTCACCTGTCGCGCCGCTCCGGCGTCGAGGCCGGTAAGCGGCTCGTCAAGGATCATGACCTTCGGGTCATGGATGAGCGCGCCCGCAAGGGCCAGCTTCTGCCGCATGCCGCGCGAGAAGCCTTCGATCAACTCGTGCTTCTTGTCCCACAGCTCGAGCCAGCGAAGCAGCTCTTCGGCGCGCGTTTCCGCATCCGCAGGCTCGATGTTCCACAAGCCGGCCACGAACTCGAGGTACTCCGGCGGTCTGAGCTTGCCGTAGAGCAGCGGATCGTCGGGCAGAAAGGAAAGCAGGCGCTTGGCGGCAGTAGGGTCTCGTGCAATGTCGTGGCCGAGGATACGTGCGCTCCCGCTATCGGCTTTCAACAGGCCCGCAACGATGCGAAGCGTGGTCGTCTTGCCTGCGCCGTTGGGGCCGAGCAGCGCATGGAACTCGCCTTGAGGAATGCTCAGGCTCAAGCCGTCGACGGCGCACTTGTCGCCGAAGACCTTGACGAGGCGATCGATATGTAGCGCGGGCGTCGTCACTGCAAGCTCAACGTTCAGGGCAGGATCAGACACGAGCAATAAACTCAGAGGCTGAGAGTATTTCGAGCGTGTCCAAGCAGCACGTAAAAAGGCGCTAGGCTCAAAGCGCAGCCATAGCTCGTGCTCAGTCGAGCTCTTGCAACGACGAGCAAACACCTTTTGGCGTGATGCGCGGGCATGATAGAAATCTCTCAGCCTCTTCAGGCTTGCGCGGACGGCTTGGCAGCATTGCCAGTCGGTGCTTGCGACCCAATGCGCCTTGCTTTGCGTTCCATCAGATCTTGCATGTTGCTCATCGAGATGAGATGAGCGGTCAACAGCATCAGAACTCCATTGCGATGCAACTCCAGCACCACGGCGTCGGGCAGCGCATTGAGCTTGTTTTCGTCGACGGTGAGGAAACCTTCGACCTTGACGTTTTCACCATTGGGCATGGTGGCGTCGGCTGTCATTTCCTTCAAGATGTCGAGCTGGATCAGATGTTCGCAGAAGGTGCGAGTGCGCAACTGTTCGTTGTCGAAGCGATGCAGAAAATCGCTAACCCGCCTTAAGGTATCTGTCGGCTGGCCTTCGTCGTCGAAGAGGCGCTCGCCTTCGGTGTCGTTGAAGCCCTCCCAAGCGACATCGACGAACACGCCGGGCTCATCGACTCCGTCGATTCGCGCAGTAAGGAACGGAAAGCGACGTATGAAAGCCGGCACGTACCGCGCGTTCCAATGTCTGCCATCAAGGCGAAGATTTTCGTTGGGGACCAGACTCAGCAAGGCCACCGGCGACACCATCGCCCTTCCGTTCGGCAAGCGCTCTCCGGTATTGACGAAGATGATTGGAAACTCGACCGCCGCTTGCGGGAATTCGGTGGCCGTCAGGAATACCGCGTGCATGCTCTTCGTGGCCGAAAGGTCCGACAGGCTCTTCAGCTTCTTTGTGCGGTGCCGTTTCGAATCCAGCATTTGCGGATCGCGATAAAGAGCTGAATTGATCACCATGGACTCCAAAGAAAAATGCTGCGCTACTTGGCGGGCCCATCAAGGAGCAGGTTCGATCTCGACCGCCTGCGCCAGAACCTTGTCGACCCGCTTGCCGTCGAGGTCGACGACCTCGAATCTCCACCCTTGCCATTCGACCGAGTCCGTCGTGCGCGGAAGCCGGCCGAGCAGCAGCATGATCATGCCGGCCAGCGTGTTGTAGCGACCTCTGTCCTCCTCGGGCAGTTCTTTCAGTTCGAGCCGATCCTTGAGTTCCGGTACCGGAATGAGGCCATCGAAGAGCCAGGTTCCATCTTCTCGCTGAATGGCCCACGCATCTTCTGACTTCGCTGTAGTGAACTCGCCCGTGATGGCCTCGAGCACGTCGCGCACGGTGATCACGCCCTGCACTTCGCCGTATTCGTCCACGACGAATACGAGCTGCGCACCCGAGGCGCGAAAGTGATCGAGCAACTCCATGCCCGACAGCGTCTCGGGCACGAACACCGGCGGCTGCAGACGCTCGGTAAGCGACAGCGGGCGGCCTTCCATCGACTGCTGCAAAAGGCTCTGAGCCGTCACCACACCCACCACATCATGGAGCCCGCCGCGGCACACGGGGTAGCGCGAATGCTCTTCGTTGCCGATAACTTCGAGCACCTCCTTTGGCGTCGCACTCGCGTCGAGCCAGACAATTTCGACGCGCGGGATCATCATCGAGCCGACCTGACGATCGTCGAGGCGAAACACGTTGCGCACCATCTGGTGCTCCTGCTCTTCAATGACGCCAGCGTCCACGCCCTCCTCCAGGCTGGCCGCTATTTCTTCTTCGGTCACGGCACGATTCGGCCCGCCGCGGATGCCCATGATCCGCAACGTGCCCTCAGTGGAGACCGATAGGACTTTCACGAAGGGCCGGCCGATCAACGACAAGAGTTCCATGGGCCGCGATACGAGCCGCGCGACGTTCTCGGGGTACATCTGCCCGAGCCGCTTAGGAACGAGTTCGCCGAAGATGATTGTGAGAAAGGTGATGGACACCACCACCATCGCCGTGGCGGCGATGTCGGCCAACTTGTCGCTGACGGGGAAGGTCTGGTGGATCCACTTTGCAAAGGGCCCTGAAAAGGCCGCATCGCCGACGATGCCATTGAGAATGCCGATCGAAGTAATGCCGATCTGCACCACCGACAGGAACTTGGTCGGGTTGTCGTGCAGGTCCATCGCCGCCTGGGCGCCCGCGTCCCCCGACTCCACCATCACTTGCAAGCGCGCCTTGCGGCTGGCCGTAAGGGCCATTTCCGACATGGCGAACAGGGCGTTCAGGAGGATAAGAAAAACCAGTAGGGCAACGTCCATGCGGGGCGCGCAGCGGGGAGAGACCGGGGAGCGTAGCAGAATCGCAAGACGGCTCACGGCGGTTTCGGGTCGCAAAAAGTGTTTTCCCACTCAAAGGCTTATGCACTACATCGTTGGCGACATCCAGGGCTGCTGCGACCCGCTAGACGCCCTGCTCGCAAAAATCGACTTTTCTCCGTCCCGCGACCATTTGTGCGTCGTGGGCGACCTCGTCAACCGGGGTCCGCTAAGCCTGCGCACCCTGAAACGCCTGCGCAGTCTGGGCGATTCGGCCACGTGCCTGCTGGGCAACCACGATCTGCACCTGCTGGCCGTGGCCCATGGGGTGCGGCGGGCACACAAGAACGACACGTTGGATGAGATCCTCCAATCGCCCGAGCGCGATGAGTGGATCGCTTGGTTGCGCACCCGTCGGTTGGCGGTGTATGCGCAGGGCTGGCTGATGGTTCATGCGGGCGTGGTGCCGCAGTGGGATCTCCAAACAACCCTGCGGTTGGCAGGCGAAGTCGAATCACACTTACGCAGCGACGACATGCGGGACTTCCTGCAGGTGATGTACGGCAACGAACCATCGCGCTGGGATGAATCACTCAATGGCAACGACAGGCTGCGCTTCACGGTCAACGTGCTCACCCGCACCCGATTCGTCGGTGTGGATGGGTCGCTGGAGCTGAAGACCAAGGACGGCAGCAAGCAGGCGCCGGATGGGCACTACCCGTGGTTCGAGGCGCCTGGGCGAAAGACGCAGGGGGTACCGATTGCGTTCGGACACTGGTCTACGCTCGGGCTGATGAGCCGGCCGGATTTGCTGTCGCTCGACACGGGCTGCGTGTGGGGCGGCAAGCTGACCGCAGCACGGGTCGATAGCGGCCAACGGGAGATCATTCAAGTTGAATGCGCGCAAGCGCAGGAGCACGGCATTCCGTAGGCCGTAGAACCAGGTGAGGGCCGGCAAGTCTCGATCGCACTCGCGATGCCTGTGGGCGTCGACGGCTCCAAGGGCTAACGCGGGGCCGGCGAGCCAGCCACGAGACCACTTCTGCACCCGGAATTGCCGCATACTGAACCGCTTGTCCGCTATTCGCACAACTGCACTGGATACCAGCTGCGCATCATCCTCCAGCACGCGATTACAATTCGCCCTCTCGATTGACGAGGAAGCGTGGCCGAGCGGTTTAAGGCACTGGTCTTGAAAACCAGCGATGGGGGAACCCATCCGTGAGTTCGAATCTCACCGCTTCCGCCAGAACGCTAGGAAACACGGGCCTTCGCGGCCCGTTTTCTTTTAAACCCATCAACAGACCCACCTTGCGCACTGCAATGGGTTCTGCCATCAAGCTAGTCCCGTTGCCGACATTCAGGCCCACCCACTCGGCTGACCAACGCCCAGCCCTTGCCGAGTTGCCGGCGGGGCCTTCAAGACAAGTCAGGTTCGTCCGTGCGTACAGTCATGGCGCTGTACGGAGAACAGGCAGGGGAAGAAACATGTCATCACAAAGTTGGGCGGGCTTTGTTCATCGCTGAAGTCCAAGTGCGATCGCTTCCGCAAAGTGAATCGTGACCAAGCGCGCTCACGAGTACTGCTATTGGTGCGATGCGCGGGCGACGACAAGAGAACACGTCCCGCCGAAATGCCTGTTTCCGAAGTCCTCCAAAGGCGTCGATAACCGTCGCCAACTGCTCGTTGTGCCTTCTTGCCCTACACACAACACGGCGAAGTCACACGACGACGAGTATTTGCTTTGCATACTGGCCTTGAGCATCTTGAACAACGCTACCGGTCAGACCCATGCGAACACCACGGTACTTCGTGCGCTCGAACGCTCCGGTGGCCTACGCAGAAGTGTGTTTGACCGTAGCTTGCTAGCGCAGGTTCAGGACATGCGAACCGGCGCCATCTACGACACGCAGGCGATTCGCGTAGATGTGGAACGTGTGAGCAGCGTTCTCGAACACATTGCTCGTGCGATTCATTTCAAGCACTTCAACCTAAGGTGGCTCGGCAAGGTTGTGATTCATGCGGAGTTCCTGCTGAACGTGGGTGGTCAGCATGCCGAAGATTGGAATGCGCGCTTGGAAGCGTGGCGCGAAAAAGCCGATGATCTTTTTTCATCAGCGCCGTTGCATGGTGCGAACAAGAACGTTTTTTCATATCAGGTGATCGACGATCCAAATGATTTGGCGCGGCGGGCCATGAGGTTCACCTTCTACGAAGGGACGAAAGCTGTTGCCGTGTTTTTACCAGGAGCTACCGAGGACAGCCTCGACAC
>Ga0070663_100001577_pt1 | contig 12542 bp, 8 predicted proteins | sample KBSC63metaG_FD_65646 | JGI IMG/M metagenome (GOLD analysis project Ga0070663, IMG submission 65646) | Corn rhizosphere microbial communities from Kellogg Biological Station, Michigan, USA - KBS C6-3 metaG | ecosystem: Host-associated > Plants > Roots > Rhizosphere > Soil ...
CCGAGCGAGCGCCTTCGCGTCATGACTTAAGGCAGGAGCCGTATGCGGTAGTGCCGCACGTACGGATCTGTGCGGGGGGCGGGGAGTAATCCTCGTCCCTACCGCGACCCCTGAAGACGTGGATGGACGAACAATTCGAGCAGCGCAAGGTGGAACCCAATTTGGGGCTTGCTGGGTCAAGAGCTGCGCTACCGCGCTACCTGCTCAAGCGCTGGGATGAACTCACGCTGTTCCTGCGCCGCGCGGGCGCGCCGCTGGACACAATGTCTGCGAACGGCCCCTCAAGCGCGCAATCTTTCACCGCAAGAATTCTCTCTTCTACAGGACCGCCAATGGCGCCGAGGTGGGTGACATCTACATGAGCATCATCCGCACCTGCGCGCTGTGCGGCGTCTACGGCTTCGAGTATTTGAAGGCCCTGCAAAAGCTCGGTTGATCAACCGCTACCAGACGCTGCGAGGGATGAGCTCAACCCCGCAACACGGCGGGAGAGGAGGCAAGTCGGGGCGTTCATCCGACCATCAAGCCGCCATCAACTGCCTCAACACGAACGGCAAGATCCCGCCGTGCTTGTAGTAGTCCACTTCGATCGGCGTATCGATGCGCAGCGTCAGCGTCACACACCGTTGTGTCCCATCCGCTGAAGTAATGGTCAGCGTTGCATCCTGCTGAGGCTTGATGTGCGAATCGAGTTCAATGTCGAACAGTTCGTCGCCCTTGATGCCCAGCGACTGCCAGCTCTCGGTGCCTTTGAATTGCAGCGGCAGCACGCCCATGCCCACGAGATTGCTGCGGTGGATGCGCTCGAAGCTGCGTGCAATGACCGCCTTCACGCCCAGCAACTGTGTGCCCTTGGCGGCCCAGTCGCGCGACGATCCGGTGCCGTATTCTTCGCCGCCGAAGATCACCGTTGGCGTGCCTTCGGCAACGTACTTCATCGCCGCGTCGTAGATGAACATTTTCTCGCCGCTGGGCTGGAACAGCGTCACGCCTCCTTCTTCGCGGCTGCCGTCTGCGCCTGGCGGAATCATCAGATTCTTGATTCGCACATTCGCAAATGTGCCTCGCATCATCACTTCATGATGGCCGCGGCGTGAGCCGTAGGAATTGAAGTCGGCCTTCTGCACGCCGTGCTCCTTGAGCCACTGGCCCGCCGGTGACGCTTCCTTGATCGAACCCGCAGGAGAGATGTGGTCGGTGGTGATCGAGTCGCCGAAGAGCGCCATCGCACGGGCGCGCTTCACGCCCACTTCGTGCACCGGCGGCTCCATCGTGAAGCCTTCGAAGAAGGGAGGTTTGGCGATGTAGGTGGATGCCGGCCATGTGTAGACCTGTCCGGTCACGCCGTTGATCTTCTTCCACAGCTTACCCGGGTCGCTCGCCACCTTCTCGTAGTTTTCCTTGAAGGTCTTGGCATTCATCGCGTACTTCATGAGCGAATAGATCTCGTCACTCGACGGCCAGATGTCGCCCAGATAAATGTCGTGCCCGTTCGTTCCCTGGCCAACGGGCTCGGTCATCAGATCTCGGCAGACCGTGCCGGCAATGGCGTAGGCCACCACGAGTGGCGGGCTGGCTAGGAAGTTCGCTTTCAGGTTCGGGTGAATGCGTGCCTCGAAGTTGCGGTTGCCCGAGAGCACTGCCGCGCACACGAGGTCATTCTTGACGATCGCCTCGTTGATCTCGGGTGTGAGGTCGCCGGCATTGCCGATGCAGGTCGTGCAGCCATAAGCCGCGACGGTGAATCCGAGCTTCTCGAGGTAGGGCAGCAGCCCCGCCTTTTCCAGGTAGTCGGTCACGATGCGCGACCCGGGTGCGAGCGAGGTTTTGATGTGCTTCTTGACCTCGAGCCCCGCTTCTACCGCCTTCTTCGCGAGCAGTCCTGCGGCGAGCAGTACACCCGGATTCGAGGTGTTCGTGCAGGACGTGATCGCCGCGATCAGCACGTCGCCGTTCTTAATGCTCAGCCCTTCGCTCGTCGTGAAGTCCTGCGACAGCTTTTCGGCCGCCTGATTGAACCCGTTCTCTGCGGGCGTTTTCGAGAACAGGGATGCGAACTGCGCTTTTACATTGCCGAGTTCAATGCGGTCTTGGGGACGCTTCGGCCCGGCAAGGCTTGGCGCCACTGTGCCCAGGTCGAGTCGCACCACCTGCGTGTAGTCGATGTCCCCCGAGCGTGGAACGCCGTACAGTTCCTGCGCTCTGAAGTAGCCCTCGAAGGCTTCGATCTCCTTCGCGGTGCGCCCGGTGCCACGAAAGTAGGCGATGGTCTTGTTGTCCACCGGAAAGAACCCCATGGTCGCGCCGTATTCGGGCGCCATGTTGGCAATGGTGGCGCGGTCCGGAACTGCGAGGCTATCGGTGCCTTCGCCGAAGAATTCGACGAACTTGCCGACCACCTTTTCGCGGCGCAGGATTTCAGTCACGGTGAGCACAAGGTCGGTCGCCGTCACGCCTTCACGCAGCGTCCCGGTCAACTCGAAGCCCACCACGTCGGGCGTCAGGAAGTACACCGGTTGCCCCAGCATGCCCGCTTCCGCCTCGATGCCGCCCACGCCCCAGCCCACCACGCCGATACCGTTGATCATCGTGGTATGGCTGTCCGTGCCCACGAGCGTGTCGGGGTAGTGGACCTTGTCTTCGGTCTTGTGCACGCCGCGCGCGAGATATTCGAGGTTGACCTGGTGCACGATGCCGAAGCCGGGTGGCACGACACCGAAGGTGTCGAACGCCTGCATGCCCCACTTCATGAATTCGTAGCGCTCCTGATTGCGCTGGAATTCGAGCTTCATGTTGAGATCGAGCGCCTGCTTGGAGCCGTAGTAATCGACCATCACCGAGTGATCGACCACGAGGTCCACCGGCACGAGCGGCTCGATGGTCTTCGGATTCTTCTTCATGCCAGCTGCGACGTTACGCATCGCCCCCAGGTCGGCCAGCAGAGGCACGCCGGTAAAGTCCTGCAGCACCACGCGTGCCACGACAAAGGGAATCTCATCCGTGCGTGGAGCGTTCGGCTTCCAGTTGGCAAGCTCCGCCACGTGCTCGGACGTGACCTTCTTGCCATCGCAGTTGCGCAGCACGCTTTCGAGCACGATGCGGATCGCGACAGGCAGGCGGCTCACGTTCGGATAGGTCTTTGCCAGTTCCGGCAGAGAGAAGAAGCGTCCCTCTCTTCCTGACCCTGCGTCGAAGGTCTTGAGCATCGTCGCGAAGGCGTGTTTGGACAGATTGTTGGGCATGAGCGCAAACCTCTTGGCGGCATTGGCGGAGACAATTATTGTGTCAATGGACAATGCCAGCACGTCGAGAGGGCATCAGAGGCTGAGCCTCTCATCCCTTGGCGACGAGCCGATCGATTTCCTCCAAAACCAAACTCAAGTCTGATTTGACTTTGGGCATCAAGGCTCCCACGGCCTTGCCATCACGGCTGGCAAGGGCGGCCTGCAAGGCCTCGGACGTGCTTTGCAGCCCATGGGCACCGATTGTTCCCGCGAGGCCTTTCAGGTCATGTGTGCGGCGTTCGGCATCGCCCCAATGACCCTGCAGGCAGAAGCGGCCAACCTCCAGGTCGAACTCTGCATTGGCATCGCGAAAACCGCGAAGAATCCGCCGGTACAGGTGGGTCTTGCCCAGGCATCGCGCAAGACCTTCTTCGATGTCGATAGGACCGGAGGTCGTCGCCAGAGGCGCCCAAGCGGTGTCGGGGCAGGGCTCGACCGGCCCTGGGGCGCTGCGCTTGGACACGATCCACTCCGCCATGGTCGCAAGCATCTGCGCGACGTTCAGGGGCTTGGCGATGTGCGCGTTCATGCCGCTGCCCAAGGCCCGATCGCGATCCTCGGCCAGGGCGCTTGCAGTCATGGCGATCACCGGCAGATCGGCATAGGCCGGGTCGCCGCGCAGGCAGCGGGTGGCCGTGTACCCGTCCATCACCGGCATCTGGCAGTCCATGAGCACGCCGTCAAAGGGGCCTTCGGTGAGAAGTTTTTTCAGCGCATCCTCGCCGTTTTCGGCGAGCACCACCTCCATGGACGCGCGGCGCAGCAGTTCGGCGGCGAGTTCCTGGTTCAGCGGATGGTCCTCGACGAGAAGGATGCGCGCGCCCGCCAGCCGGCTGCGGATCTTTTCGCTGAGTTCGGGTTCCAGTTCGCGCAGCCGTGGCAATGCTGGGCGGTTGCCGGCGCGGTGCGCCGCGACGGGCCGCCCTTCACTGCGCAGCATCTGCGCCAGCAGGCCTTGTACCGGGGGGCCTTCCTGTGCGCAGCAGCCGAAGCGAGCGGTGAAATGAAAAGTCGACCCCTTGCCGGGCTCGCTGTCCACCCACAGCCGCCCGCCCATGCGATCGACCAGTTGGCGGCAGATGACAAGACCGAGTCCCGTGCCACCGTAACGCCGTGTGGTGGAACTGTCGGCCTGGCTGAAGGGTTGGAACAGCCCCGATATCTGGTCCGGCGTCAGACCCACGCCGGTGTCGCGAACGAAGGCGTGGATCTCGCAACCCTGCTCGTCTTGCGCGGCAAGCTCGAACCGCACCAAGACTTCGCCGGTGTCAGTGAACTTGACCGCGTTGCTGCCCAGGTTCACAAGCACTTGGCGAAATCGGGTCGGATCACCGACGAGCCTCGTGGGCAGGCCCGGGCCGGCGCTGAACAGCAGCTTCAGGCCCTTTTCGTCCGCCTTCAGTCCGAGCACGTCGGCCATCTCGCCGATCACCGATTCGAGAGCGAACTCGACGTGCTCAATCACCATGTGGCCGGCCTCGATCTTCGACAGGTCGAGGATGTCGTTCAGGATCTGCAGCAGGTTGCGCGCCGAGTCGTGCGCCTTTTCCACGAAGTCGCGCTGGCGCGGCGGCAGGCCATCTTCGAGTGCGAGGTGAGTCATGCCGATGATTGCGTTCATCGGCGTGCGCAGCTCGTGCGACATGTTGGCCAGGAAGGTCGACTTGGTCTGGCTCGCGGCCTCTGCCGCGGCACGTGCCTGCTGCATTGCTTCTTCGGCCTGTTTGCGCGCCGTGATGTCGTGAACCACAGCGCAGAACTGAGGTTCCCCCTCCCAGTCCAGTGCGACCACCGTCACGTCGGCATCGAAGCTTGTGCCATCACTGCGCCGAAACTGCCACTCGAAGGTCTGCGACCGATCACGCGAATGCATGTGATTGCGCATCAGTTCGAGCGCGCGAACGCGGCTGCCCTGGCCGTCCGGCTGCGTGGCGGGCGACATGCCTTCAAACCACACGTGACGGCCGATCAAACCCTGCGGATCGGTGATTCCGAAGATCTGCAGGCTCGCCGGGTTGCAGTGCGTGACGCCGCGCTTGAGGTCGAAAAAGAGGTAGCCGTTTGGCGAATATTCGAACAATGCCGCGAAGCGCAGCTCGGCGTCGCGCCGCGCCGAGATGTCGAGCCAGTAGCCGTTGTAGACGACGCTTCCGTCACTCTGCGCGAGCGGCGTGCTGTGGGCCAGCACCCAGACGATGCGGTCGCCGTGGTGCACCGGGAACTCGGTGGGCTGCGTCGGTGGCGCAGTCTGATTCAAGGCGAGCCGCCACGGCAGTAAGGGGTCGTCGCGCAACTTGTCCGCCTCGATGCCGAACAGTTCGCGCACTCCGCGACCGATGAATAAGAAGCGACCGGGGCCTGAAGGCGGCTGTTGATAGCGGAACACCGTGAGCGGCAGGGCCTGCGCCATGTCGAGCAGATCGCGCTGGGCGCGCAATGCAGTGTTGAGCCACTCGATGCGCCGCCAACCCACCCAGATGAAGACGCACCCTATGAACCAGATAGCGGCGGCTTCGGCGACGATCTTGCCAAGGAGTGCAGGCTCGGCGTCGAGCGGATTCATGATCCACACTTTGAAAGGGCGATCGCCTAGAGGCATCGACACGGCGAGGTGGCGGGTGTTGCGCCATTCGGCGGTAAGCACCTCGTGCCCCCCGATGCGCATCGTCGACATATGCCACTTGAGCGTATCGGGGATGCGCTGGTAGATCGCCTGCCAGTCGGTGGGGGTATGCGCGGCCGGCACGGGAATGCGCTGGAGAAGCATGCCGCTGCGATTGCCCAGCACGACCACTCCGTTGATGTCGGTGACGAAGATCAGACTACCTTCAGGGTCGGACAGCAAGCCGTTGAGCGAATTGATGTCTTGCTTCATGACGGCGACACCCAAGGGCTTGCCATCGTCGTCGTCCACGCGATGGGCGAAGTAGAAACCCGGCACCTTGCTCAGGCGACCCAGCAGGAACTGCGCAGAATCTCCGTGCTGCATTGCTTCCACGAAGTATTCGCGGGTAGCCAGACTTATTCCCACGGAACTCGGCTGGCTGCGCGGGTCACCGATGCCATTTGCGACAGTGGTGCCGTTCTTGTCGATAAGCAGCATGAGCTGCAGGCCGAAGTCTTCCGCCGCATGGTCGAGCAAGGCATTCATTTGCCGCACGGCAGGATCGCGCAGTTGTTCGTCGCGCAGACGAGTGCGATCGGCCTCAATGTCATGTGCCGTGTCGCGAACATGATGGTTCTTCAGAAATTCGACGATGCCCGTGCGGTGTGAAAAATTCTTGGGCAGGGCGGCCAAATGGCGGAAGGTGAGATTGAGCGTGTCGCGTACGCCACCCAGGCGCACCGTATTGCTGGACAGCACCTGTGCCCTATGCTCGCGCAACCGGTCATTCACGACCCACGCAGACCCCACGAGGGCGAGGGCAGTCCAGAGCCCGGCAACGACCCACAGCAAGCGCAGACGTTGGCGACGGTCCTGGCCCGTCGGCAACTGTGACTTCATATTGAATGCCCCCAGAGCAGCCTGCGGGATGGACTTGCCATGGCGCTCTGGGCAAGTTGTACCAGAAAGCGCTTCTTCGCAATCCGGGGGTTTTGTAGAAGGTTGGGCAAAGCAGGACCGAGGATCTGTCGGGGGATGTCGAAGCCAATTTCCGGATTGCACCGCCTGTGGGTCACGATTGCTGGGCACCCCGGTGAGCACAGGGATGCCCGGCAATTTGACGCCTTTTCTCGATCAGGGCATCACACTGGCGGCCACGCTCGAGAAGTCGTTGATCTGGTCGAAGTTCAGGTACTTGTAGATCTTGTCGCCGTCCTTGTTGATGACGCCGACGTCGGTCATGTACTCGTCCTTGGTCGGGATGCGACCCAGACGCGAACAGATGGCGGCCAGTTCGGCGGAGCCGAGGTAGACGTTGCTGTTCTTGCCGAGGCGGTTCGGGAAGTTGCGGGTGCTGGTTGAAAACACTGTCGCGCCTTCCTTCACCTGCGCCTGGTTGCCCATGCACAGCGAGCAACCCGGCATTTCCATGCGCGCGCCGGCAGTGCCGAGCACGCCGTAGTGACCTTCCTCGGTCAACTGCTTCGCGTCCATCTTGGTGGGCGGTGCGACCCACAGCTTCACCGGAATGTCGCGCTTGCCTTCGAGCAGCTTGGAAGCGGCTCGGAAGTGACCGATGTTGGTCATGCACGAACCGATGAACACTTCGTCGATGGCGGCGCCGGCCACTTCCGACAGCGTCTTCACGTCGTCGGGATCGTTGGGGCAGGCCACGATGGGCTCGTGTACATCCGCGAGGTCGATTTCGATGACGGCGGCGTAGTCCGCGTCCGCATCGCCCTTGAGCAATTGCGGATTGGCCAACCAGGCTTCCTGCGCGGCGATGCGGCGTGCCAGCGTGCGAGCGTCGGCATAGCCCTGCGCGATCATCCACTTCATCAGCGTGATGTTGCTGTTGATGTACTCGATGATCGGTTCCTTGTTGAGGTGAACCGTGCAGCCCGCGGCGGAGCGTTCAGCCGACGCGTCACTCAATTCGAACGCTTGCTCGACCTTCAAATCGGGCAGGCCTTCGATCTCGAGGATGCGGCCCGAGAAAATGTTTTTCTTGCCCTTCTTCTCGACGGTCAAGAGACCTTGCTTGATGGCATACAGCGGAATCGCGTTCACGAGGTCGCGCAGGGTCACACCCGGCTGCATCTTGCCTTTGAAGCGCACCAGCACGCTCTCGGGCATGTCCAGGGGCATCACGCCGGTGGCGGCAGCGAAGGCCACGAGGCCCGAGCCGGCAGGAAAGCTGATGCCGATGGGGAACCGCGTGTGACTGTCGCCGCCGGTGCCCACGGTGTCGGGCAGCAGGAAGCGATTGAGCCAGGAGTGGATGACGCCGTCTCCAGGGCGAAGCGAGATGCCGCCGCGGGTGCTTATGAATTCGGGCAGCTCGTGGTGCATCTTCACGTCCACCGGCTTCGGATAGGCCGCGGTGTGGCAGAAGGACTGCATGACGAGGTCAGCGCTGAAGCCCAGGCAGGCGAGGTCCTTCAACTCATCGCGCGTCATCGGGCCGGTGGTGTCTTGCGAACCGACCGAGGTCATGCGTGGTTCGCAATACGTGCCGGGGCGAACGCCTTGGCCTTCCGGAAGGCCGCATGCACGGCCGACCATCTTTTGCGCGAGGCTGAAACCCTTCTTCGTATCGACCGGGTCCTGCGGCAGGCGAAAGAGCGTGGAGGGTGGCAAGCCCAACGCTTCACGCGCCTTGGCTGTCAGCCCGCGGCCGACGATGAGCGGAATTCGGCCACCAGCGCGCACTTCGTCGAAGAGCACGTCACTCTTTACCTTGAATTCGGCGATGACCTCACCGTTTTTCAGGGCCTTGCCTTCGTAGGGGCGCAGCTCGACCACGTCGCCCATGTTCATCTGGCTCACGTCGAGCTCGATCGGCAGGGCGCCGGCGTCTTCCATGGTGTTGTAGAAGATCGGGGCGATTTTGCTGCCCAGGCACACGCCGCCGAAGCGCTTGTTCGGCACGAAAGGGATGTCTTCTCCGGTGAACCACAGCACGGAATTCGTCGCCGACTTGCGCGAAGAACCCGTGCCCACCACGTCGCCCACGTAGGCCACGAGGTTGCCCTTTGCACGCAGCGATTCGATGAATTGCACGGGGCCGCGCTTGCCTTCTTCTTCGGGCGTGATCCCAGGGCGCGGATTCTTGAGCATTGCAAGCGCGTGCAAGGGGATGTCGGGGCGGCTCCAAGCGTCGGGTGCGGGAGACAAGTCGTCGGTGTTGGTTTCGCCGGTCACCTTGAAGATCGTGACAGTGAGGCTTTGCGGGACTTCGGGGCGAGCGGTGAACCACTCGGCGTCGGCCCAGCTTTGCAGCACGGCCTTGGCGTTCGCGTTGCCGCTGTCGGCGAGCTCTTTGACATCGTGGAACTGGTCGAACATCAGCAGTGTCTTTTTCAAACCAACGGCCGCAACGCTGCCCACGGTGGCATCAGCCAGCAGCTCGATCATCGGGCTGATGTTGTAGCCACCGAGCATGGTGCCCAGCAGTTCGCATGCCTTGGTACGGCTGATGAGCGGCGAGTGCTCGGTGCCGTGTGCCACTGCGGCGAGGTACGACGCCTTGACCTTCGCAGCATCGTCCACGCCTGCTGGTACGCGGTGCGTGATGAGGTTGAGCAGAAACTCTTCTTCGCCGGCGGGCGGCGCCTTCAGCAGCTCGATCAGTTCACCGGTTTGCTGTGCGGACAGCGGCAGCGGGGGAATGCCGAGGGCGGCACGTTCCGTGACATGTTGGCGATAGGCGTTGAGCATTTTGTGTGAGACGTAAAAAGTGGAAGGTGAAACGTGCCGCAGTTGAGGCGTCACGCGGCTGTCGGGACGATGACTTTGAGTCCCTTAAAGTAATCGCGAAAGAAAGAGGCGTCGCGGGTGATCAGCGCGTTGCACTGGAGCAAGGCGTGGGCGCCGACGATGAAGTCCTGAACAGTGCGTTGTCGGGTGCCGCCGCGGGCTCGGTAGCGGCGCTGCATTTCGCCTGCGCGCAATGCCGATTTTTGCTCGACGGCACTATAGGCGACCCCCATATCTTCGAGCGCCTGCATGGCCTGGTCGCCGTCGCACAGCGAACTGCAGATTTCAGTCACGACCACGTCGCACACGACGACCGGGCCGCGCGCAAGGGCGTCGCGCAACGCAGCTTCCGATGCATCGGCGTGTTCGGAATTGGCGAGCAACTCGACGATGACGGAGGAATCAACGGCGATCATCGGATCACAGATCCACCGGATCGCCAGGGGCGCGACCCCGAAGGGTGCGCACTGCGTCATCGACCGACTCGAATCCGTCGAGCTTGAACTTGCCGCGGGCGCGTGAGATGGCGTCGTCGACGTTCTTGCGCAGAATGATGCGGCTGCCGTCGAGCTCGACCTTCAGCAGGGTGCCTTTGGTGAGCCCGAGCGCATCGCGCACGGCTTTAGGAAGGGTGATTTGGCCGCGTTCCGCAACGGTGGCTTCCATCGCGCGCTCCTGGAGTCGGTATGCAGGAATTGTACATACCTGAGGCGGCATACTCAAACCAGCATGTCACCGTCTCCAGGGGTATTGCCTCTCCTCTTTGGTGCCTGCTGAGAGAGGCGGGGAGGGTGGCAGGCCGTTAAAGCCAGCCACCCGATGACGCAATCAAAGCGACGCCTGCTGCTCCTGCTGCTTGCACCCGTCCACCATGCGCTGGCCGATCTTGCTGTTCAGCATCATCGATTTCGCAGGAATTTGCACCCAAACGACACCGGCCTTTTTGTCTTCGAGGCGGACGGCGCCAGTGGTGGTTTCCTCGGGCGCCATGATGTAGTGGGCGTTCTTGAAGCCGACCTTGAAGAGGCCCGGCTTACCTTCGAGCGGCTGCACGCTCACGTGCTGATTGAACTCGCACTGCGCATTGCCGACGAGCACGCGGCTGGCGATGTCGAGCTGGGTTTGGCTGATCGTCTGGTTGGTGTCTGCAGCTTGCACCTTCGCGGCAGCTGGTTTGTGCGCCGGCTTCGACGGTTTCACGGTCTGCGATTGAGCAAATGCGGCACCTGCGGACAGGGAGATGACAACCGCTGCGATGGCGGTCCCGATGACTGGACGATTCATGGTGGATTCCTCGGTGAACAAAGGCCTCATACAGTGAGGCGGTGGCGGGAGTGTTGCGCGATGGGGTCAGGCGCTAGCAACAGAATACGTGGCGCCAGCATCCTCAATCATGGATGAATCCAGGCGCCGCGGCGCGAGGTCTCGGCATGGCTACGTGATTGAAGTCACGTCATCGAAGCCTTGCGCGCGGAGATGGCCGAGTTCTGGCGTTTTTAGACTAGGGTCTGTCATCAATTGTTGCAGTACGGCAGTTTGCTGTTATTGACAATCACCGTCGGTGACAACAATACAAAGAACTGATGAGCTGCAGATACGCGCTGAGAGATGACCAGTGGGAGCGAATTAAGGACATGCTGCCCGGGCGCGAGGGACACGTTGGGGCGACAGCCAAAGACAACCGATTGTTCGTCGAGGCGGTGCTGTATCGATATCGAGCAGGAATTTCGTGGCGAGATCTTCCTGAGCGTTTCGGGGACTTCCGCGTGGTGCTTCGGCGCCACTCGTGATTGAGCAAGTCAGGAGTGTGGCAGCGCGTGTTCGAGGCACTGGCCCAGGATGCAGGCAGGAGTACGAGATTATCGATTCAACTATCGTACGGGCCCACCAACACAGCGCTGGGGCAAAAAGGGGGGCCTGAAGAGCAGGCCATCGGGCGCAGTCGGGGAGGCTTGAGCACCAAGATCCACGCCAAGGTGGATGCGCTAGGTAATCAGACGGGATTTCACCTCACACCCGGGCAGGCCCATGATCTCGACGGTGCAGATGCTCTACTGCCGGGCACGCCGGCCGAAACCGTGATTGCCGACAAGGCTTACGATGCCCAGGAGCGCGTGATCGAGCCCCTGGTGAAAGCAGGCAAGGCGGTAGTGATTCCACCACGTGCTACGCGCAAGGATCCGCGTAGCTATGACGAGCATTTTTACAGGGCCCGGCACCTCATCGAGAACTTCTTCGCCAGACTCAAGCCGTGCCGTGCCATTCCACTTGCTACGACAAGACCGCTCGAAAACTTCCTGGGGCAATTCATCTGGCCGCTTCCGTCATTTGGCTCAATTGATGACAGGCCCTAGCCACAAGGGGAGGCAGTAGAGGTTTGACCTTTGCGGGGGTGTCCATCGTAGAGACTTCCAGTCGTGAGCCGCCAAGCACACGAAAGGAAGAAACACGATGGACGAATACGAGAGCCTGAGCCACACGGCGTGGGGCTGCAAATATCACGTTGTCTTCATACCGAAGTGCCGACGACGGACGCTGTATGCGGGGCTGAGGAAGCATCTTGGAGAGGTGTTCCGCAAGCTGGCGCAGCAGAGGGAAAGCAGGGTTGAAGAAGGGCACCTGATGGTTGACCACGTTCCCATGATGCTGGCAATACCGCCGAAATATTCGGTGTCGCAGGTTGTGGGCTACATCAAGGGAAAGAGCGCAATTCACCTGGCTCGAGTTTATGGTGAACGCAAACGCAACTTTGTCGGACAGAGCTTTTGGGCGAGAGGGTATTTCGTCTCGACCGTAGGTCGAGACGAAGCGGCGATACGGGAGTACATCCGCAACCAAGAGAAGGAAGACGAGAGACTGGATCAACTCAACCTGTGGAAATAGCCGGCCACCGA